>CAAGKR010423643.1_pt1 | contig 43659 bp, 42 predicted proteins | sample 2556971 | NCBI WGS metagenome assembly CAAGKR01 (sample SAMEA5207829, study PRJEB30636) | soil metagenome | biome: forest; feature: boreal; material: soil | place: USA | collected 2011-09 | depth 1 m | reverse complement strand
GGGCAGCCACAAGGGCTGCCCCTACATCCGGTCCACCGATCTAAACGCTCGCCGCGCGGCCTCTATTGTTTGATCAATAATCTCTTCGGTGTGCGCGATGCTGACAAACGCCGCTTCAAATTGCGACGGTGCAAGGTAGACTCCTTCATCGAGCATCGCGTGAAAAAATCTTCCATACCGTTGCCGATCACTTTTATCTGCTGTTGTCCAGTTTGTGACTGCCTCGTGACTAAAGAAGCTGGTCCACATGGAACCGACCCGGTTCGTCATCGTCTTAATACCGGCTGCTTGAGCCGCCTTTACGAGTCCGTCGCAAAGTCTCGCTGAAGAAGCTTCGAGCTTTTGGTAAATCGTTCTGTCCTTCAGCCGCCGCAACGTAAGCAGGCCCGCGGTCATCGCAAGTGGATTTCCGGAGAGTGTGCCCGCTTGGTAGATTGGTCCGGTCGGGGCAATGTGGCGCATCACATCGCGGCTACCGCCATACGCGCCAACAGGTAATCCTCCTCCAATTATTTTCCCCAGACAGGTTATGTCCGGGCTAACTCCATAAAGTTCCTGCGCGCCGCCGCGCGCCACACGAAAGCCGGTCATTACTTCATCGAAGATCAAAAGCGCGCCATGACTGGCGGTAACGTCACGCACCGCTTTCAAAAAACCCGGTTGGGGAGGAACACAACCCATATTGCCCACTACGGGCTCGATGATTATCGCGGCGATGTCCGGGTGTCGTTTGAAAGCATCTTCGAGAGCGACAGCATCATTGAAGGGAACGGTAAGTGTGTGCTGTGCAAGTGATGCAGGGACGCCTGGACTGTCGGGTAGGCCGAGCGTGGCCACTCCGGAACCAGCTTTCACGAGCAGGCTATCGGCGTGGCCGTGATAGCAGCCTTCAAACTTTATGAGCTTATCGCGACCAGTTACGCCGCGGGCGAGACGAATGGCAGACATCGTGGCTTCAGTGCCGCTGTTTACCATGCGCACCATCTCAATAGAGGGCACTGCATCGACGATCTCTTCGGCAAGTTCGACTTCCAGTTCATTCGGCGCGCCGAAGCTTGTGCCGTTGGCCGCGACTGCCGAGAGAGCGCGAACAATTTCCGCATCGGCATGTCCAAGAATCATGGGGCCCCAGGAGCCAACGTAATCAATGAATGTTCTGCCGTCGACATCGGTGACTGTCGCGCCGCTCGCGCTCTGGATGAACAGTGGTGTTCCACCCACCGCCCGAAACGCGCGTACCGGCGAGTTCACGCCTCCAGGCATAAGCTCCAGTGCTCGAGCATATAAGCGAGCAGATTTGTTCTGATCTTTTTCCGGGGAAGCCATGTGCGCAAGCATACCAACTGGCGCCAAACTTAACTAGACGACTGAATCTATCCGGGGCAGGCTGTCGTCTGTTAAGATGCCACTGTTTTCATGTTGAATCCAAAGCGCCTGGAGATTCTCTTCTGGGCGATCCGCCTAAAACTTTTAGGAGATTATTTTGTTTATGCGTCCCTGTGCCTCTGCCACGATCCGAGCTGAGCGTTTGTTCTTTCACCTGGCTTTAGTTGCGCTCTTAACGCTGTTGCCACTGCCAGCCTTTGCGCAGGAAGAGAAAGCGGCTGAAAAAGAAGCCGCTCAAAAGGCGCGGCAGGAAGCCGCAGCAAAACAGCAATCTTCTCCTGAACCTGCGAAGACCGACGAAGCGAAGAAGTCTGAAGATGAGAAGTCTGAGGAAGAGAAGAAGCCCGCCGACCCGATGTCGTCGCCGACATTTAATGGATTACGGTTTCGATCCATTGGTCCGGCGTTCACGTCCGGCAGGGTCATCGGGTTTGCCGTTGATCCAAACAATCCCGCGCGCTATTTCGTGGCGGCCGCCTCCGGTGGGGTATGGAAAACCATTAACAATGGCACCACCTGGACGCCCGTCTTAGATAAAGAAGGTTCTTATTCTATTGGCGCTATTGTGCTGGATCCAAAAAACCCTCTGACGGTTTGGGTAGGCACCGGCGAGAACAATAGCCAGCGTAGTGTTTCGTATGGCAATGGTGTCTATCGTTCGGATGATGGTGGCAAAACCTGGAAGAACGTTGGCCTCAAGACTTCGGAGCACATCGGGCGAATCGCTATCGATCCGAAAGATTCAAATACGGTTTATGTAGCAGCGCAAGGACCGCTTTGGGGTCCCGGTGGAGACCGCGGGCTGTTCAAGACAACTGACGGCGGCAAGACCTGGAACAAAATTCTGTCCATCAGCGAGAACACAGGTGTCACGGATGTGGTAATCGATACGCAAAATCCGGAAACGCTGTACGCAGCCGCGTACCAACGCCGTCGTCACATGTGGACCTTAATTAACGGTGGGCCTGAAAGTGCTCTATACAAATCGACAGACGCGGGCGCGACCTGGAATAAGTTGAAGGCTGGGTTGCCAACGACCGAGCTGGGACGAATTGGACTGGCAATCTCGCCGGTCGATACGAATGTCATCTATGCAACCGTGGAAGCAGCAGATAAAAAGGGTGGGATCTTCCGCTCGAATGATCGCGGAGGGAGTTGGGAAAGGCGCAACGAGTTTGACGCAACGGCGATGTACTACGCGCGGATCGTGGCCGATCCAAAAAACGTTGATCGAGTTTACATAATGAACGTCTTTCTAATGGTTTCAGACGATGGCGGAAAAACGTTGCGGCGCCTGGGCGAGAAATCCAAGCATGTTGACAACCATGACATCTGGATCGATCCGAACGACACAGATCATTATCTAGTTGGCTGCGATGGCGGTGTTTATGAAAGCCACGACAGAGGTCTGAACTGGGAATTCAAACACAACCTGCCCATCACGCAGTTTTATGATGTAACTACAGACAACGCAACTCCGTTTTATAACGTCTATGGCGGCGCCCAGGACAACTTCAACGTGGGTGGCCCATCGCGCACGCACAACGCTTCGGGCATCACTAACTCAGATTGGTTCGTCACACTCGGTGGCGACGGTTTCCGCACGCAGGTGGACCCCGAAGACCCAAACACCATCTATACCGAATATCAAAATGGCTCACTTTCCCGCTTCGATAAACGCACCGGCGAACGCATGGGTATTCAACCGGCAATCGGTCGGGGCGAAGAGCCGCTGAGATGGAATTGGGACTCGCCGTTCATCATCAGCCCACACTCGCACACGCGACTTTACTTCGCGGCCGACAAACTATTTCGCAGTGACGATCGCGGTGATAGCTGGCAGATTGTGAGCAGTCAGCTCTCGCGCGGGCTCGATCGCGACAAGCTTCCCGTGATGGGCAAAGTGTGGGGTATCGATGCTGTTGCTAAGAACGCTTCGACGGCCTTCTTTGGCAACGCTTCCGCCATTGCGGAGTCGCCGAGGAAAGAGGGATTGATCTATATCGGCACCGATGATGGCTTGATTCAGGTTACAGAAGATGGCGGGAAAAACTGGCGCAAGATTGAGAAGTTTCCCGGCGTCGCCGACATGGCTTATGTGAGTCGCCTCCTCGCTTCCAATAGCGAGGCAAATACTGTCTACGCTGCATTCGACAATCATCAGAATGCGGACTTCAAGCCTTATCTTTTGAAGAGCACTGACGCCGGCCGCACCTGGCTTTCAATCAGTAGCAACCTGCCGAAAAACGGCCCGGTGTTGGCTATAGCAGAAGATCACATTAATTCAAACCTCCTTTTCGCCGGCACCGAGTTTGGCCTCTTCTTCTCGATAGATGGCGGCCAAAAATGGGTACAGCTCAAGGGCGGTCTGCCAACTATTGCCGTGCGCGATATCAACATTCAGAAACGTGAAAACGATCTGGTCGTCGGTACGTTTGGTCGCGGTATTTACGTCCTCGACGACTACATACCTTTGCGTTTGCTCAGACCGGAAATGCTCAAGCAGGATGGTCCGCTCTTTCCTGTGAAGGATGCATTGATGTACATCCAGGCGCAGCCTCTTGGCGGGCGTGGCAAGAATTTTCAGGGCGAATCATTTTTCACGGCTGAGAATCCACCCTTCGGCGCCAACTTCACTTACTATTTGAAAGAAGAACTCAAAACAAAAAAAGCAAAAAGGCAAGAGGCGGAGAAAGAAGCCGGCAAGAAAAATACGGCAATCTCTCTCCCCGGCCAAACTGAACTTCGTGCAGAAGAAGAAGAGGAACCTCCGGCTGTTATCTTTACCGTCACAGATTCAGCCGGTCGCGTCGTTCGTCGTTTGACCGGACAAATAACCGCCGGGCTTCAACGCGTTACGTGGGATTTGCATTATCCGCCACCATCGCTTCCACCACCGCCAAACCCGGAAACCGAAGATCCTTTCAATGAAGGACCGACCGGCCCACTCGTCATGCCGGGCACGTATACAGTTTCAGTAGCTAAGCGCGTCGATGGAGTGATGACACAGTTCGGCCAGCCGCAAGAGTTCAAAGTCGTAGTCGACGGTCAAGAAGGAATGTCTGGAGCAGACCGGATGGCCCTGGTTGAGTTTCAGCAGAAGGTGGCGAGATTACAGCGCGCCGTGCAAGGGGCACTTGAAGCCGCGAATGCTTTGAAACCACGGCTTGTGTTAATTCGTCGCGCCCTGCTTGATACTCCGGGCACGGGAGACAAGTTGCTCGATGATGCGGCAGCACTTGATAAACGCACCAACGAAATTCTGCGGGCCTTGCGGGGCGATACAGCCCTGCGCGCTCGGAATATGAACTTGCCGCCTTCGATCAGCGAACGCGTTGGCGACATTGTCGGCGCTCAGCGTATGTCAACTGCGCGGCCGACCCAGACGCAAATGAATCAATACTCGGCAGCAGCACAGGACTTCGAACAGGCGCTCGCGCAATTGCGCCAGTTGATTGAGGGCGACCTCGCAAGATTAGAGAAACAGATGGAAGCGGCAGGCGCTCCATGGACGCCCGGCCGTATTCCAGAATGGAAAAATCAGTAGGGCTCTTTCTCAAATTTCCTCGCGGGAACGAAATGCCGGGCATTTCGTTCCCGCGAAAAGGGAAAACCACAGATCGCAAGCTATAAACATTGCGCCGCTACGCAGCTTTCAGCACTTTTGTGGGTTCATTCAAGCTAGTTTTATTGTCACTTTGCAGTCTTTGCCTCCCTATTTAGGTCAAACGCGGCCCTCGTATCGCCTTGCTAGTTCCCCTTTAATAGTGCATAGTGACGTACGGTTAATCCTTCTCTCGCGCATCGACGGTGATGCGCCCCGCGCATAAGACAGTTAGCGCTGGCGTTTTTGGATAGTTCGAGAGCAGGCTGATTTCAACTTCAGAAGCCGCTCTCTAGAGCATCCGAAAACCGGCCCTTCGCTCCTACCGTTCGACCGAAGCCAATCCGATTCGCAGCTTCTTTTATCCCCACAAGGGGAAAGGTACATCTTTATGTCTATGAAACTTTACGTAGGAAATCTCGCGTTTGCGACCTCCAGCCAGGATCTGCAACAGCTTTTTGCAGCGGCCGGCACCGTCGAATCAGCGAGCGTCGTGGAAGACCGCGACACTGGACGCTCACGCGGCTTCGGCTTCGTCGAAATGTCCAGCAAGGAAGAGGGCGAAGCAGCTATTGCCCAATTTAATGGCAAGGAAGTCAACGGTCGTGCACTGAACGTCAATGAAGCCAAACCACGCGAGAATCGCGCTGGTGGCGGTGGCGGTCGTGGCGGGTTTGGTGGCGGTCGCGGGGGGGGCGGCGGCTACGGTGGTAATCGCGGCGGTGGCGGCGGCTATGGCGGTGGCGGTGGCGGTGGTAATCGCGAGCCGAGATGGTAAGCACTTCCGACGCGTCGTTAATGAACTGCCAAAACAAAGTCCGCGAATCGGACGAGTGGAAATAGCCCAGCGATTTATCGCTGTGACCAGAGCGCTCATCGGATTCGTAGTAAACGAAGCGGGACGGCTGAGAGTTGAGGCTTTTGCTGCAAGATTTCAGCCGCCCGTTTCACGGGCTAATAACACACATGGCATGGTGGACCCAGCACTAAAGTGCTGGGCCACTCTCGACAGTCCGCGACACGGACAATGCCAATCAATTTCAAAGATCTGCGCAAATTCTGCGCAGGAAAGAAACTAGTAGGAGTTTATGAATTTTTCTCAACTGGGACTCAGCGACGCACAAGTGCGGACCTGCGAGTCTCTCGGATACACCGAACCAACACCGATTCAAGAACAGGGAATCCCTGTCGTCCTCAGCGGCCAGGACTTGATCGGCTGTGCTGAAACCGGCACAGGCAAGACAGCCGCCTTCCTGCTTCCCATTATTCAGAAGATGACGGAAAAGCCGAGACCTGGCGTTCGTGTTCTTGTACTCGCGCCAACACGGGAACTGGCAATGCAGATTCAAAAGAATTATGGCGAGCTAAATCGTGTCAAGGCCAATCGCGGCGTCACCGTAATCGGCGGCGCCAATATGCGAACACAAATTGCGGATCTACGACGTGGCGCGGCGATTGTGATTGCCACGCCGGGACGTTTGCTCGACCTCGTGGAGCGCGGCTCGGCCAATCTTTCCGCCGTCGAAGTCCTCGTGCTTGACGAAGCCGATCGCATGCTCGACATGGGATTTTTACCGGCAATTCGCCGGATTCTCTCAATGCTGCCCGCAAAGCGACAAACACTTCTTTTCTCCGCGACGATGTCCTCAGACATTGAAAAGCTGGCGCGCACGACAATGAAAGCGCCGAAGCTGATCGAAGTTAGTCCGCGCGGACAGGCTGCGACCCTGGTTGAGCAAACCGCTTATCCGGCGGCGCAGGAATCGAAAACGGCGTTGTTGCTCGACCTGCTCGAGCGCGAACGCTTCGAGCGAGTGCTGGTGTTTACTCGCACACGCCGGGGCGCGGAACGCCTTTCACACATTCTTTCCGCACGAGACCATAGCGTTAATCGGATTCATTCTGATCGCACGCAGCCGCAGCGTGAAGCGGCGCTGCGCGGATTCCGCGATGGCCGAACACGAGTGCTGGTTGCGACTGACATTGCAGCGCGCGGTCTGGACGTTGACGCCGTTTCACACGTTATCAATTACGACGTGCCCTCAGCTCCTGAAGATTACGTGCATCGGATTGGGCGTACGGGACGAGCTGGGAACGCAGGACGAGCGATTACTATCGTTACGCCTGTTGACGAGCTGTCCATGCGGGCAATTGAACGGCTCACGGGTCAGACCGTAGCGCGCGTAGTGCTTCCTGGATTCGGAGGAAGAAAGGCTGAGGTGGCTGGCAAGCCGTTCGCGCGTACTGCGCCACGTGCAGTCTTTACTCGTTCATTCCGTCCGCGACGCGCTAGCAGGTAACGACAGTAGGCGGCTTTCAGAAGGCTGAGCGCCAAAGGCGCGGAATGTAATAGCCTGGGGCCACGCCCCAGCGTAGCTGGCCAGTGATGTCGAGCTCTGAAGGAGCGGGATACTTTCTTCATCGAGAGTGACAGTCCTGGCTCCGCTATTACGCCGCGTTGCGGCTTCGAATGATTCTATGGTTTGTGCCCCCTGGGGCGTTGCCCCAGGATTACATTTCGCGCCTTTGGCGCTGATTAACATTTCAAAGGAGAATCTATTGGCAAGAGACGATTTGATTCCGGCGGAGGGTACAATTATTGACAAGCAGCCCAACGCATTCTTCAAAGTTCAACTCGACAACACGGAACACGTCGTGTTGGCGGCGATTTCCGGCAAGATGCGCAAGAACCGCATTCGCATTTTAGTCGGCGACCGTGTAAGCGTTGAGATGTCACCGTATGATCTGTCGAGAGGCAGAATCACCTACCGATACAAGTAGTAAAGACAATAAATCGAGCGCGTTTGTCTATTTAGACAAGCCGCTCGATACTTTCGCCGGGTTCGACAGTGATTGCTTTGAAGCTGGACATGCGCACTAATCCGGGAGCGGCGCCTTTAGGCTTTGTAAGAAACTTGCGCGGTGTGTAGTGAATCGTAACCTTGGAATCCTTACCTGCCTGGCTAAATTTCGCCGCCAGTTGTGCTGCTTCAATTATCGTACGGTGAGGAATCTCAGTGCGGCTCGCGTTTCGAACGATGACGTGTGACCCGGGATAGTCTCCAGCGTGGAGCCAGAGGTCGTTTGGGCGAGCCAAGCGAAAAGTTAAACTATCGTTATCGCGCGCTGTTCTGCCGACAATTACTTCATATCCATCGGAGGATCGATAGCGTCGCGTGCCCGGTAGGGTCAGCGACGCTTTTTGTTTTTTGCGACCTGATGTCGCCTTATCCTTCCGGTCCTCAAAACTGGTGAGCGCCGTCGCGTCGCGACTAGCTATTGCTTTCTCCAGGGCTACTTGTTTCTCCCCGAGTTGTTCCAGCTCTCGATTGAGCTCCACCAATCTCGTACCGATCTCTTCAACTGCTCGTTTGGCTTTAGTGTAACGCGAAAAAGAATCGCTCGCCTCATTCTGCAACGACGTGTTCTCATCCACTTCAATTTCGAGCGTTGGCGCCCCTTCCGCATAGTAATCCTTAAGCGTAACTTTCCTTCCATCGCGCTTTGCATTCGCTATGTTCGCGAGTAGGAGATCCCCAAGGCGTTTGTGTTCCTCAGGATTACCATGCGCGACAAGGTCCTTTTTGAGATTTACTATTAACCTCTTGCGCTTGCTTATCTCTTTACGCAGTTTGGCAGCAAGATTCGCTCCGAAAGTGTCGAATTCATGTTCGGCCTCCCTTCGACGGTAGTATTCATCGGCCGCCGCCGACATGCTGGGGAAGTCTCCGGGCGCGAGGCGCGGTGCCTTGGAAAGCGCCTTCGCCTGGACCGTGCGTGGCTGGTACAAGTCACCTATTTGTTGGCCGTCGTAGCTCTCACCTCTTGGCACTCGCAAAGCGTGCGTGATGACACCCGCCGAGTTCAGCAGGAACAAATTGGCGGAACGACCCGTGAGCTGAGCCACTAATACTCTATTTTGAGAATCGCCTAACTCGTCCGTCACAGAAAAAAGGAACCTGACAACCCGTTCGTCCTGGTCTTTGGTTACAGCCAGCAGTTTGCCGCCCCCCAAATTGACTCGCATTGCCTGGGCAAACGCTGAAAGGGAACTCGAACGCTTTTCCAACTCTCGAACGCTGCGCTTTATTAGGTAAAGACGAGGCGCGGCTGGTTCGACACTGATGAAGAGATAACCTTCGGCTTTAAGGCCGAAGTCAATTGCCAGAGAAAAGGCCGACAACTGGAATATCTTTCCCAGAAAGCGGCCCGGCAGAAGTCGGTCCAACTCGTCTACAATTTGTCTTAGTGTGTCTTGATGCACGTGGATTACAGACTTCAGTTGCGGGACATTGCTATAAACAAAAAGGCCCTGCGCTGGCAACAGAGCAGAGCCCATCTATCGATGTAGGTTTGTCACACTCGAATTACAGCCGTGTGAGTAAAACGATCATGAGCAGTCTGCCTTTCAGGGTTGAAAAACATATATACCAAAGCGATGCCTGCGGAAGCCAGCGAGAGTACATATACGGCTGCGCGTCCCGCCGACTGGCCTCCTGTTGGTATCAGGCCAGTACGCGCATCAACAACACGAAGCGAAAAAAGCCTCATCCCCACTGTGCGCCCGGTCAGTGCGATGCTAACCGTAAAATACAAAAAGCCCACTACAAGCAAAGTGCCGACACCAAGAGTCATCAGTCGCGGGTCTTGCCATCTAAGATTATTTAGGAGGACAAGAGCAGCCAGAGGCGATGATAAAAGACAAACAGCGAGGATATCCACAATGGAACTGAGGACGCGGAAAGGAACCGATGCGGGACGGTACTCCCGAATAGTTGGGTGAAGCGCGGTAGGGATGGAGTCCAAATAGTTAAGAGCAGAGTCGTTCAGATCACCTACTATTAACCTTCTTGGCTTCCTGCTTACCTCGGAAGCCTCCTCGATACCAACTGACGACGTTGGAACAACGGCGAGGTTGTGAACTCTTTCCAAGTGTGTGGAGTTCTCTGAGTACGGAATCTCAGCGGTGCTGGCTTCGTCGGTAACAAGCGACATAGCTTCTCCAAATTCCGCCTGTTCCTCATAAGCTACGGCCATAGCAACAGCGTTATTCCCGAAATGAGAGGGCACCTGGGCGCGTTCAATGCGTCGTAAAGCAGCGACAACTAACGGGTTCATTGGTGGTACTTCGGCTTGTGGAATGAATTCCAGCGATGGAGGCGTTTTTGATCGAGTTTCATCGATCTGCCTTTCAGCACCCCGAACTTCTAACGCGGCTTCACGCGCGCGTCGTTCCTGCACTTCTCGCACACGTTCGCCTAATTCCTTTCGCCACTGTGGTATTGAACTTTTTGTAAGGTTGGGGAATTCAATTAAAGAGGAAGTTGGCTTAGCGCGCCCTCTTTGCCTGGCTTTAGGTGGCACCGCTTCTGACGTTGTGGCTGTTGGATCGGCCTCCGGTTGTTGAGAGGGCCCTACTAAATCTCTATTCGTGATCGCGCCGCATTCAGGGCATTTTACAGATCGCCTCTTGTAAAGCGCGCCGCACGAGGGACATCGCATACCAAACGGCCTCCGAAGGGGACGGTCTGAGCTGGCTCAAGGTTTTCGCCCAAAAACGCGCGAAGCCCGTGTGAGCTCGGCGCGCATAGTATCAGGAACTACTTTAAGTGGTCAACGAGAAAATGTAAGAGGCGTTGGAGTTGCATGACGCCAAGGCAGACGGGTCAGGAGGAAAACGTTCCTGTGGAAAACTTCAAAGGGGAGTGCGGCCGGCGAATCCCGCCTCCATGTCGTGCCACCACTCGAGTTCGTCACCTTCACCCAATTGCCAACAGAGCAGTACAACGCGCCCGTCTCGAAGAGAAGGAAAATCGACCAGGCCACGCTCGAAATCCTTCAATTGGACGCCCAGAGCTTCCAGTTCGCCCATCTCGGCAGTGAAATTCGTCAGAATGGAGGCGTATACCACACCGTTCTCCATACCGCCGCCGCCTTGCTCTGCTCCTTTGCCAGCTAGCTTTGCCTCATGGCGGTAGGCTGCCAAGCGCTTGCGAGAACACTGAATCCTTCCCAAAATCTGGCGCACGGATGGTAGAAGCGCGTTTGCTTCGTCGGCAGTGAAAAGCTTCATACTTGGTTAGGAAATCAGTTTCGTTTCAGTGCTCATCCGTTACGCGGATAAATTCTGACGTCGCGTCAAATTGCTCGGCTTCCTCAATACTTGTTTCCACCACAACTCGCATCGCGGATTGAAAGCCATCGGGCAATGTCTCTTGAATCTGGATTTGTTCATGCAGGTACTGCGTGGGTTGTTGCTCATGCATTTCGCGCTCGTCATAACGTGGGCCATGAACTTCTTTGCGTACCCTATCGGCGATTTCACCCAGGTCAATAAAGTAGTCGGCAACATCGATTAACTTGGGCGCTGTATTTGAACGGAACCCCGCTACCTCGACCCGGCAACCTTTGTATGCGACCGCGTTCACGGCGTAAACAAAGTCTTCGTCCCCGGAAACAAGCACTGCGGTGTCGTAGCGACCCGCAAGGGAGAGCATGTCGACGGCAATCTCCACGTCGAGATTTGCCTTGCGACTTCCGTCATAGAATGTTTTCAATTCCTTTTGGATTACCCGAAAACCATTGCGTCTCATCCAGAGCAAAAAGCCCTGCTGTCTTTCGGCTCCGATGTCTACGCCGGTGTAGAAAAAAGCTCTCAATAATCGCCCGTCTCCCAGCAACACCCGCAGGAGCTTGTTGTAATCGATGTCGATGTTATGGAACCGGGCTGCGTGGAATAGATTGTTACCGTCAATGAAAACCGCCACTCTGCCGCGGTGCCCGAGTTGCCATGAGACATTGTTTGTAGGATCAAAATTACGCATCTTATAGACTACTCCGAATAAACTTTTTAAAATCGTTTCTAGAATGCTTTTTTGTCTCAGATTGGTCAAGCAGAGCGACCGGGGAAAAGCGAGGGGCCAGCCTAGTCAGCGGCGAGTATTTCGCCGTTAACTGCGTCAACATAGGCGGTTTTTACAGGAGCATTGCTGAGCTCAATCTCCCAGGCGAGATGAAACTCCACCGCATCGGGCCGTTTATTTGAGGCGAGAATGTAGGTTACCAACTGGGGAGGATGCCCCTCGTTAGCTTCCGTCACTCGGAAGCTTAGTTTGTTTCCTTGAGAATCCCTGTACATGAGGTCGCTGCCCCGTAGTTGCTTAAGCGCGTCTTCCGCTTTGAGTCGAACGCTGATTGCGGCGAGAGCTGTTTGCATCCGGTCTGCGTCGGGGATACAGGTGCTCGCGATATTCAGAACGCGGCGATCCGTGGCAAAACGAATCTGTAGTTTCCCGTAGTTACCGCGAATGGGGTAGCGGAAGGGACGTTGTTCGTAGTTTGCCAGTTTCGAACCATCGGGTTGATCCAGCCGTTCGACGAGAGAAAGTTTCGCAGGGTCGGCACCAATGAGCTCCTGCCAATCTTTAATGAACCGCCGCAGCGACTCTCTGGTTTCTTCTTCACTCATCACCGCGTTGGCCCCGAGTTTGGGAAGATACAGAGGACCTGTCGGATTGGCGGGCAAACTTCCGATTGTCGCCGTGATAGGTTGAAGATGCTGCGTCGCGTCTGAGCTCGCGGATTGGATAAGACGGTTCACTGCTGCCGCAGCCGCTTCTCTTCTGTGAGCATCTTCGGTGAAGAGCACGGGATAGGGGGGTTCATTTTCCCTCGGTCCTGTCGCGCTCGGCGGTTGCAATGGCGCACAACTACTGACCGCTACGGCGAAGCTCAAAAGAAAAATGGCTTTGGCGATACTGTGATTCGTCATAAAAGCCAGAAACGTCGGAGTACGCCCTGGGAGCTATTATTTCGATAGGATCTTTCAAACGTCGTATAATTCAAAGTCTTGGAGGAGCTGTTGCCCAAAGATAACGAAAACGTTCCTTTTCCGCTCTTAACGACTGATGGACCAACAGAAGCTCCCGGGCCCCAGTCGTTCTCGCCTGATCAGATGGTCCGTTGCGAAGAATGCCTCCGAGCGAACCCGCCGACCAGAGTCAACTGCCTTTATTGCGCCGCCGTTCTCACGCTCAATGAAACTACTATCAACACCCAAAAGCCCGCGCTAAGACCCCTGGAAAAATGGGAGCGGGGATATAACAACATCCTTTTACCTTCGCCCGCAAATCTCAGTGAGGCTGGTGTAGCCGAGGCTGCTGATGTTTTGAGGTTGACTGCCGAGGATCTCTCTCGGATTTTGTCCTTAAGGACGCCGCTCCCACTCGCGCGTGCAGCAACCATTGAGGAAGCTTCATTAGTTCAGCGCCGGCTCAGCCGTCTTGAAATCAACACCTTGATTGTGCCGGACGCAGAGCTTGGCCTGGACGAAACGGCGCCAATCAAAGTGCGCGCGATTGAGATCGATGCCGCCGGTCTCAGCGCGTATCAAACGCCACAGACATCGGCAACCAGACTTTCGTGGTTCCACGTAGTGTTGCTGGTTGTGGGTAGATTGATCATTAAGCGGGTTGAGTTAAGGGAACAAAAAGGCTCACGTGCTGAAAATCGCATTGTGGATGCAAGTGAGTTTTTTACTGACGAATCCGTCGTCGAGTTATACACAAGCGAACAAAGTACGCCCTATCGCGTAGCAGCGAATAGTTTTGATTTTTCGTGTCTCGAAGATAAGAAAAGCCTACTGACAGGCGAGAATATTTTGGCTCTGCTTAACCTTTTTCGTGATTATGCTCCTCACGCCCAACTCGACGACTCCTACAATTCGGTGCGAAAAGCTTTGGAGACCGTATGGCCTTCTGAGCAACAAAACGAATCGCGCGGCTGGCGTCGCGAGCGAGCCGGTAAATACAGCATCGGAAGCGTTAACGAGATAAGTAACGAAAGCCAATTTTTGAGATATTCGCGCCTAGGCTATTATTTGCGGACCAGGGCAAAGACAAGAACTGATGAAGACTCGTAAGCCGACCAAAGCCGGACGTTATTCCGCAGGGCCCCGGCCGGCTGACTCGCGATATGATTTAAATGCTGCTCCGGCCCGGAGGCATCCCGACTCGACCAATACAATTTACGGACTAATACCCGTGCTTGAAGCTCTTCGCGTGGGCCACAAACACCTCGAGCAGATTGCGATTGCCGAAGGAGCCAGGCATGAGCGTTTGCGAGAGTTGCTGGAGTTAGCAAAGCGAAATAGAGTTCCGGTGCATCGGGTACCAAGGCTCGCTCTCGATCGCGCCGTTCCGGGCGTAAAGCACCAGGGAGTCGTTGCGAGGACAGCTGCTTCCAATTATCGGGACGCCGATGAGCTTCTTGAAGAACTGGGTTCGCAGGTAGACTCCCCTAACAAACCGCTGGTTCTTGGCTTGGATGCAGTTGAAGATCCGCGCAATCTTGGGGCGATTTTGCGAACTGCTGAATGCGCGGGCGTTGGCGGAGTATTCATCCCCGAACGTCGCGCTGTGGGATTAACCGCGACGGTAGCAAAAGCTGCTGCCGGCGCGCTCGAACATGTTTCCATAGCGCGCGTAACCAATCTGGTCCAATTGATAGAGCAATTGAAACAACGTAACATCTGGGTTATTGGGGCCGCTGCGGATGGTACTTCAGATTACACAGAATGGAATTGGAGCGTTCCCAGCGCGCTCTTTCTGGGAAGTGAGGGGACGGGGCTGCATCGACTGGTGCGGGAACGATGTGATGCGTTGGTTCGTATTCCAGTTCGTGGACGGATAGAATCGCTCAACGTTTCTGTGGCTGCTGGAATAATTCTCTACGAAGCGTTGCGACAAAGAGCCGCGCGGCAGTAACGCAAGCTGGTAGCTTGCGCACAAACTGGCAAGCAGCCCGGCCGGGCCTGCCAGGCTGGGGACCCCCCGCTCAGTTGCGTTACAAAGAGCCGAAAACGACACCGCCGAGATTGGAGGTAGGAATGTTTTGTCCTAAATGTGCAACTCAGAACCTCGAAGGCGCCAGCTATTGTCGTTCGTGCGGGGCCAATATCAGTCTCATTCCTCGCGCACTTTCCGGTCAGTTGCCTCGAGCGGCAGAGGATGACGAAGTCGTTATCGGCAGACGCGGTCGCCGCAGGGATAGCAAGCTGAGTCTGGATCATGCATTCAAAAATGTCTTTATGGGGATCGCCTTTCTGCTTGTCTCGATAGCGCTTGCGTTTTCCATGATGGGAAGGGGCTGGTGGTTCTGGATGCTAATACCCGCGTTTTCTATGATGGGTTCGGGCGTCGCACAGTACATTCGTATTAAGGAGCGTGAGAAACGAGCGTTCGCGGCAGGCGGTTTGGGCCAACCTGTAATGCAACCTCCGCGGCGGGTTGATGCGTTTCCGACTCGTAACACGGGCGAACTGGTGGCTCCGCCGCCAAGCGTTACGGAAGGGACAACACGCCATCTTGGCGCTGAGGCGCCAACAAAGCACCTTGATGCGCCAAATGAAGCGCCGGAATAGAAGACTAAAGTTTAGAATGAGATCTCAAATCTGAAATCCAGCCAGGTGGAGTCTTGGATCTGATAATGAGAGGCGAGATGTGAGATTCGAGCTCTGAATCTGAAAACCCACCGTAGGCGATGCTCCAGGGTGACGGCCATTGTATAAGGAGTATCGCCTTCTAGTTTTTTGATGGAATCTAATCAACGACGTATCTGTGTTTCGATCTGTGAACGAACTGTTGAGGCTTTCGAGCGGGCAGGCGCGCGGGCGGCCGAATTAGGTGATCTAATTGAAGTCAGACTTGATTGCCTGGACATGTCTCAAAACGCCGAGAGCTTTCGCAACCTGGAAATTCTTCTTCAGAATATTCCTCGTCCGGTTATCGTTACTTATCGTCCGGCTCAGCAAGGTGGCAAGCGCGAGCTAAACTCAAAATCGCGGCTCCTCTTTTGGTTATTCAATCGGCCCGCGGCAGAGCTTTTTGACATTGAGGTCGACATTGCCGCGGCCCCTTCCTTATTGGATTATGGTGAGAACCTGGATTGGCGCCGCGTAATCTGTTCCTACCATAACTTTCTTGGCGTACCCGCTAATGTTTTCCAAATCTACGAGCGAATGTTGAGCAGTCCGGCACGAATTCTGAAAATCACTGTGCAGGCGAATGATGTCACAGATTGCATACCTGTATTTCAACTTCTGGATCGCGCTCGAAAAGATGGTCGCGAGATGATTGCGATTGCGATGGGGACCGCAGGAGTTGCCACGCGCATTCTTGGGCCCTCACGTGGCGCCTTCCTCACCTACGCAGCCCTTGAAGATGAAAGCGCGACTGCGCCCGGCCAGGTCTCGGTCCGCGAACTCAGAGATGTTTATCGGATCGGAAAGATTGATCGGCAAACGCAGATCTTTGGGTTGATGGCGCGGCCCGTTTCCCATTCTATTTCGCCGCAAATGCATAACGCTGCTTTTGGAGCCGTTGACATTAATGCCGTTTATGTTCCGTTCGAGGTTCGCGACGTCGAAGGCTTCATCCGGCGCATGGTTCATCCGCGCACGCGAGAACTCGATTGGAATATGCGCGGCTTGAGCGTGACCGCGCCTCATAAAAGCGCGGTAATGGACCAGTTGGATTGGATCGACCCCGTGGCTAAAGACATTGGCGCCGTGAATACAATCCTGGTTGCCGACGACAAGCTACAAGGTTACAACACGGACGCGATGGGTTTCTTAGAACCGCTGATGAAGAAGCTTGGCCAGTTGCGAGGCATGCGTTGCGCGGTCATTGGAGCGGGAGGCGCGGCAAATGCAGTCGTTTGGGCCCTCAAAAAAGAATCAGCAAGTGTGACGGTCTTTGCGCGAAACGCTAAGAACGCTGAAGCGTTGGGCGGAAAGTTTGGCGCGACCGCGGATACTCTGGAAAGAGCGCGTTTCATGGGCTTTGACATCGTAATAAATGCGACGCCGTTGGGAACAGTCGGGCAGTTCGAATCTGAAACACCAGCGACTGCCGGCCAACTTCGAGGTGCGCGCCTGGCGTACGACTTAGTTTACAATCCAATTGAGACACGATTCTTGCGCGAGGCGCGCGAGGCTGGTTGCGAGACGATTGGCGGTTTGGCGATGCTTGTGGGTCAGGCGTCCGCGCAATTCAAGTTATGGACAGGCTCACTGGCTCCCAGGGAGAGAATGTTCGAAGCCGCCGAACAAGCGGTGAGAACATAATATCTTTGGAGTCAGACATGGGTTTCCGTCCCACTGTGAGCGAGGAGTGTCGACGTACAAACGACAGTCGCAGCTTTAAGATCCGAGATATAAGATCTCGAACTTCAGATCTCAGATTTTAGATTCGAGATCTTTGAGATGTCAGGCTTGAGACTTGAGACTTGAAAGATGAACGAACGTTACAGTCGACAAATCTTATTCAACGGAATTGGTGAGGAAGGCCAACGACGATTACTACGATCGCGCGCGCTAATCATCGGTTGCGGTGCCCTGGGTTCTGCCCAAGCCGAAAGCCTGGGTCGAGCAGGGGTGGGTAAATTGCGAATTGCCGATCGCGATTTTGTAGAAGCTTCAAATCTGCAAAGACAAACTATGTTTACGGAGCGTGACGCGTCCGAGCGCATACCCAAGGCAATTGCCGCCGCCAATCACATCCGCGAGATTAACGCGGAGATAGAAGTCGAGCCGGAGATCGCTGACGTCAACCACTCAAACATTGAACGACTCGTTAAAGACTGCGATGTAGTGCTGGACGGCACGGATAATTTTGCCACTCGTTATCTCATCAACGATGCGTGCGTCAAGCATAAAATCAACTGGATTTATGGCGCCGCGGTTGGATCTTACGGCGTAACGATGACCATTCAACCGCATCAAACTGCTTGCCTGCGATGCGTTTTCGAAGAGGCACCACCCGCGGCCAGCGCTCCGACGTGCGACACAGCCGGGGTCATTATGCCGATCATAAGTGTGGTTGCCGCGGTTCAGGTTGCTGAGGCTTTGAAACTACTGGCGGGCAAAACCGACAACCTTCACCGCGCGCTAATGCAATTTGACGTGTGGCGAAATGAATGGCGGAAAATCAATCCCGGCCCACCGTCGCCGACCTGCCCAACCTGCGGCGTTGGGAACTTCGCAACGTTGGAAGCCGCTACCGGAGACTTCGCCGCGGTTTTGTGTGGACGGAATGCAGTGCAAATTTCCCCTGCGCAATCGACGCATATCGACTTCGAGGAACTAGCAAAAAGACTTCAAGTCACAGGCGATGTGAAATTCAATGATTACCTTTTGCGCTTTCGTACCGGAGAATTTGAATTGACGGTGTTTCAGGACGCGCGATCGATTATCCGTGGCACTAGTGAAATCAAAACGGCGCGGTCGCTGTATGCAAAATATATAGGAAATTAAGCTTAAAAACATGCTTCGAGAAAACTTCCGAAATTATCTGGCACGCTTTGTTGCCTCATTGCTTTTGATTGGCGCTTCAGCCTCTGCAACTTACTCAGGGCAGCCGGTTATCTGGGAGATTAGCGGGCGGGCCGAATTGCTGAAAGGTGACGCGCGGGGCGTCTCAGTCAGCGACACGGGCATGTTGATGTTAGCGCCAGGTCTCAAGGAAATATTCAACACGGAGCAGGCATTTGTATGGTCAAGTGCGGTGGACAATCAAGGCAACGTTTATCTCGGTACGGGCCATGATGGAAAGATTTATCGCGTAACTCCCGATGGCCGCGGTTCCTTGCTCTATGACGCCGCGGAACTGGATGTGACAGCCCTCGCAGCGGCTCGAGATGGCGCGGTCTATGCGGGAACTTCTCCTGACGGAAAAGTGTATCGCATCACTCCGGATGGACACGCTGAAGTGTTTTTCGATCCTGCTGACAAATATGTTTGGTCGTTGGCCGTTCTCCCTGACGGATCGCTCGCTGTTGGCACAGGTGATAACGGCAAGCTATATCGTGTTCGTACAGCGGGCGCGAAACCTGAGTCTTCACTTTTGATTGCTACAAACCAGACGCATGTCATCTCGCTGGCTGTCACTCCGCAGGGAGATCTGATAGCTGGAACAGATCCGGGCGGGTTGGTCTTGCGCATTTCTTCCGAAGGCAAAGCGTTCGCGCTGTTTGACGCCCATCTGCGCGAGATTCACGCGCTGGCCCCGGCCGCTGATGGTTCGATATATGCGCTCGCACTTGGTGAAGCGGCGTCGGCAGGGCGACAACAATCGGCTCCGCCTGCGGCAGTGCAAACTGGCGAAGGGAGTAATCCGCCTGGGACATCCGTAACCATCACGCCTATTGATGAAACTGGGGTACCAATTCAGCCGCCGGGGCAAGCGACGCGTAGTCGTACAGACATCTCCAGCGCACGTAGCGCCGTCTTTCGCATTCTGCCGGATGGAGCTACCGACGTTGTGTGGAGTTCATCTTCAATGACCGCATTTGCCATCGCACCGGGGTTGCAACCGGGAAGCGTCCTGATTGGAACCGCCGATAAGGGACGAGTCTATTCCGTCACAAACGATGGACGAGATACGCTTCTTTTACAGTCGAGCGAAGGACAGATTTCGTCGTTTCTCTTTCGCTCCGGCCAGGTGTATGCGGCATCAAGCAATCAGGGAAAACTGTTTCGCTTTGGCACAGGGTTAGTAGCTGAAGGGTCATACGAATCACCAGTGCGTGATGCAAAACTTACGGCGTTTTGGGGTCGAATTTGGTGGCGGGGCAATGGCAATGTCGAGTTACAGACTCGTACCGGAAACGGCGAGCGACCTGACGCTACGTGGAGCGAATGGAGCGCTGCCTACCGCGATCCGGAAGGGAATCAGATCTCCAGTCCGCGCGCTCGCTTCATTCAATGGCGGGCTGTCTTAAGATCCGCTGGCGTCGGAGGTCAGACGTGGATGGAAGATGCCAGCCTCGCTTACCTACCGAGGAACGTAGCCCCTGAGGTGCTTTCGATTACTTCGCTTCCAATCGGTGTCGGTCTACAACAGGTGGCCCAGATTCAAGTGGATCCAAACGTCGAATCGTCAGGACTCGATCCTTCACTATTCGGAGCGATTGCCCAGGTCCCTCCGCGCCGTCTGTTTCAGCGGGGAGCGCGGTCCTTTCAATGGCAGGCTGAGGACCGCAATGGCGACACATTGGAGTACGCCATTTATTATCGTCCGCTGAACGAGAGAGCATTTCGACTGTTGAAAGATAAATTGCGCGATAACTTTTATACCATCGACGGAGCCACGTTAGCCGACGGGCGCTACATCATCAAGATCGTTGCGTCCGACGCGCCGGATAATCCGCCCGGCCAGGCTCTTTCTGGGGAGCGCTTGAGCGAACCAGCGGATATTGATAACACGCCTCCAGTCGTGAGAGCCGTCGTCCCCGCTCAATCGATGGCAAACGCTAATCGAGCTGTTTTCGACGTGGACGACGCAACTGGCAAAATTAAGAAAGCCGACTTCAGTCTCGATGGCGCACCATGGACGCCTTTGTTTCCGGACGATGGAATTGCCGACAGCGGGCACGAACGGTACTCTATCGAACTTCCCGCGCTCACATCCGGCGAGCACACCGTAAGCCTGCGCGCGTTTGACGGTAGCGGTAACGTAGGGACCCTTAGCGTCACTCTGCGGCGCTAGTAAGGCCCGGGTTCTAGCTGCACGATACCGTGCGGAACGGTGCGAAAGCGTGCGCGCGGAAGCCGTGTTCCTGGTGGTTTTATGAGGCTGGACGACGAGATGGAGGGTTCTACGTTTCTGGCATCGTTCTTGCTCGATTTTGGCCGGCGCGACTCTTCTCTCCCTCCCATGCGCGCATGATAAATACATGAGGAGGACTGGAAATTCGATGTTCGACTTAAAGCGTAAATTGTTGGCGGTGGTAATTGGTTGTTTGCTGCCGGTCGGAGTCTATGCCCAGAAGCAGGGGGAAGATAAGCGTCCACCAAAAGATCAAAACAAGGTAGTGGTTCAACCCAAAGCCGAAAGGCCGCCGCCGCGCAACAACAATCAGGGTGGCAAAAAGGGCGAAGACAAAAAGGGGAAACCCTAAAACGGCTGCTCAGCACGCTGCTGAGCGCCTTTGAGTAATCTGCCGGCTGATTCGAAAACCCGCTCAGGTTGAGTGGGTTTTTTCATTTGTCATCTGTCGATTTGGATGCTGAAAAAATTGCTTGCAAAAGCCTCACTGACATTGTTCAGGGGTTTGATTCGGAAGCCCGAAACTAATATTTGGTGCCAGCTAGTAGATTCGAACTACTGACCCCTCGCGTGTGAAGCGAAATCCAGCCGTTATCCGGCGATATCTCCAATTATCATTTTGACCTTCAAAGGCTCGTATTCATTAGCTGAAAATTAAATCGGCCTCAACTTGACGACTCTGTTATTATCCCGGAATTACATCCAAAGTGTGTGCGAATGTGTGTGCGGGAGGACTAACGGATGAGATCAAGAGCCGGATCGGTCGTCAGGCGAAAAGGTCGGAACAAGGGTGAGAAGGCGTCATGGTGGGCGCGCATCACCTACACAGACCCTGTGACGGGCAAGAGACATAATCGCCAGCGACGAGCAGAAAGCAAGGTACACGCGAAAGAGCTTATCCACTCGCTCCTTGCGGAAGTCGATTCCACCGGCGGACGTTCGCTTGAGAGTGAACGCATGACGTTCCTCTATCTTGCAACATACTTTGAGAAGCATTACTTAAAGCCGGCCGAGTATATTAGCAATGATCAGGTGGATTTAGCTGACCATTCTCAGCCGCATACTTTTTTCATATCGCCGTTCCGGGCTACTTCAGGGTTCACTTTGCGTTTGCGTCCGTTGGTGGCGGCGGATAATCCACTCATGTTTAATCCGGCGTGGTCTCCCGACGGAAACGAAACTCGTCTATCGCACGAACTCTGGTGATCTTTTCACGATCAACGCCGATGGGACCAATGCGACGCTACTGCTGAATCACAGCGTCAACGGCTTCAGTTCTTTGCCGGATTAGACCGGCTCGACACCGTAGTGTGCTGGTCTTAGTCGGAACTGCCTTCGGTAGCGGGCTCATGATTCTTAACGTCCGAGAAACTCTATTCGAGGCGTTCGTACTTATCAGATAGGAGACTAAAAATGAAAAGAAATATTCTGAGTCATCGTCGTTGCTGGTTCTTGATTTTCCTGTTGGTTGTTGCTTGCTCTCCGGTTGTCGCGCAGTACACGGACCGCCTCGGCGGCAACTGGAACAATCCCGCCAGCGCGATGATTACAAACATCGTCATGGATCGGATGGCGCGGCGTCGGTTGGAGAAGAGGCTGGGCGTTAAGCATTCGAGCCCAGGGGCATCGACCGGAAGACCATCGTCAGGAGAGTCAGCTGAAACACCTCGCCCCGTTAACGACGCTGTGGTGCATTTTCGCTCGACGGGAACCCAGCTCAAAACGCGCGAAATAGCGAATCTAATTGACGCTGGAAACCCGCGGGTGGTTACGCTCCTGACTGCCATCATGGAGGAATACGAAAAGGGAGCACGAGCAGCAGGCAAGCCTAACGACTTGGCGCTTGCCCTGAGTTTTTTCTTTGCCACGAACGCCAGCGTCTATCACGACGCGGGTCAGCCGCCAGATCCGCAGATGCTGGAATTGCGCGACATAATCGCCGGCGCGCTGGTTGAAGGCAACGCTTTGAACAGCGTCACCGACCGTCAGAAGCAGGAGATGTATGAGACGCTTGTGCTCTACACCGGGTTCACGCTCGCCGCTTATCAGGAAGCAAAGCAATTGGGCAATGCCGAAAGCTTGAAGGTCAGCCAACAACTCGCCGGGCAGAATCTGCAAGCCGTCACCGGCATCTCGCCGGAGAAAATAACTTTCAACGATCGGGGATTAAGCATCGACAACGGCTCAAATACGGCAGATGCCTCGGCAAGCGTCGCGGACTCCTCAGCCGCTCCAACTCCAACTATTCAAAACAACGATCCATTTCCGGACCGCCCAGGTTATGCACCACAGAAACCGTTGTCCGGCACTCTGAACGTGACGATCACGATGGCAGATCTGGTGGGCACCTGGGACCATGGCGCGGGTAGCGTACAAACATATATCGACTCGAACACCGGTGACTATTCTCACACGGCGACATCGTTCTACGGCGAGCAATACTCAATCAAGTCCGATGGCACGTTCGAGTACAAGTTTGTCGGGCGTGCCAACAATAGGACAGTCCGCGAGTTGGATAGTGGCAACGTCATTCTGTCGGGCGGCTACATCACGTTCAAGTTCAAGGGACGCACGACCGAGAAGTATCAGTTCATCGCGTTTATGACCCAGCCAAATGGCTCCGCGATTATCTCGCTGGTTCCAGTCGGCGAAAATGAACAGGGATACGACGCTGCCGGGCTTCGTTTGGAGTGTGGTCATAGCAGTGGTTACATTCACTGTGTCGGCGGCGTAGAGTGGGCGCGGCTTAGTGCCAAACCGGCGAAGTAGGTTATGGGAGCGTAAGCGTCCTTGCTTGCAACGAAATGGCGCAAACGGTTCTTTACTAAACCTGGCGCCGCATCTCAAAGCGCAAACCGTTCAAGCCACGCACATGACGGCAGCGTTATCGCAAAAACCGATCGTTAGGAGGAATGTTCATATGGTCAGAAAATTACGATTGGTCCTCATGCTCTTCCCGATCATTGCCATCTTGGCCTGCAATCTGCCGTCGAGTGTGATGAAGCGCCTGACGGGCGACGTTGAAGTTACCGCTGTAACCACCGCGGTTGGCACTCCAAACGGCCAGGCAACAACAAAGAGTATTGGTTCGGCCGGTGGTTCGCTTGCGACCCCGGACGGGCGGCTCACACTCAAGATTCCGCAAAACGCATTGTCGAGCCCGGTCAATGTCACTATTCAACCAATCACCGATCAATCCCCAGGCGGCTTGGGGAAAGCTTATCGACTTGAGCCTAACGGGCAGACTTTCGGCACCCCGGTGGAGGTTTCTTTTCGGTACGACGACAAGGATCTGGAGGGCACCAGCCCCGAAGCCCTGGATGTCGCCTATCAGGACGCCGGAGGTTTCTGGCGGGTGTTCCAGTCTGTAGATCGGGACCAGGCAAACAAGACTCTCACGGTCGCTACTACGCACTTTACGGACTATACGGCCGTAACCCGTTTTCAGCTCGTACCGAACCACGCAGTCGTTCGTGTGGGAAAGTCAGTGGAACTCGTGGTGAATTCCTGCGGCAGGCGTGACTTCTTCGATAAGCTATTCAAGCTTAGTGGCCCATGTTTACCAGTGTCTACTGCCACTGCTGCTGTAAACTGGACAGTGAACGGCACTAGCGGCAACAGCACTTTTGGTACAGTCACCGATTCGGTGAAAGAGGCTCAGGCGGGCGGTACCTACACAGCACCAGTTAAGAAGCCAGAGCCGAATGTTGTCGTAGTGCGCACCGATGTTCAGTATAAATTCTACCGATCTACTCCCGGCGTTTGGGCGTTTGCGCTTATCACGATTGTCGACCGGGGATACAGGGCGAGTGGGAAAATTTTTGACACCGTTCTCTCCGGAGATATTTGCGATTTAGAGAAGCCCTTTACCATCAAAACTAATAACCCATTTAACACATCGTTCGAGTGTGTTCCGTCCTCGCCGACTAAGGGCACGTGCGCGGTCTCCGAAAAAAACGGGATCACCGGAGGCGGCGGAGGCCAATACACGATAACAGGAACCGATACCTTAAAGACCGGGATCGAATTGAACTTCAGCGGCAAGGCGACCATCAGAGGTGCAGGAACCGCTACCGGCGGCGGACCAATTCACATCGATCTTGTTCCGCTCGACACGGAGTGCAAGCAGCCATGAGTCGGGGAAAAGCGCTCCACGATAGCGAACTGCACCAATCAGTCAGATACTTCGGGCTGGTGGTCCGTCGCACATGAAGAAATAGTCTTATTACAAAGTGACAGATTACACCTTAGAAATATTGCTTAAATGAATTCAGGATCGGACCACCGAGTGACCCCCGGTCCTATCCCTCGTTTAGCACCTTGACCGGCCAGGCTAATAATGATGGACAGGTAACAAGAAATTCGCGGCTTATGCGACACAAGACAGGGGTTGTTGAATATCTGTTGACCCATCACGCCGACGTGAATGCCAAAAATAAGGAAGGTAATACACCACTCCATGCCCTGATGGATGCGACGATAGAAGAGGATGCGGAGTCCGCCTGGAGCGATTGGATGAAGGAGATGGCTGAATTACTTCTGGCTAATAAGGCCGATGTTAACGCCAAAAATAATGAACGTCTAACGCCGCTCATGATCGCTATCAAGCTAAAGAACAAAGGGGCAATCGAACTCCTACGAAAGCATGAGGCGAAATAATGGCCGCTGCCAAAAGGGGTGGGCTGAGCGGGCGTGAACATTTGGTAACCACTTATGAAGCTACAAAACATGGCTCTATTCTGCGCGCTGTTAGTTGCTCTCTGTAGCACGTTAGTAGCAGCACAACGAGCGACCGCTTCTTCCGAAATGGGCCCCGCTCCTGACATCGCCGTTAAAGAGTTTTATGAGTGGTACATCCATTCGGTGTCACATCACATTGATCCTTTCAAGGCGGGCAAGACCACCCTGAAGAAGTACGTTACGCTAAGGTTCATTCTGAAAATAGAGACGTCGGAGGGCTACGACGGAGATTATTTCCTGGAAGCCCAGGGGACCTATCCGGATTCTCCTGCCCTGGAAGAGGAATGGAAAAAGAATATCTCCGTCTCAAACGTTGCGGTGAGAGGCACGACAGCCACGGCAGTTATTAGCTTTGGCGATAACGGCAAGCTCGCGCGGGAGAGGATCAGCCTCATACAAGAAGGGGGCGTCTGGAAGATTGATAACGTGAAAGCCATATACCCTCGACCGCTTTCTAAAAGCCGCGCTGGTCTCCGGGACTCGCGTGCTTTACTGCGAGGAGCAGCTTACCGAGTTTCTGAAATCGTGCGAGCGTAACGGACACAAGGATCAAGATGGAAAGGGAAGGGGAGCAGAGCGCCACGCCGCGAGAAGAAAAGACAACCGAGTCAGCTCTTCGCGGAATTCAGTTTCGACGGACGAGCGATCGAACTCTGAATCGGCCACCGAGACGGCGAGAACTGACCAGGCCTCGTTACCGTTTTCTGCGACTCGCTAGAACTCTCGCGTTCTTTGGCGGCAGCCGCTTGAATTCTTCGCAACGTGAGCCGAGGGTCTGCTGCGTTAGACGGACCCAAATCACGATCGTTTTGCCGATCAAAGTGTGTGCGAATGTGTGTGCGAAGCGAAACGGGCGACTAGTCGTCGCCCGTAAGTGATTGAAGATATTGGTGCCCGCTAGTAGATTCGAACTACTGACCCCTCGCGTGTGAAGCGAGTGCTCTACCACTGAGCCAAGCGGGCGTAAATTCTTATACTACAATGACTTACTACGACAGAGCTAGCCCTCTTCAGCGGCCAACTCTCTGCCAGAAACGTTGGCATCTTACTCGAAGAAGCCCGCTTGCGCACACTATAGGCCAGATACCCCTTTCTATTCCACATCTCGTCTTTCGAATGCGGACCAAAGCATTCTGCTCGCGACAAAATTTCATTATTGAGTGGTTGCCCGAATCTGCCTAACCGCTTTCTTGATCGACGTCCTGAGACCACAGATCCCAAACGCATACTTCCTCTCATTTGATTGAGCCAGCGAAGTCTTTCCCGCAGCGTTCACCCTTCAACGATTTGCAACTAAACTAGTGTAGTGTCTCTTAATTTCCTTTACAGTGACCCAGTTTTCTAGCTCACATTTTCATTGACGATCTAACGCAACAGCTGCGACAAGAGATTTCAGAGACACCACACTAGCTGGTCGCGGTGCGTCCTGAATACTGACGGGAAGCCGAGCTGCGCAACACACCTTGACCAATCGCTCGCGGTCGCGCTGCATCTCACGATCGTTAGCCAGCCAGGCTAAAACGTCTTTTAGGACCCGCGCCGCGTCCTCATCTGGCGGTTCGACAATGCGGTAGTGCATCCAAGGTCCTTGCCGCCGCGCTCCTACAATTCCGGCTCTACGCAGATACGCCAGATGCCGGCTGATCTTTGGCTGATTAGTCCTCAGGATCTCCACGAAGAAACAAACGCATACTTCGTCCTTCCCCATGAGGTTGAGCAGCCGGAGCCGCGTTCGGTCAGCCAGGGCGCGAAAGAATAAATCCTTGTCGAAAGTTCTCGGCGATTTGCTCATAACGAGACCATATTAACATACGCTGCACATACGGCTTGACATATATGGCTAGCGGGCAGATACTGCTATCGCATATGCGCTTATGCATATATAGTGGAGGGGTGCTCGCTTATGCGCAGGGCTAATCAGCCTGAGATCCTCTGAGGAAAAAGGGATAGACGGAAATGGAGAATGAGAATGTCTAAGAATATTGAGCAAGCGGTGCGGTCGAAGTACGGTTCGGTAGCTACGAGTAACTTATCGTCGGAACATCAGGGCGTGCGCGCGGTGGCGGAAGCGTTCGGCTACTCGCCGGAAGAACTGGCGTCAATTCCCGCTGAAGCGAACATGGGATTGTCATGTGGCAATCCAACGGCGACGGCAAATCTGCGCGAGGGCGCTACGGTGGTGGATTTAGGCTCAGGCGGCGGTCTGGATGTGTTCCTGGCCAGCGCCAAAGTCGGACCCAAAGGACGCGCCATCGGTATCGATATGACACCTGAGATGGTCGAACTCGCCCGCCGGAATGCGGCGCGCGGGAATGAAGGAAAGGCATTTACAAACGTCGAGTTTCACTTGGCGACGATTGACAAGTTGCCTGTCGCAGATAATTCAGTCGATTGCGTGATCAGTAACTGTGTGATCAATCTCGCCGCCGACAAGCCCGCGGTGTTCCGCGAAATCGCTCGTGTGCTCAAGCTCGGAGGCCGCTTAGCAGTAAGTGACATCGCGCTCAAGCGTAAACTGCCCGCCGAATTGGGGAACGACATCATGGCGTATGTGGGCTGCATAGCAGGAGCCATCCCCATTGAAGATTACCGTCAAGGGCTGATAGATGCCGGCTTCTCCCACGTTGAGGTTGTGGATTCAGGCGTGAACCTCAACGCCTACGCGAAAGTCGAGAACCAATCCGGCGGCTGCTCGCCTACAGCGATCGCGTCCACGTCCTCTGGTCTTTCATCAAGTTCAGCAAGCGCTCCGGCCTCAGCCGCCACTGGCTGCTGCATATCCGAGACAGCCAACGATAAAGACACAGAGTTGCATGAGGGACTTGCTTCTTTGTTGCGCCGCTACAACGTCAATGATTATGCCGCAAGCGTAAAAGTCTACGCGGTAAAGTGAGGCGCGTTATGAATTGCTACGTGTGCGACCAACACGACATAGAACGCGCGGCGGTTGCGCTGTGTCATAACTGCTCTGCTGGTCTCTGCCGGGAACACACACTCGAAAGTAGTCGCGAGGTTACAACTCACGCTCTTATCAACCGGATCGTCACGCTACCTATTGAAGCGCGCGAGATGCTCTGTCACGTCTGCAAACAAGCTCTTGAACAGTCTCGTCACGTGGTTTGAAAGCTATGAATAGGTCTACGCAAACAAAAGGTGCTAGCACGGCCGAGGGCTGCTCGCCAGTCAACCGCGCACGCCTCTCATTTTTGGATCGATTCCTGACTCTCTGGATCTTCGCGGCCATGACGCTCGGCGTCGCGATCGGTTATGCCAATAGCGGCGTCGAGGTTTTTATTAACCGTTTCCAGGTTGGGACCACCAACCTTCCCATTGCCATGGGCCTAATCCTGATGATGTATCCGCCGCTTGCTAAAGTGAGGTACGAGGAACTGGGCGAGGTCTTCCGCAACTGGAAGATACTCGGCTTGTCTCTCGTGCAAAACTGGATCATCGGACCAGTGCTGATGTTTGCGCTCGCCATTATCTTTTTGCGCGATCGTCCTGAATACATGGTGGGACTCATTATGATTGGCTTGGCGCGTTGCATTGCGATGGTGATCGTATGGAACGAACTTGCACGCGGCGATAACGAGTACGCGGCTGGGTTAGTTGCCTTCAACAGCGTCTTTCAGGTCTTGTTCTATAGTGTGTACGCGTGGCTCTTTCTCACACTGCTGCCGCCATTCTTTGGGCTAGCTGGAAGTATTGTCAAAGTCAGCATTGGGCAGATTGCTGAGAGCGTTTTTGTCTATCTCGGCATTCCATTCATCGCCGGGATGCTTACGCGGTTTGCACTCGTGCGAGCGAAGGGGAAGGAGTGGTACCACAGCAAATTTATTCCCAAGATCAGTCCGATCACACTTATCGCCCTGCTGTTCACCATCGTGGTGATGTTCAGCCTTAAGGGCAATTTGATCGTGCGATTGCCGCTCGATGTTGTCCGCATTGCCATACCACTGCTGATCTACTTCGTTGTGATGTTCGTCGTCAGCTTCTATCTCGGTAAAAAGGTAGGCGCTGATTACTCGAAAACCGCGACTTTGTCGTTTACGGCCGCGAGTAACAACTTTGAGCTAGCCATTGCCGTAGCGGTAGCCGTGTTCGGAATCAACTCTGGAGCCGCCTTTGCCGCGGTGATTGGTCCTCTGGTGGAAGTACCCGCGCTGATCGGTCTCGTTAACGTGTCGTTATGGTTGCAGAAGCGGTTCTTTGTTCACGAACAAGAAAGCTTCGCTGTACACCTGGTCGAAGATGCGCCGTGATACTTTTGGCTATAGATGATTCACCTTATTCAGAAGATGCTGCGAAAGAAGTTGCAGAGCGCTTATCGGCACCTGGTACGTCCGTCCGTGTGCTCCACGTCGTCGCGAAGTTTGTACCGCCAGCGGCGGCACTTTGGCATGACGCGGGCGGCAGTCTCGAGCGGGCAAGAGAAGACATCGTGACGCGCCATAAAGATTTGGTGGGGGTAGTAAGCCGAAGCTCCTTTGAAAGAACGTAGGAGCGGCCCCAGAGGCGGGACTTACCGACGCCGGCAAAACAAGTCTTCAGCTTTGTTTTTGTCTTCTGTGATGAATATGGTGGTCACGCCACTCCCGGTGAGCGAGATAATCTGAGCACCAAAACAACGTACGGAAATTGCGGTTCTGCCAGAGGGAGGTCGCGGTTGGCGGTTGTGGTTTCGAGCGGGACAACGTGCGCTCCGTTCACTTCTTACAGTTCAGTCCTGGTGAATAACGCGGTGATTTTATCTGCTTGAGGCGAGGCGTTGGGACTGCCACACCCAGAAGGTCATTGCGGCAATAAAGAGGGCTGCCTGGATCCAGTCCTTGACCGGTGCCCTGGGCTGCGCACATTTCGCGCCTTTGGCGCTCAGAACCCTGGTTTTCACACAGTCTCTAAAGGCCGGTGTGAATGGAAAAATGTGCTCAGTTAAGCGGACGGTAGGAGGCAAGCATTTTCATATAGTTTGCCCGTTCGAAAGTGGCTGGTTCGGCACAATGTTGCTGGCTCATGCTGCCTATCATTTGGCTGACGGATTCGTACTCGTACTTTTCCATCCACTCTTCCACCGACTTCAGAACCTCTTTAAGGCGTCGCATGCCGTTTTGCAGGAGTTCCGAGGCCATCATTGTAACCTTGGCTCCAGCCATCAAACTCTTGATCACGTCCTCGTAAGTATGAACGCCGCTTGTGATCGCAAGATCGACCAGCAGACGCCCATAAAGAATAGCCACCCAACGAAGGGGCAAGCGCAATTCGCTGGAATTGCTGAGCACCAGGCGAGGCACTACCTCAAGGGTTTCGAGATCAAAATCCGGCTGATAGAAACGATTGAAAAGGACCAATCCATTGGCTCCAGCTTCAGTCAGGCGCTTCGCCATGTTCGCGGTAGAGCTGAAATATGGACTGAGTTTCATTGCCACCGGGACCGATACTCTCTGTTTCACACTTGCCAGTGTGTCCAGATAGGTCTTCTCGATCTCAGTTCCCGCTGTGTCAAGGTTGGTAGGGATGTAATAGACATTCAGCTCCATTGCGTCAGCCCCTGCGTCCTCTATTAGAGCCGCATAGTCCATCCACCCGCCAGGAGAGACTCCGTTGAGACTACCAATGATCGGAATATCCACCGCCTCTTTTGCGCGCCGGATGAGATTCATGTATTCATCGGGCCCGACGTTGTAGTCTCGCATCTCAGGAAAATAGCTCAGCGATTCTGCGTAACTGTTGCTGCCGCTCGAGAGATAGTAATCGACAGAATAACTGTCGAGAGTGATCTGTTCCTCGAACAACGAATACATCACCACGCCGGCGGCGCCCGCGTCTTCCAGGCGACGAATGCTGTCTACGTTGTGCGACAGTGGCGATGATGAAACCACAATTGGGTTTTTTAAGACCAGACCGAGATAGTTGGTTGTGAGACTCATTAGCTTCTCCAAAAAGTGACCGACAAACTTCAGTTTATCGTTGCCATTGGGTATCAGACGGTCTCCCCGATCGAGACCTTGAATTTTCAGCGACAAACTGAAAGTTTGTCGGACATTACTCGACCTTTGCCGAGGCCATTTGTTTGTAGTGTTGCCAATGTCTATTGACGGCTTCCTGGGCTTCTTCCAGAAACGCCTTTGCAACCTCAGGATCGCTCTGTTGCAGCATGCGGTAGCGACCCTCCGTGTAGATGTAGTCTTTCAACGGGATTTTCGGATCGCTCGAGTCAAGCTGGAATGGATTCTTCTTTTCGGCCGTCAACCGCGGAACGTATCGATAAAGCGGCCAGTGACCCGATTCCACTGCGAGCTTCTGCTGGTGCATCCCTTTAGCCATATCGATTCCGTGAGCGATGCATTGGCTGTAGGCGATGATTAACGACGGACCATCGTGGGCCTCAGCTTCCAGAAATGCCCTTACTGTGTGCGTGTCATTCGCGCCCATCGCCACCTGTGCGATATACACATTGCCGTAACGGATCGCACCGATCCCCAGGTCCTTCTTCCCGCTGGTTTTGCCGCCCGCTGCAAATTTCGCAACTGCCCCGAGCGGTGTTGACTTGGAAGCTTGTCCGCCCGTGTTTGAATACACTTCCGTATCGAGCACGAGGATATTGACGTTTTGACCACCGGCCAACACGTGGTCCAGACCGCCATAACCAATATCGTAGGCCCAACCATCGCCGCCCACTATCCACACGCTCTTCTTAACCAGTGAGTCGGCAACGCTCAGCAAATCTCGCGCTTCATTCCGGGTCTCACTCGCAAGCTTTGCTTTTAAGGCAGTGACCAATTCGCGCTGAATGTTGATGCCTTCATCGCTTGATTGATCGGTATTCAGCAGACTGTGCGCCAGCGATTCACCAACTACCTCGCGCAGTCGACCTACCAGGTCTCTTGCATACCCTCCTTGATGGTCGAGAGCCATTCTCATGCCCAGTCCAAACTCGGCATTGTCTTCAAATAGAGAATTGCTCCAGGCCGGCCCACGTCCGTCGGCGTTTATCGTGTAGGGCGTAGTTGGCAAGTTGCCCCCGTAAATACTCGAGCAACCAGTCGCATTTGCGATAATCGCGCGATCGCCAAACAACTGAGTCAGTAGTTTGATGTACGGAGTTTCACCGCAACCGGCGCACGCACCCGAGAATTCAAAGAGCGGCTGCAGCAGTTGCACGTTCTTTACCGAGGTGAAACCCAGGCTGCCGTTTCTGTTGATCTCCGGCAGCTTCAGGAAGAATTCCCAGTTCACGCGCTCACTGCAGCGCAGCGGCAACTGTGGTTGCATGTTTAGCGCCTTGCGCGAAACATTGCTCTTGTCTTTTGCCGGACAGACTTCGACACAGAGTCGGCAACCGGTGCAATCTTCTACAGCTACCTGAATCGTGTAGCGCTGGTCCGGAAGTTCGCGCCACTTTGCCGGCATGTGTTTGAAGCCTTCAGGCGCGCCTGCCAGAGCGGCGGGCTCAACAACCTTCGCGCGAATCGTCGAATGCGGGCAGACCAACATGCACTTGCCACACTCGATGCACAGATCAGTCTCCCAAACCGGAACTTCCTGCGCGATGTTGCGTTTCTCCCATTGCGCCGTGCCGACCGGATACGTGCCGTCAACCGGAAACGCGCTGACCGGCAACGCGTCGCCGCGGCCGGCGATGATCTCCGCGGTTACGTTTTGGACGAACTGCGGGGCCTCCGTGGGCACAACCGGCGGTAAATCAAACGTGCTGGTAACTTGTTCCGGCACTGGAACCTCATGCAGATGAGCGAGCGCGGCATCGACCGCGGCGAAGTTTTGCCGCACCACCGGCTCGCCGCGCCGGCCGTAAGTCTTCTTGATCGAGGCCTTGATCTTCGCGATCGCTTCGTCTCGCGGCAACACGCCGCTGATCGCAAAAAAGCAGGTCTGCATGATCGTGTTTATGCGATTGCCGAGCTGCTTCTCTTGCGCGACCGCATAAGCATTGATTGAATAAACCTTGATCTGCTTATCGATGATTGTCCGCTGCACCGCGCGCGGCAGGTGGTCCCAGATCTCGGCCGCTTCGTAAGGGCTGTTTAGCAGCAGCGTGGCGCCGTCGATGGCGAAGCCGAGAATGTCGTAGCGATTGAGAAAGTTGAACTGATGAACAGCGATGAAGTTTGCGCGCTGAATGAGATAGGTGCTGTGAATCGGTCGCGGGCCAAAACGCAGATGCGAGACGGTCATCGCTCCGGCTTTCTTCGAGTCGTAAACGAAATAGCCTTGCGCATAATTCGGCGTCTCTTCGCCGATGATCTTGATCGAGTTCTTGTTTGCGCTGACGGTGCCGTCGGCGCCTAAACCCCAGAACAAAGCGCGCACCTGGTCAGCCGGTTCCGTGATGAAATTTTGATCGAATGCCAGACTCGTGAATGTCACATCGTCCACGATGCCAACGCAGAAATGGTTCTTAGGATTGTCCTTCTTCAGCTCGTCGAATACTGCTTTGACCATTGCCGGGGTGAACTCTTTCGACGCGAGACCATAGCGACCGCCGATGACGCGCGGCATCTCAGCAAACCGCGAGGTGTGATTCATGACGCCTTCGCTGATTGCCGTGATCACGTCCTGATAAAGCGGCTCACCCGCGCCACCGGGCTCTTTAGTGCGATCGAGCACCGCGATTCTTTTTGCGGAGGTTGGCAAGGCGGCGAGGAAGTGTTCGACGGAGAACGGGCGATAGAGTCTGACCTTTAACAGTCCGACTTTCTCGCCTTGCGCGCGCAGGGCCTCGACCGTTTCTTCCGCGGTCTCGCAACCTGAACCCATCATCACGATGACGCGCTCGGCGCCTGGCGCGCCAACGTAATCGAAGAGTTGATATTGCCGGCCTGTCAGAGCAGCGAACCGATCCATGATCTCTGTAACGATGCCCGGCGTTTCCAGATAGAAAGTGTTCGCTCGCTCGCGCGATTGAAAGAAGACATCCGGGTTCTGGGCCGTGCCGCGCATTACCGGATGATCGGGCGTCAAGGCTCGCTCGCGATGAGCGCGAACAAGCTCGTCGTCGATCAGCGCGCGGATCTCTTCGTCAGAGAGTGTCTGGATCTTCATCACTTCATGGGAAGTGCGAAAGCCATCGAAGACGTGCAGGAAAGGGACTCGCGTCTGTAGAGTGCTGGCTTGCGCGATCAGGGCAAAGTCCATTACCTCCTGGACTGAATTGGCAAAGAGCATCGCCCAGCCGGTCGAGCGAGTCGCCATCACGTCGCTGTGATCCCCGAAGATCGAAAGCGCGTGAGTAGCCACTGAGCGGGCGGCTATGTGGAAAACGGTGCTGGTCTGCTCGCCGGCGATCTTGAACATGTTGGGAATCATCAGGAGCAGGCCCTGGCTAGAGGTGAAGGTTGTGGTGAGCGAGCCAGTTTGCAGCGTGCCATGTACGGTGCCTGCCGCTCCGCCTTCTGACTGCATCTCCCTCACGATCGGCGTCATGCCCCAGATGTTCTTCTGAGCGGATGCGGTCCACGCGTCGGCAAACTCGCCCATCGGTGACGACGGAGTGATCGGATAGATAGCGATCACCTCGTTTGTTTTGTAGGCGACATGCGCTGCCGCTTCGTTTCCATCGATTGTAAGCGTCTTGTTATTCATTGATGTGTAATCTCACCCAGAGGTCGTCGATCGTTTTGTGCAGCGCTGCCATGCTTGTTGAGCGCCGAGCGGTAGATGGTTCGTCCAGTTTACAGACAAACCTCCGTCTGCAAATCTGAGACACGAAAAGATTCAGAGTTCCGCATGAACGGGACACCGATGTTTTTGAGGCTGCTTAATGATATGGGCAGCTCCAGCAAGGGCGCAGTCGCCCTTGCTGGCGGAAGATGTTTACCAGACCCTTTACCTCTAGCAATCGGCGCCAAACCAAACGGCGGTGAATCTCGCCAACGGGTGTCTTGCCGCTCACTGGATAACCTTCTGGATCGTGACAGTGACGACAGGCACATTCCCGGCGCTGCGATGGTATGACACCCAGAAACCCAGCTTGTCGTAGAGCACCATCTGGTAAATTGATCCGTCGGGCTTCACCTCAACGTCCGGACCGACAACCGCTTTGTAATCTGGTGCGCCGATTCCACCCAGGTAATCGATCGAGATCGCATTGACTTTGTGCGCCCGGTCGTAGGCAAGTTGCACGGTCTCTTTTTCCAAGATTACGTAGTAGTCCTGATCGGCATCCGTCTGCGTTGGCTTGCCAAGCCTGGCCCGAACTTCTTCCGGGGTCATCCCAAGGCGCACGCCCTTGTAGTCGCTGTAGAGAGGTTGCTGGATCGCCTCGACATGAGCATTCGCTTGCGAGCTCTGCGCCCAGGCGTTGGTAGCCAGGGAGCCAGACGCGAAGATTACGACCAACGCGCTGATCAGACCTGGAAAGAAACTGCGTTTCATGTTTTGAATCATCTTTCGTTACCTCCTCACGAAAGTTCTAAGTTTCTCCACTGGATGCATGGGCAACGATCGTGCCGGGTCGATCACGCGTGCTTTTGCCGAATAGTGCGAGGATTCCTTGTCGGTTCTGCGGGCTTTTGCCCAATGATATTGGGGAAAACCACCAAACTCCTTGTCAGACACGAATCAGAGTCAGCAGATCGTTGGCTCATCCGTTTGGATTGCCGCGGTCAATCATTCGACCAACGGCCCAAACCTCACCACCCGACCGCATCTGCAAGGTAATCTGATCGAGTGGTCGTGTAGGTGGACCATTCAAGACAAAGCCAGTTTGCACGTCGTAGGATCCTCTCTATGGCACGGGCACTCCAATCGACGCGCGCCCCGGTCGAAATAGATTGAACAGCCCCGGTGGGAACACCTCTGGTTATATGAGTAGTACTCTCCATCAAGATTCCGGATGAGGATCGCCGGATCGGTCACCCTGGGATAGTTAAATAACAAAGATGAGCCGGGCATCAACCTCTCTGCCCGCTCGATTTTCAAAGGCGGATATGCAAGCTGGATAGTTTTTGGTTGCGGCTTTGGAGGTGAGGGCTGATGCCGCGACGAGTAATCCTGAAGACGTCAGCAGCAGGCGATTACAGAACTCACGCCGTGCGATCTGTGAGTGTTCGCACGGACTATCGTAACCTGTCGGACAGTGGATTGTGTCTGTGGAAACTTTTGAAGCAAGCGTCATTGCTCGGATACGCGTCTTGTTCGGTTTCATCTTCCATTCCCTCCTTCTCGTTCTTCAAACTCCACCCCGTAACAATTCCTTTCGCAATTGGTTTGTGGCCGCGGTCAATCATTAAAGTCAGTATCGACTCAAGCTAAAGAACTTGGGCCGCGAGCGGTGAATTGGGGGAAATCGCTCGCGGCCCCGGAAAAGCTTCGCCCGCGAAAGCAAATTGCTCACGCGAACTAATTGACCTTCACATTGATCTGCTTCGGTCTTGCTTCCTCATGCTTCGGCAGAGTCACCGTCAGCACACCATCCTTGAACTCAGCGTTGATCTTCGTGGCATCAACGAAGGCCGGCAGCGTGAAGCTGCGCATGAACTCGCCATAGTGACGTTCGACGCGATGATAATTCTCGCGTTCCGTCCTCTCCTCGAATTTGCGCTCGCCCCTCAAAGTGAGCACATTGTTTTCGAGCGTGACGTCAACCTCCTCTTTCTTTACCTCCGGCAATTCCACCTTGAGAACGAGCTCCTTGTCGGTCTCGAAGATGTCGCACGGAGGCGCCCAGGCCGCGAGCGGCCAGTTCTCTTCCGTCATCGGAAGGAATGGAAACATGGTGAACGGTTCTTCGAATAGACGAGTCGGCCTGTTCAACAGGCGAAATGGATCCGTCGCCATGAAATTCATGAATTTCTTTGTTGGAGCAAGAAAAGTTCCGGGTGTCAAGATTGATTCTCCTTTCTTTCAATACTTGCCCGAATGAAAACCAATTTGCGAACGCGCAAGTTAATAACTTGCACTACTTACGACCTATGAATCCCACCTTTCCAGGGACGATAGACGACCAGCTCCGGATGATCACGACGGAACGACTGCGCGATGTAGCAATCCCAGCAGACCGGCATATACGTCCGCATCACGGTCTCGATATCCTGGATTGGCACTTCGCGCCACTCGACCAGCTTTCCGTCCGGGCTTTGCAGTGCGGGTTTGTGCGACGCCCAATGGATTTCTTCGAACGGCTTGCCGCAATACACGCACGACTTGCAGTCGTACCATCTCATGAGCACTCCCTGAACCAGACACTCAGCGGGCGCCACGTCGAGTTGGGTCAAACATTCCTGCCCGCAGTTTTCATGCAGCGGCCAGCGCCAGCAATTCTGCAGGCGAATGTCCGGCTCGCCGACCATTGAGGTCAATGCGGCATGCACCGCATCGACCTCGACAATCGCCGCTTTGCCGGTGTCTGGACAGGTGATGATTTTTGAGTCTTTGTAGCGGAAGTACGCGCGAACGAAGTAACGAATGCCGAAAAAAAGGCCCGTCCCTACTAACAGTGTAGCGATCAGATAGACTACGGTCGTCATGGTCCACCACCTTTTGGTTACGGACTCGCCGCTTGGTTCGCGCGCTCCTCCTCGATCTCCGTGATCTTGTTCCGAAGCCACTGCTTGAGTGTGTTCTCGACCTTTGCCTGATTGTCCTCGAGTTCCAGTTCCTCAATGGTTTCACCAGCCTCATTCAAGGGAATGAAGTGGCAAGGTACGTCCTCTGAGTGGTGTTCAGGCGAAACGAAATCGAGCAAGTGGCATTCGTTGCATGGGTGGGCGCGGTATGGATAGCCGTAATTGATGCAGGTCAGGGAGTCCTGGAAGGCAGACTTTGGTTGCCACGGAGTGCGGACCGATCGGCCATATCCGCCCTTCTCAATGAAATCCAGTTGCTCTTTGAGCAGTTCGAGAATGTCGCGATCATCCTTCGCCATGGTAGTGACCTCCAGTCCTCCCTGACTTGGCTTCCGCAACGTTGCCGCTGCTTCCTGCACCCAATCCCGGTTTTCCAACGAGTTGTCAAACAGGCAACAGATATGCCGGAAAGATCAGGGATGAATTGCTTGGCAAGAGGAGGTCGGGGTGGAACTTCTCTGGGTAAAGTTCCCCACGATCTAGCGCGAAAGCGCGCATTCAACGCATCAATAGGAGCCGTTGTCAACAAAGGTTGTCGCGCAAACTCCGAGAACTCGGCGAATCTGCTCGACTGTTCGAGTGGTATCAAGCTTGCGAATGACTCCGAACGATAGTGAAGGAGCGACTCTCATTTGCTATTTCGAACGTCCGTCCGATGTCGATCAGGATTTGGAGTTTGACTATGGCTTTTCATAACCGGCTGGACCAGCCTGAGGGCCAGCAGCTCGCTCAGGTTCGCAATTGTCTGCAACAGATCGCTCGCGCAGAGATCACACGTCACCGCCGCCGTCTGGGACCGCTCACTCCGGAACAAGAGTCCGCGGTTGAGGCGTTGCTGATCTCAACCGCGGATCAGATATCCCGCAGAGTCATCGAAGGCGTTCAGAGTTACCCTGAACATCAACGAGTGAAGTATGTGAATGTGTGGAATCCGCCGGTTGCGGGATGATCCAAGCAATACACTCAACCAAGAGAGCGGGGGCAAGCCACCCTTCCTGAACTAAGAGAGACTTACTAACTCGATTGGTTCTCTGTTAATTGGAAAGCCCTTCCTGCTAGAAAGCGCGTCTCAAGTAAGAACAGCTCTGGGTCAGCAAGGGGCGGCTTGCCCTCGCTGTTTGTTCGCCAGCTCAGATCACTTTCTGTGCGGTTGCGCTCCTGGACTGGGGTGGGGCTGAAACTTTCAGGTGTTCTTTGAACAGGCGAGCCGTGGCGTCAAGAAAGTCAAACGAAGTCACAATCCCAACAATCTGGCCACCCTCGACGACAGGCAGGCAGCCCACTTTATCTCGGCGCATTATCTCCATCGCTTCAAGTGTCGGCGTGGCGGGCGTTACTGTCAGTGGATTCGTTACCATGATGTCGCGTACCGTACGCGGATTGGCGTTATTCGCCCGCACGCCTTGACTCAACAAGCGAAGCAATCCACGGTGCGTCACCAAACCAACCAGCCGGCCTTCATCGTCTTCGACAGGGACATGTCGGATGTGGCGCCAATCCATCACGCTGGCGGCGAGATCGACCAAGTCGTCTGATCTAACACTGAACAGATTGGTTGACATAAACTGGCCCACCGTTTGGTAGCTTCGGCTCCAATCATCAGGTTCTGTCACGGCAATCAATGGCCAGCGGTGAGCCGGCCCTCCTTCCTTTTGGCGGGTAAGCATCGTCGCGGTCAGTATCCTGTACCGAGAATCTTTTGTCCCGACGTCTTCCATCGCGGCAAGTGATTTCAGTATCCACTACGCGCCGGTTTGGCCGCCGCGCACTCGCTCTTCGACGGTGACGAGATAATGGTCTACCCTCCGCGACGCCGTAACACGCGCGGTTCCAGGTCATCACAAACGTGGCGGACACAAAGGTCCGCCCCTACGCTGAGTGGGAAGCCGCTGATTTGCGGTCTTTTCGCGGCCACCACAGCCGCCGCAGCCCGACGCACATGAAGAACTGATCGCTGCCTTTGTGCTAACGAGCGAGCGCAGGCGCAGCCAGCCGCGCCGCCCGACGTAAACGGACGCAGCGAGCACGATTAAGGCAGCGATGATTGTTTGCCAGTCCATCATCTTTGAGTAATCAACTAAAACCGAGAAAACGCCCGCCTTGATAAGTCACGAGCGACGCGACGTAAGCGAGTACGAGCATGTAGCTAACCATAAACAACGGCCAGCGCCACGAGTTGGTTTCGCGTCGAACGATTGCCAAGGTTGACATACACTGGCAAGCAAGTACGAAGAAAACCAGCAGCGAAAGCGCCACCAGCGGCGTCCAGACGGGCGAGCCATCCGGTCGCTTGGCATTCCGCATCTCCTCTACCAGCGATGCCGACTGTTCTTTCGAGCTATCGCCGACGCTGTAAACGATGCTCAGCGTTGAGATAATGGTCTCGCGCGCGGCAAAGGAAGAAATAAGGCCAACGCCAATCTTCCAATCGAAACCCAGCGGAGTAATCAACGGTTCGATGAGGCGCCCGGCCCGGCCCGCATAGCTGTTTTGAACTTGCAGGGCGGAAGCAGCAGTAGACTCTGCTTCCTTCGTGATGGCCTTCGTTGTTGCTTGCGCGATGGTCGGATCGTCGCTCTTGATTGGGTTCTTTAAAGCAGTACGCGGAAACGCAACCAACACCCAGAGCAGAATCGAGATGGCCATGATCACCGTGCCGGCGCGCTTGAGGAAGACGCCGACCCGCGCCAGCATCGTGTGCGCCACATTGCCGAAATTTGGCACTCGGTAGGGTGGCAGTTCCATCACAAACGGTGGCGACGGAGCATTCAGAATAGTATGTTTCAGAATCCAGGCGACGATAACGGCAACGCCAATGCCGAGCAGATACATCGCCAGGATGATCACAGCGCCGAGCGAGATGAAACCCAGGACCTTCTGTCCGGAAAAGAATGCAGCGATCATTAGCGTATACACAGGTAGACGCGCCGAGCAGCTCATGAACGGAGCGATCATGATCGTCGCTACACGATCTTTGGGATTTTCAATCGTGCGCGTTGCCATGATGCCCGGCACGGCGCAGGCGAAACTACTCAACAGCGGCACGAAAGCTTTGCCGTGCAAGCCGACGCCGCGCATCAGGCGATCCATCAAAAACGCGGCGCGCGCCATGTAGCCACTGTCCTCAAGGATCGTAATGAAGAAAAACAACAACAGGATCTGTGGCAGAAACGCGAGCACGCCGCCGACACCGGCGATGATGCCATCGACAAGTAGATCGGTCAGAATGCCTTGCGGAAAATGCAAGCGCACCGCATCGCCCAGTGCGCTGAAGACATGATCGATCAAATTCATGGGCAGATTCGCCCACGAAAAAATGGTCTGAAAAACCAGCAGCATCACGAGAAAAAGGATCAGCGGTCCGAGGGTTTTGTGTGTGACCAGTGCATCGATGCGTTCGGTGATACTCGCTCGACCGTCGCCCTCGTAACGAACGGCGTCGGCCACTACGCGCTCAATCCAATCGTAACGCGCTATCAAAAGCTCTTGCCACCACTGCGCGTTGGTGTGGGCCAGCCGCTCTCGAGCGAGTTTTACTTCCTCGCGCCGGCCTCGCTCCACTGGCAGTTCTTCCGAATAGAGATCGCGCATCGCCTGGTAGCGGCCCTCCGGATCATTTCCGGAAAGACTGGCCAACTCTCTTTCAGCCTCTTCAGAAAGTCGCCAATGCGCACTCGGTCTCCTGTTGTTGGTAGCAGCTAGCAAAACCTCCCGGGCCAGCGCATCAATGCCGCGACGCCGCTTTGCTACGACTGGCACCACCGGCACACCCAGGGCGCCACTGAGTTTGTCGGCATCAATCTGAAGTTTGCTTTGCTCGGCAAGATCAAACATTGTGAGCGCCACGACCAGCGGGCGTCCTGCTTCGATGAGTTGCGAAGTGAGATAGAGGTTGCGTACGAGATTGGTCGCATCAACCGCCACGACGATGACAGCCGGCTCGGCAAACTTGGGCGCGCGCCCAAGCAAAACATCCCGCGCGATTTGCTCGTCAATGGATATCGCGTCGAGACTGTAAAGTCCCGGAAGATCGACCAACCGCGCAGCGGGCAACTCCGGCGCGAGAGACCACAGGCCCACCTTGCTTTCAACGGTGACGCCTGGATAGTTCGCAACTTTTTGTCGCAGCCCCGTGAGCGCATTAAAGAGACTCGTCTTGCCGGCGTTTGGATTTCCGGCCACCGCAATTGTCAGCGGTCGCGCCACGTCGGCCCGCGCAAAAGCGATAGGTCGATTCGCAAGTGAAGGGGATTCAAGTGTTGCGCTCATGAGAATAAGTGGCACTGCTTCAGGTTTGTACCACTTCCTGGACGGTGATCGTTTCGGCCTCGATGCGGCGCAAGGCAAGGTGGTAGTTACGCACGCAAATCTGTATGGGATCTCCGAGAGGCGCAGTGCGAACAACGCGAATCCGCGCGCCGGGGATTACGCCCATTTCCATCAGGCGAAGCGCCACCGCTCCCGATCCGTTAACTCTGACAACTCGAGTGGTTGAACCATGAGGAACCGAGGCCAACGATGCTGCACTGCCTCGCCCGTCGTTTAGCTTCAAGTTCGTCTTATTTGTTGAGGTGCGTCTCATTTGCTTGCTAGGAAGTTAAATTTGAATGCTTTGAATCTCTAACACGGTCAAGTCACCCAGCACGTTTGTAGTGGAAGTGAAAATGGTTTTCAATTCCGACTACTTACCAAGCAAGCACCGGGCCGCTATTCGTTTTGAGGGTTTGAATGCTCGTTGCGCAATCATTCGCGCGGGCTTTTTGCTGGTCAAGCTTGTGGTTTCGTTGGCGAATTCAACTGCCGGGGAGCCAATTCTCCGAATCCAGCTAAGAGCTGCGTATCGATGATAGTGACGTTGTACTGCGGAATTCTTCGCATCCTCTTGGTCATATTTCCCTCGCACTCTTGAGTATGCCTCGCAAAGACACCTCTCGCGCCTCGGCACAGACGTTGCTCCTGTTTTACGCCTGGACCGTTTGGAAACGGATTGATCAAGACTCACTGGAGGAAATCATGACGATAAGCGCGACCACGACCGTGCGCGAGGTGGCTTTCGAATTGCCGTACTCGACCAGGGTTTTCGAGAAACTCAAGATTGATTACTGCTGCGGCGGCGAGAAGCTCCTCGGCGAGGCGTGTGCAAACGCCGGCGTCGAGGTCGACAGCCTGTTGCGAATGCTGGAAGAGTCCAAACCTGGCGAGGGGAATGTGCCGCTCGACGGTATTGTCAAGTTAACTTCATGAAGAAACAAAATCATCAACTCCGACAAGATGAAACCACTTTTGGTGATCTGGTTGATTAACGATCACTCTTATTAAGAAGCTGCCCCAGCGCCAATCACCTCTTATTTTACGAGGTCTTTTTGCAAGTTCCTTGAAACAAGGAGGCACGGCTGGTTAGCTTTCGCTAAGGCAGCGAAAATCTGCTCAGCCTCTCAGTCAAGAGTGCATCCGAAACTCGCAGGGTTATACGCCTGCCCTAGCTAGGGCGCCTGCCGATAGGCCGGAGTCGATTTCAGGCCCGGTTAACGCTACTGAAGCTGCGTTGCAACGCAACGCGCTTCTCATAGGCCTCGCGGGCGATCTGAACGTCTTCCAGAAAATATGGCAGCTCTTTGAGCAGCAATGCCTGAGGCCCGTCGACCAGCGCTTTACTTGGCTCACGATGGAAGTCCACCAGAATCATGTTCGCGCCGGCGATGACTCCCTGCGCGGTGACGTGCATGATGTCCAGGATGTG
>CAAGKR010105165.1_pt1 | contig 43729 bp, 45 predicted proteins | sample 2556971 | NCBI WGS metagenome assembly CAAGKR01 (sample SAMEA5207829, study PRJEB30636) | soil metagenome | biome: forest; feature: boreal; material: soil | place: USA | collected 2011-09 | depth 1 m | reverse complement strand
GGTGATCTCCTTGGTGGCGTCATCCCAGCCCGGCATGTGGTGTATGACCACGACCCCTGGATATGGCCCGGGCCCAAGCGGTCGCGCAAAATAGGTGGCGATCTCGTCCCCACCAAGACCGGAGATCCGCACGGACTCCGCCATCATGCCTTCGTACATCGCACCCCTCCTCCAAGTCGTGGGCTGCAGTCGGACGAGCGCTGCTACCGGGCGATCAGCGTATGCAACACAATCGACACCGCCGACCCCGCTCTTCCCATTGGTTTGCGCTCGCAGGCCCTGTGGGGTGTCTCTATTCGGTCCGTCGTCAACAAGCGTAAGGCTGCGCCAGCCTATCCGCTGATCTCCTAGCGAACGTAGCTTGGCAGACTCGCCAAGCTTGCCAGCGAGCACGGCATGGCGTCTACCCTGCGTGCTCGTTGCTCCTCTCCTTTATCTATGCGTTGGTGCGACTGCAGCTTGACTTGGTGCGCCTAGGCACTCGATGGGCGGCTGAGCTCGAAATTGAGCTGATCGCCCTCCGCCATGAGAACACCGCTCTCCGGCGTCAGTTCAAGCGCCCGCGGCTTCACGTCTTCGATCGCGTGATCTTCGCCGCCCTCGGCGACACCTGTCCGCCGATAGACTGCGGTTCTCGCTGGCCACCCTGCTCTGCTCATCGTGAATTCGCGCGCCGGCGCTTCAGCCGCCGCCGGCGACCCGGCCGGCCTCGGCTCGCTACCGAGGTTCGGGAACTGATCCCCACGAGGACGGCCAGTGCGGCGGCCACGCCGATGACAGTCCCGGTCTTCATTACGGGTTGGAATGGGTTGGGGGCGGATTGCAGTTCAGGCTTGTGTGACTCCCTTCTTCGGTTTCACATGCCGAACTTTACTTTCGACGGCGTCCCCGACAATGAACTGTTCGAGGGAATGGTCACCAGTGCGAAGGCGGCCGAGGCGGCCGGCTTCGACCTCGGCACCGTGATGGACCACTTCTACCAGATCGGCGGCATCGGCTCCGAGACCGAGCCGATGCTCGACGCGTATTCGACTCTGGCCGCGCTCGCGGCGCACACCACGCGCGTCCGCCTCGCCACCCTGGTGACCGGCGTGACCTACCGGAACCCGGCTCTGCTGGCAAAGATGGTGACCACGCTCGACATCATCTCTAAGGGCCGCGCCGTCCTCGGCATCGGCGCCGCCTGGAACAAATCCGAGCACGTCGGCTACGGCTTCGAGTTCCCTCCCATCGCCGAGCGCATGGACCGCCTGGATGAGACGCTGACCATCGCCAAGCTGATGTTCACCCAGGAGCGACCTTCGTTCGAGGGCAGGTACTACAGGATCGACCGCGCGCTCAACAGCCCACGGCCTATCCAGCCTGGCGGCCCCAAGATCCTTGTTGGTGGCAGCGGCGAGAAGCGCACGCTTCGGATCCTGGCGCGCCACGGCGACATCGGACACTGGTTCTTCGGGCCCATCGAAGACATCGCCGAGCGCCGAGCTCTCGCCTCGGTCGTGGACGCCGCGCTGCGGGTCGAACGAAGCCACGTCCCCCGGCGGCTGCCCGCCGTCCGCCAGGACTGAAGAGTGAGGTGCCGATGAGAGAGGTCGTGATCGTCGATGGGGTGCGCACTCCTTTCGGGAAGCGTGGCGGTGCTCTCCGCGAGCACCACCCAGCCATGCTCGGTGGCACGGTACTCGTCGAGCTCCTCAAGCGGACCGGTGTCGACGCCTTGGAAGTCGACGACGTCGTCTTCGGGTGCGTTTCCCAGGTCGGCGCCCAGAGCAACAACATCGCGCGCGCGGCGTGGCTGGCTGCCGGTCTCCCGATGGAGACACCATCCACCACCGTCGACTGCCAGTGCGGGTCGAGTCAGCGGGCGATCCACTTCGCCGCCAACCTCATCTCGAGCGGTTACGCCGACGTTACGATCGCTGGCGGCGTCGAGTCGATGAGCCAGGTGCCGATCGGCTCGAACATGCATGGGCCCGGTGAACCGAACCCACCGGAGTTGCTGGAGCGGTTCGATCTCGTCCACCAGGGCGTGTCGGCCGAGCTCATAGCGCGCAAGTACGGCATCAGCCGGCGCGAGATGGATGAGTTCGGCGTCCGCAGCCACCACCGCGCCGCGGCCGCCACCGCCGATGGCCGCTTCCGCCCTCACCTGCTTCCTTCCGCGGGACGGTCGAAGGAGGGCGCCGAGATACTGGTGGACTCCGACGAGGGAATCCGGCCGAACGCGAGCTACGAGGCGGCCGCAGCCCTCGCTCCCGCGTTCCATCCCGAGCACTCGATAACGGCCGGCAACTCCAGCCAGATGACCGACGGCGCCGCCGCGCTGCTCCTCATGAGCCGGGAGAAAGCTGCGGCGCTCGGTCTCAAGCCGCGCGCGAAGATCGTCGGCCAGAAGGTCGTCGGCTGTGACCCGGTATTGATGCTCGAGGGCCCGATTCCCGCCACCGCGGCGATCCTAAAGCAGACCGGTCTGCGACTGTCTGACATCGACCTCTTCGAGATCAACGAGGCCTTCGCCTCGGTCATCCTCGCGTGGCTGAAAGAGACCGGCGCCGACCCGGAGCGGACGAACGTCAATGGCGGGGCGATCGCGCTTGGGCACCCCCTCGGCGCTTCCGGCGCGCGCTTGATGATCCAGTTGCTGGCCGAACTCGAGCGCCGGGACCGCCGCTACGGGTTGGAGTCGATGTGCTGCGGTGGCGGCATCGGCACGGCGACGGTCATTGACCGCGCGCTCTGACCTTCGACGTGCACCCGCGCCTGCGGCCAGATTCAAGAAGTACGTCCATGCGGAAGCGGAAGCGCGAGCGCCGTCACGAGGCCACCAATCAATGCGGTACATCTTGCTGGTGCGTGCCCCTCAGCCGCTGCTTCTCGACCTCGTCGCAAGCGACATGCGCGTAAGTCCGAAGCCGCCGTCGACCCGAATCATCGCTCCCGTGATGTAAGCAGCCGCCGGCGACAGCAAGAAGACAACCGTTCCCGCGAGTTCCTCGGGACGCCCGAACCGGCCGAGAGGCACCGCATCCACGTAGCTGCTACGGACCGCCGGCGAAAGGTCGGCGACCTTCGGGGTCTCAATCATCCCGGGCATCACGACGTTGCACTTGATGCCATCGGCCGCCCATTCGACACTGAGCGTCCGCATTGCACCGACCAAACCCGCCTTGCTTGCGGCGTAAGCTGCCTGTCCGGGCTGACCGAGCACGGCGGAAACTGACGAGATGAACACCACGCGTCCGTCCCCCGACTCGCGGAGGGCCGGGTATGCAGCCTGGACGAACCGGAACGCCCCCGACAGGTTGACGTCGAGGTCATGGCGCCATTCCTCCTCCCCGAATCGGCTGGCACGCCGGAGGGTGTCGATCACGGCGGCATTTGCTATCACCGCATCGCAGCCTCCCAACTCGTCGATCGCTGCGACGACGCCGTCTCCGGTCGCGTTCCAGTCAGCGAGGTCGAAACCGTGGGGGCTCACCCGACCTACAGTCGGCAAAGAAATCGTCGGAGCCACTCTGTCACAGGCGGCAACCGAGCAGTCGCATTCGAGGAGATGGGCGACGATCGCCCCGCCCAGGCCACCATCGGCGCCGCTAACGAGAACGCGCCGCCGGAAGGGAGCGGTGGCGAGAGGTTGCCGCGACTGAATCACACGTTCCTCCTATCCGGTGTGGCTCTGATCGATAGGCCATAGGTGCTCGACGAAGTACTGTTGCCTTTCCAACAGCTTCCCGTCAGGCCTGCTGCAGTCCAGCCAGCCGCATCGCCAGATTGAATGCCCGGTCTGTGTCGTACGCCCGAAACATGGCAAGCTTCTCCGCTTCCAGCGAACCCTCGGCATGGATAGCGAGCACCGCCTGGTAGCCACCGTACGCGCGCGCTGTGAGATCAGATACGAGGTTGAGTACAGCCATTCGCCGATCGGCTGGCCAGGCCCCTCGAAGGTACTTCTCCAGAACCGGCCGGATCTCTGGCGAGCTCCAGTCCATCCCGGACGGACCGGTGACCAGTAGTCCGCCTGCGAGGTCCTGGACGACGTCGAGTGCATGATGAAAGTCGCGAGCGAAAGTCCACTTCGCCAGGTTGGTGGTGAACACGTGTGGATAGGCGATTCCAGCCTCCACCCCACATCGCTGCGCAGCCAACTCTGTGAGGCCACGCACCGTCTCGGCATACCCGGCCAGCCACGTCAGCTTGTCACGCACATGCCCGGCGCGCTCGATGCCATTTGCGCGTGCAGCAGCTATGCCGACACCGACGAGCGCGTCGACGAGCGGCAGCTTGTAGCTCACGGCAGTGAAACGATGGAACTCGACGAAGGTGAGCGCCGTCGCTCCGGCGAGGTCAGGTCGGTTGTAGAAGAACACCCGCTCCCAGGGGACGAACACGTCGTCGAAGACGGTAAGGGTCTCGACCATCTTGTGGCTGGACGAGATCGGCCGAGCCCATGGGTCTTCGGTGCCATGGAGGAAGTCGGAAGCATAGAGGCGCAGCCCGGGAGTGGCCGCGGGGACCGCGAACGCCATGGACCAGGGCTCATCCCCAGGGCCCATGCTCCTGCTGGGGAGAACGATCACTTCGTCGACGCAGGGCGCGTAGGAAGTGTGTGCTTTGGCCCCGCGGACGACGAGCCCGTCCGGGCGCTCCTCAACGACGCGGACGTATAGGTCGGGGTCCTCCTGCTCGGACGGTCGCTTGCTGCGGTCCCCTTTGACGTCGGTCTGCGCCACGGCAAGTGCAAGATCTTCGTGGCGGCACCGACGGTAGAAGGCTTCCAGCCGCGCCTGCTCTTGGGCCGTTCCACCTCGCGCCAGCACGCGTCTGAGGGCAAAGAGTGCGTCTGTTCCGATTTCCTTGATCAGGATCACCAGCGTCGCCCCTTCGGCTGTCGCCGTCTCGATCAGTCGTGAGCGGGCGGCGAGATCACCTGCGTGGCGAGGTACACGGTAATAGGCCGAGTATTCCTCCTCGCCCTCCTGGTGGCGCGCAAGCTCACTGAATCGCGGGTCCTCGGCAAGCTCGAAGTCGATGGCCACGTGTCGGGCAACGACGCCGAGCTCCGGGTGGTCAGGCACTACCGGCACGCGCTCTCCCCGGTAGTAGACCTCGCGACCGTCCCGCAGCCCCGCGAGGAACTGGTCCGCCGTCCGTAGTCCCATTCTCTAAACCTCCCGAGCTGCCGGAAAGGTGAGCTCCGGCATTGGTTGACCGGCTGGTTGCCGACGGACGTGGTCTGCTGATCCCGAGGTCAGATCGAAGTCCATTCGGCCACCGTGCGTCGTGTTACATCGGCGTTTGATGCTGCTCGACTGTTAGTCTATTCCGTTGCTTGCGCGCAAGCAAGTTAGGAGGAGGGACCATGGCGGCTCGCGCGGCGAGCAACACAGTGATCATCGGCGCGGCTCGTGGGATCGGCGCTAACACCGCACTTCGGCTGAGCCGCGAGCCGTGGGCGGGCACGCTCTTGCTCGCCGATCTCGACCTCGCCGGCGCGGAGGCGCAGGCAGCCGAGCTGCGGAAGGCGGGGACGGACGCGCGCGCAGCATACGTCGACCTGGCCGACCCAACGTCGATCGCAACCCTGGCTCGCGATGCTGGCGACGTCCACGCCGTCGCCGTGGTGGCGGCCGTCCTCTCCTCGGCGGCATCCCTCGAGATCGACGCGGCCGAGTTCGAGCGCGTCCTCCGAGTGAACCTGGTCGGGGTCTACCTCGCCGCGCGGGAGTTCGCGACGGGGATGATGTCTCGCGGGAGAGGGGCGATCGTCGCCGTGGCGTCGATCGCGGGCCACGTACCGCGCCGGGACCTGCCGGCCTACTGCGCCTCGAAGGCGGGGATGGCCATGGCGCTTCGTGTGCTCGCGATGGAGACCGTGCCAGCCGGCGTCCGCATCAACCTCGTCTCGCCGGGCGCGACCGCGACCGATATGAACCGCGATTGGCTCGCCCGCAATCCTGAGGTGGACATAACGGCCGGCGACCCGGGTGCCTACAGGTTACCCGTCCTCGACCGCCGGATCGGGCAGCCGGCGGATGTCGCCAACGCGATCGCCTTCCTCCTCTCGCCGGAGAGCGAGCACATCGCCCTCCACGACCTGGTCATCGACGGCGGCGAGAGCCTCGGGCTCGGGTAGCCCCTCCGTCAGCCGAGCAGGACCGGGTAGCTGAGGTAGTCGCTCTGCTGGTTGGAATTGTCCAGCGTCGGCGGACGTCGACGTCGCGGCGCAGCCCGAGGCGTAGAGACCGTACAGCGCCTTTGTCAGCAACCCCGTAGGCTCGCCGGTGTCGCCGGGCCCGCTGCCGCCGGCCACCAGGGTCTGGCCAATACACATTGCGCGCCGCCGCCAGGTGAAGCGGCCGTCGAGATGATGGGTGAAATTGAGGAGGACCTGAAGACGCCTCCTACATATGAATTCTAGGGATGGCGATCCCGACCGAAGAACCGCTAGATAGCCCTTCCCGCCGTGTGTCCTTCGAGCACAGCGTGAGAAATGCGCCTGGGCTCCACGCAGTCGCCAATCGGAAGAGTCTCATGTCCTCTGCGTCGTAGTTCGCTCAGAAGCGCGTCGTCGGCGACTTTTCCAGCGTAGACGACAACGATATCGGCTGGAATCGACTGCTCATCGAGAGTGCGCGTAGCGGCTAGGCGAACTGTATCGAATGTGATCACGCGCCCGGGTTCGATGGCGGCCACAGAAGTCAGTGTGTGGAACGTAACCCCTCTCTTTCGGAGCCGACCAAGGAGCGGACCAATCGCCTCCGCCGGAATCGCCTCACCGATGCTTCGCGCCGAGGTGATCAGGTGCACCTGAAGACCACCCTCGGACAAGTACTCGGCAGCGCTGCAGGTTTCCCAGAATCCGCTGCCGTCATCGATGACCGCGGCGGCAGCACCGCGTGACAGCCGACTTGTCTGGGTGCCCTCGAGAAGCCCGTAGACATCGATCACGTGAGCCAAGTCAGCGCCCGGGATTGCCGATTTCCGTGGTTTTGCTCCCGTGGCGAGAACTATGCAGTCGGGCCGCTCGGCAACTACGGACTCGACCGACGCTGCCATGCCAAGCCTTACCTCGACCTTGAGCCGAGCGAGCTCGGCCTCCCGAAAGCTGATGACCCCATCCAGCTCGGTGCGCGTAGGAGCCTGGGCTGCGATGCGCACTTGCCCACCCAGCAGTGAATGCCTCTCGAAGAGAACAACTCGGTGGCCGCGCGCAGCGGCTACCATCGCGGCCTCCATGCCCGCCGGACCCCCACCAACCACCACCACGCGGCGCATTTTGGCGCGCTGCGGGTCGATGTCTGTCGGCCAGACGAGTTCCCGCCCTGTTTGTGGGTTGTGCAGACAGCGCGTCGAGCTCCCGCGGCAATCCTGGACGCAGGCGACGCAAGGCCGGATCTCGTCGAGTCGCCCCTCGGACGCCTTGCGTGCCCAATCACTGTCCGCGAGCAGCGCACGTGCCAGTCCGATAAGATCCGCCGATCCTTCCGCGAGCAGCTTTTCGGCAAGGGTTGGGTGGGTAATCCGTTGAGCCGCGATCACCACCATGCCCGATGCACGTCGCACCTCTTTCGCCAGATTGGCGGTCGCCCCCACAGGACTCGACATGTCGCGGACGTAGGTGCCCTTGATCCCCGAAGTAACCGAGAGGTAGTCGACACGGCTGGTGTCCCTCAGCATCGTCGCTATTGCCTTCGTGTCGGGCAGGGTAAGACCGTCTTCGATCCCCTCGTCGGCGCTCAGACGAACGCCGAGAACTGGGCCTTCGCCGCAGCGCTGACGGATCCGCTCGATGATGGCGGTCAGGAAGCGCATTCGGTTGGCAAGCGACCCGCCGAATTCGTCGGTGCGGCGGTTGGATGCCGGCGAGAGAAACTGTGCGACGAGGTAGCCGTGGGCCGCATGGACCTCGACGCCGTCATAACCGGCCTCGCAAAGGTTGGCAGCCGAAGTCGCAAAAGCTTCGATGATTTCGCCGATTTCCTCTGGCGTCATCTCGTGCGGGATTTGGGGATCGACCGGCGACGGGATGGCCGACGGGGCCCAAGTCGGCCAGGTCAGATCACCAAGAGTTTCGCGGCCGCGGTGGAAGAGCTGCCCGAAGATCTTCGCGCCTTCCCGGTGGACAGCCTCAGCCAGATCGCGGAAACCAGCGACAGCGCTCGGATTGAAAGCCTCGAACATATGCCGCGCCGGCAGCATCGAGGTCTGGTGCACCACAGTACCACCCGAGATGATCAGCCCCACCCCGCCTCTCGCCCGAGCTCGGTAGTACGCGATGTCCCCCGCGGATGGCACGCCTTCGCGAGCTTGCCGACTGCCCATCGGCAGCATGACGATGCGATTGCGGAGCTGGACATCCCGGATCAAGAAGGGGCTGAATAGAATTGGGAAAGTTGGACGGCTGGCACTGATTGCCATCGAATTGTTCTAAGCGCCGTTGGGTTTGCGGCGCGGGACCCAATTCCGCTCACGAGGGATGTCACTGTCGACGACCGTCGCCAGCGCTTGTCGCTCCACAATGCGCCAGCTCACCGATTGCCTGGTGAAGCGGTCGCGATACTGGAACCTCACGGTCTCCCGCTGACCATCGTTCAGCTCGTGGTCCGCCGTAACGTACGCGACCGACCGCGCCGAATCACCATCAAGCTCGACGCGCACTTGGCCGAGCTGATGATGCGTTCGCCGAAATGCGCCCTGGCTCGATAGTAGCCGCGCTCGAAAAGCGTCGCGGCCGTGTACCGCTCCTCCCCGTCCAGGTCCGTAGTCGGTCGTACAGTCATCCGTGAAGAGCTCGACCACACCGTCAATGTCGTACTCGTCGATTCGCTCGCAGAAACGCGCTAGGAGATCAGCGATTTCCTGGCGTTCGACAAGGCGCTCCACAAGCGACTGCATTACTTGCTTGCTCGCAAGCAAATATACCATGGGATCGAGACCGACGCCTCGACCGAGAGCCGTCGGCCCCGAACTATTGAGAACCTGAACCTCAAAGCTTGATTTCATCGAGAATTACCCGGCGGCGTTTGAACTTCCAACGCCCCGTCACCTTCACCAGGTCGTCCTCGTACCGCCCGCTCATCTGGATGCGGTAACCATCCGGCTCTAGGAAGTAGTAGATGAAGTAGGAGCTCGAACGGGCCTCGTCCGGCCGGCCCGCAACCTCATCGATGACTACGTTGCTCGTCAGGTGGCGAAAGGTCGGCCGCTCGAGTGCCTCGAGTACGCGCTGCTCGAGCTGGTCGTGGCCGACCAGGGTGCCACCGATGCCCTCGAACCGGCCGTCCTCCGTGAAGCAGGCCGTGAAGGCATCGGGGTGCCCGAGATCTAGGGCCTGGGCGTAACGCGCGCCTAAGTCCAAGATGAGGGCGCGATCGAGCGCGTCAAGACGCCCGTCGCTCATTGGGCCCAGGCCTTCATCGTGGCTCGACGGCGCAGCATCCATGGCTCGGCCATCTTCAGGAAGTCGATGGTGCGTGGATGACCAACAAGAGCGCCCGCCAACAGGTCGGAGCAGGTTTGTCCGGCGAAGCGCTCACCCATCGAATCGTGGAGCCAAACGCCTCCGAGCAGGTCGACCTCGCGGACGCGTCCTGTCGCGACCTGATAGGTCACCACTCGATAAAACTTCGAGTGGACGGCGATGTGTGCCAGGAGCGGGTGCGCCGACCAGGCGGCCGGCGCCCCCCGCGTGGATGTCGCGAGCGGACCGAGCCGACCGAGCCGGCCGAGCCGGCTCGAGGCGGCCAGGTCACAACAGTCGAACTGCGCGCTTCTAGTTGCTTCTCGCGTGTGGCGCTGCCGCCTCCTGTGCTTCGCGAAGGTTGCAGGCGCTACGATCTGAATGCGATATGGATTCCGCGTCCGAGGCGCCGCTGCCCTCCTTCCGGCTCGACGGCAAGGTAGTGCTAGTCACGGGCGCTTCGGCCGGCCTGGGCGCCCGTTTCGCCAGGGTTGCGACCGCAGCTGGTGCGCGCGTCGTGCTGGCGGCTCGTCGGTTCGAGCGTCTGCGTGAGCTGGCGGACGAGCTTCCCGGTGCCGTGCCAATGGCCTGCGACGTCAGCGATGAGGAGTCACTCAAGAACCTGGTCGACAGCTCGCTGCGATCGGTTGGACGGATAGATGTGCTCGTCAACGCGGCGGGCATCGGCCAAGCGGTTCCAGCCGAGGACGAGCCTCTCGGAGACTTTCGAAAGACCGTCGAGATCAATCTCGTCGCTGTATTCGCCCTCAGTCAGCTGGTCGGCCGGCACATGCTCGAACGCGGATCGGGCTCGATCGTGAACGTGGCAAGCATTCTGGGCCTAGTCGGAGTAGGCAAGCCGGAGCTGGCCAGCTATGTAGCGAGCAAAGGTGGCTTGGTGCTGCTGACCCGCGAGCTGGCTGTGCAGTGGGCGCGACGTGGAGTGCGCGTGAACGCGATCGCGCCAGCCTGGTTTCCTTCTGAGATGACCGCTGAAATGCTGGCATCCGAGTCCGGCCGTCGCTGGGTCGAGCGCAACGCCCCGATGGGCCGCCCCGGCTTGGTACACGAACTGGATGGAGCCCTCCTCTACCTGGCGAGCGACGCCAGCAGCTATGTAACGGGCCAGGTTCTGGTCGTCGATGGGGGCTGGACCGCTAAGTAACCAGTCACGCGGTTGGGCTCGCCACTGGTCAACTTCGCTTGTTGCTTTTGGCATAGACGCCTCCTTCGAGCCGGCGCGGGGCGGGACCCGTGTAGACCCCGTCGGGAATCACGCGAAGCGGGACGCCCTCGGTGATCTCTTCAACTACGTGGCTGATGATGCCCGGCATGATGGCGATCCCAGCTAGCCCGGGCATCTCTAACGGCTTGAAGCCTAGGTCGGTGTAGGCGCAAGCGATCGCCCCGTCGATGTTCATCGGCAAGAAGTCACCCTTCTTCTCCACAAGGACCTTGTGCACCGCGTCGTAAAAACGGTGGCCATCGAGGGCAAGGCCCTGCTCCTCGACTACCGTGCGCAAGGCAGCGGCCCTTATGTCGACATCCTTGTGCTGTGGGTGACCGAAGCCCGGGACGAGCTCGCGCTTTGCTAAGCGCTCATCCACGATCTCCCGAGCAGCATCTTCGAAGCTCAGGCCTCGTTCGCGAACTCGGGTCAACCCGTCCGCAATCAGCTCGGCGGATTCCTGGGGCGAGATAGTGATCTCACCCATGCAGAGAAGCCCTGCGGCAATCGCGGGGACTGGGGAACTCGGCCACGCCGACGCGACGAACCGGGCCGCGCCCGCATGTGTGGAGAGGAGGAAGTGATCGGGCATCGATGCCAGAGCGGCGTCCAGCACCCGGCGTTGGCTAGGAGTGGGCAACTCGCCCCGGATGGTCAAGAAGAGCACTTCCGTGTAGGAGAGCTGGCCAACGATCTGGTCGATGGGATAGCCACGGATGTTGAGAACGTGCGCATGGACATCACTGACCGATGTCTTCCAGTACCCGGTCCAGTCATTCTTACTCTGATATTGTCCGATTCGCTGCTTTGTTCTCGGTGCTGGCATTGTTTTCAACTCCTCTGATCTGATGAACTGCTTCTAGGGTCCGCCGCGGACATAGAGTGTCTGGCCGCTGATATAGCTCGCGTCGTCGCTGCACAGGAAGGCCACCACGGCTGCGATCTCGTCGGGCTGGCCAACCCGGCGCAAGGGGATCGAAGCCGCCATCTCGCGTGCGAACTCTTCGAACGTGATCCCGCGCCGGGTGGCAGCCTGCGCCGAGAGGCGCGTCTCGATCCATCCGGGGGCGATGGTGTTGACGTTGATGCCGAACTGGCCCAGCTCGACGGCAAGGGTCCGGCACATCCCCTCGATACCCGCCTTTGCGGCTGAGTAATTGGCCTGCCCCTTGATGCCCAAGGCGGAAATTGATGAGAAGAAGACCATCTTGCCGTAGCGGTTCGGGAGCATCACTGACTGGGCCGCCCTTGCGCAGAGAAAAGTCCCCTTTAGATGGGTGTCGATGACCGCGTCCCAATCGTCGTCGGTCATCTGGTAGACGAGGTTGTCGCGGATGATGCCGGCACAAGCGACCAGAAGATCGAGCTTGCCGAACTGCTGTATGGCGCACGTAACCGCGGCTTCAACTTGGTCGCCCTGAGTTACGTCGCATGCAAGTGCGCTGGCACAACCGCCCGCCCGCGTGATCTCGTCAGCTACCTGTTGCGCAGGCTTGACGTCGACATCGCTGACAAGCACTGTGCAGCCCTCGCTCGCCAGCCGCTTTGCGGAGGCCGCGCCCAGGCCACGACCACCACCGGTGATCCAGGCAATGCGTCCCTCAAAGCGCATCAAGCCTGGCCCCGGGACGCCCCCGCACGACCGGCTCGAGTGCGCAGCGCAGGTAGTACATGAGATGCCAGCTGGTGCATCTGCTGCTCGACGTCACCGACCGGATGGAGGATGAAATGAGTTACTCCCAGATCCGCCTCAATCAGCAGACGCTCGACGATGCTCGAGATGGATCCAGAGGGATAGGTCGCCTGGAAGCTGTCCGGCGTCCCACGCCAACCGATGGAAGCCATTGCCGACATCTGTTCTGCCAGCGCGACCTTGTCATCGGCCACTGCCGACACGTGCAAGAACAACGCTCGTGCGACCTCCATCTCGGAAGGCTGGCCCAGGCGCTGTCGCGTATCGCGGATGACGGCAAGATCCGCGGCCATCATCGAAGGGGTCGCACTGGAGCGAACAACCCAGCCGTCGGCAAGACTGATCCGGCGGGCGACCGGTACTGCCAGAGTCACCGGCACACCGTGCTCGAGCACGGTCGAACTGCTGCCTCCGCCTATGAGGATGGCGCGAAAGCGGGCCGGTGCGGGCTGAACGGCCTCGCCAGCGAACGAAACGTGCCCATCCATGCGTGCGGACAAGAGGGCCTCCAACACTATGTCCAGCCGCCGCATCCGGGATGACCGGTCGACGTCGCTGACGCGAAACTCGCGCTCATCCCAGCCCGCGCCGAGTCCTAGCAGGATGCGCTCCCCTGCCAGCTGACTGAGTGTCCCAAGCTGCTTCAGCAACCAAAACTGGTGGCGCAAGGGAGCGATCAGGACCGATAGGCCCAGGCGGATCCGTGACGTGCGGCCCGCGAGATATGCCAGCAGCACGGCTGGTTCGAAGGATGCCGAGCCGAAGACGTATTGGGCAGCCAGCAGATGATCAACGCACCAGACGGAATCGAACCCAAGCTCCTCCGCCCGTTCCGCGAGCTCACCGACGTCGTCACCGGAAGCGCCCTGGGAGAGGAGCGTTGGAAGGCGTACCCCAACTTGGATCATTGCCCGCCTCCGCGCGACAGATAGAGGTTGGTCCACTCCCCCACGCCGACGACTTCGTCTCGCTGGTTCAGCACGACAAGCTCGAACTCGACAACTCCGCGGTCGGGCTTGCGCCGGCTGGGGCGTGCGTTAAGCACGGTGGCCTCGACTCGGATCGTGTCTCCCGGCCGTACAGGCGCTTTCATCTGCCACTTCAGGCCCAAGAAGCCGACCGCTTGCTCCTCGAAGAGCCCTGCTCTCACGAGCAGTCCGTAGGCGGCGATCAGAACGAGCGGACCATGGGCGATAAGGCCGCCAAAGTCGCTCTTGCGGGCGAACTCCTCGTTGGTGTGGAGTGGATGCCAGTCGGCTGACATGTAGGCGAAATTGGTGATGTCATGCGTGAAGATGGTGCGCCCGGCCGTCAGGAACTTCCGTCCGGAATCGAATTCCTCGAGGTATGGCATCAGTGCCTCAGTGACTTTGACTCGGACGATGCTGTGGAGTGGCGGCTCGGAACAGCCGTTCAAGAGACATGTCGGTCGAGAAGCCAAGCGCGCAGTGGACCTGGAGGGCCCGGTCATTCGAGAGCCGGTCCAAGGATGCGGAACAGGACTCCTGTGATCTCGGGAGCGGGCTGGGGACCATCTCGGTCAGAGCGAAGCCTTCATGATCTTGCCGGATGCATTCTTGGGGAGCGGCTCATGGCGAATCTCCACGTACTTCGGCACTTTGAATTCGGCAAGCACACGCCGGCACTCTTGCCGGATCTGCTCCGGGTCAAGGGGGTGTTCACCCGACGCGACCACCAGAGCTTTCAGCTCATGTCCGAACACCTCATCGAAGACTGGCACGACCGCAGCCTCGGCGACGCCTGGTAGCTGAACGATTGTGCGTTCCACCTCGGCGGCCGAGATGTTCTCCCCGCCTCGGATGATGACGTCGGAACCGCGCCCTAGCACCCGAAGCCTACCGTCGGCGTCGAGCCAGCCCTTGTCGCCGGTCCTTATCCAGCCGTTGGTGAAGGCGGCTGCGGTGCGCTCCGGATCGCCAAGGTAGCCGGAGAACTGCTGGCGGCCATTGACGCAGATCTCGCCAACCTCTGCTCGTTTCGGGTCGCCCTCGATGGAGATTTGGGTACCGTAGGTCGCAAAACCGCACGATTCCTCGTGATGTACCGCGTCGGTCTCCATCGCTGCCATGTTGCATTCAGTCAGCCCGTAGCTGTGGAAGTGGGGGAGGCCGGGGAAGATTCTCATCAAATCGTCGAGCAAGCTGCGAGGGGTGAACGAGCCGCCGCGCCAGACGATTCGAAGGGTTTGCACACTGGCCGGATCGAAGCCCTTGCTGCGGATCATCAAGGCCCAGACCGAAGGCACGCCCCAAAGGATTGTTGCCTTGTAATCGCGCATGGCCGCCACCAAGTCAGATGGGGACCACTCGGGGAAAATGACGACCCGCGCCCCGATCAGTAGGTTGGCAAGGGAGGCCTTCAGGCCACCCGTATAGAACATCGGCATCGGCAGGACCACTGTGTCCTGCGGCGTCATCGTCATCGCCGTCTGAACTACGTCCACAAAGGCGGCGACGGCCGCATGCGACGTCATGGCTCCTTTCGGCCGGCCCGTGGTTCCGGCGGTAAAGAACACCGCGCCAATGGCGTCCGGCTTCACGGGAGAGATTGGACCATCGGTCTTGGGACGCCCCATTTCGAGAAGCTGTTTGAGCGGTCTTCCTAACAGCGGGTCGATCACGTACCGTTGCTCCGGGGCTTGGTTTCCTTCGGCCTCTCTGATGATTGCAGCAAGGTCCGCATCAGCGACCCAGGCCTTCGGCGAGCTGAGCTCGAACAGTTCGGCGATCTCGGCCGGAGTAAAGCGGGCGTTCACTGGCACCAACACCGCGCCTGCGAACATGACCCCCAACGCCGCCGCCAAGTAGTCAGGCGAGTTCTTCATCAGAAGCAGGACATAGTCGCCGTGCCCAATGCCGTCCGCGGCAAGGCGGGCCGCGAAGGCTCTCGCCGCCTCGAGGAGCCGGGCGGCTGGCACCTCGACGCCGCCGCTGATCAGCGACGGCCGAAACTTCGCGACCCGCTCACGGAGCAGCACCTCGAGCACTGAATATCCGGCCGCGGTGGAGGGCACTCAGTGCGCTCCAGCCTTCTTGCCCTTGGGTGCGGCCTCCTTCTCCTCCGCCTCTTTGTAGCGCTGATCGCGGAGGTGGAAGGCCTCCTTTGCGCCGACCTCGCGGCGCTCGCGGAAGAAGTTGAACTCTCCCGGCTCGAAACGGGCATTGGTGTTCAGCGTGTGGCTGATCGCCCCGAACGTATAGCCGGTGCGAACGCCCATGATGTCGAAGACCATGCGCAGCGCTTCCTTGGCCATGACAACACCGTCGGCAGGCATGAGGCTCAAGGTATTGGCGAGCTTCATCACCTCATCGTCGAGTTGATCGGCCGGCACGGACTTGTTCACCACGTGAAGCTCAGCCGCTTCCTTGCCGCTGAGCACCCGCCCGGTGAACATCATTTCCTTAGCAAGGCGCATGCCGATAGCCCACATCCAGGTCGCCAGATTGAACTCGAGACCGGGGCCTACCAGTCGCAAACCGGGGTGCCCGATACTGGCATCGTCCGCGGCGATCACGAAGTCCGAGGTGGTCATCAGCTCGAAATGGGTGCCGAGGCAGTGCCCGTGCACCTGGGCAACGGTGATCTTGCTGCACTCTGAGTACCGGGCGTAATGAGCCGCCCACTTGCGATCAATGGAAAGGCGGCGGCGGATGCTTGGGCGCCGCTCGTCCTTGGAATCGCCGAACCCATAGACGAAGCCAACCTGGGCCAAGTCCTGACCCGAGCCGAAGGACTTCCCCGCACCGCGCAAGATGATGACCTTGACGTCGTCGTCGTCCTCGGCTTCATCTAAGAGCTGGGTCAGTTCCTCGTACATCTCGAAGTTGAAGGCGTTCAGCTTCTCGGGTCGGTTGAACGTGACCCTGAAGATGGACGGGCTCGGACGATCCTTCAACATGTACTTGATCTCTTTCATGCGGTCCTCCTGATTTCATATGCGAACGCCTCTTCGAGGGCAGCTCGCTGGTCTGGGTGCGCGATCGCCAGCATGCGTTCGGCACATTCACGACGGGTCGCTCCCCGCAAGGGTGCAACGCCCCATTCGGTCACTATGAAGTCGATGAGAAAGCTCGGGATGCTGACCTCCTCCGACGGCAGCCGCGCCAAGATACGTGACTTTCCCGTACGAGTGACACTGGGCAGCACGAGGATGTTTTGGCCACCTTTGGATAGCCGTCCGCCAAGCAGAAAGTCGGTCAGTCCGCCCAAGCCACCCACAGGCTTGCGAAAGCTGCCTTCGCACGACACGCGGCCGAGAAGGTCTGCCGCCAGCACCGAATTGACGCTTATGAAGCCGTCGTAACGAGACAGTAGCAGCGGATCGTGCAGATGGCGGGCGCTCCGGAACTCGAGCCGGGGATTGCGATCGATGTAGCGCATGAGCGAATCGGGCCCGATGGCCTCGCCAACCGGGGTCGTCCACGACCGATCGACAGCATTGGACTCGAGCAACGCCCGCACCGCAGTCGACAGCATCCCGGTGTGGATTCGCAGATCCCGGTGGCTTCGGAAACCCTCGACCACGGCCTGCGCGGTGCTTCCCATCCCCACCTCCAGGTACGCGCCGTCCGGTACCAGCGAAGCAACGTTGCGGGCGAGGTGCCGCTCTAGTTCCGAGCCTTCTGTTGGCGCCTCCTCGGAAGGCAGTTCCAGCGGAGCCCGAGCATCGACCTTCAAAGTTAGCAGGGAGCCAGGCACTAGCGTGTCACCCTCAGTCCATGGCAAATCGGGGTCTATCTCGGCGATCACCATATGGGCCGAACGGACGAGATCGCTCGTGATAGTCGCCGATGGCCCGACGTTGTGCATGCCATCCGAATTGGCCGGCGACAGGCGCACCAACGCCACATCGACCTCGAGCGGCCCGCCCGGCGCGATTAGCTCCGGCAGCCGGCCGTACGAGATCGGCGAGTAGTCGAGGCCCTCGGCACGGTTGCCACCGAAAACCGCACGCTGGGTCACATTTGGACCGAACGCCAACTCGCCCTTACGAGTTCGGAAAGGCATAAGGATTTCCGCCTCCGCATCGCCAAGCAACTCAGGCAGTTCTGCCACCAGGTCCGGCTCTCCCAGAGCGGGAGGAAAGGCGACCCGGCCACCGCGGCTGACGAGTTGCCGCACGGCGTGGAGACCGTCGATCACGCGACTCACGCGCATATCGCTACCAGAGAATCGATGCTCGCCGATCTCATCGGCTCGCCAGCGGCCGAACCCGCAGCCTTCGAATCGAGTTCAAGTGGACAGAACTTAAACAGCGGCAGCGCTCCCAGTATTTTGCTTGCGAGCAAGTAAAATACCACCGCTAAGCGATTCTGTCAAGCGGCGCCAGTGAGCTCGGAGTTTTGCATCGTCTTATGCGAAATTCTTGACCGGGTTTGGACTGATCCCCCACGAAGGCCTCGACCACACTGGGGTCCGTGAGTACCTTCTGCCGAGAAGTTTGTCGTCCGCGGGTACCGAGGTACCAATCTCCGGCACGTCTCCCAGCGTTTAGGGGTGACGCGGCAGGTGCCCTACCACTACTTCGAGCAGAAACACGACATTCTTCACGCGATCGTCTTGATTTTCTTCGACCAACTCGAGGAGGCCGTGACCTCGGCGCAGCAAGCGCATTCGGATCCGGCCCAACGTGTCCGGGCCATGCTGCGAGCCCACTTCACGACAGTTGTCAATACCCCGCTGGCATCGAAGCTCTTTTCGCTCGAGGAGAGCAGCCTGCCCAAAGACGAACAGGGCGAGGTCATGAACCGCCGTCGCGAGCAGCAATCTCGCGTCGCCGAGGCGTACCAGCAAGGCGTCAAAGCCGGGTGCCTTCATCGACGTCGCCCCGCAACTAGCGGTGTCAGTCCTGTTGGGTGCCATCAACTGGATGTATCGCTGGGTCCGTCCTGGAGGCTGGCTTACAAGGCGCAGCTGGTGGAGTTCGCAGACGAAGTCCTTTCACCGGCTACGCCGTTCGGAGGAAGCGCTCCGGCCAATAAGCGGCTTCTCAAGCCTTCGTGTATCGACCGACCCTTGTCATGGTCAGAGCGGCTATGCCCATGACTCCCCCGAGGATGATCCAGGCGGGGCGGAATGACTGTGTACTGTCGACAACCAGCCCGAAAAGCGGCGGTCCGAAAACGATGCCCGGTTGTTGAACCATCATTCCCATTGCCACGGTGCGGCCCTCTTGGCCCGGCCGCGCCAGCTCTGACAAGAGCGCGATTTGTACGCCGGTCCAGCCACTCGCACCGATCGCGAAGAAGAGGATCAATGTGAGCAGAAAAGGCACCGGCATGGCGCCGGGGAGGGCGCCTAGAGCCACGCTTCCGACTGCAGCCGTGCCACCGGCGAGCACCACTGCGAGACCTCGGTTGCCATGCAGCACCCGATCGCTAAGCGTTCCCCACAGTACACGCCCTCCGGCTCCGGCCAGCTGTGCAACACCAAGAAACAATGCCGCCGTCGTTATCGGCAATCGCCAATCGTCGACGAGATAGACGACCAGGTAGGTGACCAGGCACGACTGACCCGCCACCAGCAGGAGACCCACTCCGCCGGCGCCGAGGACATCGCGGCTTAGGTAGCGATCTATGCGCATCCTCGGCCGCGTACCGGATACGGTCTCTGGCCGGAACGATTTCCGGTAGAGAGCCATTGCAGCCACCGTGACGATAATCGTGGCGCCGCCAGCTAGCCCCAGAGCCCTACGCCATCCACTGGCCACCGCAATGCCGGGGAGCGCCACCGCAGCGACGAATCCCCCGAGCGGAACTCCGGTCTGGCGGATGCTTATGACCATGCCGCGCAGGCGAAGGGGGAAGGCTGCACGGACAGCCAGGCTGCCGGCAGGCGTCGGGGTCGTGATGCCGACGCCCATGAGCACCAAGAAGCCCACGAGTGCTGCAAAGGAAGGTGCGAGCGCGCAGCCGATGCCGGAAAGCCCGGTCAGTACGCCCCCGAGCAGCAAGACGACTCGATCGCCGAGCACGTCCACCGCCCACCCCGCCGCCAGCACACTGGCGAACGCACCGACGAAGGCGATGTTGGCGAGTAGTCCGGCCTGCGCGAACGTGAGATGGAACTCGGCCTTTACCAAGGGCAGAAGCACCGCGAGTGCAGATGCCACCGTGGAGATCGCGATCTGTATGGCTAGAGCTCCGGCCAGCACGCGCCAGCGCCGCTGCACCGCCATGGGGGCAGCACCGGTCGGCGTTCTTCCATCCGGACCTCGCTGATCAGGCACGACAGGCTTGTCGTGAGCCGTCACGGTTGTGCGCACCCGAGGAGGGCGGGCGCAGCGGCCATTCCTTAACGTGGATGCCGCCGGAAGCAAGCTCCACCAAGAGAGCGGAACCGATGTGCCCGCTGATCACGGGTGCCCCGCTGTACCAGGCCTCGATGTGAGCAATGGCGATTCGCTCGCTGCGATCACGATGGCCGAGCGCAACGTAGTCAGCGTCGAGGCCGTCGATGTCGGCCCGCAGTATCGGCGACGACCTGATCGGCACCAGGGGCCCCCTGCCCGGCGGTTCTGTGTAGTGGCCGTGTCCGGCAACGACGTACCAGCCTTCACCAGATCTAGTCGGCACCGCCTCGAGGGGCCGCGTGGCCGGCAGATGATCGACGGTCGGGCGGCCCCACACCCTCAGCTGGAGCTGTGGGAAATCGATCGTCTCGCCCGCCACCCGGGTCAGAACCCGGACCGATGGCAAGGAGGCCCAGCTCTCGAAACGCAAATAGACGGACGAGGCGTCGAGGCTGTCGTGATTGCCGGGCAGTATCACCACCGGCAACGGGAGCGCGGCGAGAATGCGCTGCGCCCCGAGAACGAGCGAGGCCTCGGCTCGATTGGAGTCGAAGAGGTCTCCCGCGATCAATAGCATGTCGGCGTTTGCTTCGCAGACGGCGTCCGCCACCATCAAGAGCGGAGAGAGAGACTCGCGCGCAAGGTGGCCTGGGACGACGCCGGCTTCATCCCCTAGGTGCAGGTCAGATGTATGAAGGAGACGAAGGGGCCGCCGAGTGTGGCTCACCCGATCTCGCCGTCAGTAACCGATCTCGTCGAGGAACCCCGAAAGCGCCTCGAGAAGACCCTTGGGGTTATCTCCCTGAACAGTGTGACCGGCACCCGCGACCTTTCGCCAGCGACCATTCTGGAGGCCTTGGGCGAGATACTCGGCATCTTCATCGCTGAACACGTCGCTCTGAGCTCCGCGGACGACCAACGTGGGACAGGCGACTCGGTGCACTTTCCCAGCGAGCGCGGCCATCGATGCGCGGAACTGTTCTTGGTCGCGATTCAGCAGTCCAGAGCGGTCGTACTTCCAGGTCCAAGTTCCATTGGGAAGACGACGTAGGTTGCGGAGTAGGCTTGTACGCAGAAGCGCTCGGTCACGCGCCGGGTTGAAAGCGACGGCGCGCTCTACGAAGTCCTCGACCGAGTTCAGTATTGGCGGTGCCGCAAAGAAGTTGCGGATGCGTTCCGAGCCGCCTTGGCTGGGCCTTGGTGGTCCGAGGTGGGGACCGGCATCTACCAGGACCAGGCCGTCCAGCCGGTGCCCGGCTTGTTCGGCATAGGTCAAGGCGGTGAGAGCACCAAGTGACATTCCGACCAAGAGGAAGCCGCCGACAGCGAGATGGCCGACGAAGGCAGCAAGGTCACTGGCGTGGTCATCGAGGGAATACCTACCGTCAGGCGACCACTGCGAATCACCGTGGCCGCGGAGATCAAGGGCCACACAGCGCAGCCGGGTCCGGAGCACGAGACAGACGATGTCCCAGGTGCGGGCGGTGAGGCCGCCACCGTGCAAGAAGACCGCAGGCCTTCCCTCGCCGCCCCAATCGACGTAGTGGAAAAGCAGACCGTTGAGTTGGACTTGATGATTCGCCGGCAGGGTCACCGATCCGACCCTCAGTCCCGACTTGTCCGCGGCCCGCCTCAGATGTTCCCGTTGACGACGCTGGCTGGGCGTCGCTTCGGACTCCTCCCGTTTCGGCACCGACATCGTTCTTCTATGACCTTAGCCGGAAAATGCTGGGATCGGCGCTGGGCCCGACGCGGACAAGCGCGACGTCAATCGCCAGAGCACCCCCGCGCTGAACCAGCCGGGGCAGGTTCCTATCGGCGTGTGGCGTGTGGCCGGCGCCATCGCCACGGCCGCCCAGGACGACGACGTGACGGGCAACTGAGGGTCCGGAACGGAGCGCCTGTCGCTGGGTCCGCCACGGCACGAAAACGTCCGCCTGCGTGGCCGACAGCAGCTCGGGCAGCTCAGCCACTCGGCCTGGTTCACCAAGTTCGGGCGGGAACGCGATTCTGCTGCAGCGCTGCAGCAGCTGTCGAGCCGCTTCGAGCCCGGTCATACGGTGCGCTCCACCGGCACCTCGAGGACGCCGCAGGCCTTGAGCGCCTCGATCCGATCGCTCCCCAGTCCGAGCAGGTCGCGGCAAATCTCGTCGGTGCTCTCGCCTAGCCCGGGCGCCCGCCGCAGCGAGCCCGGTCGCGTCCCCGCCAGCCAAGGGGCGCTTGGCGCGAGAACTGTCTCGCCGTTGCCCATCGTGATGGGGACGTCGAACCCGCGGGAGATGAACAGCTCGTATGTCTTCCTCTCGGCGAGGTTGAGTACCGGCGCGGCCCGCAACCGATGAGCCTTAAGCTCTCCGACCGCCTCGTCGCGAGGGATCAGCGCGGTCCATGCCGCGACGTGAGAGTTGAGACGGTCGGCGGCGGCGCGGCGGGCGGAGGCGGTGGTGAAAGAATCATCATGGAGAAGGCTGAGCAGCCTCGCGAGGCGCCCCCATTCGTCGTCGCCAGCGACCTCGAGCGCGATATAACCGCCATCGGTGCACCTGTAGACGCCGCACGGAGCGTCGAGGTACGAACGGTTCCCTGGACGGGTCGGCCAGCGGGCCGCGAGCGCGGCAAAGCCCTCCCCGAGCCCGACCACGTTGGCCTCCATCTGCGATGCGTCGATCGATCGGTAGCCGGTCGCCCCGTGAAGGGCGGCGACGAGGACGAACGCAGCGAGCGCTCCGGCGGCGTAGTCGGCGATGCCGAACGTCAGCATGCCAGTAGGTCCTGGCTCCGACGCGTACCCGACCGACCCTTCCAGGCCCGCCAGCGCTCCCGTCGTCGCAGCATAGCCGCGTAGCGTCGCAAGCCGACCGTCGCGACCGGCGGCCGTCAGCGACAGCCGGACAAGGTCCGGGTGGAGGGCCGCCAAGGTGCGGTCATCCAGTCCCAACCTCTCGAAGGCACCGACGGTGTAGTTCTCCACCACCGCGTCCGCCGTCCGGACGAGCTGCTTGATGAGCTCTTGTCCGGCTTCGGTCTTGAGGTTCACGCCAAAGCTGCGCTTCCCTCGGTTGAGCAGATGGAAGGTGGGCGAATTGTTCGCCCGGCTCCAGTCAATGCCGTCGTGCCTGAGCGCCCCGCGCAGCCGCATGTTGTCGCTCCGGCCCATGCTCTCAACCTTGATCACGTCGGCGCCGAGGGCCGAGGTCAGCATGCCGACGAGTGGCGCTGAGACCACCCATCCGAAGTCGAGGATGCGTTTACCGGCAAGAGGTTGCCAAGGATCATCGGTCGGAACTTTCGGGGCGCGTGGATCTGGTGCAGCGTTGGCGAGACGCTCCAGCCAGGGTAGGCGGGGAACAGCAACCGAACGGCCCGCGGCTTCGCGATCGACGATGATGCCGCGGCGGCGGAGGTCGGGATCCACGACCAGGTCCTCGAAGTCGCGAACCGGCGCGATCGCGCAGCCGACCTCCGCTGCGCGCGCCAGGAGTTGCTCGCGGGTGAACCGAGCGAGCGTCCCCCGCATCAGTTCGTCTGCCTCGTCCGCGTGGAAGCGGGCGATCTCGCGAACATCCTGAAATCGGGCGTCTGAGGCCCAGTCGGGGTTGCCAAGCGCCCTCAAGAGCCGCCGCCACTCGGCGTTCGAGCGGGCGACGAGGCAGACGTAGCCATCGGCGCAGGGAAGAAGGGTGTACGGGTAGGCGCCACCCGAGTGCGCGGCGCGGTGTCCCTCGCGCTCCCATACGAACAGCGAGCCGTTCACCGTGGCATAGGCGGCTACTACCTCGGCGATCGCGACATCGATCAACCGGGGCGCCGAGGCTCCCACGATCGCGGCGGCCGCGAGCATTGCGGCGATCGTGCCTGCCTGGATGGAGGCCTGGTGGTAAGGCATCGTTAGTGGTTCCCGGTCTGGACGGCCGATCGGCCAGACTGCCGCCGCGATAGCAGCCGCGGTTAGGTCACTCCCGAGTTCCACCCAGCGCGCCGCGCCGAACGGCGTGATGGCTACCCACGGCACGGTGAGTTGCTCGGGGACGGGCGCGAACCCGAGGCGTAAACGTTCGTCAGGCTGGAGATCCTCGACCACGACGTCGGCTTGCCCAGCGAGGTCGTCGAAATGCGTCCGCAAGCTAGCAGAGACGAACCGCTTGTCAGAGTCGAGCCAAGCGGCGAGGGTCGCCCAGTAGACATAAGTAGGCTCGTCCTCATCAACAATACCGCCGGATGCAGTGACTGCAACCGTGACCTCGGCTCCGGCGGCAGCCAGCAGGAAGCCTGCGAAGCGGGACGCGAAACCGCCGCCCGCCTCGACCACCCGAACGCCTTTCAGAGACAAGCGGCAACCTTCATTTGCTTGCGAGCAAGCAAATATAGCGGATACACTTGCCGTTGGGAGCGGACGAGCCCGCGCCAATGCGCCGGATCAACAAAAAAATGTATGCTTACTTACTTGCTCGCAAGCAATCGTACTGGAGACGAAGCCTCGCCTATAGTTCAGATCTCACGGACCAGACAACCAAACGCGTTCGCAACAGTTGAGGTTGGGGCTCGTTGGCAGCGGTAAAAAGACTTCAGGCCAGCACCAGCCGGCCGTTGACACAACAAGACATTCTGCAGGCTGCCGTCGAGGAGTTCGCCGCCCGAGGCTACCGCGGAACCAACCTCATCAACGTCGCGGAACGCCTCGGCGTGACTCGCCAGGCGCTCTACTACTACTTCCCCCGGAAGCACGACATGCTCAAGGCGATCATGTTCGAGTACTTCGACGGGCTGGAGCAGAGCGTCGTCGATGCGGCCGAAGGCACCGACGACCCAGACGACCGGTTCATTAAAATGCTGGCGGCGCACTTCGACTGGGTGGCCGCGCACACGGTCGAGACGACGGTGTTCATGCAAGAGGCGGGCAACCTCCTGCGCCAGGATCAGGAGAAAATCATGCACCGGCGGCTCCGCCACCAGGAACGGTTCTCCTCCACATTCGAGACCGCTGTCAAGGCCAACAAGTTCCGTGACCTTCCGCCCGGGCTCGTGGTCAGTACGCTCCTTGGGGCCGGCAACTGGTCCTACCGTTGGTTCAAGCCTAAGGGCGGTCGGCTGACGGCCACCCAGTACGCTGCTTTCGCGACCGCTCTCCTTCGAGACGGGTTCGGCGCCGCACTGTCCGCCGCGTCGGAGCCCTAACCCGCAGCCGCGAGCGGTGGCCCTTTGGCTGTGGCAGACGGGGGTCCCCTCGGGGGCCTGCTGTCTGTCGTCGGCCTGCCGCTGATCGCCCTTTGCACTCGGGTGGTGGCGGTCGCCCCTCCTTGCCGGAGAATCGTCGCTTTCGCATCTGGCGTCCTCTATCTCTTCCTGTATCGGCACCTCTATTCCTCTTCTAAGGAACCGCCGAGGAAGGCCTCGACGACCGCGGGATCCTGCAACACCTGACGCGGTGGCCCTTCCGCGAGCAGGCTTCCACTGGCTAAAACGATTAGTCGGGAGCACAGTCTGGTGGCCAGTGGCATGTTGTGCTCGATCAGCACCTGGGTCGTGCGCCGCTCATCGCGAATGCGTTCGAGAAGGCTTGCGATGTCGCCCCGCTCGCCCTGAGTAAGCCCTGATGTGGGCTCGTCCAACAGCAGCACCTGTGTGTCCGAAGCCAGCGTGCGAGCGAGGTCCGCCAGCTTGATCAGGCCGTAGGGCAAGTCTGCGAGGCGCCGGTTGGCCTCCTTACCCATACCCACATAATCGAGCGCCTCGAGTGCTGCCTTGCGATGCACGGCCTCGTGCCCATTGAAGATCGGTAAGCCGATCGCATACGCCACGGTGGGATAACGCATCAAGTTGTGGCGGCCAAGCATCGCCAGGTCGATGACTTTCATCTCGCGAAAGGCTCCAACGTTCTGGAAAGTGCGCGCCACGCCAAGCCTGACGATGTCGTGAGGCCGCAGGCCTCGCGTGTCCCGCCCCAGAATGCGCATGCTCCCGGTCTGCGGCCGGTAGGTCCCGCTGAGGCAGTTGAGAAGGCTCGTCTTGCCGGCGCCATTGGGACCGACCACACCCAAGGTTTCGCCGCGGCGCACGCGGAAGCTCACGTCGTTCAAAACGACCAGGCCTTCGAAGCTAAGGCTCAGACCGTTAACCTCAATCACCTCATCGGCCTTCTCACTGTACCTGGCAGGCTCGAAGGGCATGGGCGCCTCCATCACTGATTCGCCGCCGCTACCCCAAGGTAGGCGCGGACGAGCGCGGGATCTCGCATGAGCTCATCGGTAGGTCCGCTGGCGACGATCCGCCCGCCATCCAACATGAACATACGGCTGGCGAGTGACGCTGCGACGCGGGGATTTTGCTCGACCAGTAGCACTGTGATCCCTTCCGCATTAATGCGGCGGATCTGTTCCACCACCGCCTTGATGAGACCGGGAGCCAGCCCCTGGCTGAGCTCATCGATGAGGAGAAGTCTTGACCCAGCGCAGAGGGCGGCGGCAATTGCCAGCATCTGCCTCTCTCCTCCGCTGAGGTAACCCGCGGGCCTTTTGAGGTGCAACTTTAGGTTGGGGAAGAGTTCCAGTACATGCTCGAGTGCAGCCAGATATCGCTGTCGTCCGACGATGCCGGCGGCGAGCGAAAGCTGCTCCAAAACGGTCAGTTCGGCGAAGACCTTGTCCCTTTCGGGCACGAGCGCAATCCCCAGACGCGCGATCCGATAGGGCGGCAGGTTATGGATGGGCCGGCCGTCAAATTTCACTGTGCCGTGCGCCACGCGCCCACCATCTCTGCCGACAAAGCCGGCAATGCCGCGAAGCAAAGAGGTCTTGCCAGCACCATTGAGGCCGAGGACGGCAACCACCTCACCGGCATCCATGGAGAGGTCCATGTCCTTGAGGCCGATGGCTTGCCCCTGGTACACGACTGTGAGCTTTTCAACTTCTAGTATCAAGTTCGGGCGATCCTGCGATGCCCAGTTCTTCGCTGCGCCAGGCGCCGCACGGTGCTGCCGAGCCGCCCAAAGAGAGCCGCCAGGCCTCGGGGCTCGAACATCAGGAAGCCCAGTACGAGCACGCCAAAAGCCGCCTCTTCGATCAGCGACAGGTTCTTGAACAGCAATGCCGCCTGGCGGGGATCGGTGATGATCGAGGTCCCGATGTTCTGAATGACGAAAGGCAGCATGGTCACTATGGCGGCGCCGATCAGAGACCCCGGGATCGACCCCATGCCCCCGATGATGATCATCGCCACATACGCCACGGTGAGATCCAGGCTGAACTCCTCGTAACTAATGTGGCTGATGTAGAAAGCGCGGAGAACGCCGGCGGCGCCGATCAAGATGGAGCTGATCAGGAACGCATACAGCTTGCTGGCACGGACGTCGATGCCGACTATGGCAGCTGCTACGTCATGCTCGCGGACCGCTGCCCATGCGCGGCCGGGCCGGCTGTTGACCAAGCACAGGCAGATGAACACAGTCAGCATGAGGGCCATCACCAAGACGACGCTCCATTGCTGATCGGTGACGATCTGCCATGGACCAATCTGGGCCGACGGCAAGTTATAGCCCGCGACAGCGTCTGTCTTCTCCTGGACCTTCTCGAAACCGAACTGCACGATGAACAGAAGGGCTAGCGTGCTGATGGCGAGATAGAGACCGCGCAGCCGCAACGCCGGCAGTCCGACCAGTACTCCCGCGGCTCCGGCGGCCAGTGCACCGGCCAAGATCGCCAGCCCGAATCCGACCTTGGGAGCAACGGCGACCGCGGTGAAACCCCCGATGGCCAGAAAAGCCGCGTTCCCCACCGAAACCTGCCCCGCGCTGCCCGTAAGCAGATTGAGGCCGAGCGCCCCAACCGAGGCGATGAGCGTCAGGTTGATGATGAACACCCAATACTTGGGAGCGACCAGCAGTACGACTATCAGCGCCAGTAACGCCACTCCCCATCCCAATCCCTGTGGCAGGCGACCGTCAATCCGCATCCTTGTTGGGGCGGCCCCCAGATCAGTCTTCAACGCGGGGTTCATTGTTCAGACTCGCAAGAACTCGCGCGTCCCAAACAGTCCGTATGGCCGGACCAGCAGGACGGCGAGAAGGAGGACGTACGCAACGACATCGCTCCACTGCCCACCCAGAAAGGAGGTCGCCACGTTCTGCACGAAGGCCAAGATCAAGGAGCCGGCCAGCACCCCAGGGATGCTGTCCATCCCCCCGATCAGAATGGCCGAGAAGCCTACGAAACCGAGCCCGACCACCGATATGTCCACGCTCGAACGCAGTCCGATGGCGACCCCGGCGAGAAAGGCCGTCACTGTAGCGATAGACCAAGCAGCCGTAGCGATCAATGTCACGTTGACCCCGCGATGGCTGGCGAGGGTAGGATGCTCGGCCGCCGCCCGCATGGCGACACCCGCCCTAGTGAAGCGGACGCCAAGCCAGAGTACGGCTAGGACAACGGCAGCAGTCACGATGATGGCGAGGTCCAGCTGGCTGATTACGACCCCAGCCCCCAGATCGATTCCCGTCAGACTGAATGGCGTCGGCAGGAACTTGGGATCGGTGCCCCAGAGGATTCCGCCGACCGCTTGGATGATGATCCCCAGGATGATGGTCAGCATCACCATGATCAGCGGGCCCTGACCCTTGAGCGGGTTGAGCAGAGCGAGATATATGACCGCCCCTACCACCAACCCGATCACAAGCAACCCGAACAGCGCCCATCCGAAGTGACCTGCGAAGTAGCCTGTCAAGGCATACGTGATGTAGCCGCCTAGCAGGCAGAGCTGACCTTGAGCGAAGTTCAGGACTCGGGTGGTCTTATAGACAATGACGAAGCCGATCCCGATAAGCGCGTAGAGGCTCGCCGGGACAAGGGACCCGACGAAGAGCTGCAGTAGATTGCTCATCATCGGATCCTGAATCTCCTCGATCCGGGCGTCCTATGGGTTACTAGGGGGATTGACCATAGGCAACGCTGCCAGGTAGTGCCATAGGCTTGGCAGAAGTCGCGTCCCACTTATAAGCCTTGAGCGCGGTGATACCGCCATGATTCGACGAGGTGTATACGACGGGTGCAAAAGTCAGCCCAGAGGTCACCGTGAGGCCGTTGAACGCCGATAGCAACTGAGTTGAGGAGCATGGCCATCCACACTTCTTGAGCGCTGCCGCCGTGATGTATGCCTGCACGTAGCCGTTGATGACCCATGCCGTGTTGGGATCAGTTCCACTAGCGCTGATCGCGGCGTTCATCGTGGCCACGTCGCTACCGGAGTCTTCGGAGAATGCGTACTCGCGCAGCACTATGAAGTTCGGGTCCGCAAGGCTCTTGAGCGAAGGCTGGTCGGCAGATGGCGTGTGGGAGACTATGGGGCCGGAGTATCCGAGCTTGCGAAGGCCCTGCACCGCGAGCACGATCTTGGGACCGGACATGGTCGAGAACACAATGTCAGGCTTCGAGTTGACGATGGCGGTGACCTGGGACGTCACATCAGTTGCTGCAAGCGTGACGCTCTGGTCGGAAGTCAGCGTCCAGCTCCTCGATGAGATCACTTGAAGCATGTTGGTGTGCCACACCGAGAGAACGGCCGAAACCTGATTGATGATGGCAACCTTCGGCCTCGAGTTACCAGGCAAGAGCTGAGCAGCAATATCGGCCATCGGCGTTGCCTCGTTGGCGATGTAAGCCGAACCTGCAAAGCTCCACTGACCAGTGATGACAGCTGGGGAGGTGCCCTGGATGATGCCGACCATCTGGTCTTTGGCAAGTTCAGGCACAGAAGCCTGTGCCAGGTTGCTGGACGGGAAGCCCATGACCCCAATCGCCTGGTTGCTCGCGCTCAACTGCTTGAGGTTGGCAATCCCGGTGGCTGAATCCGAACGATCATCGAGCGGAATGTACTGGACCGGGTGGCCGTTGATGCCCCCGTGAGTATTGATGTACGTGAAGTATGCGGTGGCGCCCGCCGCTAGCCCGTTGCCGATGTAAGCCAGGCTCTGCGACTGGTCCTGGTCCCCGCCGATCACATAGGGTGGGCCTGTGGCAGCGCCTGGCGCGGTCGAGGAAGTCGAACTCCCACCACAAGCGGAGATGGCGACTAGCCCGACTGCCGCCGCGAACAGACGTCTGTACGACCTACGACTCTTTGGCATCGCGGCACCTCCTTCCGACGCCTTGGAGGAGCAACTTCTTTTTTCACTCCTTGCTTGCTAGCAAGCAAGGAGACGCTATCATGCCTCCGGGCCACTGTCAACGTGTGGCGTAATGGCCGGTTTGCCAGTCCCCCATGTCTATGCCGCAGCTGTGCCTGCGGCTATACCGAGGTCGTTGAGGAGGGTCTGCAACTTTTTGTCGATCCGGATCTTCCAAGCCTCTAGGGGCCGCCCGCAGTTGCTGTCAGGCGCCTCGCCTCGTCGATGATCGAGGCGAGTGACGAACCAGGCGGGAAGGCCGGGATGCCGAGCTCACGTAGGCGCCGGACAGCTGGGGGAGGAAGAGTGCCGCCAGCGATGATCGGCAAGCCAGGCGCAGCCGCCCGGACGGCCTCGATGATTCGCTCGACGACCTCGATCCGCCCTCCCACGTTGAGGCCAACCAGGTCGACATCCTCCTGCTCGACGGCGGCGACGATTTCTTCCGGGCGCGCCATCCCCGCCAGGACGACTTCGAAACCGGCGTCCCGCAGCGCATGGGCCACGACCGATAGACCGCGCCAATGGCCGTCGAGCCCGGTCTTGGCCAGCACGATGCGAACCCGCCTCTCCTGCATCAGAAGGTGATTGGGACCCTCCAGTCCCCGAACACCGAACGGAAGAGGTCGCCGATCTCCCCCACCGTCACGTCTGCGGCAACCGCGTCCATCATCGGCGGAATGATGTTGGCGGTCCCGACGCACGCGTCGCGGAGCGCTGCCAGCGCCTCCCGAGCACGCCCGGAGTCGCGGTCGCGACGCAGGGCAGCGAGTCGCTCCATCCCACGTTCCCACGCGTCGGAGGTGCCCTGGAAGCCCTCGAATGCGAAGGTTCCAACGTCGCCTTCGCCGAGGTTGACCCCGACTACGTGGCGGGCGCCCGTCTCCACCTCGTTGAACTGCTGGATCTGGTTGTCGGCCGCGCGCTCGTGCAGCCATCCGCTGTCAAGGACGGCCATGAACCCGCCTCGCTCCTGGATCTCTTCGTAAAACGCCCACGCGCGGTGCTCAACTTCGGACGTCAGCGCCTCGACGAAGTAGGAGCCGCCGAGTGGGTCCGCCACATCGGTGAGCCGGGCCTCTGCCTGGAGGATCTGTTGGATTCGGAGTGACATCTGATGCGCGTGCTCGGAGGGGATGGAGATGGCCTCGTCGTAGCCGGAGACCCCCAACGACTGGGTCCCCCCAAGCACGCCCGCCAGGGCCATGACTGTGCCGCGCACGATGTTGTTGAGCGGCTGCTGGTACGTCATCGCCGAGCCCGCAGTCAGCGCATGGATGCGCAGGCGCTGGGCCTTGGGATCCGTGATGCCGTACCGCTTCCGAAGCAGGTCGCTCCACATCTTCCGACTGGCGCGCAGTTTGGCAATGTCCTCGAAGAAGTCCATCGAGGTCCGGAAGCTCACGCCAGCGACGCCGGGCGCGACCTCCGCCGCCGTGTGGCGGCCGCGAGCGACGACTGCATCAATGTACTCGACCGCATTGGCCATGACGGCGCCCAACTCCTGCCAGGCGTTGAGCCCAGTGTCGGCGCCGTTGTACCCGGCGATCGAGACCGGCACCCAGTGCGGTAGGTGCTCTAAGCAGAACTCGATCGTGTCCGCGTTGAGGCGGAGGCCCACCTCCGTCGGAACCTGTTGCTTAGTGATGCACCCGACGTAGGTCAGGAAGAAGTCGGCCTGGCTCGTTCCATACATTGCCTCGAGCGGGATCCCACGCCGCCGCGCCTCGGTCCAGTAGCAGGCGAGGGTGAAGGGTGCGTGCTGCACGACACCGCCGCCTGGGTGTGCGTACACACTTTCGATTGGGATTCCCTCGAGGACCGTCGCGTAGTCGCGAGCGCTGAAGATGACGGCCCCCGTCAGCCCCACGTCCTCATGCCGCGCGATTACGTCCGGGTGGTCGACGTCGTAGAGGTGGTCGGCGATGTTCCGGTCATGCTCCATGATGAAGCCGGTCTCGCCGTGCTCGAGCAGGAACCGGATCCGTGCCCCCTCATCCTCGGGGTTCCCGAACCCGCTCAGCTGGAAGATGCGCCATGGCTTGGTCCGGTACATGCCCGGGTATGCGCCGCGAAGATAGGGCGGGCTTCCGGGCCGGCTGGCCAGCACCGCTCGATCAAGTTGTCGGGTGTCCTCCGGGCCGTACACCGGCTTGAGGGGGATCCCGGATGACGTGATTCTGTCGTCACCGTCTGTCGTGCTCACTGCCGCAACCTCTCAAACCATTCCCGGGCGATGACGACACGCTGGATCTCGTTGGTGCCTTCGACGATCTGCATCGCTTTGGCATCTCGCATCATCCGTTCGACCGGATAGTCATGAAGATACCCGTAGCCGCCGAGGAAGCCGACGGCGTCGGTTGCGGCTGCCATGCCGGTATCTGTCGCGAACAGCTTGGCCATGGCCGACAGGCGAGTCGCATCCTCGCTACCGGCATCGATCGCCCGCGCGGCCGCGCGCAGAAGCTGATAGGCCGCCTCCAGCTGGGTGGCATGGTCCGCGATCCTGAAGCGCAGACCCTGGAAATCTGACAAGGGCCGGCCGAACTGGTCGCGCTGCTGGAGGTAACGTCCCGCCACAGCGAGCGCACCGCGACCGATGCCCAGCCCAAGCGCGCCGATCTCGACCCGTCCGGAGTCCAGGGACGCCAGCGCGATGCGGAGACCGTCCCCCGGCTGTCCGAGCACCTTCTCGTCGGGGACGAACACCCCGTCGAAGGTGACCTGGGTCGTGGGGGACCCGTGCATGCCCATCTTCTCCTCGAGGCGGTTGACGGCGAAGCCATCGGCCGGTAGCTCGATCACCGCAGCGATGAACGGGCCCTCGGTCGGTGACTCCACGCGGCCGAAGACCGTCATGACCTGCGCGATGTTTCCCCATGTGATGAACACCTTCCCCCCGTCGATCCGGTACCCCCCGTCGACTCTCCGGAACGTGGTTCGCATAGAGCGGTTGTCGGATCCCGCGCCGGGCTCGGTCAGCGCGAAGCTGGCGAGCGATTCGCCGGCGGCGAGCGCCGGGAGCCAGCGCTGCTTCTGCGCCTCGGTACCGCCATAGAGGATCGGGGCGATGCCGAGGGCTTGCTGGGTGACGATGTTTGCGGAGTTGGCGCACGTCGCGGCAATCTCGACGATGACGTCGAGCGCCACCTCCATCTCGGCGCCGAAGCCGCCGTAAGTTTCCGGAACGCTGAGGCCGAGCAGGCCCAGCTGAGCGAACAACCGCCGGATGTCGTCCGGGAAGACCCCCTCGCGGTCGATATCTGCCGCACGCGGCGCGACACGGTCGCGCACCACCTGGCGCACCGTGTCGAGAAGGCTGTCGCGGACGTCGATGGTCGTCATACGGCGGTCCACCCACAGTCGACGGTCGCCACTTGGCCAGTCACCGAGGAGCTCGCGTTCGGACGCAGAGAAGAGGAGCGCGCCGTTGAGCTCCCCGGGCGATCTCGGACGGCCCATCGGCGTCTTCCTTCGAATCCAGTTGAGGCCGGCACTGCGCTGAAGAAACGCGCCGTCATCTGGGACTCAAAGTAGCCTGGCGCCAGGGCTTTGACCGGAATGCCGCGGAGCGCCCAGTGCGCCGCTAGTCACGAGTCAGGTTCACAAGACCACCTTGCTGGTGGCGTAGGCAGCGTTCGGCACCTGGCCGCTCCCGACAATACCGCGGCCACATCGACCCTGGATTCCTCGCCGCGTGTCCCGTTAGTCGCTCCGCCACCATTTGGAAACAAACCGTGATAGGATTTTGCTTGCGAGCAAGCAAGGCACTAGGATGATACACCGCATGATGGACGGTGCGACACCCTCATCCGGGAGTGCACCTGTTCTCCCCTCGGTCGCTGCTGGTGCGGCCTTGGCTCCGTCTGATCTAGCGACCGCCCAGCGGTCCGTATCGACCATCCTTGCACCAGATGACCTGACACTTCTATTCGAGCCCATTCGAGTAGGGGGGGTCATCATCCCTAACCGCTTTGCCATGTCAGCTATGGGCACGCGATTCGCCACCGAAGAGGGGCAGGTGACCGACCGCCAGATCGCCTACTACAGACGGCGGGCACGCGGTGGCGTTGGGGCGGTCATTGTTGAAGGTTCGTCGGTCGATCCAACCGGCACCACGTATTTGTGCAAGCCGAGACTCTACGACGACAAGTTCCTTCCCGGCCTCGAGCGGCTGGCCATGGCGATCAAGTCGGAAGGCGCGGTGCCGGGCATTCAGATCATGCATTCAGGCCGGCACGCGTCCCCGGTGGCGCGCGTCGGACCCGCTCTCAGCCCGTCGGGCGGAGGTTCGAAGGTACACACGACCGGAAGCCAGGCCATCAGCGAACGCGATATACGCCGTGTGATCGAGAGCTTCGGGCGTGCAGCGGCTCGCGCTCGCCGCGCTGGATTCGAAGTCATTGAGATTCATGGCGCACACGGCTACCTCCTCCACGACTTCCTGTCGCAGCTGTCCAACCATAGGACCGACGCGTGGGGCGGCGACCTACTCTCGCGCGCGCGCTTTCTGATGGAGGTAATCCGATCGGTCAAGGCATCTGTTGACGCACGTACCGGGGTCATCGTCCGTCTGTCCTGCTCCGAGTTCATCGAGGGAGGTATCACCCCGGATGACTGCGCGCACACGGCGGTCCTGGCTCAGGAGGCGGGTGCCGACTTAGTACTCGTTTCCGGCGGTAACAACGAAACCCTCGAATGGATCGTTCCCCCGGTGTTCATGCCGCTGGGGGTTTATCTCGAGCAGGCCGCCTGGGTCAAACGACTGTTGACCATCCCAGTGGGCGTGGTCGGCCGGATGTCGACGCCCGAGATCGCCGCGCAGGCTGTGCGAAACGGTTCGGCCGACATTGTGTTCATGGGACGGGCACTCCTGGCCGACCCAGACTTCGTCGTAAAGGTCAAGCGCGTCGAGAGGCGCCCGATCCGACCTTGCATTGCTTGTAACGAATGTCTCGCTCAGCACTACCGCGACCAGCCCATCTTGTGCACGGTCAATCCCGCTGCTGGGCGAGAGATCGAAGAGCTGGAGTTCAGGCTGCCCACCACAAACTCTCGACGTATTACTGTGGTAGGTGCCGGGCCTGCCGGTCTTCTCTTCGCCAGCATTGCGGCTTCCCGAGGGCACTCCGTGACGCTTGTCGACCGACGGCGCCGCCTTGGTGGCAAGCTCTGGCTAGCGGCCGCGGCCCCGTATAAGACGAGGGAGATGCTGGCTCTCTATTCCTCACTTGAGTGGGAAGTTCGAGAGCAAGGCGTTCGACTTCGGCTGGGTCCATACGACAACCTCGAAACCCTTCTCACCGAGCTTGACACCGAGCTCGCCGTGGTGGCGTCCGGGGCCATGCCGGTCCCTTACAGCGACCTCGAATGGGAGCCGGGCACTGAGATTTTGCAGGCTGAAGACTATCTCGACATGGCACAGCCACCCTCATGGCCGCGTGTCGCCATCATCGGCGCGGGAGACACCGCTTGCGATGCCGCGGCGCGGCTTGCCAGAGCAGGCTCACACGTTTGGATGCTGGCCCGTGGTAACCGAATGGCCCGAGGCCTGGAACCAGTCAGCGCTCGGGCGCTCCGTCGCTACCTGGCCGACCTGAAGGTCAAGGTACTGTATGACGTCCGGGCCACCGCACTGGCTCCGGGCCGCCTTGACTATGTGGACGCCGAGGGCACGGCCCAACGGCTGGACGTCGACATCGTCCTCTACTCCCGCGGGGTGCGACCGACGGGATCGGACATCACCTCACAGCTGTCAGGACATATCGAGACGATCACGATCGGCGACGCTCAGGACCCCGGGAACTTCCTCACTTCGATGCGCTCAGCTTGGGAGCTCGCCCATAGGGTTTGATCTTCTGCAGCAAGTGGACGAGGGGACTGAGCGGGTGGAACTTGTGGGGTCGCTTCCAGATGGTGTCATCTATGAAGGACCGGCCGGTTGTCAGAGAGGCGGGCCCGATGACGCGGAGGCAGTCTGGTCGTCCCGTCACCACGCCGGCGCGGTGGTAGTAGACCGGGTCATGTATTCGAGCCTGAAGCTCATGGTGTGATCTCGGGCCAGGCGGCTCAATCAAAACGGCGGCCGTCAGAGTGAGGCCATGGAGACCACTCGAGCGCGACTCGAGCGATGGTGAGCTGGGTTTGGTGGGGTAGCGTCGGCTGGGCCTTTCGCTGCGGCTCGTTGGCAAGGCGGCTCCTGGAACTTGGTTTCGCTCGCATCGAACAAGCCGAATTCGAAGGCAAATCGCGCTCCAGCCCGTATACGACCACCTTCCTTCGTCGAGATGAGCCCGAACAATTCGGCGATCTCGGCCGGAGTGCAGGTCGGGCCGCTGCAACCAAGCAGACGGCTGTCAACGAGACAGCGTATCCGCGGCGCGAAGTCCCGCCAGATGACGGAGTGGAGCGCTACCCACGTCTTCTTCTCCTCCCTTGATGATGGGGACACCCTCACTCCTGGCCGGGCGCCAGTCATAGATGAGATTCGCGCTCCGGCACCAGGAGCGCGAGTCTCACGCTGGACACTTCGTTGCCTGTTTTACGAATTCACATCTGAATCGGGCCTGGTGGGCAATGAAAGAGTCAAACCCTTACGGCTACCGCGGCGGTTTCTACAAGAGAACTGTCAGCCGCTGCCCCCAGTAGTCCGCGTATATGACCTCGTGGACCGCGCGGCGTGGCGCCATCGTCATGTCACCTTGAAGGCGCGCGACAGGGATCATGGCGATCGGCGTGACCTCGGACGGGATTGAGAGGAGGCGACAGATCTCGCCCTCGCCGGAGAGGAATTGTGTGGTCATCACCGACCCCAGCCCGCGGGAGTGAAGGGCCAGCTGAAAGCTCCAAACTGCCGGCAGGATCGACCCATAGAAGTCCGAGAGCTCACGATGAGACGGGTTCTCAGGCAGCACGCCCAGCATGCATGCGAAGACGAGCACCGGAACCTGAGCTAGACGGCGCCGCAGATGTGAAGCGGAGGCGGCGATCGCGGGATCAACCGCGCGGCCGGTTTGCCGACCGGGGCGGCCAGCCGTGCGGCCGATGATGGCTGAGAGTTCGTTGCGCTGGACGCGGTCGGTGACGACTATCCAACGCCAATCCTGTTCGTTGCGAGCGTTGGGCGCGTAAGTCGCGATTCGAAGGCAGTCGACCACGACGGCGATATCGACCTCGTGATCGAACTCCAGCCGGCGTCGCACCGAGCGCGTGGTCGTCAGCACTTTGTCGATCGCGGCGGTTTCGCTGGCATCAAACATCCGATTGAAGCAACGATACTCGACCCCATAACTATCGCAGGCGCTCCTGGGAGCGCGACGGGGACAGCGACAGCCTCGAAGATGGAGCGAATGCGAGACCTCGAGCATCACGGCACCGGCGCTGCCCTGGCGTCAACCTAAGTGGGTGACCCGCGTCGAACTCCAGTTCGAAGAAAGCAAAGTACGTGTGGGAGGGGACAGGATGCTACTACTACTGCGTTAACCGCAACCAGGACATACTCCTGGCGATCTTCATGGGCTTCCTCGATCGCTGGAGTCGGCCGTGCTGGCAGCCCCGGAAGAGAACACGGAACCGGTGGCGCGCTTTCGCGCATGCTCCCGAAGCCTAACCCTGCGATTCACGCGGCGGGTGCGTCGGGGTCTCTTCGCCTTTTCTGCAAGGACGTCACGGCTGCCCTTAACTGAACCAAGTCGACAGCACCAAACACTCACGAGACGACGACGAATCTTATCGGCGTGTTAGCTGCTCCCGTAGGGAATCTATAGAACTGCCGGGGGGCTGGCCCGAGGGCAACTTGGCGTCCGCGCGAAAAATGCCCTGCATTGGGCGGGCGCTATAAAATCCGGCCATCGAATTCCGGCCAGGGAGTTGGTCATAGTTAACCGTGCCGCCAAGTGGTAGCCATTTCTTTAGGAACCCATTGACGGAAGGCTGTGGACGTCGCAGTCGATTATTGCCCGGCTGGTGGACGATAGGTTGCCCTTTTTTTGCGCCGTGACTCACTTTGCTGAGCCTTCCGGTGGCTGCTTCAGGGTGCCTTCCCTCCGAACATAAACAGCGCGAATTACAAGGCGCCAGTGAGGTCGCAGTTTACTCTGCCACGGTGTACTAGGCTTTGTACGGTAGCCAGGCCCCAACATCACCTCTGCATTCTCGAGCTCGTAAAGAGCCAAATACTTTGGGCCTACCTCACCAAGAGAGCCGTCGATCAGTTCGTAGCGCTTAACGGCAACGACTCCTGGTGTCTGACGTAATTCGGGCACATGCTCGGTGTCGTACCACAGGTTGAAGTCTTCCTCGTACGTTGGATCGATGTCGATGCCAACAATGAGTAGAGTAGGCACTGCTGGTTGCATGGCTATGTGTGAGGCTCCCCTAGCACGGTGACGGCACGTCGATCCCGGCAATTCACAACGTCGGTAGCTGTCTCCTCCTGCGTAGCAAGAACGACGCGAAGCGAGTTGCCGCGCCGTTGTCCACGCGGTTTGTGCTTGAGTTGGACTGCCTCCGTTCGCCTCATTGCGAGCGCCCGAGGTCGCTGCGTGCCTCCAACTCCACGGTCGAGAGGCCTTTAAGGAACTCAAGGGTGTCATGAGCCAGACGGTCGGGCATGAGGTAGTACATCTCGTTGTTCGCATCGGGGTACACGCGGTGCTTCGCGCCTGGTATTCGACGCACCAACTCCTCTTGGTCGGCAGCGGTCGTAGCATTACTACGGTCGGGAGACAGTACCAAGACCGGCACCGAGGCATCGGCTAAGAGATCACCAAGGTCGAGTGTCGTCGTTCGCACCATTCGATAAAAGGACATACCCACATGTCTGGGAGTTCTTGCGAATTGGTTAGCGAAGTAGGAATCGATCGCACTGTCTCCAGTTAACTCTCCACCAGCCGCCCGAGCCTGCAGCCACCATTCCCGCATCCCAACAACAGATATGGCCTCTTCTCCCGTGCCGTAACCGATTGACTTCACGATCTTGTTGTGTTGACCGGGCCGAAGGGGCGTCGACACCAGAGTAAGGCTCAAGACTCGCTGAGGGTAATGTGCCGCAATCCACGCCCCGACTACCCCGCCGACGCTCTCGCCCACGAGGTGCACAGCAGCGATGTTGAGTTGGTCAATCAAGCGCACCATGTCCGTGCCCAGATCCTCAAGTCGGTACTCGTAGCCCGGTCCCGGATCTCCACTAGAACCGCATCCTCGAAGGTCTGGACGGACTACTCTGAAACAGCGTGCCAGCCAGGGCACCCATGCGCGCCAGAATTCGCCGTTTCGGCCAAAGCCATGGAGCATCAAGACCGTATCGTGCGGGCGCCAAGGATCAGCAAAGTCGTCGACTTCAAAGTGCATTGATTGCCCAGAAAGCAAGACGTCAGGCACGGGAATTCATTTGCAACTCCGTTCGTGACTCACGAGATCCAATGATCTCTTGCGGCTGCCGTGCAACCAAGCGTGTCATGTGGTTGTGGCGGCGATACCGGCGACGCGGCCGAGCGCCACTGCCGAACTGATATGAATGCCGCCCAACCCAGCCCCGGCCAAGACCGTTCCAACGCAATCTCCAACTGCAAAGAGGCCTACGATCACCTCACCGCTACCATCCAAGACTTCCATTGATCGAGTAACTCGAACACCACCAGCTGTGAAGCTGGCGCCGATGACCATCGGCATGACGTACAGGGGCAAGGCAACGATACCGGTCCGATTCTCGGGGAAGACAACCCGGCCGAACTCTGGATCACGCGTCGCTCCACCTTGGTCGAGTGCGTTCCAACCTCTAACAGTTTCGGCAAGGACGTCGCGATCGCAACCGATGTAGTTGGCAGCGTCATCGATCGTTTGACAAACGGCCGGTGGCCTTGGCATCAGTTGTATCAGGGACGCGTGTTGAGTCGCCGCCGAGGCGTCGCAGATATAGAATCCCACCTTGCCCGGTTGCGCCCTGAGAGCAATGGTCCTCTCGTGATAGAGCCCCGTCTCATCATGGAATCGCTTTCCCTCTGTATTGACGGCGATGCAGTCCTCGATGAGTCGCGACGAAGCCCTCGGAATCGGCGGGATCATGTCCATATTGACTAGCGGCGCTCCCACCGACTGCGCCATTAACTGACCATCGCCTCGGCAGGAGGCGAGGCCCTGGTAAGGACTTAGTGGGTCCTCCTCAGGCTGGTACTGCTGTCGCAGTTCGGGATTCGCTTGGTAGCCACCTGCGGCGAGTATCACGGAGCGCGCACGGATCGACAGGTTTGTACCTTCAGCCGTCTGAGCCAGCAGCCCCGTGACCCGTCCACTCTCGACCACAAGTGTCAGCGCGCGAGTGTTGAGGAAAGTTCTAACGCCCTTGTCCTCCAACTCCCTCTCGAAGACGGTCCGGAACTGCGAAGGCTCGTCCAGTGTGAGCAAGCGAGTGCTGCTGTGTTGCTGAGGGCGCAATACGAATCGCCCAAACCGAAAGCCGAGATCTCGGAGGAAACCGTAGGCGCCCCGTGTTTCCCGCGAGAATTTCTCGGCCAGGGCCACATCGAAGATCGGATCGTGCCAAGTCCGCTGGAGTTCGACCTCCTTCAAGAGATCGCGCACGAAGATCTCGTCGGCATCCTCGACGTTTGCAGCATGCTGTCGGTCGATGTCAACGAAGGCCATGTAGCCAGTCGAAATCGCGGCATTCCCGCCGATCCGGCGTGTGGCCTCGAGCACCAAGACTGATGCTCCGGCGCGCGCTGCCTCGACAGCAGCTGCAAGACCACCGGGCCCCGCTCCTACGACGACGACGTCAGCCGACTGTTCTGCATCGAGTGACAACTCAACCTCCATTCACGTCCTACTAGACTCCCTTTACCCGACGCAGTGCCTTAATGTGATCATGCGGCCACGCCAACCCGGCGGCTTGGGTTGCAACAGTCAAGTGTGTGACGCCAATAGCGGTCTTTGTGCCAATGGCCTTGGATAGATCTTCCGGTGTGTTGGCCGTGGAGACATTGATTTGATCCGCCACCGCGATGCTACCTAGAGATCGGCCAGCAGCTTCCGACGCTGCGAGCAGTCGTCTGATCTGGGGCGTCCAATCTTCGTCAGCCGGACCAGCTAGTGGTTTTCCGGGTTGGGCTCTGCTCTCGGTTCGGCGAAATGGATCTACAACGCTTCCGCCCGGGAACCACCCGTCGGCCAATCGGCCAGCTCGATCCAGCGCCTGGTCAGAACTGCCACCCATCCAGATGGGAATCGGGCGCTGCTTCGGCATGGGTTTGATGCCAGCACGTGTGATCCTATGCCAACGACCGTCGAAGTCGACCACTTCCTGCGTCCAGAGTGCCCGCAGCACTTTCACTTGCTCTTCCATCCGAGCCCCTCGCGTGGCGAAATCCGCACCCATGGCTTCGAATTCGACGCTGTTCCACCCGACGCCGACCCCTAGCCAAAGACGGCCTCCACTTAGCAGGTCAAGTTCAGCAGCCTGCTTTGCAACCAGGACAGTCTGGCGGAGTGGCAACACAAGAACGCTGGTCGCGAATGAGATGTGTCGAGTCGCGGCGGAGAGGAAGGCAAAGAGTACGAAGGGCTCGTGCACAATGTGCTCGTGCGTGTAAGGGGCCACCCAGGTCGCGCCGCGCCCTTCCGGATGTGCGCCCAGCACGTGCTCGTTAGCCGTGATGTACTCAAAGCCGAGATCCTCCGCCGCCTGAACGAAGTCACGTGCGGCGATGGGGTCGGAGTTTGTCTCGGATTGTGGAAATTTGACTCCAAGCTTCATATTTCTAGCCCGAGTTCATCTAACCTTCACCAACGACCTTCTTGTGGCCCAGTTACCCGCTAGCCCTTTCCATAACCGTTCTGGCCCTCCGAAACGCACGGGACTGCTTATGATTCCTTGCTTGCGCGCAAGCAATGCTACCATGGTCAGAATCAATGGCAACCGTCTGCGGCCAATTTGTGGCGGCCACCCAAACCACAGTTATGGGCTGACCGAATGCAATATGGCCACCATTGAGACGGATGCTGTCAGCCACCAGGAGTCTTGTGGATATGCCCCGCACGATACTCGCGTCTCAATTGAGGGCAACCCGAAGCCTGAACAAGTTGGTGAGATCTGGGTTCAGAGTCGCCAGCAGTTTGCCGGCTACGTTGGCGATCCGGAACGCACCGTAGCCTCGCTGATAAACGGTTGGGTCAAAACAGGCGATCAGGGCTGGTGCAACCGGGACGGCCGACGTCGCGTACTCGGACGGGGCTCCGACATCATCAACCGGAGAGGCGAGAACATCTCATCAGCAGAAGTGGAGCGGGCAATCGTTCAGCTTCCGGGGGTGGCAGAGGCTGCGGTGGTGTGTCAGGACATGGTGACGCTACAGGAGAGTAAAAATGCCGATGACTTCTGACAGTTCAGATCGCTGGTTCGCACCCCAGGTACTAGCCGAGATGTCGCGGCCAACCATGGATCGCGCAATCGACGCTATTCAAAAGGGCGATCTTGACGAGGCGGTTCGTCTCTGCGACAGCATGCGGCACGAGTGGCGCTTCCTCCACGATCTGATGGCCGAGTCCATTCTTGGCCTGATCACTTTCGTTCAGGAGCGTCTGGGAGAACCTGCAGTTGCGGATGCATGGGTAACGAGCATGGAGCGTGGCTGGAGAAAAGACACCGAGGTCATCGTGACTCGCGACCGCCGCAAGATCGTCGAGGCGCTGGCTGCCACCTGGCGTGCTCACAGCACAAGTGGTGTTGGGCCGGAGCCAGGGCGCTTTCAGATCGAGGAGGATGACGAGAAATTCACCTTCACAATGAACCCGTGCGGGAGCGGTCAGCGACTGTGGCGTTTGGGCAAGTATCGTGGCGACAAACCTTATGGAGTGACCACGGAAGGGCACGACTGGTCATACGGTCGTCAGGGATTTCCCCTGTACTGCACGCACTGTAGCTTCATGAACGAACTACTTCCGATCAAGTGGTATGGCGCTCCGCTCTATCCATCTGACCCTCCGGATGATTTTGATCGCGATCCATGCACCTGGTACTGGTACAAGGACCCGAGCGCTACTCCGGCTCGACATTGGGCGCGATACGGCCTAGCTAAGCCTGACTCTGGACTTAAGGTCTGATAGCCGGGTACCGATCAAGCGGAAGCAAGGAGCCACCTCGGCTCGTAGGTGAAGCCATCCAGCGACCGACGTCGCAAAGGCCGATCGTCGGCGAGCTTGTCTTGGAGGATGGTCGCGACCCTGGCCGACCGTAGCTGCCGGTTGTGGTCGTGGGCGATGAGGCCGACCCGGACGTCGAGCCGGCGAAGGTTTCGGATGCTCCCACCGGCACTCTCAATGGCGGTGAGGTGTTGTGGGTCATGCCGCGTCATTGGTTTGGTATGACGGAGGGGGCAGCGACGGATACCGGCTCGACTCTGGAAGTGCGAGTCACCGGACCCCGAAAACGGATCCACCCTCTGTGAGGGTTCCGCGATTCTGGTGCCCGTGGCGACGAGTGCCGCCGCGGGGTGCCGGGCACGACCCAGCCGGATAATTGTGTGCCTCGTCCGGCGACGTCTTACTGGCCGAGCTCTACTTGAGCGCATCTCTAATCTCTTGTATCTGAGTATCTCGCCAGAGGCGCTGGTTCACCGAAAAGCAAGTTTCCCATCGGGGCGGATGAAGCAGAGAGTGGGTTGGGGCTGGTACCGCGTTTCTAGACGAGCTATCTGATCGCGTGGGCATTCAGTGATTCGACCGACGATGTCTCGTTTGGCCACCGACCTATCGCTCACTATGATTCGCGCGTTCCGAAAGTACATGAGTGGGCTTGCCACTGACCGGACCCCGAAAACGGATCCACCTTCTATGAGGGTTCCGCGATTCTGATACCAGCGGCGACGGGTGCCACCGGCGGTTGCCGG
>CAAGKR010302664.1_pt1 | contig 43949 bp, 63 predicted proteins | sample 2556971 | NCBI WGS metagenome assembly CAAGKR01 (sample SAMEA5207829, study PRJEB30636) | soil metagenome | biome: forest; feature: boreal; material: soil | place: USA | collected 2011-09 | depth 1 m | reverse complement strand
TAAACTGTTCCGTGATACCTTCGGTGACTCAGTGAATGTTACAGTCAAACGTGCAGAGAAATATGCACAGGTGTTTGATTTTACTTTTGCAGCACAGTATTTTTTGAGTGATGCTGCATCAGCAGAATACTACAAGGTATGTGCTGCTGCATTAGCAGAATACAACAAGGTACGTGCTGTTGCATGGGCAGAATACAACAAGGTATGTGCTGTTGCATTTGCACAACTCTACATCAACGAGCAATAACTCAACTACAACTCAGTGACAGTGGGTTGTGGTGTGGTTATTAAATTAATTTAAAGGAGAATATATTATGAAACCCATTTCCAAACATGGTTTTGTTATTAGTATTAATTTATTACTTCCAGTGATTGCAAAGGTATGTCAGAAAACAAATAACATTATTCAACCATATCTAACAGACAACAATTCTTATGGTAACGACACTACAGACAATTGTTGGGGGTATGTTGCTAAATCCTGTGGCTGGATCACCCACAGAGAATGGCTGGACAATAATGTAATGGACAAGTATTTACAAAAGCACACGAAGCCAGTATATAAAAAAGATGCTACAACAGGGGATATAGCAATATATCGTTATGAGGGGGGCAGATTATGCCACACAGCAATAGTTATAGACACCCCAAAAACATTGCTACACAAGCCCGGAACTTATGGTGTAGAGTTTGCAAAAGAAGAGTATGTAAACGAAACATACCCAAATACAAAAGTAAGTTATGCTCGGATATATGAATAATGTGGATAACTAAGTTACTTTTGCCTGTGGTGAATCTGCTCCCTATTATCTTAACTGTTTGTGTACTTGTTGTTATTATTTTATGTTAATAGAAGGAGAATAAAATGTCGCATTGCACAATTTGTGATAGGTTTTTAACAGAACAAGAGGCAAAACGTAAGCACAACATAACAAAACAGGAAATAGGGCTCTGTGACACTTGTCTACGTGTTCTCGATGAGGTTGCCTACCTTCCTGCGGAAGGAGTATATAACCCTTTTATGGAAGAAGAACAAGAACCGTATACAGAAGCAGACTATTATTTTGATTCTTATGCAGACGGAAGTTAATAATGGGTACAAAAATAGATTTAATAGGAAGGGTATTTGATAGGCTACTGGTTCTTGGGCAAGCGGAAAGTAATGCTTACGGAACAAAATAGGAATAAACGAAAACATGAGTAATTATATACAAGGAGGGTGCCAGTTCTGTGGCTCACATGATGCCATGACCACATATCCTGACGGAGGCTATCATTGTTATAGCTGCGGAAGACACAGCTCAGGAAATCCCTATAAAAATATCCTTGGAAAAAAGACACCAAGAAAAGAGGGGGGCTGTGAACCGTTACCAGAAGACACTGTTTCTTTGTTTGATGCACACAAACAGTATCATGCTGTTTTTAATCCGGGATATGGGGCAGAAAACTGGGTACATAAGTATGGAATAACCGACGCTGAAATAGACGAAAATAATTTTTGTTTTAGTCAAAGTGAATCTTTATTGATTTTTCCTGTCTATGGTAATTCATACCATGATTTAATTATGTGGCAAGGACGGTACTTTGGGGAGAATAAAAAGCATCCCAAGTATTTAACTAAAGGAAAACCCGATGATTGTTCACATATTATTACACCTCTGGCTCCTCGTGATGGTTCTTTGGGGGAGTACAGTAGGATCCTTCTCACGGAAGACCTTATCAGTGCGATTAAAATAGGCCGCCAAGCCCATGCTATGCCTTTATGGGGCAGTCATATATCAAACAACGTAGCAATGCGTCTATCACGATTATACGGCTCTACAAGACTTTGGTTAGACTATGATAAAAGAGAGTCCTCTATTAAACAATGCATGAAAAATTCATGCACTTTAAAGGTCACACCAATTATTACAAGCCTTGATCCCAAGGAATATTCTGACTTTGAAATAACACAAATTATAGGAGAATAAAATGGAAATGGATTGGGAAGAAGACGCATATTTAAATGATTTTGATGACGATACAGATGAGGATGACGAAGAGGGGGATATATGTCCTACTTGTGGTGGTAGTGGGGAAGGGCAGTATGACGGTTCTGTTTGCCCTTTTTGCCATGGAAAATAAGGAAAACAACATGGAACTATCCTCCCCAGAATGGTACGAAAACGAGGTGCTTGTTCATAGATACCTATACTATGTGTTAAATGAACCCATAATATCTGATTTTGAATATGACTTAATTGAACGTGAAGCAAGGGCAATTTGTCCTGTGGATTCTGTTGTGCAGGGGATTGGCTCTAGTTTAGCTTCTAGCTATTCCTTGGATATTGCAATGGATGCAGCTAGTAGATTAGAAAACATATCTTTCTTAGGGGGGAAACTAAAATGGTAAAAGGCACAGAATATGTTGTGTTATATGGTGACTATGCAAGCAAGTACAGGACACCAATGTTTCGTCATGCCTGTGCTTTTATCAAGAACTGCTTAAATACTGGTGTGGCTGTTTATGCAGTAACAAAAGAAATTAGGTAACGTATGATTGAGCAATCAATAATAGCATCCCTGCTAATGCATGATGCTTGGGGTAAGTATTCTTCTTGTTTAGATTGGGTACAACTTAAGCAACAGACACCCGAAGTATATAAAATACTTCTGTCTCTTCGTGTTTGGCATGAAAAAAATGATACTGATTTAAAACCAATAGAGCTTCCTGTTTGGTTTGAATTACAGTATCCCGGCCTATCAGATAAACAAAAAGAAGTTTATCAAAATATTATTGAACAATCAGGCAAGGAAGAAATCAGACCTGAATTAACTGAGAGCTATCTTACACAGTTAAAAAGCACACAGACACGCAGAACGCTTGCAGTGATGGCTATGGATGATTCTGTATCTGTTGAAAAGGTACAGGAGCAAGCAGGGTTACTGGAAGGTAAGCCCACACTTAATAATATTGGTTTTATTACAACAGACCTTGATGAACTCCTACAAATAGATGAAGACGTCCCCGGATTTAAATGGAGATTAAATTGTTTAAATCGTTCTTTAGGATCATTACGTAAAGGAATGTTTGGGGTAATCCTCGCAAGGGTTGAAACAGGTAAAACAGCAATGTGGGTTAGTGAAATATCTTATATTGTTCAACAGCTAAAAGATGATGAGCATGTATGTGTTTTCTTTAATGAGGAAAATGGTCGTGATGTTATGTGGCGTATCTATTCTGCTATATGTAGAGCAACCACAGAACAGATACAAACTAATCCAGAAAGAGCAAAGGAACTTTTTAATAGTCGTGGTGGTCACAGGATCAAGTTTATAGATCAGGCCAATCAAACAACAAAAGGAATTGAAAGGATTCTGGATACATTAAACCCTGCACTTATTATTGTGGATAGTTTAGATAAAATAAAAGGGTTTGATGAAGAAAGAAGAGACACAAAATTAGGTATGATTTATGAGTGGGGTAGAACCACAGCAAAAACTTATGCCCCCCTAATAGGTGTAAGTCAAGCCTCTGCACCAGAAGGGGGAAGACAGAAGCAGTGGCTTACTGAGTTAGATATGGCAGACAGTAAAACCGCAAAACCAGCAGAACTTGATTATTTAATAGGAATAGGGATAAAAACAGATGCTGGTTATGAAAATATGCGCTATATCAATATTCCTAAAAATAAACGGCGTGGTGGTGTTGGGTTATTAGAAGCAGAGAGGCATGGAAAATTTTCTTGTCTTTTGAAATCTGAATTAAGCATTTATGAGGACAATTAAAAATGGAGTTATTTAGTTGTAGTAAAGAAGAAAAAGAGACACAAGAAAATTGTTGTGTTGTACGATTAGCAACATCAATTTGGAGTAATAATGATGGTGTGTTTTTTAAGAAATCGTTATATTATCTCAGGCGTAAATCAAAAGGATATAATATTCTCCAAGAGGAGGTAGATGCAATGTCATGTAGTGATGCTTATAGGAGTATTGTAAATCTGGATGATTATTCAGATGGGGTATATAGAATTGGTATTACTAATGAATCACACGACTTTGAAAGTGGCCTTTGTGATGGCTATGATTTAATACTTATACCCTATGAGGAGGATTAAAATGATCTTTCTTTTTATTCTTTGTACAATTTTAAGTTTTCTGATAGGTATGCATGTAGGTATATGTTTAGCTGAAGAATATCTTGGCGATTATGATGAACTATGATAATTTAACTGCATATAATATGCAAACAAGACAGACAGCACCATTAAGGAAATGGATGCAGTATGCTATTTCTTATTGGGTTCCACGACTAACAGCAGATGAATGGCGCAAAGTGCCACATTGATGGGGGAATAAAATGCCTTATGCTACAAAAGAACAATTAGTCTCTTTTGCTAAAGAGGTACTCAGGAGGTATGATAAATGAGTGCTCTTTTTATAGACACGGAGACAACAAAAAAACCATTACATGATCCTTTTAATCCCCTTGCAAAACTATGCTATATAGGAGCAGATGATGCTGCAAATTATTTTGATTATTCTATTGAGTATGATGAATTACCTTGTGTTAGCAGGTTACTGGAATTCCAAGAACACATTGACAGGGCAGCAATACTGGTTGGAGCCAATTTTAAATTTGATCTTCATTGGCTTCGTAGGTACGGTATTAAATTCCATGATAAAAGGATTTGGGACGTGCTCTTGGTTCAGTATATTCTAAATCATCAATTAACCCCTCATATGTCCCTTAATGAGGTGGCAGAGCAATGGGGTTTAGGACAAAAGGAAGACGTGGTAAAAACAGAGTATTGGGAGAGGAGTTGTTCATGTTGTGCAGGAATTGTGGAGAAGATACTGAGCATTGGGCTAAAGGATTGTGTCGTACCTGCTATCAAAAAGAGTATGATGCAAGACGACCAAGTCGAGCAAGAGAAAAGAGGCTGTGGAGAGCAGCCCATCCAGAAGAAAATAGGGCTACAATTGAACGTAGACGTGAGAAATTACGTACTGACCCTGAGACAAAGAATAGAGCAAAACGAGCAGAGCTTAAAAACACATACACGCTTACAGATGTTGAGTTGGATAGACTCTTGGCTATTACAGAATGCCCTATTTGCGGAGGCACACAAAGAATGGTTATCGACCACGATCACGCAACAGGAAAAGTTAGAAGCAGATTATGTAGAGCATGTAACGCGGCTTTGGGACATCTTGAAAAGCGAGAGTGGCTGGCAGCAGCACAGCAATACCTGCTCACCCACGCCTGTTGAAACCACTGAAATTCCTGAACCAGTATTACAAAGCTATCTTAAACAGGATGTACAGCTTACCAAACAGATTTATTTTTTACAGTTAGAAGAAGTAAAAAAACGTAATATAATGCCATTGATTGTCTTACATAATCAGGATTTACTTATGCTAGAAGAAATGGAATATCAGGGGAACTTATACGATGTTGCCTTGTCTGAAGCTAAAGCAGAAGAAAAAGAGAAAGAGATAGCACATATTATTGAGTTACTTAATCAGCTTTCTCCTATTGTTCCTAAATGCTGGAGTCCTGATTTTCTTTCTTTGCTACTTTATGGTGGTACTTATAAATATGTGTGTAAAGAACCGTACATTTTTACCTATAAGGACGGCTCTACAAGAGAAAAGACACACAATGTAGTTCATGAAGTTATACTTGATAGGCTTACAGAACCACCAAAGATTGCACGAGCAAAAGAGGGCTTTTGGCCTACAGATGAAGCAACATTGAAAAAGCTAAAAACAAAAGGAACAGCAAAAAGCATTGTAAAGTTGTTATTACGACTTCGTGAAATTGAGAAATTAAATGGAACTTATTTACGTGGTTTCCCCTCTAAGATACACGATGCGGAATGGGAAGGAAATTTAATACACACAAATTATTCTCAAGTCACAGCAGTTACAGGCAGATTAAGCAGCAGCAAGCCAAATATGCAGAATAACCCGGCAGAGCAGAAAGATTGTTTTATAAGCAGATATGAATAAGAGAGAGAGACACAATGGATGTGTGCATTTTGTACACTGGAGAATATTTTCAAAGGAAAACAAAATGAATGCGAATGAAGAGTCTGAAAATTTAAGGCCAACAACAACTAAACTTGACCCATATTATTCCTATATTCGTGAGCGTAATGAGCATAATCAGACACACTATAAACTAGGGATATTACAGGAAGAGAATATACAACTGAGGAAAGATTTAGGTATTCTTCGGTTATCTTTGGCTAAATCTCAAATGGAATTGAATGAACTACATGGAGAAACAAAATGTTCATGACACCGTATCAATGGCACGTAAAACAAGTGTCAGAAACAACAGGACAATAAATATAGGCACATATCCAACATTACCCCTTGCAAAAGATGCTCGTGAACAGGCAGAATTACTTTATTGGGAGAAATAACATGACAGGTATTTTTGGAAATCACCCAGAAGATAGGGCAATGGAAAAAGCATTGCATGAATGGGAAGACAAGCAAGAAGAAAATGAACGTAACTATGAAGCAACAATAGAAGCGAGGAAAATATCCCTTGAAGAAGGAGGAGAGTTTTATCCTTTTACTCCTGACGGTGTACGTGAAGCAATAAATGAGCAAAATATAGCTGCCTTATCAGCTTTTCTTGCGGCAGCAGAGAAATATAATGGTCATGATGATGATACAAACCGTTGGCTATATAAAGCATTCTCTGATGTAGTTAAGAATTATTGGGAAGGGATTGCAAGACATTGCATAGTAGAGGAGAATTAGTATGACTGTGGATCAATTAAATAAGTATTATGAATACCTGTACAATGACACCTTTCTACAGGATGTGTGTACTGAGTATGACACACAGAAAGACCGCTACAATGTTGCCCGTGGGCTATATTTAGGGTGTAGAAACCCTTTTAAAGTACACCCAAGTCACTACATAGAGGTGGTATACCATGAATACATATGAAAGAGACACTTCAATTGCTCCCTTTGATGGTGAGCTAGAAGAAAGCCATTATTTCCATATTGTAACTATGTTCTGTACTTATATGAATGAGGCTATAGCAGAACAACCGGATATTAATGGAGATAATACAAGAAAACTTGATCTGCTTATAGAAACAATGATAGACCATCTATCGGATGAGGCATGTGACTATCTTTTTGGAGGTAACTTTTAATGCTACTTATATTTAAGGACGGTTATAAGGTAAGGGTTCCTTATGGGTATGATGTTCAAGAGTTTCTTGGTGTTGAATTTACAGAACCTTTAAAGGGAATAGAGATAAGTTATTCAGAAATAGCATATGTGGGTACTGCTTCACAACTTTCTAGGGTACTTAAAAAGAACACCTATTTTATAGACCATATAGTTCCATTGGTTTCTAACTTTGGGGCAATTAAAATTGTTGATTAATTATAAGAAAGAGATTGACAATGCTCATAGAATGTGACCAGAGCCAACTTGAATGGAGGTGTGCAGTAGCACTCTCACATGATGCTGTAGGAATAGCTGAAATATTAAATCATGATGATATTCACTTAAATAATCAGAAATTCTTTGGGCTTCCTGAAAGAGTAATTGCCAAAATATTCTTATTTCGTGCAATTTATCGTGGAAGTGCATGGTCGTATGCACACGACCCAGATTTTATGGGTGTGTCAACATCCGAAAGATATTGGCAAAAAGTTATTGATGCTATGTATGAAAAATATTCGGGTCTTAATACATGGCATTCAAATATTATTAGAGAGGCAAATAGCACAGGTCAATTAACAAATATTACAGGCAGAGTTTATGAGTTTAAAAAGAACAAAAAAGATGAATATTCTGTAAATGATATAACAAATTACAATGTTCAAGGGCTTGGAAGTGAACTAATGGCTGTTTGTCGTGTCTCAGCATACAGTCGCTATAAAAACTTTGAATTAAAAGATAGAATGAAATTCGTAAACACGGTGCATGATTCAATTGTAGTTGATGCAGATGTAAAAGAAGGTAGTGAGGAACTGTCTAAAGTCTGTTGTTTTCTTGAGGATGTTTTTTCAGACAGCAAACAGAATTTTGAAAGATTATTTAAAGTACCATTAGATGTTCCCTTTGCTGGAGAATGTAAATTTGGAAACACATGGGCTAATATGACAAAATTTAAACGTGGGGAAATATAAAATGAAAACAGGGGATAAAGTAAGGATAGTAGATATTGGTGGACATGATGCTTTCTATCACGCAAGGGACACATTAATTGGACGGACAGGCACACTGTTACAGGAAACCCCACTAAAGGAGGTAGATTTAGACATACCTTATATCGGAGACCCTTGGCATAATAAAGATATTCCTATATGTTTTTATAGTGCTACCCTAGAAAAAGTAAAGGATTAAAATGAGGGAATTTTTCAAGTCAATTGAATGCATTATTGGTGTCGTCTTTCTTGTGTGTGTTGTGGTTTTTGCAGTATTTGAAGTATCAGTATTCATAGCAGATACATTTTATGTTCCTATGAGTAGTGTTCAAATAATACCTATTAGGTAAGGAGAGATTATGAGTGAAGTAAGGGAAATGAGTATTTGTATTGTGTCAGTGACTATGAACACACAATGCCCTAAAAATGGCGGTGGAACATACCCCGGATGTGAGGTAATTTATAAAACCACGGAAGGTGAAGTGCAAACAAAGTTAATGCACAACAATACCTTTAAGTTTAATAAAGCACTTGAAGAAGATTTAAAAGTATTAACATCGGGAAATTATGTTCATATTGTTATGGAGAAGAAGGGTGACTTTGTAAATTGGGTCAGTGCTAAGAGGACAGAAGCCCCAGTAGTAGCACCAGAACAGGCTACAACAGCACCACAGACAAGTCAGGCCACACCAGTATCAAAAGCACCAACACAAGCTGTTGTACGCTCTAATTATGAAACACCAGAAGAACGTACTATTAAGCAAAGATATATAGTTAGGCAAAGTTGTTTGGGATATGCAATAAATTTCTTTGCTCTTGATAAGGACTTTTTACCTCAATCAGAAAATGTAATTGCTTTAGCAAAAGAATTTGAAGCCTATGTGTTTGCTAATGCAAATGGTGAAGTCCCTATAAACAGGATAGTAAAACCATTACCTCCAGCAACATCGGCAGCACAACAAGTACAGGACGATGCTGATGCAGACTTTGTTATTATGCCCACATAAGGGGACAATATGTTACAGGCACAAGTTAAATTACAGGGAGAGACTGCTTGGAGGGTGTTAACTAAGACAGATCAAACATGGTTCACACCAACAAGAGAATCATTAGAAGAAATTATTAAAGGGCATAAACAGACTTTTCCAGAAAACAAATATCGTATTATTGATTTATCACAATGAGGGGGTAAATAAAATGAGTGACAATAAACAGTCAAATAGTGGTGGTATTGGGGTGTTTGGATTATTGGGTGTGGTATTTGTAACCTTAAAATTACTTAAGATTGTCTCATGGTCTTGGTGGTATGTATTATTGCCTTTTTATGGTGTGTTTGTTTTCTTCTTGGTTCTTTTGTGTATTTTTGTTGTGTGTAAAATGTTAATAAGGGATAAATAAAATGAGCAAAGAAGATAAGGAGGAATACCTAACATTAGTATCTAAGGTAGCAGAAGTAGACCCTATAGCAGCAGAATATATGTTACATGGAGCAAGGAATCTTAGGTCATTCAATGAGGACGGCTTATTTCTCTCCTGCTTTGTTTGGTCAGACACACCTCAAGGGGCTTCATATTGGGTACATATCTATAATAAATTAAATGGAGTAACGTATGAGTGATACAATAAGAACAGCATCAACATCCAGTGGTAAAAGCAGTGGTGGTGGTAAAGGTTCAAAGAAGTTTGGTCGTCATGGTCGTAGTGGAAGTATGAAATCATATATTTCCCTTAATCGTGAAGCAACAAATAAAGCACGTAAAGCAGCAAAACAAAAGAAAGCAAATGCTAAAAAATCTTCTCGTGTAACTACACCACGAGGAACACAAAGAGCATTCCGCCGTGCTAATATGGTAGTATTTAATGCTGCTCGTGAAGCACAAAAGAAAGAACTTCGCAGACTCCAATTGGAACATTAAAATATGTTACTTCTTATTGATAGTGATCTTGTTTCCCACCGTGTAGGGTTTGGTTGTGAATCAAAAGTAACAGAAGAACAAGCAAGGTTTGAAGGGAGCACAGCAGGGGAGCGTATAGTAGAACCTGTTGAAGTTGCTATTGAACGTACTGAAGCATTGCTACAAGAAATCTTTGTTGCTTTAGGTACAAGTGAGGCACGTCTTTATTTAACTGATTCTGATGGTAACTTTAGAAAAACAATTTATCCTGACTATAAAGCAAACAGAAAAGGTAAACCACGTCCTGTTCATTTACAGGCAATAGAAGACTATTTAATTCAATCTCATGGTGCGGTACGTGCCGTAGGAGAAGAAGCAGATGATCTTCTAGGAATATCACAGACAATATGTTGGGAAAATAATAAGGAGTCTGTTATATGTTCAATAGATAAAGATTTACTTATGATACCCGGTAGTCATTATAACTTTATTAAAAAAGAATTTACAGAAATTTCACCAGAAGAAGGACAATATCGTTTTTATACCCAGTTACTTATGGGTGATGCGACAGACAATATATCAGGTTGTCCTAAAGTAGGGGAAAAGAAAGCAGAGAAGGCATTACAACCTTTCTTCGGTGATGAGATAGGTCTGTGTCATGCTGTATATGAACAATACTCAAATGCCTATCCTAATTTATGTATTGATGAGCTTGATGATATGATTACAATGATAGGGCAATTAGTAAATATTCGTAAGCATGTTGGGGAACTTTGGCAGTCACCCTTGTCTAAAGGTGTATTATGAGTAGTATAACATGGGCTTCATTATCTTTTCCACCCGTTAATTTATATACATTACCATGTGCTTTCTGGTTTTATTATCCAAATGAGTACAATAAATTTACAGGTATTTATGATCTTTGGCAGGAGGATTATGAGCATACAAACAAAAAGCTATCATAGGAGAGTAGCAGCATTGGGGTGTGTTGCCTGTATGTTAGAGGGGTGGGATAGCACCTCACCAGTATCCGTACACCATGTAGAAGGACGGGTAGGAAAGAATGCGAACTATAAGATTCTACCACTATGTGGACACCATCATCAAGGAACACGAGAGGGGTGGGATTCTGGAATTATATCAGTGCATCCCTATAAAAGTAGATTTGAAGAGAGGTATGGAAATCAGAAGCACTTACTTATGCTTGTTGATGAATTACTTGCTGGATTAAATCATCATGGGGAAATATTGGAATTCTACCATAATAAGTACACAAAGATTAGGAGTATATGAATGAAGTACCATAAAACTGAAATGTTTCCCGCAAGCATAGCTTTAATTACTGATAAAGAAGAATATATAAAGTTTGCAGCAACACTAGGGGCCTGTGCCTGTACGGGGAGTGACTTTCAATACCCACCCAAAGGATGTGCCTGTACTATTTCTGAGAGTGGGGTTGTAGTTGTTGTTCTTGGAGACACATCTAAACAGGGTTTAGCGGACATTTGTTCTACCTTTGCTCATGAATGCGTCCATGTTAAACAATCAGTATTAAATTATATGGAAGAAGACAATCCCGGAATAGAACTCGAAGCATATATGGTTGGTTATTATATGCGTTGGTTTATGAAAGAATACACCAGACAAATGAAAGTGAAAAATGCTACTAAACCCGACGGAAATATCCCCTAATGTAACCACAAGGGATGGTGCTCCTGTAATGCTCTTTGCTTATTTTGAAAAACAAGTACGTCCATATGCAGGAGCATATTATTATGACGGTAATTGGATTTCCTTAACATGGAATAAAGATGGAACTTATATATGCAAAGCAAGTCCAAGTGGTGCTGATTTAATGATTGTTAAAGCACCACAATATCAGGGAGGTATAAGAGCATGAGTAGTATTCATTTTTCCAGTAAAACAGATCTGTGGAGTACTCCACAAGATTTTTATGATATGGTTAATAACGAGTTTAATTTTACCTGTGATGTTTGTTCCACACACGATAATGCAAAATGCAAAAATCACTATACACAAGAAGATGATGCCCTTACACAAGAATGGGGTGGGGTGTGCTGGATGAATCCCCCATACGGTAGGGAGATAGGCAAATGGATGAGGAAGGCACACGATGAGGCACAAAAAGGGGCAACAATAGTGTGTCTGGTTCCCTCACGCACAGATACTAACTGGTGGCACGAACATGTTATAATGCATGAGGTACGATTTATACGTGGGAGATTAAGATTCGGTGACGCAAAAAACAGTGCTCCATTTCCTTCTGCCCTTGTTATTATGCGTTCAGGAGATGCCTCGAAAGCCTATTGGAAAGCCAAAGAATACCTTTTAGGTAGTGCTGATTATGTCCAGAGATAAGCAGATAAAAGCAACACAAGCATTAGGAAGACTTCCAAGAGGGACAATGAATAAATTGGAGTCTCGTTATGCCCTTTATTTAGAGGAACTAAAGCACCAAGGAGTTGTCTTATGGTACTACTTTGAGGGTATGACTTTTAGACTTGCAAAAAATACTAGTTATCTTCCTGACTTTGTTGTGCTTATGGCAGATGGGCAGTTACAATGTCATGAGGTAAAAGGACGATGGATGGATGCCGCAAGGGTTAAAATTAAAGTCGCCGCTGCTTTATTTCCGATACAATTTATAGGGATACAAGCAGAGGCCAAATGTAGGGGGGGTGGATGGAAAATAGAAATGTTCTAACAGATAAGCCATTACGAATATTAGTGATACCTGATACACAATGCAAAGAAGGTATTCCTATGGAACATCTTACATGGGCAGGGAAAGCTATTGTAGACTATTTACCCGATGTGGTTGTTCACCTAGGGGATCATGCTGACATGCCTTCTCTGTCTACCTATGAAAAGAAAGGAAGTAAATATTTTGAAGGAAAAAGATATACAGCAGACATAGCTGCCGCAAGGGCAGGAATGGCCCTCTTACTTACTCCCTTACGTGAGTATCAAGCAAAGTTAAAGAAGGGCAAGAGAGCACCATATAACCCACGTATGGTCTTTATAACCGGGAACCACGAGAACAGAATTAAAAAGGCGATAGACACTAACCCAGTTGTGGAAGGTTTAATTTCAATAGATGATTTACATTATAAAGATGATTGGGAAGTACATGATTTCTTAAGTCCAGTATTTATAAATTCTGTTGGTTTTTGTCATTACTGGCCTACAGGTGTCATGTGTAGGGCTTCTGCTACTCCAGCAGCAACATTAAGAAATCTTCATATGAGTTGTATTGCAGGACACCAGCAAGGAAAACAAGTAGCATATGGTAAGAGAGCAGATGGAGCAGCATTATGCGCCATTATCTGTGGGAGCTACTACCAACATGATGAAGATTATATTCCCGCATTAGGCAATAAGCATTGGCGTGGCCTATTGATTTGTAATGAAGTTATTGATGGTACTTTTGATGAATTGTTTCTGAGTATAAATTATCTTGAAAGGCGGTACAGTAAATGCGACCTACCAAAACAGCAGCAGTAATATCTGTCTTAACATGTGGTTTAGTCTTTATCTTCTATGCCGTTTTCTCTGCACTATGACAACCCAATTTATTATGGGAGAAAAAGAATATTGTGATTTTATGGATACTTGCAATAGAACCTCTTCTCAGATTTCTCTGACCATTCTTACTCAATTATATATAAATGAAAGGAAATAATTTTGCCATATATAAAACAAGCAATTCGTGATGGATTAAATTCAGGCTTACTTAGTCCTGAAACAGTGGGAGAATTAAATTATGCCCTTACCCAAGTTGTTTTAAAATACTTAAATACTCATGGTGAATGTTATAAGACGTACAATGACATTTTAGGGGCTATTGAAGGATGTAAATTAGAGTTGTACAGACGTAAGATAGCACCCTACGAGGACTTGAAAATTAAGGAAAATAGCGATGTGTATTAAAGAAAGGATAAACAAATGCCATTAATACCTGTACAATATCAATTAATAGCAAAGGTAGCAGCAGTTGTTGTTATACTTGCCGCCACTTTTGGTGGTGGTTATCATGTAAGAGGTGTTGCAGCAGAACGTGATGCACAGAAGTTAGTAATCGTTGCACAACAACAAGCAGCAGCATATACAACCAAAGCAGCAATAGTGGCTAATCAAGTGGAGGCAACAACAAATGCAAACCAACAGAAGCACAATCAGGAAATTACTTATTATAAGTCTCTTGTCGCTAAGCGTGGTGGGTTGTTCGACAATCAAAGTACCACAAATAGTACCCCTCCCACCAGTACCAGAAGCACTGAAAGCAGCACCAGCGGGAACAAACTTTCAGATGAAGCTACTGGATTTCTTCTCGATCAAGCAAACCGAGCAGACCAAGTAGTAGATCAATTTTTAACTTGTCAGAAGTATGTAGAAGGAATTACTACTCTATCGAATGGAGTAAAATAATATGACACATAAAATTGATACTGTAACATTAACATTTACTGATTATGATAATGAGGGTAAAGTATATGTTGGCATGACCATAAGTCCCCCTGCTCCAGAAGGAGATGATTTAAAGGATAATGAACAATCTTGCTTATTAACTGCTCTTATGGTTATATCTGCCCTTCAAAGTAGTGCTGGCATGGATGTATCTAAATATCCTAAAAGAACACTGCAATAATTATGGCAACCTTTGATAAAGCCCTTATTGCTTTAAAAGAAGGTAAGCATGTGCAACCACCCAATTTTAGGAGGTGGTTGTATATACATAATGGTAAGGTTGTGCATGATTCACCCACTATTTTTGGGGGGCTTCCTTGGATACCCCAACAGAATGAACTACTATCGGATAATTGGACAATAGAAAATGAAATATCTACATGATGTACTTAATGATGCTTCTTTAGCATTACTGATGCTTGTTCTTTTGCTTAATCAACCAATAGGGTCAGTTACATGGTATCTGTGTAGTGTTTGTTTCTTTCTCTCTTCTGTTGTATTCTTTATCTGTATAAAAGGAAAATAAATGGGGGTATATATCTTTTTAATTTTTGTGGCACTACTAATTGTGTCTTATGTTTTGACTCACCTTAGACACGGAGAGAAACATGAAAGGAACAAGAAAGTTTCTAAACAAGATGGGCAGGGAGAAAGAAAAGAAGTTTAATGAGAATGTAGACCATACAATACCAAAAGACGTAGATATACAAACAGAACAAGAAGCATTAAGAGCAATTGATATAGCTATTTGGAATAAGCAATTTAACATAGCAGAAGATATTCAAAGAGACTTAGATGCTTTTCTTTTAACAATGAAGGACAAATAAAATGACAACAAATGTATGTTCAGAGCAGGAAGAAGAAGAAGAGGATTGGGAATTGGACGAGGATGAACAGACGTATGCAGCAGATGCAAAGACAACAATAGTTGCATTTGTATTGTTCTGTTGTCTTTCTGTTATTCTTATTGTTGTTTTCATATAAAAAGAAACCCGCTTAATTGCGGGTTTTTATTTATAAGGATATATAAGGGAGTATACGTTAGTATAAATTCATACCCCCATAACCTTGCTATGCCTCCTTATCACAATCCTTTTTCTCTTCTACGGCATATTTAATGGCAAGTGCTGCAATAATTCCAGAGATACCCACACCAAAACCAACAAAATCAGGTACGACCATAGTGGAGAATTTACAGATCATTGTGACCCCTGCGGAAGCACCAAGTAATTTAGTAAAACTATATGTAAGATTATCCCTAGAAGTAAACCAGTTCTTAAGCATATCAAGCATAACCACCTCCCATAAAGATGATTCTTTCCTTCTTACGCCTATTTAGAAGCCCTACAGAGGAAACTAATATACCATTAACATGCTCTTTATCCCATCTAAGAAACTCACTAGCAGCACCAGCAATATCCTTCTTATTCACTTTTTTAAGGAGTGTGCTTCCCTCAAAGGCAGCAACACCTTCGTTGAAGGTGAAACTCACAAGGGCATCATATTGATATTGTTCTAAAGTAATAGTAACATGTGTGTTAATACTTGTCTCAGCAGGTACTAAATCACGCAGCATTATTGCTGTTGCTTCTACAGAAGAGATAGCACCAAATACCTCCCCCCTCTTAAGAAGATGTCCAAAACCGATTGTTAGTTTACCTGCGGAATCTTTGTAAGGAATTGCTCTAAATGCTTCCCTTTCCTTTATAAACGTAATCCCTTCATTGCTTATCTTCATTTTAACCCCCTGTCTTTTTTATAGTCTTCAAACTCATGACGATCAACTTTAGTATAAAGAAGATGCTCAATGGCCAATAGTTTATCCAGTAATGGGGCTGTTATTTTCTCTAGTAATGATGTGGTTGTATATTCCTCTGCTACTTTAATTCTAAAGGCATTAACTTTTTCCTCTAGTCTATCATGTTCTACTTTTACTGCTACGGCAAGTTTGTCCCTCTCTGACAATACAAGAGCAGCAGTTTTCTCTTTCTCATAAAGAACAATTTTTGCTGTTTCTTTAATGAGGTCTTCTAGTTTCTCTATATCTGCTTCTCTTTGTTTGTCTCTTTGTGCCAGCAAATAAGCGAGAGCACTAAAAACTAAACCACAGCCAAGAGAAAGAAGAAGAGAAAAAATTGATATGTCCATTATACCACTCCTTTTATAACTGTTTGTACCACTAATAATTTATTTGCTTGTTCTAGTAACCCATTTACCTCTGTTACATTTGCCTGTGCCATAGCCAATTCTTGTGCATGTCTGGAGATAACATTAGCTAAATCCTGTTCAACGGCTTTCTTCTGTTCAATTAGAAAATTTAGATCATATTGCACAACCTTTATTTCCCCTTTTATAATTTCTTGGGCAGTTGTCTTTGTTACGGCTATTGTCTTACTATCTATTTTTATAAATGTATCCATAGTGATTCTCCTTGCTTATGCTGTTTGTTTAATTACTGCTTCGGCATTATATGTTGCCCCGGTGAATGTTCCCGTTGTTGCAATAGTAATAGTTGTACTTGCTTTGCATCTGATATGTGTAGGGAGTCCCTCATAGGGAACCGCCCCATTAGCAAAACCTATCGCTGCTGCTGTTGTCCCCGCAAGAAGGATAAAGGGCATGGTTAATGTCCTTGCCGTATTGCCCTCATCGGTATAGGTGCAAGTCAAAGTGAATGCCTCCGCACCTGAAGTTGTCACCAAGACATTAGCAGAAACCTCAAAAGATGCGTCTGCTGCACCAAGGGTATAAGTAGCTATGGAGGCATTCGCGGCAGTCTGAGCCGTAACTCTTCCAGATGTGCTTGTGATTATCTGTTTTCTTATTGCATTTGTGGTTACTGTTGCATATAAACGATCTGTTAGAAACTCTATGGCTCCTGCCTCTGCTGTTGTATTTAGAGTTCCTGAAGTTAATTTAAGTGGTGCTGTGCTTGCTGTGGCTGTTCCTGCGGGTAAACGAAGGCCACCAGTAAGACTCCAGTTTATACCATCATGTTGTGCTTTTATTGAACCAGAACCACTAGCAAAGATAATATTATTTGTTAATGTTGCTGCTAAACCAGTGACATTCGAACCGATAATTGTATTACCATTCCCAGAGATAATTCCCCGTCCTGTATTATATCCTATTGCAATATTATTGTCTGCCACCCGACCCATAGTGCCCGTACCAATACCTGCTGTGGCTGTGGAGGTGAATTGTAACCCCAAAGTATTAGAAGCAGCACCAAACAAAGTAAAATTAGTGTTTCCTAAAGATGATATACGATAGATGGTACCATTTACATTTGCTGTGGCTGCTATTGCTGGATTTATATCAGATCCAGCATTATACCCTATTGCAGTGTTACTGCTGCCTGTAGTGTTAGCGACTAATGAATACAATCCTATTGCAGTGTTACTGTTGCCCGTAGTGTTATTATATAATGAATACAATCCTATTGCAGTGTTATAATAGCCTGTGGTGTTATTGTAAAGAGCGGCATACCCTATTGCAGCGTTATCATAGCCTGTGGTGTTATAGCGAAGAGCGGCATACCCTATTGCAGTGTTATCATAGCCTGTGGTGTTATTGTAAAGAGCGACACACCCTATTGCAGTGTTATAATAGCCTGTGGTGTTATTGTAAAGAGCGGCATACCCTATTGCAGCGTTATAATAGCCTGTGGTGTTACTATATAATGAATACACTCCTATTGCAGTGTTATAAGAACCCGTGTCTGAAGAAGTATATGTGGTAGATTGACCACCACCTCCAAGAAATAAATTGCGCCCAGCAGAACCAGTAGCAAATTTAGTTGATGCTAGTACTGTTTGAGATTCACCAAAAGTGAGGGCTCCTATTACAGGAGAAGTGCCATCAAAGTTGTTGCCATATATTGATCTTATTGTTGTTAAAGAAGCAGCACTACCGTCAATGCTTGTAATGCCAGTTAAAGATTGTGCTGCTGAAGCTCTGTTTGCAGCAATACTTGTAGTACCAACATAATGCACTTGTGCAATAGCGGCATAAACACCATCAAAATATGTTTTAAGAAATGCTTTTACATTTGTCCATGTAGTTCTTATTAAACCAAATGTGGCTGCGGAATCCTGCCCGGTAACTTCATCGGCATCTACTAATGTTGTTTTCACTAATGCGCCGTGATTTATTGTGGCAATACGTGCTGCTGTTTCATCTCCTGTATTCGTCCCTGAATTTGTTCCTGTAATGTCTACTAATCCAGCAACAGTAATATCCTTATCAGGAAAAGTATAACTATGTGAGGCAGTATTTGTATTTGTAAAAAAGCTAGTAAATGTATTAGCAGCATTCTTGAAATTAATTTTAAATAAAGTTAAACCGGCATAACCACCAGTAGCATCCTTGTTTGTTGTTACTTCCCCATTTGTTGCTGTTCCCGCATTACCTGAGACACTCCCTGTTATTGTATTTGTTACCGTTATATCTGTTGCCCATAACTTTGCTAATCTATTTGTAGTGTCTCCTATAGTTTGTGGGGTTGCTTGACTAATAAGTACCGCACCAGAAAGAGAGGACAGGTATGTTGTTGTGTCTAAACTAAAAGTGTTTATACCTGTTAATTTAACAAATGCCGTTGCTGTATATGTCAATCCATTTAAGGAAACTGCTGTATTATGTTCTATGTTTGTTAAATGATAATACTGAGCAGCAGTACCCCCCTGAAGACTTTGTAAATCATTGTGATTACGAGTAACAAGATCAGTTAAATTAGACCCAGTTTTATCTATTTGAGTCCATAAGATAGCCCCTGTTGCTGTTACCTTTTTCATTAAGTCAGAAAACCATCTTTGCCATGCAGGAGAATTTAAGTCCTGTACGCTTGAATGTGGTGGTGGATTAAGATTCATTTAGAAAGTCCAATCTTTTGCATAGTCATGCTCCTGAAGGAGAGGTAATTGTTTTTCTAATCTTGCCCCTATATCCGTCCTGAAACCGGGACTGTTGGGCAACTCAATTTCATCAATTACTTTATATGCTTTTTCTGCTGCTTTAGAAACTGCCTTTGCTGTGCCTGTTGCAATATAAACATAAGCACCAGCAGTTACAATGCACTCTTCATCAACAATCTTTCCATTGATTTCATGTGGAGCACAACCCAATTGACATTGTGCCAAATGAATATTCTTTACATTCTTTTCTGTCAGTCCATATAAAGGATAACCACTATTGTCCTTACATGATATGTGCTCATAAGGAAAGTCTGCCATTGTTACTACAACACCCACAGCAACATCTAAGGAAGGTTTAAATGTATCGTGACCATCCAATAAATTGAGCATCCATGCAATAGGATCATTGTCTTCTAAAGCAAGACGTATTTGATCTAAAGGCCATCCGGGGCGTGATGTAAACTCCATAGGCCAAGGTTTACCTTTCTTGTCTATCATAACACTAACATCAATATAACCAGTATGCCCGGCATGATGTAATGCCCCTGTAAGAGGAAGGAGCATTTCTTCTGCAAGTTTACTTGTTTTGGTATATTTAAGTGCTGTGCCTTGCTCTCCTGTATTGCAGCCCTTATCATCATTCATTAATTTCTTGTGCTCAAAATTCTCTAAGAAATATTCTGAGAATCCATTAGGGCCAAAGAAACCACCCACAGCAAATTCTATTCCGGGTATAAATTCTTGAAGAATAAATTCATCCTTCATCTTTCCTTCTTTGTGCCATTTATCTAACATAAAACACATGTCTTGTGGGGATTTTGAAACATAACTTAAAGCTTTACACACATCACCATTAGGTTTAGACACATATCGTTTCATGTTTTGACATACATAGTTATGGGCTTCTTGATACTTTTTAAATGTTTGTGATGGAATAATATCAATTCCGGCAGATTGAAATATCTTCTGACCATAAGCACGATCAAGTTCCCATTTTGCCATTTCTTTATTAGGGCCAAAAATAGGATAGCCACGATTGCGAAGACCCTCTAACCCATGAAGATACTTTGCATTGTCTGCTACAAAAATAAGATCGGCCCAATTAACAGAGGACTCCCATTGATTAACCCGCTTTACAAGCCCATCTCCTATACATTGACGCTCTCCAGTGTGTTTGTCAGGGCCAATGAATAGTCGTACCTCATGACCTGCTGACTGTGCTCTCATGGCTATGTCTAGGCAGCATCCATCCATGTCAATAAAAAGTGTCCTCATTTTTAATAACTCCTGTGTGCCTTGTTATAGGCTTTAATATCTTCTTCATTCATACCAGCAGTTGTCTCTTCTTTGCGCCTTACTCTATCTTCACGCATTGCTGCTTTTGCTTCTTCTGTATGCCCATAAATATTAATACTCATTGCACCTAAAGCACCACGAATAACACTCTCTTGAAAATCTTCAGGGCCACTAAAATTACGAAGAGCAAAGGGAGCAGCAGACGATACTATGGCAGTAGTTGTACTTGTTTCTAAAGGAGGCCCACCCGGATACTGTTTCCCTGTTTGCCACATCATATAAGCATGAGGAACAAAACCCATTTTATTATAGAATGTCTTTTTGGGGTGCATGACCCATTCAGGGCCTTCCATAGCATGTTTCATAAATTGCATACTTAAGCCGTTACCTAAGTCAAGACGTAATTTATCCCCTTCGTTGTCCCACATAAAATGCCCACTCATAGCATAGTTTGCAAAGTTCATACCAGTAAAATATAAAACGGCAGTACGTGCTGCATACCTTTTTGCAAAGGCAGCATTAGCAGGATTCTTTGCACCTCCGGGAAGAGCATCAGCAGCAGCGCGAAGGGCTGATGTTGTCCAGTCAGGGGCAAATTGAGCCATAGCTAACCAGTCCCTTGAGGTAGGTTTAAATGCCATCATAGCAACTTTTCTTCCTGCCTCGCTTTTAGATTCAGAGGCAAGTTGATACCAGTCAAGCCCACCAAAAGATTTATTTACATGGCTTGATACACCATCCATATAAGCCTCTTCTGTCATTCCTTTATAAAGACCTTTTGCATCCTTGCCAATATCAAACTCTTCCATTAATCTGTGTGCTGTTGCAAGTTTCAATCCGGGATGAAGAAAATCCCATGTGACCTTATCAAATATCTTTTGTTTGTTTTCAAGAAACTTACCCACAGAAGAAGCTACTTTTATATTTGTACTACCAGTCATTTTATTAGCATAAGCATCAGCTAATTTACCTAGTTCAGTTAATGCTCCCACACTAGCATCTATTGGTGGTTCTACATTTAAACTGTGACGGAGTAACTTATCTGTTCTGTCTCCTAATCCCCCATCACGATAAAGTTTCAGTGCGGCACTAGCATCACCTTTAAGTTTAAATATATTACCACCAGCAAGAGCATAACTAACAACTAAGCTACCTGCATGGAAGAACGAACCTACAATACTACTACGCTTAGTAGCACGATTAACCGCCATCACAGCATTTACAGCATCATTGTGCCTTGCATTGTCGAACATAAAATCTAAAGATGGTTTAATATCAGGATGAATATATTTACCAATTAATTGAGGAACCCCTGTTGATGGTACATATCCTGAATACTGTTTATCAGAAATCCAATTTAATTTATTTCCCTGTGCATCAACAGCATCTTTCATGGCATTAATAACTTTTTGACGCTCTATTGTTCTTGTCATTCCTTTTGTATATAGGTAATCAATCTCTGCAAGATTCATGGTTTTAATTCTTAAATCACTATCTTTGATTGCCTTTTCAAGTTCTGCAAAAGTTGGGTAAGACCTTTCTTTTGTTGCTCGTGACTTTCCCGGTTCTCCTGAAGATTTAATTTCCATAAGTTTACGAAGTATTGCAGGAGCCTCTGAAGGATTAATTCCACTGTATTCTAAAGCATGATGAACATAAGCTTCAATAAAACCCATTTTCACACCTTCATCTTTTGCAAGGGCAGAATAACTGTCCATTAATGCTCTGTGTGTTTCTACTACAGCTTTTTCTTCTGGTGTCCTCCCCATAAATTTAGGGTCTTCTGCAAGGCGTGTTACCTCTTCCATTTGCTTTGCATCTGGTATCATGTCGTTCATGGCCTTTTTTACTTGCTCTTGTAGGCGCACCTCTGCACGACTATTTGCATAAGCTGCTTTAAATATATCGTCTTCTGCATGTACTTTTGCTTTCGTTAAAAAGCGTGTACCAAATATAGCACTACCAACTAAAGCACCCTCTACACCACCAACAAGATACCCTGCCCCTATCATAGCAGCACCCGTACCTGCCTTAATTAGCCCCGCTTTTAAGTTCCCAGACATTGCCCTACCTGCCTTTGGTAAAGAAATTAAACCAAACCCAAAAGCAGCACCACTAAGCAAACCTAATGTAGTGTCATTAGTATTCAAATAAGCCCCAAGAGCAGCACCACCAAGTACAAGACCCGTAGAAATAAGTAATTTCTTATCCACAGCACCCATTTGTTTTTTATATATTTGAGTGTTCTTTATGTTATATACTTCACCAGCACCATTTATACGATAACCAGCATCAATGGCGTACCCTGCTTCATTATGAGTTAAATCAATTCCCTTTTCACGCATGTTACGGAAAAGGTTTTCTTTTTGTAATTCTCTGTCTATTGTCTTTTGTCTCTCTAATCTTGTTGCTTTGTCTTCTAATTTATTTGACCTAAATTCACCAATAGCCCCACGTTGACCAAATGCTTGTCCTATGGGTGTTGCTTTGTCTTTACCAATAATATTACCATACATATCAGCAATATCAGGCAATTTAGATAAATCAGTTATCTGCATAGGTTTGCCAGCACGAAGTTGTGGTGTTGGACTCTTTGTAAATTCTGCTCTCTCTGCCTGAGAAAAATCACCAAACCCCGCAGGAACTTCATGTCTCCAAGGAACCTCACCAGCCTGTTCTAATGTACTTTTTTGTATACGTGTTAAATCCCCTTCATTAATCATCTTTCTTAATGTCTTATATACTTCAGGATGAAATATACCTCTTGCCATATCATCATCAAGAGCACGAAGTACATTAGCAGCAGTACGTGGAACTTCCAGTGATTTTCCATTTTCAATAACATGTAATGGATAGGCATGACCAGAATGTAACCCACCAATATATGAATCAACAGCATCAGCACCATGAACAATTTGAGATACGAATTCAGGAGCGTCCCCTTTTCCTGCAATGGTAGGGGAGCGATGATGCTGCCCTGCTATTTTAGCTATGTCTTCAGGAACCCCCATATCAAGTAATATCTTTTCCCCTCTTACTGTATGATTAGCAATAGAAGCCTTCTCAACATCTGTAAGAGGCCCTTGCTTTGCTAGAAGAGTTTCCATTCCAAGTTTAGCAGTATCGTGACCTAAAGCACCAACAGCAGTTCTTGCACGTTGTCCTTGACTTAAACCAAGTTTATTTGCAAGTTTTTCAGACAATCCAGCAACCCTTGTTTCATGTCCTATTAAATCTGGGTTAGATGCAGCAATAACATTATTTACTTGGTGAATAACATCAGCAGCAGCTTTATATTTTATATGGTCTGCGGGGGATATAATAGGAGCTTTCTCTGCAATTTTACTAATACCTAATCCAAGGCCAAGACCAGCAGCAGCACCCAATAATGCTCCTTCTGTATGGTCAGAATCTACGACAGCACCTATTGCAGCACCACCCACAGCAAGACCACCTGCAATGAGTAGTGTTTTATCTATCTTGCCTAGTTGAGCATTCTTATATCCAAATGCCTGTTCTTTAGATATGCCGGCAGTTTTAAGTTGTATGTCTGCTTGATGTAAATTCCATGCTTTGTCTACTTCTACTTGTTTTGCTTTATCAAGTTGTTTGTAGCTTTGTTTTATTCCATTATTAACAGCAGCCTTATTAAAAGCAATCTCCATTTGTGTTGGGGCTTCTGGTGTAATTCCTTGTTGTCGTGCAGTAGATATTTCTTGTTCTGCTTGTACCTTGTGCCATTTTGCTGCATCAACTTTCATAGCAGCAATATCTGCTGCTGGAATTGCTTCTCCTGTAATCCCTCGAACCACTCCCTCTACATGTGCTTGTGTAATACTAGAAGTATCTATTCCTTTATCTCTTGCTGCCTTTAATATTTCAGAGGCAGTTTGACTGGGGGTTGCCCCTTCTTTTGCAAGGCCCTGTATTTTTTCTGCTGTGTGATATTTTGCTATTTTTTCTACAAGGGCATTCTTTGCTGTTTGTAGTGGGTGAGCCGCTGCCACAGGGCCAAGAGCCATTAATTCATTAGCAAGACTTGCCACATCTTCTTTAAGAACAGCACCACCAGTGGCTTTTTCCACATGTTCCCCACCCTGTTCTATGAGGGAGCCTAATTTTTGCATACCTGCATTAACCACAGAAGGGGGATCGTCTTTTCCATAACCCATTGCAGTAAGTGCTTTGCGTAAAGGCTCAGACATATATCCACTTACTTTTTGAGATATTGCCGCAGCAGATTGTGCAGACTCTCTTCTATCTTCTCCAGCAAGAGCACCAATAGTACGCGCACCTATATCAGCACCCACACCCATAAGCATTGCAGGATAACCAGCAACCATATCTACTAAATCAATAGCTGTATTTGCTGTTTGTTTAAACCCACCAATAGGTTTTGTAGTAGCTCCTTTTTCTGTTTCCCCTGCTTTTTGCAAAGGTGCATCTTGCTCCCAAGGGGAACTATTTTGTTTGCCTTCATCAACAACAGCAGCCCCTTTTGGGGCTGTGTCTTGTTGTACTATGTCATCTTGTTCCCAAGGTTGTGCCATTATTTTTTAGTCCTTGTTACACCATTAGGGTCTGTGTATTTAGTTCCGCTAGGTAAGGCATTATATTCTTCTACTGAAGATATATTAGGTGTTCCTGATGTTTTATCCTTTTGTGCTGTAACAATCCCTGCTCTGGCAGCTTTAGCATCAATAGCATCTTTCTTTGCTTGATATGCGTATTGTTCTACTTGAGTAATACGGGCAAGTTCTTTTGACCGTGCAGACAAAGGTGCTGGAGTATCTGCTGAATCAAACCACCCCTTACTTGGGGTCTTCTCAGACAGCTTTCTAAATCCTGCTGTTTGTTGTGCTTTAGCAATATTAGATGCGCGTACCTCTTCTGCTTTAGTTAATTCAGATTGATATTTGTCATATGCTGTTTGTGCTGATTTTGGATGTTCAAGAGCATCACGATCACGAGCAGCCTTAGCATCCCTTGCTCTTGTTTCTGCCTGTATTTTTTCTAGTCTTGCTTTATCGTATTCTGCACGATTCTGTAAATCTATTTCTTTGCTTTGCAATTGTACTTGTTGTAATGCTGTACTTGTTGCTGCTGCAAGATGTTTAAATACGGGCGCAGTTTGATCTGAATATTCTGTGGGAAGTTTATTTGCAGCCCACATGCCGGGGTGCAATACCTCTACTTGGTCATGTATTTGTGCTAACGATTCTTGACTATCTACTTGATTAACCCATCCAGATAATTGTTTTAACGCTGTCTCTTTATTTTTAAGTTGTTCATTTTGAGTTTGCATGGCAGAATGCTGTATGCTTGCTGCTTGCATCATCATATCACCCGCCATTTTTGGGTTAACCAACATCTGCCTACGACCAGCACTCATTAAACTTTGTGCCGCATCCATTTGATTTGAAAACATATCAGGCATACCTGCGCCTGTCTTCTGTACTTGTGGAGCACCCATAGAATCCAACTGCATAGCATGTTGTGTAAGCACCCTATTCTGTTGCTCTGCCTGAATTACCCTTCCACGCTCTATGTTTTGTTGCATCAAACCCTGATTTTCTAAGGTCTTTGATACATAACCAAGAGCTAAACCAAGTGCTGTATCCGCCATAATTATGCCCCTATACCAAGAAAATCAGAAATAGATTGTGAGCCACCCGTACCATAGTAATCAGATGAGTAACCAACACCATTATTAGATTGACTTTGTGGGGTTGCCCCATATGCACTACTTGTTCCTGATCCCATCATTTGTCCAAGCATCTGATTCATCATTGTTTGGTACATACCTTGTGCATTTGTTTCCGTTGCCTGTTGTTGTTTCATGGTTGCGTCAAATTGATTTTGTTGGTTCGTTATCGACCTTCCCTGATTATCCACCTGCCTGTTCTGAGTGGCGTTCTGTTGTTGCATACCTGCGTTCTGTAAATACATTTGTGTGTTCTGCAAACCCGAACTAATACCAAATTGCCTGTCCTGTTGTGCCTGACCAAAAGCAAACTGACTTTGGTTTTGTTTGAGACTTTGATTAAATTGTGTGCTCTGATTAGTTAATTGTTGTTGTTGTGCATCAGCACTTTGTTGTCCAGAGAGTAACCCACCCAACAGACTAGCATACTGTGAAAATGAAGTTGAGGCAAGTCCCTGCCCAAATGTGGTTAAATCCACTAAGCGATTACCTGAGTTAAGATGCCCACTAGCGCCAGCAGAACGGTTTATAGCACTTGTTCCCTGATCCATGGCAAACTGATACATAGGGGAAGAAGTTACATTTCCCGGATTAGAAATTAAAGAGGATAGTTGGTCACTTAACTGCCCTGTAATTACACTCATTGTTGCCCCCCTTGATTTTGTTGCTGATTAGGTTGTTCCAATCCCTCTATGGTTACATCCATTCGTTCTAAACGAACAGGGATTGAATCCGTTATACGAACATCAAATGATGCTCTTCTTGCCATACCTAATCTCTTTAATGAACTTCTATTCAAGGCCAAATCAACTTTACGATACTTTGAATGTGTTTGATAATCGTCTTTGCTATACCTAACCAAAGCATTTCCAACAACCTTATCCCCAACAATACTTAAGCGTGTAAATCTTTTTTGTGCTATTGTACCACCATCACAATTGATTGTGCGTGAAAGAAAATTAATATATGATCCATTATCATTATAGTTAGACTCCAGCATTTGATATAAAGTTCCATTAGTACCATCTAAAAATAAATTTAATCCTCCCTTGGATGTGTGCATGGTGAAGCGCAGGGGGCCTTCTGTGTACCCCATTGATGTTATTGTTCCTGTTGCAGGTGTTGCAGGTGTTCCTGCCACCACATAAGAGAAATAGTTTGCATCAATATATGTAATGTTTGCACTTATGTTATAAGAACTTTGATTCGCCCCAGTAATAAAAACAACATCACCATCTGCATAACCATGTGCTGTTACATGTGCTGTTGCAGTAACACCATCAGAACCTAACGTAATTCCTATCACAGCTTTTAGGGCCTGTGCTACCATACTTGTCCATTGATACCACATTCCTGTAAGAAGGTCGTACACAAGTGAAATTCCAATTGTGCTTAGTGTGAGTACATAAAAAGAGTGTCCACCATGTTTAAATAGAAAACTTGACACTGTAGATAAATCATCAGAGGAAATGATTCGATCAATGAAGGGTGTTGATATTATCTTGCATTGAAAACCAGACATAATGACTACATTTTTACCTGCACTAGCACCAGATAAACCCTCTTTTGTTTGCCCTATCCATATAACCTCATTATCTACCATAGCAATAGACCGTGCTGCTGCACAACCAACCTGCATGAAGGCACTATCCATCCTGCTTAATGGAGAACCGGGAGCGGCATTGTTTGGATTATCATAAAATACTTCTGTTGTCCACACGCCAAAAGCAAGTAAATAATTAAGGTACTTTGCGCAAGCAACACCACCATCTGTCTCTACTTCTGCATTTACAAAATTTAAAGCATTCCAACTTAATGGGTTCTCTATGTCCGATCCTTGTATTGTTCCATCAGGAAGCATAACATAATAAGTACCATCAAGATATACTATTCCGGGTACTGTGGTTGCTGGATAATCAACATCAGTTATTTGTGTAAGGGTGGTGGTATCACCATTGTAGACCCATCCTGCTGTTGTTGTTTTAAATACTAATGGTGGATTTGCCATAATTAAATACCCCAAGTAAGATTTGTCTGAGAAGCTGTTAGGGTTGATGTTAGCGTCAGCCCCGAATTAACTACTGTTGATATGGTTGATGTGATTACTCTGTCAATGTAGTACACTGTTAACGTTGTGCTATGTGCACTTTCTGTGTTATAACTGATCCAAGCCCCACAAGCACCGATAAAAGATATAAGATAACCACCAAAACCCCGCCAAAGCCCCATAATAGCAGTAATACCTGCTTGCACCGTACTCTCTAGTTCTGGTATTGTTATCCCATAATAAGTGTGGTTTACAGAAGGGGCACATGATGTTCTTGTTGTAGTAACCATAGAGTAACCTGCCACATTGGATACTGATCGAATAGAATAAGAATTAGTAACAGTTTTGAGCACATCTAACCCACCCACCATGCTCCTAGTTAGTGTGTAGGTAGCATTATATCCCCCTACAATAACAGGATCGGCAGTAACCCCCTCCCCCGATAAGAAGGAACCAAGTGCTGTTATAGTGGGTGGGTTAGCTGCCACCAAAGCAGCAAGTGCTGCTGTTGCCTCCCCAGAAGTATAAAAAGGCCCACCAACCCCAGAAGTGGGGACTGTATGGGGGAGAATATTAGCTATTGCTACGGCATTAGCTGATTGTACGGTTATAAAATTAGACCATTCTGTATTCTGTACACTAACAAGTTGACTAACCCCCGCATCAACAATTCCCAAATGGGCTTCCCCTGCCAGTAAACTATAAGACACCCAATTTGCTAAGGGTTGTGCATAAGGTGAGGAAGTGCTGTCAGGAGTACAATTAGTAATAGGAATACTTCCTGCTGCATCCCCTACATAGTTTAATGTCTGTGTGGTATCAATGGAAGCATTTGGGGTGTAGACATAATGAGAATCCAAATTATATGGATGAATGGCACTATCTACTTTTGTGGAATACATACATGTGCCTGTGCCAGACCACCGCAAGGCCATTCCAAAAGAAAGTCCACTAGGGGTTAAGTAGGGAGCACCAGAAGAGTCTCGTACCCAAGAATACCCCAAAGGAGCAGAAGAAACTGCCACCCACCCACTAGGTAAGACAGGTAATGTAAAGCCTGAGGAAGCACCAGAAACAACATCAAAAATTTCCGTTGTACCCATAGCAAATACCTGTGTTGTTATGTACAGATTGGAGTCAATAACAACAATAAGATCATTCCCATATGTGGTAAACAATTGTGGGGGGGCCACAACAGGAGTCATTGCCCATACCCCTACTCCGGGGCGTTTAACCACTGGCTTACGTACATCAGGAAGAACCTCAACAAAGCTATTTAAAAGTTTTGCGTCCTTTTCTAAGGAGGCGTCCCGTGTCTTTATTTTTTGTGCTAGGGGTAAGTGTGTAATTGTCATTATATAAAATCAATATGGTTGCTGGCTGCTGCCGTTATTGAAACAGAACTTGTGGGAGTTTTAAAAAAAACATTCCCACGAATAACTCTAACTACTCCTAAATAAGTAACAATTCCTTGTGCTGTGCCTACACCGTATTCCACACTCACTTCAACACCCGGCCTTTTAACAGCAAAAATCTCAACATCATCAAACTCACCATACCCATTAACAAGTTTAGCATCCTTGTTAAGTGTACTATCTCTGTTTTCAAACTGAGTAAATATTGGTATGGGTAAGGTATTCATAATTATTTATTGAAATTTGGCTGTATAAATACCGAACTTTCTTCTTGTGAGAAGTCTGCTAACTGGTTTCTGTATTGCTCTGCCTTCATAGTAATGCGCTGAACCGTTAGTTGATTAGGTTTGGGGTACTCATCCATCATTTCATCAGCAAGCCCATAAACGACCGCCTGATAGCCTTCTTGAGGCATATCTAATACATCTGTCCCCGTACTAAAGTCATATATAGGTATTTGACAACTAATATATGCTGTTTCTAAACTATCAGAAGGAGCACCATAAACTTTTAGTGTCCCATTCAATAATTGTGGATCATAAAATATTTGACTAACTGGACTCGCTACAGACTTTAAACCCAATTGATTATATTCTTGACGTGACAAAATCATCAGGTTAGTATCCAATCCTGAAGCATCCTTCTTATAGCATGTATCCATAATACGAATAGGGCGATCAGTGACTACTGCCCCTGTCCCTGTTGCTGTAGGGCCTATTGAATAATATATAATACCCGTCAATAAAGGAACTGTTATCTCTTTTACTTTCCAAAGATAAAAGCCATCCTTTTCCCATGCTTTTAACATAATATTTAAACCAAAGGTGCAGTTTGTATAATCCTCTGTTGAGGGTGTTTCTCCCTCACCCAAAACATCAAGTTTTCTTAGGGCTGCTTTTATAAGATCGTCCCTAGTAACGCTAAAGCTAGTCGTTGGCGTAGCCATATTATGCCTCTTGTATTAATGTTCCTGTGCCATTATTGACAATATTTACCACAACCCCTGAGTTATGCACCCCTTTAACTATAACAACATTACCTGTAACAATACTGGAAGCAATAGTAATAGTAACTGCTCCTTGTGTAGTTCCATATATTTGCTCAATAACATCTACGATAACCCTACCATCATTCCCCAAAGAGGCACTTGTAATACTTGTTGCTCCTGCAAGTGCTTGTTTATATCCAGTAGTATATTGTATAGGTACTTCAGGGCGGCTGAATGGAGTTGCTTGGTCTTCTTTAATGCCTTTTATAAACTCCTGCAACGGGCGTGGTTCCCAGTCTTGTTTGCAAACCATCGCGCCATCCCAACGTTTTCTTAGTTCACTACCCTTAAATTTAAAGCCGCAGGAGTCGCATATTACATTGAAGTCACCAAGTTTAAAGAAGTCGCGGCTGCCCATAATTACTCTCCTGCCTTACTTAATATATTTTTTAAAGACTAATTCAAGTGCAAAAGATAACGTACCAGAAGCATATCCTTGTGTTGCATAATTTACTATTCCAGTAACACCACTTGCTTCTGTATTATTAATAGGTGTTTCAAAATCAATCTTACCCCTGCCTTCTAAAGGCAAGATAAGAACATCTGTTGTTGCATCCCAATATAAATATACTGCAAGAGTGTCTTCTATGTTATATTTAACTTGACATAGAGCAAGACGTGTTGCTACTCCCTCTACAGTACCTATTTTACTAAGCGTTGCGGGGTCAACTAATGTTGCTACGGATACATCACTCGTATCTAAAATCCCCGTAAGTTTTATAATTACATTACGTGGGCCGTCCTGAATTGAAACAATCGAAAGTGCGTTTGCCATATTTTATTCTCCTAAAGAGGGGAGAGAAAGTTTAATTCTCCCCCACCCCTATTTAGTTATTATTAGCTAGGGTGAACATCAAGACTAGCTGTTGCAGCACCACCAACATTACTTACATAGGTGTTTGCCAATGCATTTGTATCACCCATCTTAGTAAATCCAATGGCATCACATGCTTGGAATACAAGCAAGCCACCGGGGGAGGCACTTGTTAAAGATACCAGTACAGCAGAAGCAGTACCGCCTGATTTAACACTGTTAATGAAGGTGCAGTTTGTAAACAAAGTGTAGCGATCAATGCAGGAAGCACCTGTACCCAAGACAGTTAGACAAGCACCTGCTGCTCCATCCACTTCAGGGAAGACACAACCAGTAAAGATGTTACGTGGTGTTCCACCAGTAAGTTCAAGAGAAGCATTTGCTACTGTACGTGGAATTGTGTCATCACCAATAATACAATTGATGAATTCATTTTCTCCTGCTCCAGCACCACCAACAACGAGGTTACGAGAACCTGTGTCTGCCGCAGAAGCAGCATCCGTCATTCCCTGTACCACCACATTGTTAAAGACATTACGCTGTCCTGTAACTGTCAAGGCTACCTGTGCAGCACCCCCAGTAGAGAAGCCATTGTAAATAGCCACATTTGAAAAGTAACATCCATTGCCACTAACAACAATAAAATTACCTGAAGCAAAAGTTGCCTGTGTGTATGTGCCTATAGGTGGAGCAATACGGGCACGAGGATTTACACCCCCAGCAGAAACACCAACTAAATGAAGGGCATTCTTAGCCCATGTCAATGTACCTGTAGTTGCGGTTGAGACAACACCTTGAGCAAGGGCAGTAGACAAACGTGCTGTACCTGTTGATAAGCCATTACCCAAAAGGTAAATAACATCATCATTTCCATCAGCAGCCTTTGTATAGGCTTGATACAATGTTGCAAAAGCACGTTTTGGGGATTTTCCCGTGTACCCATCAGAGCCACCAGAAGGATCAACAAACCATGCATTGCCTGTAAATGGTGCAGGTAAACCCGGTGTTACTGGTGCACCACCATATTGAAAGAAACCATCCGAAACTGTAGTCATATTAAATCTCCTTTATATATCTTCACTCGGAAAGGAATATCCATCACCTGACTAAGGCTGTGAAGAATATTACTAAATTGCAAAAGAAAAGAACAGGGGCTTTCACCCCTGCCATAATACTGGTTATGCGCCTGTCGTGCCGAAGAGGCATTGTGCATTACCCCAACCAGCGGAGAACCGCTTAGAGGCTTTGTACTTTGCATTTTCAGTTTCGAAGTCATTATCTTGACGAAGTTCGGTTGCCCGGCGATTCATCGTGATAAGACCTGCTGGTGCATTTGTTTGAATAAACCACATACCGGGACTTGTCAGATATTGCCAAACAAGAATTTCTGGTATTGTACCTTGTGCATTCAACACACTAATATCACGGTTAGCTGTACCGGGACGCTCTGTACCATGCAGGATTCGAGCAGCATTGAACTGTTCGTTCCGATGGATAATCAGACGTTGTTGTTGAAGCAGTGCAGGAAGGCCACGAGAATCAGTAACCCCCTGAAGAAGGATAATCATATCTTCAATAGATGCTTCGCTCAACTCAACATCGGGAGAAGGACGATTAGCAAAGGTGTAACCAGTCTTGTAGGTGTGTGCTGTGTTAAGCAGCGTAACACCATCAGGGCCAACATAACCTGCTGTACCTGCGCGGTTAAGAATGTTTGCATGGACATACTCTGTAGTCTTTTCAAGAGAACGGCGAAGTTCAGTTGTACGAGACTGTGCAAGAGTAGGATACAGGTTATCCTCAATTTCCTCACGAGTGACCATATACCCATTTTCATAGGTAAGGTGAATAAAACGAGCTACATCACCTTGTACATGGGCATCGTAAACACCGGGGCCACCTTGGTCTTTTACTTCAGCAAGACCAAATGCTGTGTATTCTACCAAATCTTCCCATGCTTGAGAAGATGTTTTTTGCTCGAAGATACGAGCATATTGCAGAGGATAATCCACTGCTGCTTTTTGGAACCATTCCAATACGCCGGGCCACATGCCCTTGAGGAATGTCCCTGTGTTGATAGGACTTGCCATCTTATATCTCCTTTAATTATACTGCGGTAGTACCAGCAGCATTACCATTTTCATGAAGGTTAAACGATACTAACATTATCGCATAAGCACCATAAGCATTGTTTGGTCTACGTGCAAGACCATGTGCTTTCAATGTTATTTGAGCAGTAGTAACAGCAGAAGCAGCCGTAAGAACTGTGGCAGATAATGGATTAGTAACAGGGGAAGGTGCAGCAGATGTATAGCCGAAGTTGTGGTTCATATAACCAGCGGCAATATATGTAACAGCACTTGTGGTATCTGCTTGAATTTCACAGATCAAATCAGGTGCATCTGCAACCATCACATAATAATCATGTGATTTTGCAATAGGCACATAGCTTGATTGTTCAAGATTAAGAGCAGCACCTACCATAGTAGCAGCAGGATAAGCACCCAAGATACCCACAATAACCCCACGAGGAACCGATGTAGTTTTTGCAGCCCGTGATTCACCACCAACTCCGGGAACACCATTCGCATCAGCAGTAGCAGAACTGAATACAACATCACCTACATGATACTCGTAAGTGCTGTCTGCTGTTGTGATTACATACAGGTTTGCCTGTCCGTTGTATGGAGAACCGTTAATGTGACCCACTGGGCGGAAGCCGAAGGGTGCATTTACGTTTGCAGCCATGTTTTTAACTCCTTAAATTAATTAATGTGTATACTCAATTTTACGACCATAGTGCTTATCAACATCCTTGCCACCATCTCTGATGTTAGAGTCCATAGCACTGTTCATCTTATCTATTTCCTGCATATCTTCGTTATAGAATTCCCAAGGTTGCAACATCAAATAAATGTCTTGTGGTGTACCATCTTTGTCTGCTGTACCAAAGCGAATTTTAACTCTGTCAGAAGACTCAAGACCTTCACGTAAACCATATGCTTCACCATTTGTAACATACTTGTAACCAATATCCTCTAAGTGTTTCAAGTGACCCTTACAGTCATCATTGACAAAACACAAATGACCCTCTTGTGACAACTCGGCAACAATTCGTTCATCTAAAGCCAAGTGACGAACTGTACCATTAATCTCTCTGCGACTTCTGCGAGTTTCTTTCGAAATACGATCAGCGGAAGTGCGTACTGCTTCTATCTCTTTTGTCATTTCCTGTCTCCCATTACCATTGATAATTTTTTAAATAGTCTTCTTTAGACTTAAAAGTTCCTGTTGAAATAAGAAAGTCACAGGCTTCTTTTGCTTCTTTTGGAAGGCTGGCATAGGTGTGTTTCTTTGCTGCACCACCAGAACTAACACCATCACCACCACCATCTACCATTGAAGCATTACGGCGATTGTCATTTTCAAACTTTTCAGGATGCCGTTCTTTAACTCTTTCAGCAACCTTATCCAAGAAGGGCTTAAAGTTATTTCCAGTAGCATCAAAACCTCCTGCCACTAGAATCTCACCTTCAGCTTTAGCATAAGCATTTAATTCTGCGTCACTAAGCCATTTGTTTTCTTTTTCCCATGCTTGATATGTTTCTTGTATTTCAGTAGGAACCTCATTTACTTTTTGTTGTTGTACTTGTGGAGCCTTCTCTGCTGCTCTTGTGTCTGCAATCTTTTCATCTATCTCAACGACTTCTTCATAATTTCCTTGCTCAAGTGCTTGTGCCTTTTCTGCTTTAAGTTCTACCAAGGCTTTTGCATAAGCTGCTTTTGCTGTTTCTTCATGCACCTTCGCAAACTTTGTTACCTCAACCTGAATTCGTGCAATTTGTTCATCACGCGCCTTTAATTGTGCCTCAAGTCGTTTATTGTTTTCACGAAGAATTGGGTTTAATCGTTCACCAAAGTCCAAAAATTCTTCCGGGCTTTTCCATTTAGGATCATCCTGTGCATACCTATCTGCATCATATCCAAGATCAGTGGCTTTCCTTAATGCTTCTTCTGGTGTGTATTCTTGCTCACTCATGTTAATTCCTCCCTTGAACTGCAACCAAATCCAAATCGTTAATCATTCTGTATTTCTTTCCGTCCTCACCAAGAACAAAGAATCCAGCAAGTTTACTAAACATCACTGTATCCCCTTCTTTTGGCACAACACTATTTGGTTTATCTGAAAAAACTTCGGGGCCAGTTGCAACCACGACACCAACCACTTGCACTTGTTCATCTCTATTAGAAATTTCTTCAGGAATATATATTGCACCCTTTTTAATTTCTACCTCTGTTGGTAGAACTAAAACACGATGTAACAATGGGAACCATCCACTTGTATTCATTATTTCCTATCTCCTTTATTAACTAACTCATTTGGTAACTCTTCAAATATATCTTCTAAGACGCTTGATAATACAGTTACTTTAGCTAATCCAATAGAACTTAAGTATCCTGTCTCTTCTTGTGTCTTTCCTACCAATACCCCATTAGCCCAGTCCTCTTTAAGTTGCTCCACCAGATACAGGAGATACCGCTTGGCTTCCTTGCTCACCGGATGATGATGCCATGCCTCCCATTCCTCCTGACTGCTTAGAAAATTGAAGACTTCCATCTTTACCTCCTAACTCTTGTCGTTTTGCATCTGAATCCATAAGTTCTTTAATGATCCTAATAGACTCAAATACACCATCACGTTTATGTTTTTGTACTGCTATTTCCAAATTCATCATAGCTATGGCATGTCCCATATCAACACCCTGAGCACTCTTCAGTTCCATCTGTGCCTTAGCCTGTAATTCAAATATCTCTGCCTGTACTTTTTCTGCCTGCTGCATAAGTTCTAACATCTTATACTGCATATCTGCCTTAAGTTTATTATTAAGAAATTCAAGTTTCATTTGTTCTACTTGAACTTTAACATCTACTTTTGGTTGTGGAACATTTTGTTCATCCCATACTTCATTCATATACGGTATTTGAGCAGCTTCAAGAAGTCTCTTCTCTACTGCCATCTGTTTATACCCCGGCCCTGACTGTGCTGCCTGTTTCAAAAAGATAGCTTGCTGCATCCTTTTTTCCACACTAGCAATATTAGGATCAGAAGAGGGACGAATATCTGTCTCTTTACCATGATAATCCTCTCTTAAAATCATCATTGAATCACCTGTAGAAAGGCTTTCAAATGATGTTTGATTCTCAAGATACAATTGATTTAACCGATAAAGCATTCTATATTCTTCTTTTAAACTACGATAGGTTCTTTTAAAGATACCATTAAAGATTACAGAACCCTGCTTAACTAACTCTTGTGCTGTGCTTGCCGGGGTATTCTGACCCACGTTCTGCCCGGTCATAATGTCAGTTGCACCTGCTATTCGTTCCCCGTAATTCACAAGCATACCCAGTAGTGCAAATAAGACTGGTGATGGTTCTTTCATGGGTAAAGGAACAACACTGCCTTTTAAATCTGCACCAGTGCCATCTACTTGTTTCCATTCACCGGGTTTAAACTGGTTCTGGCCTCTGCGAAGTCTTGCACCCCTTCCTAAGAAGCCACCACCCAAATTACTAAGAGTGCCAGCATCCAATAATTGATTTAGTAATGAGTTTACTGTCTCATTAATAGGGCCAAGAAGAGAACCAAAACCAAGATCATAAATACCCCCATCAGGGGAGGGTATCATGCCATACTTTACAAAGAACTTTTGTGGCCTAATATAAATTACTTTGCCATTCTTTTTCTGTATATCGTCTTTAAAATATCTCGCAACAATACGTAATAATGCTTTACTATCATGTGCCACAGTTACGATGTACGGTTCTGCATACCCATCACCATCAAGATCAAGATAACGGTGCTGTTCAAGCACGGTTATAGGAGCATCATCATCACCTGCTACTTCCCGTCTTCCTTGGACTTCATCAGATACTTTTTGTAATTCAGAACCACCCTTAGGTGAGTCATGTGCCTCAGGATCAAGTTCGTCTAAATATATTCCACGAACAACACGTTCGTAAATATCATTCTTAGACAGTTCCATTATATGTGTAAGTCTACTTGCCTTTTCCAATGACTTTGCATAGTATGGAATAACTAACTTTTGTGCAAGAATAAGCTCAGAAACATTATGACCAAGTACAGGATCAAAATAAATTTTCTTAAAGGAACATCCAATAATGGGTTTGGTAAACATTACCCTATCCATCTGGTCTTCCCAGTTTTCATCCTCCTCAAGGATTTGAAAGCTCATGTGGTTTGAAACACGATTAGCACGAGCACCCTTCATGCCGTTTGGGTCTTCCCCAATAACACGACACTTAACAAGGTCAGTACCCGTTATCAGTGCAGGATACTCCCGTGCATGGCACTGTAAGGCTGCTATAGTAACCAAGGGGAACTTTACATTGGCTGCCCCTACCCAAGGTGTAGTCTTCTCTTCCGTGACCTGCAAGGCCAGTTTTAAAGCCTCTGCTGTGTTTATCTCCCACTCTGCCCGTGACTCTAAATCAATCCTATAATCATGCAATACTGTATTGACAATCGTGGCTCTGTCTTCATCAGATAATTCTTCTGCTATGTTCTTGTGACCAAGGAGTTTGGCAAGGTCTAATTTAGTATCAAGTTCCATATTCAGTACCCTGTCGTTTTATTTTTGCCTTGCACAGCATCTTCACTGTACTCCTCTTCCCATTCGTCTTCTTGCTGCTCTTCTCGTGTGGGTGCTTCAAGCATCATGTCATACTTCAAACCAATAAGAGCACTCATATCAACTTGGTCATCATTCTTTCCCCGATCAAACCGAAGATGTTCGTCTTCAAATATAGAATACCATTCAGCTTCCATATCAAAGTATACATGACCTGAGCGAACCATCTTCTGAAAGCCCCTTGCCTTCGCCCTCTTATCTCCCGGAGCATAGACAGGTTCCATCTGTGGATATAGCTTTTTCTTGGTCATGTCCTTAGAAAGAAGTGGCATGATTACTTGTGCCAATACACCCTTCTCAACAAAAAACATTCCGGGGTGGTATTCTCTCTCAATATCAAAAATAATATCAACACTTTCATCAGGACTGAATCTACCGCGAACAACTTTTACTAAATATACATTCCCAGCTTCATCTATTCCCCATACCCCAAATGCTGTATAGTCAGCCCGTTGTAGTTTCGATACAGCAAAGTCTACAGAGGCATAATAATTGAGAATAGGTAAATCTTTTGGAAAGGGTCTAAAATCTGTTTTCTTAAAGTATGCCTGTGTTTCATCTAAAGGACTATTTAAATTTTCTGCTGAATATAGGTCAACATCACCATCTTCTAGTAACCTTGCATATTCCCCACGAAAGTATTCAGAATCGTGATGGTCAGGCCAAAGTATCTTACTGTAGTCACCAATAGCAGGATGTGCTCTATATAATGCCGAATACCACCCATTTGTAAGGTGTTTGTTATACGTTTTTAATGGTTCTACAACAGTTAAAGAACTTGTCTCCCTTGGCATTGTACTTGCAAGCCATGAATCAGTATGTATAATTGTTCCAACAGCACGAACTAAACCAGACTTTGATCTACATGGAACAAGAGCACCATTAACCCATCGTTTAAGCCGTACCCGTTGCTCTTTTGTTAATATGTTTTTATCGTTTTCAAGATCATCAATAAGAATTAAGTTTGGCCTTTTTTCTCCCCACTTATATCCACGAACTTTCTGACCAACACCACGAGCAAGGAATCTAAACTTTGCATCGTCTTTGAAGACAACAATAATATCTGTGTTTGTATCTTTCTCAAAATCTTTTATATCAAAGAGAGAAAGCAGTGTATCATTGTCCTTTATCGTATTACCAATACCCATTACAAATTCTGCTGCCTGTTCTTCTGTATCAGATACAATAAAACCAAAATCAGAATCTCTAAAAAGAACTTTTGCCAATCCATAACCCTGTGTGAGTGCTGTAGTTTTTGCATGGTCACGTGGAGCAGCGATACTTACAAGTCTATTAGGTGAACAAAACATTTTCCACCATTCGCGGTGGCAATCAGGAATTGCTGTTGGTTCATCATACTTTGGTGCTATAAGAGAACCAATAAATCCCTCTAATACATCAGGGGTAAGCATTACGACTTCTCTGTAATGGTCTTACAATCACCGTCAAGGACAGTTCCTTTTGTAAGTTTCTTAAAACTCTCTGCCAAATCTGCCAGTCGTTGTTCAATAGAAGACTTTGCAATATCTTGTGTAGGCCTTATTTGCAACTCAGTTCTTTGCCTAGTAATAGCAGTGAAAATCTGAGCAGCATCACGCGCCTTAATAGGAACACGAACTGATTTTTCTTCTGATACTATATTGCCGTCTTTGCCTATGTGTTCAGGATAATAAACACAGTCACCATTAAGAACGCGATCTTCCATCATAGCCATAACACTGACAAGTGTTTTATTAATAACGCCCAGTAGTTCATCATTCTGTTCAACCATGATGCGTTTTTGTATTTCAGCCCACCAAGGTTCTTGTTGCCAGCTTCTAATTACTTCTGCTGGAACATAACACTTTGCAGCTACTTCATCCACATTACCAACAACACAATAAAATGCACATGTCTCTACTTTTTTTTCTTGTGAAAAGAAGTCAGGATTACGTACCTTAAAAGGACGACCCCGCTTTTTAGCGGGAACAATCGCCCCACCATCAATTTTATAGCCACCAGTTAAGAACTTTTCCTGTTCAGGTGTCTTGTGTTCTTTCTTGGACATTTACTACCTCTCTTCATTCTATTTGTGATAATACTGCTTTTACAACTTCAGTAGGATCATCTATAACTTGTATCAAGTCCAAATCAGAAATACTTATGACACCAGTATCAACCAGCGTTGATTTAAACCATTCCAATAAACCTGTCCAAAAGAAACTTCCAACAAGAATGATAGGAACCTTCTTTGTTTTTCCTGTCTGCACTAAAGTAATTACTTCCATGAGTTCATCTAATGTACCAAACCCTCCGGGCATAGCAACAAAAGCATTTGCATGTGTTGTAAATAAAACCTTACGCACAAAGAAGTATTTGAAGGAATAACTTTTGTCTTGGTAAGCATTACCACATTGTTCAAAAGGAAGCATGATGTTTAGGCCTATGCTATCAGAAGTGCCAGCATAAGCACCCATGTTTATTGCTTCCATTATTCCGGGGCCACCACCTGAAAATACAGCGTAACCATTGTCTGAGAATTGTTTTGCAATCTCTTGTGCGGCAGTGTGGTATGGGTGGCCCTCTTTTATTCTGGCACTTCCAAAAATACTAACTGCCTTATGCACATCTTTTAAATATTTCGTAGCAAGAATAAATTCAAGTCTTACATCAGAAATATCTAATATACCACGCACGGTGGTTGTATTGGTTTCTCGCATGGTGTTACCTCTCTTTTGTTTGGTGTGCTACTGCCGAAACTTCAGTGTGTCTTCACGAGACTGGTTGAAGAAGGGTAATGCAGTAGCAGCCCTTTTATAAAGTGCATGGATTTTTCACTGTCGTTGTCTGGTAATTAAAGATTACCTTAAGATTAAGAAGTGCTCCATGCTCTTTTATTTGAGGGTGAGGTTCTGGGCTTTTACCAGATGGCTGAATGGTGCTTAACCTTTCCCTATCGAAGCACCCATGCTTTCTTCTTATAGAAGAAGATAATGACAAGTAACAAACTATTCGTGGATGCTCTCTGCTCTTTCGACGCGTGTCACCACGAGGATGTTTCTTTTCTTTTTCTCTCCTACTACAATCTTAGACTATAGGATTTATAGAAAGTTCAATATTTATTTTTAAGTACTTTCTAATAAGAAAGAAAGTAATATAAAGAAAGAATAATATATATTAAATACAAAAGCTTTATAACGAAGTTATATAAAAGCTTTTGTTTTATTTATTGACATATATTTAAATATAACCATTTGACCTATAAAATTAATAAAAAGTTCCACAAAATTAAAAATAAAATTACACAGAGCAGCAAGGTATTTCATACCTGCTAGGAATGGTCTGTGAGAACTAAAAACAACAAAAGGTTGTGCAGAGTAGTTTGGCAGTTTAACAAGTCGTGCCAGAACTCCATAGGAGACTCTTAGAGGTAGGTAGAATCTATCAGCGATGTGGCGGTGCTGTGCTTGTATTACCTGCCCCATAAGAATCTCTTAAAGGGGCTATTAATAGAATATAAGTATTTATTAATATATGCGGAAATGAAAACTTTAAAATTGGTTGTCATAATTTGTCTGCCCCATGCAAAATATATTTTTATTTTTTATTTGCCCCTCCCCTCCCCTTCGGGGTACACCGCCACCCCTGCCCCTATCCCCCACCTATCATAAGCATATACTTATACATGCCTCCATGATATATGTATAAGCATTACCTTATACCTGTTATTGTTTATACATATGTTGATACATTCTTTGTTCAATCAATAGGGTTTAATCATATGATGTTATATAACTAATGGTTATATACATATGATTCTATATAGATGTATATGATGTATAGACATATGTTTAAACATTGGTCTGATAACCAAACAGCTTATTCAATGACATAGCCAATGATAATAGTAATGAGAATGCTTCGCATTCTCAATCAAATACAAACAAAGTAAAGTAAAGATTCTTTATGTCTCTCTACACAAGAACATGCCTGTCCATTAGCTCAACAGAACAGAATAAGCACATAAGCCATTGAATACAGAGGGATTCTGAACGATTCTATGCATGAGTGCCCTGATTCTTTATCAGAATGGCTGTAATCACATCTGGGCTGCTTATTTATTAAGCAATCAATACCTTTTATGGGTCGTTCTCTGTGACGATAACAGAACTATTTGATTCCTTTGTGGTCTAACAACTAACACCATAAGGAGGAATACGTATGCTTATTAACTTACCACAACAGGCTTTTCTAAATTCTCTTTTAACTTATCATGACATTACTGGGGAAATCACATGGAATAGTAATGGCCTCCTTGCAGGAAGTCATCGAAAGGACAAAGGAATTCAAATAAAGATCAAGAACATCTATTATATGGCACACCGCATTATCTGGGTGCTTGCTTATGGCAAAGCCCCTGAAGAAGGAAAAGTGATAGATCATATTAATGGCAATCGTTCAGACAATAGGCTGTGTAATCTGCGTTGTGTAACACAGCAAGAAAATTTACAAAATCAACACAAAGCACACAAAGGGAATGCCTCGGGTTTCCTTGGGGTTACATGGGACGCCCCACATAAAGCATATAAAGCACGCATTCATGTAAAGGGTAAAGATATATTTTTAGGGCTTTATAAAACACCTAAAGAGGCACATAACGCCTATCTTGTTGCAAAACAGATGCATCATCAAGGTAATACCCTTATTAGTTAGTCAAGATATGACGAAAAACGTCATGGCACTGACGAAAAACGTCATGTGTATTAAACCCATATATCATAAGACATAGGCTTGTATATAAGCATTTGCTACTGACAAAAACCGTCACATGCAATCATTCCTTACCACATAGCTATATGCCTTTACAAGCTGGCATGGTTTCTGCTTTGTATTGGGCGAAGGAGCAGCGAACGCACCACTCCATCAAATAGTACAAAAAGATTGGACTTAATTGAAACAGCTATATCTGCTTGACAGCAAGACAAAAGTGTAAGGGTGATCTAGGTCAGGATGACAAGCCCCCAAGCGAACAATAACACAAGTCACACTGTGCGCCGTGCAATTCGGCAAGGTTATCAAAGCAGCTTAATATATAGGCTGTTTCGAGAAACAACTTAAAGAGGTGACGAAATGAGACAAATATTAATAGATGCATATATGGATTATATAAACAACTACCTGACAGTAGAGAGATATGCAGAATGTAACCATCTCACAACAGTTGAGGGTCTGGCGTTAATATACCTTGCAAGACGTGTATATTTTGCCCCTGATCCAGATTTTTTGATTACTCCAGCACAACAGAGCACAGAAAATGGCAGAGTATGAGGGTGTGAGTCCTTCCGAGTAATCAACCCAATTAATGTAAAGGAGTATAAAATGAAAAACTACAGAAAACTGACACTACAACAGCTTGTTGATGCAAAGGCTTGCTCAGGACAAGTTAAACTGTTCCGTGATAC
>CAAGKR010010598.1_pt1 | contig 43955 bp, 38 predicted proteins | sample 2556971 | NCBI WGS metagenome assembly CAAGKR01 (sample SAMEA5207829, study PRJEB30636) | soil metagenome | biome: forest; feature: boreal; material: soil | place: USA | collected 2011-09 | depth 1 m | reverse complement strand
GGGTCAACCCGAATGACTAATGGTTCCGCGGTGCGCAAAAGATCGGGATTAACCGTGACCGCAGGCATCTTTGTCGAGCGAAAGTAGCCGTGCCAAGCCGCCGGATTGTTACCTTCAAGATCCCACTCCAAATCGAAACCACCAATTGTAAAGGCGCAATCAATCAGTTCCCAAACGGCGTGGGTCTTCCCTGTGGCCAACACATAATCTCGATAGTTACCGCCGTCGTCGGACTCGATTGCTTCGCCAGTCACCTCGCTGCGAGTTCTGATTTGGCGTAGTATTCTAAGCATGCCTTCGACATAATCGGGAGCAAACCCCCAGTCTCTTTGCACTTTAAGATTGCCCACCGCTAGAGGTTCCGAATTCGGGAGTTGGGCCTTTGAGAGTAGCTTAAGCCTGCGAACATGCTCGACGACTTTACGAGAGAGAAACGACGCCGGGCGGCGGTGAGATTCATGATTCGACAGTATGCCGCTTGCGATGCGTAGCCCATAAACTTCTCGATAAGAATGGCAGAGTAAATGGGCCGCAGCTTTAGCACTGGCATAAGGACTCTGCGGATTGAGGGCTGAGTCCTCATTGTATACGGTGGCGCCGCTCGAAGGTATGCCGAACATGTCGGTCGAAGATGCCTGATAAAAACGAGTGTGCGGACTGTTCTTTCTTATGCACTCGAGCAGATGAACGACTGACTCAGCATTGGTTTGCCAGGTATACAGCGGATCGGAAAAAGATTTTGAAACGCTGCTTTGTCCCGCCAGGTTGTAAAACTCGCTGGGCTGGATGCGTTTGATTAAGTCAAACATCGGCTGCGGCTTTAACAGATCGATTTGGTGCAGGCTAAAGCGGGCCTTCGCATCCCCGGCCAGGTGTTCAAACTCCACGGTTGCAGCCTGCCGGCTCGTGGCGTGAACGAACCAGCCATCTGCCAACAAGTGTTCACTAAGAAAAAAACCGTCCTGTCCACCGGCGCCGGCGACAACTGCGACTCGGCTTTGCGTTTTAGGCGACATTGGATCCTTCAATCGACTCTGAATTACGAACGAAGATTAGTGCACTCCAAAGGAGGATGGATTGATTGATCATCCTTCCGATACATTTTGGTTTCCTTCAAAAACCTTATCCGATCAGGCAGACGTCTGACATCAGTCAGCGCCTGGCGAAATCCTGCCCTGGTACGAACGCTCAGCCAACCGTCTTTCGGTCTGATCAAAGAGTCCTGGTACCGTCTAAACTGTTCATCTCGCCAGCCCGGCAACTCAGGATATTTTTGGCTTATCTCTGGATGACTCAGCAGTCCTTCAAGCAGCCAAAAGTGATCATACTCGGATCTTCCTTGCAAGAAATTAGCAGTGCTTGCGGATTTACCATGGACGCGAAAGAAGAGAAGTTTTTCATCGACAAATCCAATATCGTAAAAGAACATGATGCGTAACCACATTTCAATGTCACACGCCTGGTGCATCCGAGTATTGAACAATCCAAGGCGATGAAAGACTTCTTTCCGGATCAAAGTAGACGATGGCTCGGCAATACAGCACCCATGGAACTCCTTGGCGTGGTGCTGGACAAAGAGGGCGAGGCCGTCATTAAACGATCGCACATCCTTAAATTTCAAGTGAGGATCGCTGTAGTTCTTAAGGATATCGCTTGCCAGTTCCGGCGGCGCATCATTGTCGAGTACCAAATCGCGACGCGCAAAAACCAAACCCATCCGCGAGTACGAAACAATTAGCGAAACCATCCTGTCGATGCACTCCGGATAGAGCGCATCATCCTGAAACAAAAACTTAATGTATTCTCCCTTGGCCAACCGCACGCATTCGTTCCAGTTGCCAGCTAAACCCTGGCTGCGATCGTTGCTTGCCAGGCGAATGCGCGAGTCCTTCAACGAGCGGACCACATCAATGGTATTGTCGGTTGAGCCATCGTCTACCACCAGAATCTCCAGGCGCTGGTATGTCTGACTAAGCGCTGAAGACAAGCACTTCTCCAGCCATTTGCCACCATTTAGCGTGGGAATACAAACCGAGATTAGAGGATCTGGAGTGAGTGGTTGCAAAGCTAAATGTCAGACATCCTTAACGCCCGGATGAGAAACTGCATAGAGAAGATAGTGGACATAGACCGTTAATCGTCTGGCCAAATCGGAGTAAACCGATTATAGAGGTTCTTTTGCATCTCAGGCAAACACGGCCCCCCGAACATGGCGGGCGGTTCATATTAACAATTCAACAGAGGTCACGCGCTGTGTTACTTTATCAGGATCGCGATTGACTAGACTCAAGAAACCTGTGGTTTTCCAAAGACCAAAAGACGAGCGTAAAGAACCGCCTCATTTGCTGCGCAGAGCGTATGAAGTTTGGCGCGCTGATGGAGTGTCCGGGCTCACAAATAGAATTCTTCAACGATTACCCCGGCACGATGAAGAACAAGAGAAGCGGAAAACCTATCAGAGGTGGGTGGCCCAGTACGCCACGTTGAGTCCAAGCGACCGTGACGCCATACGACTTCGGATTAAAAGCCTGAAATACAGACCTGGCATTTCAGTCGTCATGCCTGTCTATAACACGGAAGAGCAATGGCTGCGGCGGGCGATCGAATCCGTTCGGGGTCAGCTTTATCCTCACTGGGAGTTATGCATCGCCGATGATTGCTCGACGGCTCCTCACGTCCGCCGGATTCTGGAAGAGTTCGCTGCAAAAGATGAACGCGTCAAAGTCGTCTTCCGAAACACGAACGGTCATATATCGGCCGCGTCAAACACCGCCCTCGAGCTCGCCACACAGGAATTCGTTGCTCTCCTTGATCATGACGACGAGTTAACTGAGCACGCTCTGTACCTGGTCGCCGAAGAACTGAGCGCGCATCCCGAGGCCGATTTGATCTATAGCGACGAGGACAAGATCAACAGTCAAGGTCAATTGACGAGTCCTCACTTCAAAACCAATTGGAACCCGGATCTTTTTTATTCGCTAAATTTCGTTTCGCACCTTGGAGTTTATCGCCGCGCGATTCTGGAAGGAATCGGCGGTTTCCGTACCGGCTATGAGGGTAGCCAGGATTATGATCTCGCGCTGCGGGTAATCGAACAGATACCGGAACAGCACATAAGGCACATACCTCATGTTTTGTATCACTGGCGCGAATCCCCGGCATCCGTCGGCTTCGACATCAAAGCCAAGGCTTACGCGCACGAGAACGCTCGGCGCGCGCTGCGATCTCATTTCGAGCGCACTGGAAAGAATGGCGAGATCGTGCCGGGCTATTTCATCTTCCATCGCGCTGTTTATCCCTTGCCTAATCCGCCGCCTTTCGTAAGCTTGGTTATTATCGCCGGCGAACACGTGGAAACCCTCAAGCGTTTGGTCAAAGGACTCGAAGATACTGATTATGAATCAATCGAAGTCATTATTGTTGCTGGGCAGAACTCCTATGCTCAGATTCAAAGCTATGTGAACACGCCCCAGGCGAAGTCGCGGGTGAAAGTCCTTCAAGCGGATGATTCTTCCAACCTCTCTGCACAAACAAATCTCGGTCTCAGTCAAGCCGAAGGCAATATTGTGGGTTTCGTTAGCAGTAGCATCGAGATCGTTTCACCGGACTGGCTTCGTGAGATGGTCAGCCATGCGGTGCGGCCAGAAATCGGCGCAGTAGGAGCCAGACTCATCGATGAAAGCGATAAGATCAAACACGCCGGCACGGTCTTGGGACTGCGGGGCTGCGCGGGCAGCGCATTCAAGGGTTTTCCACGAACCAGTGACGGCTACGCTTTTCGCGGGCAGGTGATTCAAAACTATTCCGCCGTAAGCGGAGACTGTCTGGTCATGCGCCGAAGTGTATTCGACGAGGTAGGCGGACTCGATGAAGGAAATCCGAGCGTCGCTTTCAGTGACGTTGATCTTTGCCTGCGAATCGAAGAGAAAGGTTATCGCGTTCTTTGGACGCCTTACGCGGAATTACTTCAAACAGGTCGGAGTTTGTGGGAGGCTGACGAAGAGTCCGTGCGGACACGTGGCTCGTTCGAAGCAGCGTGTGCTCCCCTGGCAAAGTGGGGACAAATCCTCGCCGACGACCCGCACTATAATCCGAACCTCTCTCTCGAACAGGAAGACTTCTCCCTCGCCTGGCCCCCACGAGCCACAAATCCATGGAAGTAGGAACGGCGTGAGAGTGAGATGGGCGGCGCGCGACAGCGTGTCAGGGGGCCGCTAGAGTTTCTTCAATGATATGTCCAAGCCTCGCCTCGAAAGCTTCAGGGGAGCATTCACTTTTCAAACGGTCGAGCGCGTTTGTCCTGAGTCGCTCCCAGAGTGTGGCATCTCGATAGAGGCGCACGCACGAAGCGGCAAAGGCTTCGGCGTCGTCACCGGTCAGCAGTTCCGTCTCGTGACGCCAACCGAGTTGGGTTGCGAGGAGCGTCGTGGACACAATTGGTAGACCGTGAGCGGCCGCCTCGTAAATCTTGAGTGGTATTCCGGCAGCGAAGCGGGTCGGCGCAACAAACATGAGCGCGCGGTCATAGAGGGCTGTTAGGTTATCGACTTTACCGAGCACCTCAACGCCCTCGCCCGCCAACTTGTCTTTGAGCTCAGCGCTGCCGAAACCGGCGACCATGAACTTCAAGTTACTTGCCAGACTCTTCCGGATTAAGGGAAAGATCTCTCTGACAAACCAAATGACCGAGTCTGCATTTGGGGTCTCTTCGCCGTGGATCGCCCCGACGAACAGAAGGCCACTGCGCGACTCAAAAGTGTTCGGCGTCGGCGACACCTGAACTGCGTGGCCGAGTGTATAGACGTGCTGGAAGCCATGCTCGGCGAACACTCGACTCTCCTTCTCTGACACGGAGACGACTGCGGAACTGCCATTGCCGATGTTCAGTTCTTCGCCGATCAGCTTGCGCTCCTGTTCCAACGATAGAGGCGCGCCCAGTTGGCGCATGCGCCCAATCTCGCGCATGCTGAAGATGGCCTCGGCATCATAGATGATTCTCATTTTCCCGAGATGGCGGTGGCGCTCGTCCAGCATTGGGCGCAGTGCCGCAAAATTGTGCGGCCGGCTGACGAAAAGCAGATCGAACGTGTCAGCCCACTTTCTGAGATATTCCGGCAGGGCGGATAAACCTTCGCCACGCGCCACTTTTACTTGCAGCGGAAGGTGGCGGTAGACGCTCGACCATTCCTCATTCGGCACGAGGGTAGGGTAGAGCGTGACCGACAGTCCCATGCGAATCAGCCCGGCGACGATGAGGTTGCTCCTGGGAAAACCAGCTCCCAGGTCATTGTGCGGCACGCGGTCTTCGACGAACAGGACGCGCTTTCGCTTTCGCCTTTCGCAGTAAGCTTGAGTAATGCTCGCAGCCGTCCTCGTCGCCGCGTTTCTGGCCTGATAGATGCGCAGGCGCCACGCCCATCTGCGAATGAGTTGACGAGTGCGAGCGAGAAGTTCGTGCCTTGTCAAAGCAGTACCTCGACCTGGAACTCTTTAGGAGCAGGGAAAGCAAAACCGTAAAGGCCGCCGTTACCGGCTGTCGATGATCTTCCGGTAGATCTCCACTGTGTCGTCGGCGCACTTCGCCCAACTGAAAGACCTGGCGCGCTGCAGACCTTTCGCGATTAACTCCTGACGCAGAGCGGAACTGGTTAAGACGTCGAGCATTGCCTGACTGAGAGCCTCAACGTCGTCAGGGTCAACCATGATGCCCGCATCTCCGACGACTTCCGGCAGGGATGTTGTGTTCGATGTGATCACGGGAATGCCGCACTGCATCGCCTCCAGCGGCGGCAGGCCGAATCCCTCGTAGCGCGAAGCATAGACGAACGCTTTTGCACCACTGTAAACCGCACTCAAATCGTCGTCCGCAATGTAGCCTGTAAAGATCACCCGGGAACGAAACTCCGGCGCGCTCTCAGCGACTGAGAGAATCTCGTCATGCATGAAGCCCTTGGATCCGGCGAGGACGAGATTAACGTCGAGCGTCGGGTGCTCTGCCAGCAGACCGAAGAAGCACCGTATGACGTGCGGAAGATTGCGGCGGGCTTCGATACTGGCGATGCTGAGAATATAGTCGCCTTCAGGAATAGAATAAGATCGCCGGACAGCCGCGATGCGCGCCTCGTCGGCGACAGGGGCCAGGCGATCAGACGCCGCCAGCGGGGTGACGAAAGTGCGTTCGAGCAACATCCCGGTGTGCTCGCAAAACTCCTGCCTCGTAAACTCTGAGATACACGTTACCCAATCGCGATCCATGTCAATGCTATCAAGAATCTGCTGGAAAGAAACGGTCGATTCCGGTGGCACGAACTCGCGGCCGTTAATCGGAATCAGGTCGTATATCGTCAGCAGGCGTGGTGTCTCTCTGGTAAGCGTGACCGGAGGCAATCGCCGGTGCGGCGAATGGAAAACATCATAGTCACCAGACTTGAAGAACGGATCAATGCGGTCGAGACGGTAGCGAACGCTCTCCAATAATCGCTTTACGCTACGAACGTAAACCGAGCGAAAGGACGAGGGCGGCAGCGCCCGGAACTCTGGCGAGTGGTAGCTGCTGAAGAAATACTCGTAGAGTTTCGTCAGCCCAAGACGACTCCTGAAAGAGTTGTCGAAGTGGTAAGGTTGGCGATCCTTGTAGTTTTCGACATAGAGCAAAGCTCTCACGGAATTGAGTAGAATATCGTCTCCGCACAGCCCCACCGCGGTCAGCTCGACATCGTCACGCTGATTGATCTTAGACATCACCTCTTCATACACGCGATAGATGCCGCTCTTATTATCGAACTTACCATTAAGCCGGTCGAAGTACTCGGCCAGAACGGAAATGTCGTAAGCAACTCGAATTTTCTCGCTCATGTTCCGGCGTCGCTCTGCTCGGCGGGGCGATCAGAGAACCACGAGAGGAGTGTAATATCGTTAACCGTTTTCGCCATTTACCTGCTGGGTAAACTGGTCCACTACCCGATTGCGAACCTGTCGGTAGTTGCTTGTAGGCGCATACCGAAGGCCCCTTCGTCTTGTTTTCCGATTGGCCTTTTTTTGGAATTTGCTCCACGCCTCCTCATAGGCAGTCAGAGTAGCCTGGGCCGACTTCTCCCAGGAAAACATCCGCGCTCTCTCAAGGCCTTTCTGTCGCAGAGCCTCCCGTAAGTCTGAGTCGGCCAGAATTCGGTGCATTGTTTCGGCCATATCTTTGATGCGATACGGATCAAATAACAGACCAGCATCGCCAACAACCTCAGGTAATGAGGTGGCGTTTGAACTGGCGACCGGTGTTCCACAAGCCATAGCTTCGAGTGGTGGCAAGCCGAATCCTTCGTAGATAGAAGGAAAAACAAACAGATCGGCTCCGTTAAGAAGAGCCGGTAAGTCACCAAAGGGGACATATCCCATCCACTTAACGTCGGATTCCAGGTTAAGCCCTCGAATCGCTTCGAAGATGGGCTCGTAAAACGCGGCCGTGTTTCCCACCAGTACGAGTTGGTGCTCGAACGACGGTTCTTCCTGCTTGAGCATGTGAAATGCTTCGACCAGGCGCGTCAAATTCTTACGCGGTTCCAACGAGCCGATGTGAAGAATATAGGGACGCTCTAATAAACCATACTTTTTCAGCACTCCCCGTATCTCGCTCTTGTCGCTAATAGGACGATATTGTTGGTGGGCCGCGAGCGGGACGACTCTAACATTTTCAATATTGATTCCCAGAGTCTGCGCGACGTCATACTTTGTATACTCTGAATATGCCAGGATAATTTCCATCTGCTCTGCTTTTTCAAAACTTTCTCTAAACCAGTCTGCGCCGAAATAGTAGTGAGGGAAATGGACTGGAATCAAGTCGCTAAGCGTCATTACATTGGCACTGTTCTGCATGGGGAAAACAAGTCCAGCCGGATGATGAAAGACATCTACTTCCAAGCTGGCGGAATTTCGTAGAATTCTGTGCGCTGAACGAGAAACCCGCGCCAGTTGCGCAACCACAGACGATCCAGGATTCATCATGCTCCGCCACAGCGGGAGAAGAGCACGCCGATCGATTTGTTTTCGCCACGAACGGGCGCCCTGTTGGTTGTTTGAATGACCCGAGAAGAGCGCGAGCGGAACATCATACCAAACGTATTGCAGACCGACATTTGAAAAATGATCTGCTATTAGTCGTACAGGTTCCGGTTCGTCCATTCCGGGATAACCGTGAAGAAAAAGAGTTATTCTATGAGCAGAGGCAAGTCGGTCCAAATTCTTTAGCACGTTCCAAAGATAAGTATAAAGTCCGGCTTGGTTCATGCGGCAGATTTCGATATCGATTCCTATATGCATTCGGTTCTTTGCTCAAGATAGGATACTAGCCGGGACCCTAGCGCGAGAAGGATCAATAACACAAAAAGGAGAGAAACCGTACCATATTAAGGGGTTCCAATAGCAAACTCGTCTCAGTCCCGCAACAGTTTTTATTACATTCGCAAGAGATGTCGGATCGTTAGGTGGATGCGCCGACTGAGCGAGTAGCCTTTCAGCGCCAGCGCCTTTGACCTCACCTTAGAACTCACCATCGCGCGTTTCAGCAGGTCATAAGCCGGGCGAGCGATCGGTGAGTTACGACCATACAGGCCCGCAATACGTCGCAACGCCGTGGCGGCGCCGGCTGGGTTTTCACGCAGAGCGCGCCGGTAATGCGAGAAGGCCACGCGACGGATTAGATCTGGTCGAGCGGCGAAGGTATCCGCAATCCGGAGGTAGGCTGCGGCCCTCTCAGATCTTGAGGCTCCCGCTCCCAATTCTGGAAACAATTCCTCAAAGGGCAGGGTGCGGAGGTGTTGTGCATAGAACGTTACTACTTCGCGCTCCCACCTAACGGAATGAACGCCGCGTTGCCCGTGCTCTCTGACTCGCATGAGCAACTCAGGCACGCGCACCAGAGGGAAGCGCCGCGCCAACCGAAGAAGCATCTCTACATCCTGTGTGTAACGCCAGCGCTCCGAATAGAAACCAGCCTCTTCGACGCAGCGACGGTCATAGAAGATCGAATATGAAGCCATTGTGATTCGTCCGCCTGTCAATATGTCGCACAACGCCTTGCCACGTTCATATTCGGGCAGTCGCACCTCAAGCACGACATCACCTGCCGAGTCAATGACCTCTACGTCGGTATAGCAAACTGCCGGAGCTTCTATCCCTTCGATTGCCACCAGTTGCTTTTCAAGCTTAGACGGGGCGAACACGTCGTCATGGCTGAGCCAACTGATGTAGCGCCCCCCCGCCAAGCGCAACCCATGATTGAACGCGCCAGCGACCCCGGTGTTCTCCTGGCGAACGTATCTGATGCAGTCCCCATAACCACGCGCGATGTCCGGCGTCGCGTCAGTTGAACCGTCATCGACCACGATTAGTTCGAAGTCCTGGAGTGTCTGGCTTAACACACTGTCGATGGCGAGACGAAGATAGTTTTCTCCGTTGTACACCGGAAGGACTACGCTTACCGCGGGGCTGCTCATGTTCGATTTTTCCTGGCCGGGCGCACATTCGACAGCGACTACCGCAGCGGCTCAACTGTCTCTACAAATTAAGATCAGGAGAGTAACCCAGCACAATCTTCGCCACGGTCCCGCTAACGTTCTCAACCAGATATTCCGGGGGTACTGTCCATAAGCTCTGCTGGTCGAGGACGGTACGAACGCAACGCTGGACGTCGCCCGGGTCCACGCCCGACAGCATGTTGCTGCCGCACTCGAGGGTCTCAGGCCGCTCGGTCACGTCGCGGATCGTCACATTGGCCACCTTGAAGATGCAGCACTCTTCCTGCACCGTTCCACTGTCACTCAAAACACAAAACGCGTTCCGTTCGAGGGCGATGAAGTCAAAGAGGCCAAACGGTTCATGGAACTGAACTCCTCCATCCGCCGGCGACTCAATCCCCGAGCGTTTCATGCGCGCCCGCGTGCGCGGATGGGTGCTGCATATGACCGGCAGCTCATACTCACGATGCAGGAGTTCCAGCGCCGTTATCAGCGAACGAAGACGATCCTCGACGTCCACGTTCTCCTCGCGGTGCATCGTCACGAGGAAGTATTTGCCGGCCTTAAGCCCAAGGCGCTCATGAATGACCGACTTGTTGATCAAGTCGTCGTAGTGCTGGATAACTTCATAAATTGGGTTACCCGTTACATAGATGCGATGGCCTTCAATGCCTTCACGTAAGAGGTTCTTGCGGCTGCGCTCGGTATATGGCAGCAGCACGTCGCTACTATGGTCTATGATCCGGCGATTCACTTCTTCAGGCACACGGTCATCGTAGCAACGGTTGCCGGCCTCCATGTGATAGACGGGAATGCCCAGGCGTTTCGCGACGACAGCCGACAAAGCGCTGTTGGTGTCGCCGAGGATGAGCAATCGGTCGGGTTGTTCCTCGCGCATTACCTTCTCTGACAGCGTGATGATCTGGCCGATCTGTTCGCCAAAGGTTTCGCCGTGCGCACCAAGATAATGATTGGGTTGTCGAATGCTCAACTGTTCAAAGAAAACGTCACTCAACGAGGAATCGAAATTTTGGCCGGTGTGTACGAGGATGTGGCTGTCGGCCAAACGGTCAAGCTTCTCGATTACCCGGCTGAGGCGGATTATTTCGGGCCGCGTGCCCAGAATCGTCATGATTCTCATGCGAGCATATCTTCCTCATAGGTGAAACGATCACCGATCATAAGCTTGTGTTGACGCAGCAACTCGCCAACGTCGTCCCGGTTCATCACGTTATCGGCCGAACTGTACTCGTGGCCTATTGGGCTCTCGACCTTCGCTGCGACCAGCTCGGGCAGCATCGGCTGGATAACGTAGTAACTTCCACGTTTGACTGTGCGGTAGGCCTCTTCCTCAGAAACCAGAATTTCGTGCACTTTCTCGCCTGGCCGGATGCCCGTAACTACGGTCTCTATCTCCTGATTGCCGATGAGCGCCTCGGCAATGTCCGTCACTCTCGCCGACGGGACGCATGGAATGTAAGTCTCTCCCCGCTCGGCCCCGCGCAACGCGGCGAATATCGTGTCCACCGCCTGCTCCAGGCTCAACAAGAAGCGGGTCATGTCAGCGGTAGTGATGGTCACTGGTCCACCGCGCCGGATCTGCTCGTGGAATAGCGGGATCACTGAACCGCGTGAGGCGAGCACGTTCCCGTAGCGCACGCAGATGAAACGGGTATCGCCGCGACCCAGGTTGGCGCGAACGAACAAGCGCTCTTGAACGGCTTTGGTCATTCCCATGACGTTCACTGGTTTGCAGGCCTTGTCGGTTGAGACGCCGACCACCGTTTGGACCGGCAGGTCGTGCTCGCGAATAGCGCGGATGATGTTCTCCGCGCCGACGATGTTTGTCTGCACCGCTTCAAACGGGAAATACTCGCACGACGGCACCTGCTTTAACGCCGCCGCATTGAAAACCACATCAGCGTCCCGCAAAACCGTCGCGACGCTGTGAAGATCGCGTACGTCGCCAATGTGGAACTGAAGTATCTGTTCGAAGTTGCGATAGATGACCTCATCGGTGGGAGCGCGCAAATGCTGGAAGGCCAGGCGCATCGAGTGCTGTTTCGCTTCGTCACGGGAAAAAACCGTAATCTGGCGCGGCATACCTATTTCACCACCAAGCAGTCGCTTGACCAGCACTTTACCTAGCGAGCCAGTCCCGCCGGTAACCACCACTCTCTTATCGCTTAGGAACATTCGTCCTCCGGATCTCATGATACGGCGTCAAGTCAGCATGCGCGCTCTCGATCATTTCTCGCCAGGCCGGCGCCTTGATGCCTGTGGCTTCATTGAAGCGGGAGCTGTTGAGACTACGATCGCACTTAAAAGTTTCATCAGGCTCGAGCTCTATGTCGAGTCCGTAAGCCTGCTTGATGAGCCCGAGAAGGTCAAATTTGCTAATAGGTTCTGCGGCCACGTGCCAGACACCGCACATTTTCGGATGCTGAGCTACGAGCTCACCGATAAGCTCGGCAAGCGCGGAGGTAGTAAACCCACTAAAGATAGCTCGTTTGAAGCCGCGGACGCGCTGTCCCCGTTGCGACAAAAACCATTCCAGCAACCCGTGCGCGCCCTGAAGCTCTCGCCCAATCATTGAGGTGCGAATCGTAAGACATCCTTCGTCCGTCACTTCGCCTAATAACTTCGTCCTGCCGTACAGGTCCTCTGCATCCGGCGAATCCGTCTCGGCATAGTTGCCTTTGCGTCCTGAGAAAACGCAATCGGTGCTCAGATGGATCAAGCGCGTGTTTGTCGCCCGACAGAGTCGGGACAGACGATGTGGAAACAGAGAATTTACGGTTATGCTCGTCACCGGATCCTTCGCCCCAACATCCTGCTTGACGATTCCGATGCAGTTAATGACTACATCCGGATGGACGAACGCACAGGCGCGCATTACGCTGTCAAAGTCCTCAGCCGTCACGCCGCCCAGCGTGCGTGAGTCGTCAAAAATCCCGAACCGCGCGTAAGTCGCGGGGGTACTGCGGAGGGTCACGTGCGTGTCGAAAGTTTGCGAGAAAGTCTGCCAGATCTTATGACCTAACATCCCCGACCCACCAAGTATCAGTATCCTCATTCCTATCCGTTAACTCTGCGGGCGAGCCGGGCCTAGGCACCCAACTCTTTGCGGTAGTATTCACGAAACCAGTCAACTGTCTTCTTCAGCCCTTCATCGAGACTTACGTGCGGCTTCCAGCCAAGCGTATCACGCGCACGCGCGCTGTCGGCGTACATTCGCCAAATTTCTGTGGGTCGGTAAGGCAATGCGCCGATCTCAATTCTGGAGCGCGTTTCGGTTAACTCTGCAATCTTGGCGACCAGGTCGCGGATCGGGACTTCCTCACCAGCGGCCACGTTCATCACACCGTCAACCTCGCCTGCGTGTGACGCGGCCAACACCAGCCCGTCAACGATGTTATCGACATAGTTAAATTCGCGCGTCTGTTCGCCCGCGGTTGTCTTGATCGAAGCGCCGCGAAGACAGTTCACGATCAACTCCGGAATAACGGCCTTGACACTCTGGTAAGGACCAAAGGTATTGAAGGGACGCAGGATGACAACTGATGTCTCACCCCCAATGCGCTGTTTCATATGGCAATATAGCTCGCCCGCGTACTTCGTGATTGCGTAGGGCGAGATGGGCTCCGGGCACATCGTTTCGATAAAGGGGACTTCGGTCTGGTGCCCGTACACTTCAGAGGTTGACATATAAACGAACTTCTCGACGCCGGCACAGATGTCGATGAGGTTCGCGGTCCCCTTGGCGTTCACGTCAAAACACTCTTCGACCTGCACGAAGCTCTGGCCGACGTGATTATAAGCAGCAAGATGGAAAACCACTTCGGGCGGGAACTCCCGAAGACCGGCTTCGAGCGCGCCGCGGTTGCGCAGGTCTGCTTCGATTACCTGAATGTCTTCCCAGCAATCACGCAATCGCTCGTTCTTCATTACATTGCCATAGCGGGCCGTAGTAGCGACTTCCGCTCCGTCAGCAAGCAGCCGGTGCACCAGGTGTGATCCTATGAAACCCGATCCCCCTGTTACCAAAACACGTTTCCCATTCATCTGGTCTGTCCATCCAGGTAAGTGTAAAATTGAACAATCTCGTTCTCGGCTTTAGCCCGTTCCTTCTCGGTGTTGATTGTTAGGTGTTTGCCAGTGTGCTGATATGAGCCCAGAACACCCGCCGCTGCCATATCCGATAGAAAACCAGGCAAGTCAGAGCCGGTTTGCAAATAGTCGAGGGCCTTTGGCTCGTAAAACATGAATCCGATATTAATCCAATAAGGCAGCCGCGGCTTCTCAGCGAAATTCTGAACGCGTCCACAGCTGTCAACCTCGACTATACCGAATAGGCTGTGCAGGGGATGAAGCGTCAGCGTAGCCAGCGCCCCACTCTCCATGTGATGTTGCAGCAAATCAGCTACGTCAACGTTAGCCAGCGTATCACCGTAGCAGAGGAGGCCGCGTCCCCGGACATGCTCGCGCGCATGAAGAATGCGTTCGGTCATGCTCACGTCTCCCGAGTTGACGCACGTGACTTCCCATTGGGGATGTTTGCGCTGTTGCAAGAACTCTTCGATAGCTTCGGCTTTATAACCCACGCAGATTACGAAGCGCGATACTCCGGAAGCTGATAGATAATTGAGCAAGTGTTCGAGCAACGGCTGCCCGTTAATCGGAACCAGAGCTTTTGGCAGGCTCTCGGTAAAGGGGCGCAAGCGTTCACCTTTACCGCCACAAAGGACTACCGCCGTGGTGTTAGTGGTCAACTCGTTCATCTAGTTTGAGTGATGGCCGACACCATCCTGCTCTGCTGACTTTGCGCGCGAATCGATGTGTTTATACATATTCACAACCTGCGGCGCGACGACCGAAACATCAATCCGTTCGGCGGTAATGCGGGCGTTTGTTTCGGCAGCCTGATCAACCATTGCGTCATCGGTGAGCGCACGTCTTAGTGCCGCGGCTACTGCCTCCGGTGATTCGGGCGGCACCAGCAACCCGTTATCTCCACATTTTATCCATTCGTCGCCACAGCCCGTGTTCGACTGGATCGGAAACGATCCCAGAATCATCGCCTCCAGCAGTGATGTGCTGATCGCATCGCTGATGCTAAGTCCGATTGATACCCGAGAGCGCCCATGCATTCGCAGGATATCATCGCGCGTCCATTTCTGCTGCTCAACCTCGAAGGGAATTCCCATGTCATGGCTGACCAATGCGGCCGCCAACTTTACATCTGAGTCGGCCATATACAAGCAAACGCTGTAGCCGTCCATAATGTCGGCGCACAACGCGATGGCCCGCAACCCCACCAGCGCGCGGCCCGCCCAATTCTGATAACCTTTTAATGCGATGACACGTCTTGATGAAGTTTTCCCGGGAACGCGGAACCGGCGCATCTGTTCAGTATCAAAACCACCCGTTACTGGAAAGACCGGCAGCGCTTCGCCTTTGAGCCCTAATGATTGCGCCAATTCAAAATCGCGGTGGCACTCACAATGATAGTAGTCACATGCTGATAGTATCGACCGGATCCGCTCTGCATGTTCCGGAAGCCGACCGAAGAGATATATGTCACTTCCCCAATTCGTCACCGCCCAGGCAGGAAACTCCAGGCCTTCCCGCGAAAGAATCTCCCTCGCGGCCAGGGTTAAGTAGCCGGCGTGCTGGAATTCCAACGAGTGCACCAGATCTGGTTTCACTCGCTTGATGACCCGGGCCAACCAGGCGGCGCGATCGCTTAACTCCGGGCGAAATCGACCAACCAGACTACTCACTCGGCTTGTGCGCCTCGCTGGCGGCCATAGTTGCCGCCAGTCGATACTCTTATCCAATTCTTCCGGGGGAAAGGAAAAGAGACCGTAGGTCGTGATATTCCTGAATTTTGGGTGCAGAACTCCCTCACGTGAGGGAAACAAATGGATATCCCAACCCTGATTGCTTACCTGGTTGATCCACCTGACTGCATGAATGCTTTCCGGAAAGGCTACAAAAAGAATACGCAAAGTCTAATTAACCTACCTCCTGTGTAAGATTCGAAGACCCCGCCCGCGATCCAGTGTCTGGGACAGCCCTACCCGTTTGCCTGTCTACCAGAATCTTGTCCCGATGGATGGACTTAGTGCGGTCCTGCGAGCCAACCAAAGCGGTATCTAAGAGAGTTTCGTGCGCGATCAATAATTGGGCGCAATCTGTTCGTCAATGAACGCCAGATCGGGCTCAGCCTATGGTATTCAAAGTATGACAGTGCCATCCGACAATACGCAAAACTCAGCTTTGGGCCCCAGTATTTTCTACTAATGGCGTGCATCTCTGCGAGTTGTTGGGGGCCCTGAGAGAACGAAACAGTCCCCTCATCACAGCGAAACTTTGCCAGGACATGATCGACAATCTTAACCTCGAACTTTTCCGTTATCTTGATCCAGTGGTGATAGTCCATCGCATAGCGATCCGCTTCGTCAAAGCCGCCGACCACCTCGACTGCGGTCTTTCGAAAGAAGGTGCTCGGCGCAGGCAGAAATACCGTTCGCACCCAGTGTCTCCAGCATTCGATCAAATCCCGCCGGTTGGAAAAGGCCGCTCTCGAAGTAAACGCGATCGTACCGTCGTTGCGAATGTGATCGCAGTTGCCCGACACTACACCGACCGACGGGTTCCGCTCAAATTCAGTCGCCACGATCTGAAACGAATCGGGCTCGTAAAAGTCATCATCGCCGTTTACCCCAATGATTTCGCCGGTCGCCAGCGCGAGACCCTTGTTCAGCGCACTGGAAATGCCGTTGTCCCTTTCCGAAATCCACCTGATGTGTGGATACTTTTCCGCCAGGGACCTGATCAGCTCAACTGCCCCGTCGGTCGAGCCACCGTCAATAATCAGATGCTCTTTGTATGGATAGGATTGGCCTGCAACACCCTCTATGCAACGAGGCAGGAAGTCCTTGCGATTTAGGGTGGCGGTAACTATGGATATCTTAAGTTTCATTAATCCATGCCGATTAGCATCTATTCATAACATAGATAGCTTTGTTCGATCCTTCTACACTATTGCGAATACGACCGCCCCAATCTCGCCAGGATTTCCAGTACCGATTAAATCGTAACCGTTCTTTATTCACACCCACAATCCCAGACGCACTAGTTGATCGAAGGCCCGCCAAAAAACAGGATATACCTTCCTTGATAAATCCTCCGGCACACTTCAGCCCTCCATCTCAACGCATTCCTAATTCCATCCAGCGCCCGCGGCCGACGTGGAGATCCTGATGGCGACGGCCTTTCATTAGTCGGTATTCGCGGCGTCCCGGGTAGAAGTACTCGACCGAGGCTGGGATCCCGCCGGGCGATTTTCGATATCGTTCTAATATACGGCTTGTAGATTCTTAAGACTGCCCGAGATGTACTCACCTTGTACCTCGCCAAATTCGGCTCATAGAGCCAATTACCCACCCGCTTAAGGCCGTGGAAGTGAAAAAAAATCAACGGCTGCCCGTCCACGAAACATTGCCCTGCCCGGAAATTAACGGCGTACTTCGCGAGATTCCAGGGGGCAAGATTGGCGCCCTTGTGCTGCAGGACAATGAGCTTGTCGAAACGAGCCGGCCAATCGTCCAGGTATTTCTGATCCGCATAGCGATTGCCTTCGACGCGGTCATAGCACCATTCCAAACACTGTTCCCGCCAACGTCGGAGACAAGCTAAGCCGGTCTCATCACGTCTAAAAAAAAGAAAGCCAACGTTATAGATGCCGTGTTCGGTCAAATCACTAAGGTCGGGTGGAAACCGATGTTCAATGATCGCGATGGAGTGGTCGTTTATTTCCTGGTAAAGCGGAGCAGGATCAGCGAAGAAAAAGAGATCAGCATCCAAGTATGTAATGGCGTCGACGCTGGGGGCTTTGTCCAAAACATACAACGGCAAGGCCGGCGAGCAGGTAAAGTAGTACTCGACCAGCGTTCGGTTCTTCTTAGCCTCAAGCAATCTGGGGCATTGGTCCTCAAGCTCAGCCAAAGATATCAACCGCACACCAGGCAAATCCATCTTCTCCAGAGCCTCATAACTGACGTCATCCATGCACAAGACCCAAAGCTGGAATAACGGACAGTGCTCTACCAGCGACTGATGGAGGGCGAGTCCGCGGAGAAGATAATGTTGATCGAAGTAGGTGCAAAAGTGTCGCATCGATTCGTTAGCCAACTCCGTGCGCCGCCCACTCGGAAATGGTTCGGGTGATCGAGCATACCTCTTCATCGCCAAGTTGGGGATACATAGGCAGACTTAGCACTTCGCGGCAAACCTGCTCGGTGTTACCCAGGCCCGTCGGCGCTGTCATTATCGTCCCTTGATACGCAGGTTGCATGTGCACCGCAAGTGGGTAATGAATCAGAGTCCCTATGGATCGTTGCCTCAGAAAGCTCCTTAGATCGTCCCGGCGCTGACTGCGGACTACATATTGGTGGTACACGTGAGTGGCGGGCCCGCTTACTTGCGGCAAAATCAATCCCGTCGCTGACAGTTCCGCATCATAAATTTCGGCGATTCTTTGGCAGCGCGCATTTTCTTCATCCAGGTACTTTAGCTTGACGCGTAAAACAGCAGCTTGAAGTTCATCCAAACGAGTATTCATGCCCCTTGATTCGCTGACATATCTCTCCCGCCACCCATATTCACGCAACGCACATGCTTTTCCTGCTAGCGCCGTGTCACTGGTAACTAAGGCTCCTCCGTCGCCCAATGCTCCCAGGTTCTTCGTCGGGTAAAAACTAAAAGCGGCCATATCTCCCCAGGTACCTGTCTTTCGTCCATCGATACCGGCACCATGCGATTGAGCGCAGTCTTCGATGATCATCAGATCATGGCGCTTGGCGATGTCTTCTATGGAAGTCATATCACAGGGATGGCCGTATAGGTGAACAGGAATAATGGCTTTGAGCCGTCCGGCCGATTTCCCCGCGCGTTGGTTAAGAGCCTTAATTGCATCTTCCAGGCGCTCCGGATCCATAGTAAAGCTGGCCAAATCGATGTCAACCAGAAATGGTGTTGCCCCAGCAAGTTCAATCGCAGCCACCGTGGCGACGGCTGTGTGCGACACCGTAATCACAATGTTGCCGTGACCGATGTCGCAGGTGCGCAGCGCCAGGTGAAGAGCATCCGTGCCGTTGCCTACTCCGACAGCCGCGCGCACATCCAGGTAATCAGCGAATTCTTGCTCAAAAGCAGCAACCTCCTTACCGAGGATGTACCAGCCGCCTTCCATTACACGAAGTACAGCCTGATCAATCTCGTCCTTGTGTGCTAGATAACTGGACTTGGGATCGGCGGCAGGCACAGACAATGAAGCAGACAAGAAACTCACCTCACAGATACGAGCTTAGATGCTCTCGATAAAATGTCAAAGTGCCGGATAGTCCTTCGCGCAAGGACACCCGCGGCTCCCAACCTAGACGAGAGCGAATATGGCTAAAGTCGGCATAGTAGTCACCTATGTCAATTCGTTTTCGTTCCGCTGGGAAGCTGCACATGATGTACTCACCTCCGCCATTCACGTCGACTAGAAGATCAGCCAGGTCCTTCAGGCTAATTACCGGCGCGCCCCCTAAATTAAAGACCTGCCCACTCGCGTCATCGCTGCCGGCCGCTAAAAGAAAAGCTTCAACCGCGTCGTCAACATGCGTAAAGTCTCTTAACTGATCTCCATCCCAAACTTCGAAGGGCTTTCCTTCCAGGATCAAGCGCACCCAAACGCCCAGGAATGTCTGTCGCGCGTCTTTCACTCTCATGCGGGGGCCTATCGTATTAGTCAGCCGCAGCGCACAGGCTCGAATTCCATAAACGTTATTGTAAAGAATATGGTACCACTCACCGGACATCTTGTTGACGCCGTTAATATCAACCGGTCGGAGCAGGTGTTTCTCGTTCACAGGTAGATATTCGGGCTTACCGTAAATCTGTCGTGTGCTGGCAAAAACAATCTTTACGTTCGGATTGTGTCGGCGGCACGCCTCAAGGATTGAAAGTTGCGCACGGCAGTTAATCTCTAAGTCTGCATATGGGTCGATCATCGAATCGAGGTGACTGGTCTGACCCGCAAGGTTGAAAAGGTAATGCTGTCCCTGCACCAGGTAATTCATGCTGTGAGGATCTCGTACATCGGCAATGTTTATCTTCACTCGATCCTCAATCCCCGCGATATTAAACAAGTTGCCACCGTATTCGGGAATCAGGCTATCAACCAGCGTGACATTTGCGTGTGACTCCACCAGTCTACGCGCCAGATTTGAACCGATGAAGCCAAGCCCGCCCGTGATGAGGACATTCTTATCTTGAAAAGTCGTGCCCATAAGTTCGCTATCTTATAAACCAGTTGATAGGAGGTCTAGAGAGGCCCCTTCTTAGCTTCCGAAGGGCCCTTACCGTCAGAGATGCTGGCACGATCTTCTGTTCAGGTTCAGGTGCCGCCCGGTCTCTGATTCTTTGTAACGGCTCATCCAGCATCAACTGTGAAATGTGATCTGGGCCAAAGATTCGTTCGTACTCCATCGCCAAATCAATCGCAAAGCCTGGCTGATCGTCGATGAGAGCAAAAGCCCATAACAAAGCGAACTCCCGATTGCCGGCGTCCGTTTGAATCAAAGACTTGATAGTTCTGAAGTATCGCGCTTCAACCCAGCAAGGCGTTCGCCTTACTGTTCGTTCGATCAGTGGGCCATCAAGATCCCTGTTCTCCGCGCTAAGTTCTTTCACTGTGGCGCTCTTCATTCTGACCGTGCCGCAAACCTCCAAGTTGGAGAGCCAGAAACCTCTCTCGGTCAGGGCTTTGTGAGCATCAACAAACAAGTCCTCGCCAACATAAGCATCAATCAAGCCCGGTTCGACATCAATTGCCAGCACCCGAGAGATTACGTCATTTCGCAAGCTGGTGAAGAGCCGCAGATCGGTCCCCTGGGAATCTGTTTTGAACCAATCTATTCGAGGTAATGACAACCGATCCAGCACTTCGTTCAGCGTCGTCGCGCGAACCGTAGTCTCCTTCTCCACCGTGAAGAGGTCAGAGAAAACATAATCTGAAAGTGCCTCCGCATCCGGCCTCAGAGTGCTGGAACAGGCGGGAGATTTTGTCAGATAGAACAACACCTCTTTATCTTCGCCGCTGCTAGTCGCCTCGTTCACAATTACAGCACGATGGAAGCGGCTCTCGGGAATTTCATGCATGTCCCGGAGATCAGGATCAAAACCCACGTAAATCGAATGTGGTGCGATGCTGTCCCAAATGGCGGGAGGAGCCCCGGATGCACCTATATCTATGAGGACTGGATGAATATCCAAATCTGATAGCAAACGATCGATTGTTGTATTCATTGTTTTGGCGACGTTGGATCTTGCTGGATTCCTAGCGAGTGGCGCGAAACAAATAACCACGATATTCACACTGCTCAGGCGCGTAACGGATCTGCGGCTGATATCCAACAATGAACTCACGCACCAGTTCTACCCCTTCCGCCTCAGCGCATTCCAGGAACTCTTGACGGTTAATGCACCAGCCTAAATATTCAGTGTCATAGCCATACGTATAGGGTCTTTGAACCATTACAAAAGAGCGGCACTGATGGACGATTGGCAGTTGCGTGATGAAGATATATCCCCTGGAAGCGCGGGTCAATCCTCTAAGAATCGCAGCCCAGTCCTGCGAGTAATGCAACGAGGTGCTGGCCAGGACAAGGTCATACTGACGCTTCAGACAACTATCGTCGGTGTAAAAGTGCGCTTGTGGAAACAACTCCCGCCCATACTCAGCCAACACAGGAACGTCCTTACAGTGATAGTCGATTTCCAGGTCAGGTATCAGTGCACGGCTGATGAGATAATAGTGCCCGATGCCTCCACCCCAGTCCAGCAGTGAAATAGAGGTCTTAAGCCGGCTGGCAAGCCCCAGGGCATAACCGTAACTCATCATGATGTTATGAAAAATCGGATCCGTCTGTGAGGACAGATCTGATTCGTGTGACACTCCGAAAGGCTTAGCTCCCTCTAACTGTTTAACGAACTCCGGCCACTTGGCGCGATAAACGTTCAGCACGGAATCTACGTCCCAACCCTTGATCTTGGAATCGGTTTCTGCTGCGGACCAGCCTTCGGACATATACTCCCATTCAACCACATCCTCTGTCGGCTCGTAATGCGGTTCCTGCTCAGAGACTTTGGATCTCAGAAGTCTCGCGGCCTGGATTAAGACCGGAGGAATCATGTACTTTATGGCCTTTTTTACTCTAGTCGCGCACATAAAACATTTTGAGCAATCGCAGTTTGGCGAAATTACGTCAAATACCGTCTTACGATAGTAACAAACTCTTGCATTCGATTAAGGTATGTATGTTCTCGCAGGGTTCGGGCCTGGCCAGCTTGCGCGATCGCCTGACGCTCGGCTTCGTGCGTTAAATAGTAGTCAATCAATTCGGCGGCTTCCGCTGCTGAATGATAAGCAACCACTTCTTTACCCGGTTCGAACAACGTTTTCAGATTCTCTTTATGATCCGTGAGCAGAAAAGCGCCAACTCCCGTCGCCTCATAGAGCCGCATGTTGTTCGCGTATGGCCCGGCCACATTAATATGGTGATTCACAGCAACTTCTGAATTGTATAAGACATTGTACATATCAAGCGCCCAAAGCGGGCCGTGATGGACACGGCGCAAGACTGAATTCGCACTCAGCGAGTCGAACCCGTACCCCCAAATATCCAGGGATTGAGACGCCGCAAGATGCTCCAGAAACTCGATTCGCTCTGCGTGGTCTGACGACAACCCGCCGATAAACACTACGCTATGCGCAGGCAATTTTTTCAGTCGGGTCAAAAGTTTCGCTTCAAAGCCCAGGTTGAAGTATTCGCTGCACAATCCTTCGCGTCTGAACTGCTCAACAAAATGCGGGAAAGAAGATAACACTAAATCGTATTCTCTAAAATCAGCGTCCGGAGCGATCGGACAAGCAATCTGACCGGTGATCAACTTTACATACGGGCGCACCTCGCGCAGGAAGGCTGCAGTTGTACCGTTCATGTCCTGCATGTGTAATACGTCGGGACGGTGATGCTTCACCTGAGCGGTCAGTACAGTATGGAACCAGTTGTCAGACGGAGCGTACTGTGGCCAGGGAATCACGCCTGCCCGTCTTCCCAAAACCCACTTCCCAAGCCTAACTCCATGTTCTCCGGCCCACTGGCGCTGTAAAGGCTCGCAGTTCGCAACAAGCTCAGTCGCCTCATGGCCCAGAGCGCTCAGATTGCTCGAATAAAAGTCAGCAGTGCCAAAACATTCAGCCATCAAGGCACGCCACTGTTCATCGTAGGGGCGCTGGGCCAAATCAGGACGCCCGGCGTAGAACGAGTCGAGAAAAGCTGAGTAGTAAGTATCAATAATGAGGATGCGCATGCTTCTGTCGTTACTATGAAAAGGTCTCCATTGACTCATATCACGGGTTAGTAAATTATCGGCAGTCCTAACTCTTCAAACAGAGTCTTAAGATTATTAACGGACGCATCCAGGAGTTCTGTCCTTTTGTGCCGGAGTCCAAGTCGCATCTGGCGCAACTCTTCATCACCGGCTTTGAGCGCACGTTGCATAGCCTCCTCCAAATCGTCGGAGTAAGTAAACGATTCGTTCTCAACCCCGTACGACCTGGCCAAGTCGGTGTGGGCGATCGGTATAACCTGAAATGCCAGGGCGATCTGCATCGACGTGCTCAATTTGTCTCTGAAGTAAGCAACATGGTCAGTTGATTCCCAGTCAACCAAAGGCATCAGGAAATCCGCATTAGCTATTGATCCATAATATTCCTTGTAGGGAAGTTCACCCTGGCTAAATTTGAACAAATGCCCAAGCGCTCGGGCGTCAATTTCAGCCCTTAATCTGTTCCCATCGGGAGTATCATTGCGGCCGACAATCCACACTTCAAAATTCTTGATGTCTTTGGAAATCAAACTCTCGACCGCTTGAACTAGCGAAGTATAGTTGCGTCTGTCATATGCCAAATTGCCCTGGACGCAAAATCTTACCGGATCATTTCGCCCCGCGACGGTTCGTCTTACATTTCCTAGTTCGACTGGAGCAATCCATCCCGCACTGATCTGGTTTGAAACAAAATCAGAAATGTGTTTCGCCATAACCAGGGCCTTTCGTTTCGGCGAAGCGAAAAAACTCGCATAGTCCGAACCAGTAATCATCAAACTGGCGTTGTGCATAACGCCGATAAGCGGAAGCGAAACCTCGGCCGCCGTGTTTAGATTTTCCTTTGGTTCTAAGCTGTTGATGATGACAATATCAAAGCCGCGAAAACGCTTCGCCGGCTGTTTGGCAAGCAAGCTGTCGCTGTCGCGCAATCCAAAACGCAGACCGTTTGCATAGACAAACGGGTCATTACGACGAAGTCTTTCCGGGCAAAAAACCTCGACCTTCACACCCAATCTGTTCAAGATGTGCACGAGAGTTGGCATTGTTTCGCCATGGTAATAGTTAAATTCGACCAGGGCACACCTCAACCTCGTTGGTGAAAATAATGACCTTCTGCCGGGAAAGAAGGAGGAGAGAAATCTTTTTAGGCCCATCTGCCACCCGGCTTCAATGAGGAAATTAAAGATCGCACTCTCGAAGTTCCAAGTCGTCCTCTCCACACCGACTCGCGGGAATGGACCACCAAGAGAATGTCCCAAATGACTAGTAACTTTGTTATAGGTCCAAGGTTTGATGAGAGCACAATACGAATCAAACCGCGTACTAATTCATTGTAGTCAGGTCTGATGTCTGGATGAACCAATTTCGCCCTGTCTTCCTCAGTCCTGCCCTCGAGCTGCCGGTACCAGAACAGCACCTGAGGAACCTTGGCAAATGGCCCCAGGAGGCAAAGTTCCATCAAAAGCAACACGTCAGCACCGTAGGCTCTCCTGGCCAGCGCCGTCTTACGTAGCGCATCTGCCCGGATTAGTCCATAGATGGCGTACCATCCCCAACGAGATACCAAAGTTCTGACTCGTTCCCTTACGTTAGAGCTTGAGAGGTCCGGATTGTCATAATGATCGTATTCCAATTCCATTATTTGACCAGCGTCATTGATGAATCTCAAGGATGTGCAGCAAAGTACCTTAGATACATCGTTCTCAAGAGCAGCGACGCAATTTGCCAAATAATCAGGTTCCCACAAATCGTCGTGCGCCGCCCACATGAAGTACTTACCGTTGGATAATTCAAACACCCGGGAAAAATTCCACGCTGGACCGGCATTCGTTTCCTGTTGATGATAGCGGATGCGTCCATCCTTTGCCGCGTATTCTCGGCAGATTGCTTCCGTTCCGTCCGTTGAAGCATTGTCCGAGATAATCAATTCGAAGTTTTCATAGTTCTGCGCGGTCAGCGTATCGAGCGCTTCGCGTAGGTATTTTCCACCATTGAATACCGGCAAACCAATACTGACCAGCGGTTGAGTTCCACACATACTAAACGAATTCTAGATCGTAAAGCGCGAAAATTCCTACCGGCCTTCATGAAGTAATACTCAGCATTCCCGAACGACTTCATTGCGCCTTCTTTGAACTTGTCGCAGACGATGACCTCAGAGTCCGACGCTGAATCAATGTTTTGACAAAGCGCCTGTAAGAAAAGTAGCATTCGACCGAGCATTAATATCCTGAACACAGCACGATCTAATTTGTGAACGCCTTAACCCTTTCGGAGCAAGTCGCGGAAGTGCCTTTTTGGTGGCACTCGATTGATGTCGGAGCAGGTATCGTCACTCCCGGGCATGCCACTCCGGAGGCTCTGCAATACACCCTCGAGGCAGCTCGTTTCCCTGACGACTTCCGTGGCAAAACAGTACTCGACATCGGAGCGTACGACGGGTTCTTCTCTTTTGAAGCTGAACGTCGTGGCGCCCAACGAGTGGTGGCACTCGACCACTACGTTTGGGAACGTGACATAGCGAAATGCATCGCGTATTGGAAGGACTGCTCAGAGCGAGGCGTGTCAACCAACCCAGCGCACACCAAACAGTACGTTGACCCCGTGAACCTCCCTGGCAAATTCGCCTTCGATACAGCCCATAGACTGTTGGAGAGCAGAGTTGAATCAGTCGTGGTGGACTTCATGGAGGCAGACTTAGACAAGCTGGGCTCTTTTGACGTGGTGGTGTACCTCGGCGTGTTGTATCACATGGAGAACCCGCTCGCCGCGATGCGGAGGGTGGCGCAGGTAACGAAAGACTTAGCGATAATTGGTACCCAGGCGATAGCGATTGAAGGGCACGAGAATCGCGCGCTGTGTGAGTTTTATCCAGGTTCGGAGTTCAATAACGACCCCACAAATTGGTGGGCCTTCACCGAGAAGACTCTGGTCGGACTCTGTCAGGCGGCTGGATTCTCGCGGGTGGAAGTGCTCGTCGGCGAAGCGCGCAAAGATTCTCGCCCCGTGAGGAAGTCGTTAACGGTTAAGGCCCGCTCTGTCGTGGGACATGCCCTACGGGAATTTGGACTGAGGAAGCCGCTGCTCGTGAGCCAACCGGAAGTGGTACGTTACGTATTGACAGCCCACGCTTGGAAGTAACAACCTTTGGCTCGTTAACTGCGATTCGCCCTTCGATCTACTTCTATCAACCTGCATCTATGAGTGACCTTGCTGATTACCGGCTCTCGTGAGCAAGGTCATCCCACCCTTCTAACAATCACTTGATACTCTTTGTGCAAAATCTCAATCTGGGAGCTGAAATCAATGAGAAAGTTGTCAATCGCCATCTGAGGCCGCTCTTCAGGGGGGTAATCCGGGCTCCAAAGGTAATCGTCAAAGATGATAATGCCGCCCCGTTTTAAAAGCGGCCAGCTTAACGACGCATCTGCTTGAACATCGGCTGCGCGGTGACTTCCGTCAATATAGATAACGTCATAATCATCTTCCTTAAAGAGCTTTAGCACTTCCTGAGATCTACCTTTGCATTTCGTCATCCTGCTCGAAAAACCTGAGATTGCGATGTTGTGGTCGAAGCGAATTTCATCCAGTCGGTTTTCAAACATATCGACGCACGTGATCCTGGAAGATGGGTGCGTCAGAATGTTTTCCAGGAACCATAGCGCAGAACTTCCTTCAAAACTGCCTATCTCGAGCAAATGCGCATTCTCTTTATCTTTCAGTCCACTGAGTTGTAATGTCCAGATAGGCGCGAGATGAGAGGATCCGCAATCCAGGGTGAACGAGTACTTCGAAGATTTCATAGCCTGCTTCGCCAGGCGCAGTTCTACAGCGTAGATGAGCCTTGCAAGGGCAATATTTACAACCTTCATTCTTCCTCCCTAACTACACACAGACGGGCGATCAATAAGTCTGGGTGGTCAAGCGTTCTCTAGTCGCGTTTAAGTTGCCTTGTAGAAGTGCCCTCAAAACGTCGCAAACATAAGCAACCTGCTGCCTTGTCAGGTTCAAGGCCGAGGGGAGGTTTACTCCATAAGGGCAGATTCGATAGCTGACGTGATTACGCTCGCGAGCTTCGTGGGCCTGTTTCAGGTGCTGATAAGCCGGGATAGAACTCAGCGGATGAAAGAAAGGGCGAGAATCGATGTTTCTTTCGCTCAGTTCACGGTGCAGATAATCTTTCTCGATTCCTAACCGAGGATCGAGCACCGCGGTAATCATCCAGAAAGCATTCTTCGTCGTCGGCGGTTGCGGATTCAGTGTCAGTCCTTCAATATCCGAGAGTTCCTCTCTATACCAGCGAAAGATCTCGCGTTTACGATCCATCAACTCGTCGATTCTTTCTAACTGCGCCAGACCCAGCGCCGCCTGCATGCTGCTCATTTTGTATTTGTAGGCGACCTCCTGGTTCCAAAACAGACTGTCACCGGGCTTGCGACCGTGATCGCGAAGAAACAACACCCGATGGTGAAGGTCGTCACGATCCGTGACCAGCATACCGCCTTCACCAGTCGTCAAGGTTTTCGATCCGTGAAAACTAAAGACGCCGCCGTCGCCAAAGCTTCCTGCTCTTTTCCCTTTGTATTCGGCTCCTGCCGCTTCCGCCGCGTCCTCGATTACCGAGATGCTATTTCGTACTGCAACTTCAAGAATCGCGTCCATGTCCGGCATGTTTCCATAAAGGTCAACCGGAATTACGGCCTTCGTTTTCGCCGTAATACATTTTTTGAAGGACTCTGCCGACAAACACCACGTCTTTTCCTCAATGTCCGCAAAGACCGGCGTCGCCCCCACGTAGGTAATTGGAGCAGCCGAAGCGATCCAAGTCGCATCCGGCACAATCACTTCATCGCCAGGACCAACACCCAGGGCCAGCAATGAGAGATGTATCGCCGATGTGCAAGAAGGCAAGGCGACTGCATGGCTAAGCCCCAGGTATTCTGCGAACGCTTTCTCAAAGCGCTCGTGATATACGTTGGCGTTGCCGTACCAGGCATTTGTCACCGCGTCGGTAACGTAATCTATTTCCTTCTGCGTTATTGAGGGCCCGGCAACTGGAATTCGGTCCATAAATCAACTAGTCCTTAACGCACTTAAGATAACCATCCGGAGCTACTGTGTATAGCAAGCGTGACTCAAGCTCCCGATCTATCTCGAAACGATCACTGCGCTTCAAGAATTCCCATACGGCTGTCTTGGGATTATTGCCTTTGCCCCATGGACGATCCGGAAAGGTGCCCTCTGGCATATCCTCAATCCCGGTATCAAAGACCACGAGATAACTGTCTTTGGTGACCAGCGGCGAGTACATTTCGAGTTCGCGCAGAACATGCTCGTGCGTATGGTTGGAATCGAGAAAGACCATCACTCGTTCCTTATCTTCCGCCCTGGCGCACACCTCCACCAACACTGTGTCGCTGATGGACGAGCCCTCGATCAATTTGATCCGCTTACTCAAAGGATGGTTTTCAATGGCGGCGCGATTCTGCGGTCGCAACTCGACCTCAACCCCAACCACCTCGCCTTGACCCAGCAGTTCGAGCATGGAAGCAGAAAAAACGAGCGACCCGCCATGGGCCACTCCCGTTTCAACAATCAGGTCAGGCTTCACACGCAGGATGATCTCCTGCATCATCATCATATCTTCAGGAAGCTGAATGATCGGCCGCCCGAACCACGTGAAGTTGTAAGTGTAACGGTACTTCGCCATGGCCTCATAGATCTTGTGGCGGAGGATCTTCAGGTCCTCATCGGCTTGCATCGCCTCGATATACTCTGGCTCGTTGGCAATTTGATTCTGCACTCTCAGTCCTCAATCTCTGGAAGCTCTGGTCGCACTCACTCTCGAGCTGGACCTATTTTGTGATGCACGCAAAGATGATATTGCAATCTTCAGGTCGCTCTTTCCCGATCTCATAACACGCCCGGCAAAACTCGGCTTTCCAATCTCTCATATCAGCCCCGACCCGGCCCCAGCCGAAGCCGCCTTCGTCCCAAAGACCATTTTTAAGAAACCAGTCGATCTGAGGCGTCGAAAGCATCTTATAGAACACGCCGCCCGTGGACTTCACCTTGAGTCCGGCCTGGTGAATATCTGCTGTAAAAGTTTCCAACATATAAGACCTGCGATGTCCGGCGACGTTAATATCAAAAGGAGAAAGTTCCTCACAGCTTTCGAGAGTGCCCATCAAGACGGCAATACGACGGTTGATAGCGTTTGCATTAGGAACGTGCACGATCAAAACGCCGTCATCCTTCAAAAGACTCGCTGCTTTCCGCAAAACCAGTATTGGATCGGCGACGTGCTCGAGAATATTCAACATAAAAACGGTATCGAACTTTTCATCAAGCTCAAGTTCTTCGATCAAGGCTTCATGAAATTCCACCTCGGGCAGTCTCTGACGCGCTTTAGCCAGATGAGTGCTCGACGCGTCGACGCCAACGACGCGCTCGAAATGCTCGCTAAACATGCCGGTTAATAAACCGTCTCCGCAAGGTAAATCCAGCACCGCCGGTCCATGCGCAAATTCGAGACAAGACTGCACTTGATAGTGGCCCAGAATGGCATTGTACTCGTTAAAGTCTACGGAGCGTTCCCAGGTGAAGTTTTCCTGCTTCTCTTTTTCGCTTTGCGCTTGCGTCATCATCCATTTCCTTTTACAACCGCCTGTTGCGACGTGTCACCCGTGATAAGCATTCCCAAACCCTCTTCAAAAGCGACATTAGGTTGCCAACCCAGAACAGATTTGGCCAAGCTGGAATTCATCACAATGTTTGCGGCATAGTCGTGAATCTCTCTATGCTCGATAGTGCTCCGCGAGCCGGTCATCTCAACGATAAGCCGGGCAATTTCATTGGTTGAAATACCTCTGCCCGAACCGACGTGAAGCGGGCCGTTGAAATCCGAGTCAGCCACCCGCGACAGGGCCGAGACCAGATCGCTTATGTGTAATAAGTCGAGAGCGGGAAAGCCATTTCGATACTTGTGCGTAACGATGGTTTCGTTGCGGATGGCTTTAGCGAGAAAATTAAAGATGAACTTAGGCCTATCGCTTTCACCTCCATAGACTGGCCCTGAGCGTAGCAGAACATACTTGAGGCCGTAATTATCTCTATATTCTTCGAGAAGCAGTTCACACAGGTATTTTGTCTCTCCGTAAATACCTTTAGGGTGCGCAGGCAGGGTTTCAGAAGCAAGCAGGTTGCTGCTGCGATAACCGGAATAGACCTCCCAACCTGATGGATAAATCAGCTTGATTTGATTCTGCCGGCAAACGTCCAGAACATTCTTCAGCAGAACCAAACTCTCGCCCATCGCGCGGTTGGTATTGTAGACTCGCGGATTGGCGAGATGCACAATACAGTCAATGTCATGTTCCCGGACGAATAGATCCAGATTGACCGGGCCGCTGTTAAGATCAATCTCATCGCGTGCGGATGCGTACACTTCGTGTTTCCCTCGCAGCTGGCTGACAAGGGCTTTCCCTATGAAGCCCGAGCCTCCGGTAACAAAAATTCTCTGGTGATTTGTCTGGATCCGCTTCTTCTCGCCAGCATCTTCAAGAGCGTCACGAACAGCAGCCAGGACCTCGATCTTGATCTCTTCCTCTCCTGCCGCTTCTATGACCCTACGTATCGCATCGTTAAATGGTATCTCTTCGGACAATGACAGAATGCCTGCGGCGATCGCGTTGCTTCGCGAGATGCCATAGTCGCAACATACAACGACTTTCTCTCCTCGTTTGAGATAAGCAACAGCTTCGTTAATCTTCTCGCGCGCTACGGCGGGAAGATTGCCTGGTTTATCGACCAGGTCGCGCACATCGATGATTCGCAGATTGTCTTGATCAGCAATTCGATCGTGCGCAGCCGTTCCCAAGTAGTCGGAAATCCATTTGATCATGAGACAACTTTGTCCTTGCTCACGAACACTTCGTCGAAGCTCCTCAAGTAATATCCTGCCCGCAGAGCGGCCGGTTTGAATAACATCCCGTTGATAACATACTGCAGGTAAATATCGACTTCGTTAAAGCCGGCCAGGGCACGCAAGTATGTCGAAGCAGAGAAACGGGGATTGATTTCGAAGGGAATTAACTCTCCATTTATTACGCGTCCTTGAATGTTGATCGGTCCTTCACTGTGGATTGCAATGGCGATCTGCTCCGCTTTTTTACGAAAGTCCGGAAATTCGTCAATCAATCCTTGGCTGTAACCGCTGGAGATGATTCCGGCTTTGGTCTTTGAGAGTACCGACAACTTTGAGTCGAAGACTCTCTTTAGAGCAACTGATCCAGCAACCAGGCCGTCAGGCAACGAGAGGACTCCAATTGTGAACTCTCCTTCGTCCGCGGAGATATATTCCTGAACAATAGGCGCCTTTCCATTCTTGACCAGATAGCCGACGTAGAGCAACGCTTCGTCTCTATCTTCAGCAAGAAAAACAAAACTGCTGCCCCCGCTGCCAGTTGCCGGCTTGATAATGCAAGGGTAGCTCATCTCATCCAGATCGTTGGGCTGGCGAGGCGTTACCGTTGCAGGAACTCGAAAACCAAGTTCTGCCAGGTTTTTGAATGTGTTTTGTTTATCGGAAAAGCGCTCTACCACGAGCGTCGAGTTCCCCGCCAGGTGAAGCCCCGCCCTGACCAACTTTTCCCGTGCCCCATTCAGCAGCACTAAAGGTTCTTCTCCACCGGGAATAATCACCTCGATCGCTGCTTCCCGACAGACTTCAATTACCGAGTCGACGTAATTTTCGCGGTCAACCAGGAATGTTCGCTTGAACCCTTCTTGATAGTTTCCATAGGCCAAGCGGGAGATGTCGCAACCAAAAACCGTATAGCGGCCTGCGAGGATGAGACACTTCGATATTTCCGTGCCGAGGGAGGCGCCGCCGATGCCAGCAATCAGAACTCTAGGTTTCTCTTTCACGCGTACAGTCGATTAGGTCCTCATGGAGATCTTGCCGAATCAATGGAAGTCGGGATAGCTCTGGTCTCTGTCGATGATCGTTCGCTCATCAGGCGGCCATTCGATCGCAAAGGCAGGGTCGTTCCAGCGCACACCTCTCGCGTGATCGGGAGCGTAGACCTCCGACATCTGATAGAAGACCTCGGTATTGTCCTCAAGCGTCTGGAAGCCGTGCGCCAGCCCCTCCGGGACGTAGAGCATTAACCGGTTGGTCGCCGATAGTTCCACCGCAGCCCATTTCTTGAACGTTTCGGAATCTCTTCGCAGATCAATGATAACATCGTAAATCGATCCCCTAAAACAGCACACGAGTTTGGCCTGGGCGTAAGGCGCAAGTTGGTAATGCATCCCGCGCAACGTTCCCTTTTTTCGATTGAAGGAAATGTTGCACTCGGTCAACCTGGAACAGAGCCCTTGTGCGGCAAACTCCTTCTCCGACCACGTACGGGCAAAGAAGCCGCGCTCGTCTTCCATTAGCTCAGGCTCAACAATCAAGGCCCCTTCCAGCACTGTCGGAACAAAGATCATTCTGCACATGAATTAAAGCGTTCTAGGGCCCGGCGAATTACACTACCTTCAAGGCAGGTATCGGGACGATAAATCGCCCGCCTTGACGCCGATATTCGGCTTGCTGCTCCAGAATCTCATCAGCAAAGTTCCACGTCAGCAAGAGCACGTGCGACGGCATCTCCTCCAACAATCGCTCCGGTGAATAGATAGGTAAGTGCACTCCCGGCATGTACCGTCCCTGCTTGTGGGTACTACGATCGACGACGAAATCAAGTGCTTCTCGTCCGATCTGAAAATAATTCAGCAGCGTGCTTCCTTTCGCGGCGGCGCCATATGCGGCCAGACGATGGTTTTGCTCTTTCAGTTTCGAAATGAAACTTCGTAGCGTAGCTTTTAGCCCCTCGACGCGCTCGGCGAACCCCCGATAGAATTCGACCGAGTCCACGCCCCAACCGAATTCTTCTGCGAACAGTTCTCGAACGGCCGGGGCTGGCACTGCGCCCGCCTTGTTCACAAAAAGGCGCAACGACCCTCCGTGAATCGGAAGACGTTCGACATTTTGAATCATAAGGTTGTGCCGTTCAAAAAGCCGGCTGAGGGCGGTGATCGAAAAATAAGAAAGATGCTCGTGATAGATGGTATCGAACTCACAACGGTCAACCAGGTCTTTGACGTAGGGTACCTCGATCACGCAAACACCATCGTCTTTCAAAACCAGCCCGAGGCCTGCGACAAAACCATTCAGATCCGGCACGTGCGCCAACACGTTGTGAGCATGGATAACATCCGCGCGTTCCCCCTGATCAGCGAGCCGGCGCGCCATTTCCGAGCCAAAGAATTCACTCAACGTGCGAATGCCGCGTTCGTCCTCGGCCACGCGCGCGATGTTGATGGCCGGCTCGATACCCAGCACGGGGATGCCTGCCTGCTTGTAATACTGCAAGAGGTATCCGTCATTACTAGCGATCTCCATGACTAAGCTGCGTGCGTTTAGCCGGCGCATCTCGCACATACGCTGAACAATCTCACGCGCGTGACGCAGCATTGTGTCTGAGAAGGAAGAGAAGTAAAGATACTCGAGAAATAGTTTTTCCGGCGGCACGGTTTCAGTAATTTGAACCAGACTGCAGCCTGGGCAAAACGCCAGATCGAGAGGGTAAGTCGGCTCGGGCTGATTAAGTTGTTCCTCCGTAATCAACGAATTCGCCAAAGGCGTATTGCCCAGCGACAGGACCAATTCCAAACCTGGATGGCCGCACGATCGGCACTGAAGCGAGGCGCTCATTAATTTGCTTCGAAAAACTTCCTGTACCAACTGATCGTCCGCTGCAAGCCTTCGTCGAGCGTGAACAGCGGATTCCACTTCAGTATCTCGCGGGCTTTGGCGGCACTCAAATATTGATGCCGAATTTCGTTACTGGTCTGATTCAGGACCTTTGGTTTCAAATTCGATCCCATTAATTCAAGTATCTTTTCGACCAGCTCAGAAACGGTGACTTGAATCTCGTTTGAAAAATTAAAAGCCTGCCCGCGCAATTCGGGAGTCTGCGCCAGTCTTTCCGCCAATAGCACGTAGGCCGCCGCGCCATCCTCGACATAGAAATAGTCTCTGATGTAATTACCGTCAGAGCGAATGACGGGCTGCTGATCTCTGAGCACAGAGCGAATCGTTCCGGGGACGATTCGATTCCAGTTGAGATCACCCCCACCGTAGAAGTTACCGCAACGCGTCGTTGCTACGGGCAGGCCAAAAGTCACCGCATACGAGTGCGCTATGAGGTCGGCGCAGGACTTACTCACGTCGTAAGGATGCTGACCATTGAGCGCGGTTTCTTCATCATAAGGAAGACTCTCGTTATCTCCGTAAGCCTTGTCTGAGGAAGCCAGAACAATCTGTTTCACCGTCGGGCTGCGGCGGCAAGCTTCGAGCAATGACCAGGTGCCGCCAACATTCGTCTCGAAGGTGGAAACGGGATTGCGATTGGCGATGCCGACAATTGTCTGCGCGGCCAAATGAAAGACTGTGTCGACTTCATACTCACCCAGGATCCGTTCGAGTAATGCCTGATCCTCCACCTCGCCTCGAACAACCTTAAGCTTATCAATCAGACGATCCTGGATTAAGAGACTCTGCGGCACCCAATCCCGCACCAGACAAACCAGATCGGCGCCGGCGTCAAGCAGGAGGCGAACGAGCCAACCACCCAGCAGCCCGGTCCCTCCCGTCACCAGGGTCGGACGATCGCGCCAAAACTCCTGATTTGACGGCGTAACTAATCCCATACTTTCCAGGGCGCATTACCGCTGTGCCAGAGACTTTGGAGTAGACGCATGTCTCTCATCGTGTCCATGCATTGCCAGAAGCCCTCGTGCCGGTACGCGACTAATTGATTATCGGCAGCCAGCCGTTCCATTGCGTCCGCCTCCAGGCTGCTTTCGTCGCCTTCCAGATAATCAAAGACCCCAGGCTCGAAAACCAGGAAGCCGCCATTGATCCAACCCTCGCCAATTTGCGGCTTCTCAGTAAAACTTACTACCGCGTTGCCATCGAACTCTAATCCGCCGAAACGCGCCGGTGGACGCACCGCGCTAACTGTGGCAACCCGGCCATGTGAGCGATGAAATTTCAGCAGGTCGTCAAGGTTTATGTTGCTAACGCCATCACCATAAGTAACCATGAACGTAGCATCCTTCAGCCAGGCTTCCAGCCGCTTTACGCGACCCCCGGTGTGCGTCTCTGTCCCCGTATCCATCAAATGAACTATCCAATCTTCGCATTCACGCGAACTTAACTCGACCGTTCCACTTGCGAGATTCACCGTCATGCTGCCGCTTAGGTTGTTGTAATCCAGGAAGTAGCGCTTGATTTCCTCTCCTTTGTAGCCGAGAGCAATGACGAACTCATTAAAGGCGTGGTGCGCGTAGTGCTTCATGATGTGCCAGAGGATCGGGCGTCCTCCGATCTCTACCATTGGCTTAGGCTTGATTTCGGTCTCCTCAGCCAAACGCGATCCGAATCCACCGGCCAGGATTGCAACTTTCATGCGAAGGTACCCTCGCGCACGTCGGAGATTTCCGGTTGCAAACGTGAGCCAAAGTGAGTAGTCCAGGGCAACTGAGGTCTGATCATCCCGGGAATTGGGCCCTTGAATTCGCCGCGGGTAGGATTATCTTCAAGACTGTCGACGACCTCAAAGATAATAACGTCCAGCTCGTGAAAGTGCACCGCTACTGGATCCGGAGTACTCAACGCGGCGTTGACCAGCACCAGACCGTCCGAAAGGAAATTACCGGGAATCCACACTGTGCTTCGATAATGCCCGATGGGACGCGGTTGTCGCACAGCCGGGCTCGTATCGCCCGTTAAGAAAAGGTAGGTGCGCTGTTCATTGAATAAGTGAATGTTAGGTCCCAGGACATGGCCGGGTTTCAATACTTCGAACTCCATTTCGATTCCGATGGGCTTGCGAATGTCCATGTGGGACGAGACTTGTCCATCTTCATCGCATACTCGAACGGCCAGCAAACGCGCGATGTCGTTGCCGGGAGCCTGGTCCAAATTGTTCCACATGCGCTCTGCTGAAAGCTTAAAGCCTGCACCCAGGTAAGTCTTTGCGACCTCCTCTGCCGGGCCTTCGGCCACAATAACTCCCTCGGAAAATAGAATGGCCCGCTTGCAGAGTCGGGTCATCGCTTCCATGCCATGCGAAACGAAAAGAACCGTGCAGCCGTCATTTCTGATTTCCTGCATCTTCCTGAAACACTTGTACTGAAAGTCCGCATCCCCGACCGCGAGCACTTCATCCAGGATTAGGATTTCCGGTTCCAGATGCGCGGACACGGAAAACGCCAGGCGCAAATACATACCGCTTGAGTAAAATTTTACCGGGGTGTCGATGAATTTCTCGATTTCCGAAAAGGCAACGATCTCGTCAAACTTGCGCAGAATCTCAGTCCGCTTCATTCCCAAAATTGCGCCATTCAAAAAGACGTTCTCTCGGCCAGTCAGCTCTGGATGAAATCCGGTACCGACTTCCAGCAGACTTCCGATGCGTCCGTAAAGTTCGATTCGCCCCGTGGTGGGCTCGGTGACGCGTGAGAGAATTTTCAGCAGCGTTGATTTACCGGCCCCATTTCGACCAATAATGCCAACCACTTCGCCCGGTTCAATTTCGAAACTCACATCCTTCAGGGCCCAGATCGTTTCATGGCGTGACTGCGAGACTCCCGACCGTCGCCTGAACGGTATCCTGACCGCACCACTGAGAGCTTCCCGCAAAGTCTGATAGGGTGGCTGGACCGTGCCAATCCGATATTCCTTTGACACATTTTCAACTTTAATGATTGGTTTCATCGCAGCGGAATTTTCAAATGATATCAGCAAAACCTTTCTCTGTTCGCCGAAAAATGAAAGCGGCGCAAACGAGCGCGATTATAGTAAAGATTGCAGAGACAGCGATGGCGAAAATGGGTAATTCTGTGCCCAGTAACGCCGCGCGGAAGCCTTCGATCAGGCCCACGATCGGATTCAGGCTGTAGAGGGTTTGCCATTTTTCAGGCACAAGATTCCGCGAATAGACTATGGGCGATGTGAACATCCAGAGTTGAATCAGCACCGGCAAAGCCACTCCGACGTCGCGGTATTTCACATTCAGGCTCGAAACAATAGTGCCAACACTGAGCGTAAACAGGGTCATCAAAACAAGTACCAATGGCAGCGCCGCAAGATTCCACGTCAGCGCCACCTGATAGTGAAATACAACGCGGTAAATAAGTATCAACCCTACGAGAATTACCAGCGAGATAGCAAAATCTACCAGCCGTGTTCCGAGATTTGCCGCTGGCAGGAGCACTCTGGGAAAATAAACTTTGGTGAGTAAATTCGAGTTCCCGGTAAGGCTGGTGCTGCACCCCAGAATGCCGCCCGAAATGAACATCCAGGGAAGGAGTCCGCTGTATACAAATACCGGATAGGGTAATCCGGTAGGAGGGCGGACGCGCGCTAACATTCCCAGGAACACCGTGAAAATCAGCGTCATTAGCAGAGGTTGGAGGATGACCCAAACGGCTCCAAGAAGTGTTTGCTTGTAACGCACCTTCAGGTCGCGCAAGGTGAGAAAATAGAGCAACTCGCGGTGGGCCCAAAGCTCGCGCGCATTAAACGCACTCCAGGATCTGCTGGGCTGAATAGTCACCAGGGGCAAATCAGGAAGAGTGAGGTGCGTTTCGGCAGGATTACCCAGATGCTTCGTCGCCGGGGCCTGTGCGTCGTCGGCCTGCCGTAACGAGCTGGCATCTTCTGTGATATTCAAGGCCATTAAGTCTGGTAAGGGATCTCCGGGAAATCGCGGAAAGAAATTTGGATTTACAGCAAATTCAACCGTCTCGGGCCCATTCTTGTGTCCTGCTCTGTCTTAAAGGCTTGCAGTTTAGCGATAAGAGAGATGAGGGTCAAGCAAGCAAACTCAAAGATACTGATTCAGTTTGAATCTCATTAGCGCCTCACTTTAGTGAGGTGACTACAGGCCCCGCGAAGAACCATCAGCCGTTTTAACGGCTTTCCGAGAAAAACCGTTGAAACGGTTAACAGGGACTAGACGACCCTGGGGTGGCCACCTCACTGAAGTGAGGTGCTAATGAGACTGCGTCTAATTTCAAAACTGCATCACTACCAACTCAAAGGGTCGTGTCCCTGGTCGCGCCCAGTAGGATTTAGAGTCATCTCTGCACAACCAGTGCGTTTTGCCGCAACCGAAACAGACAAAAACCCTCCAACGTCCGCCCCGGGCGCGGACGTTGAGAGGGTTGAAGTTGGGAAAACAGTCAGGCTGTTACTGGGGACCGACGTTGTTGATTCCCTGACCATTTCCGGGGAGGCCGCCGCCATTTCCGCGAATATTATTGTTCCCGAACGACTCAATCGTACCGCCACTGAACGAAGTGCCGGCAGAAATATTGTTCGTAATGGTGACGTCACTTATTCGCGTGATTGACGCGCCCGACCCTGCGAAGAGACCAATGCTGTTAAGAGACAGCACGCTGCTCGCGATCGCAGCTTCCGTGGTTCCTCCGGAACTCTGGCTCACCTGGACTCCGACATTACCATTGCCGTTAATCGTCGAATGGCGGATAGCCAGTCTGGTGCCGCCACCCGCAAAAATTCCGGAGAGTGTGTTGCCCAAAAGCCTGCAATTATCGAGCGTAGCAGACACAGTACTTACGAAGCCTGCGTCGGTGCCGACCTGGATTCCGTGAACGGAATTGTTCTTAATTTCCGTATCCAGCACGTATAACCTGGCGTTAGCCGTGGTACGTGCATCATTGATACCACGCCCCGCTGAAGCGCTACTGCGGAACTCAAATATCACGCAGTGTTCCACAAAGACCTGGAGCGCAGCGGTTATGTTTATTCCCGTAACGCCGGTAGTCCCTCCGTTTATTGACAGATTTCTAATTTCAATGACGTCGCTCGTCCCGGCATTAATGTTAATGCCATTCGTGCCCGATGCGAGAATCGATGCAAGCGACCCGCCACCGTCAAGGGTCATCGCTTTGGTAATCGTTACGGTGCCATAGCCGCCTGGATCAAGTGCGTCAATCTCACCGCCGGGGGCGGTTTTTGAGATCGCACCTGCCCAGGTTTTGCATGGGGCCGTGCGGCTACATGGGTTGACATCGTCGCCGACACCGGATACCCATGTGCGTGTTGCTTGCGCCTGGGCGAGTGAAGCAAACGCAAACGTGAAGATCGCGATTGCCAAAATCTTAATAGTGAACCGAAACTTGTTCATTTGGAGTCTCCTTTTTTCTTTCTGTTGAAGTTTGGGATGGCCGCCAGTAGAACACGGATCCGTTCCGGCCACTGTTGCGCCGAGTCTTCCCATTGTTGCTGAGAAATTCGTTTTCATCAAACCGTCTGATGAGTGCTTAGAAATACACTCTCCTGAAAAGATCAGTGGCAAATCACCGCGACCACGGTCCCAGTGCCCGGATGACCTGGATTAGATTCGTAACCGGGATTAGTTTGAACGACAACCATCCGGAGTATGTTGCCGCTGATCGTCGGGCCCGATTTGGTAATCGAACTCGATACGAACACGCCAAGGTAGGCCGGAATACTGTCAGGCGGACTTGAACTGTTGCCCGGACCAGTCGTCCATGTGCCGCCGCAATTCGGCGGCGTTGTGCTGGCGTTGCTCGCAAAGCCCTTGAAACTAGATGGAGCTGAGCCTCCGCTAAGCGAATTCAGGCTCCTCCACTGTGCGCCCCAGAAGGTCACCTGAGTGCCAACTGCGGCGTTTCCATCCCCGATCACAAAGCTACCCGTTGCGGTTGCGAATGCGTAGATCAGGACTGAGGTGTTGGCCGTCGCCGTCTGTCCGCAATCATCAGTAATCGTCAGAGTTACTGCATGAGGGCCGACTGTGGTGAAGGTATGGGTGGCGGTGATCGTGTGCAGAACCTCATTGACAGTCCCGGCTTGCGGGCTACCGTCGAATGTCCAAACGGCCGTGTGGTTGTCTCCGGCGTTATCAGTAAACGTAGCAGTAAAGTTCACCGGTGTATTAACTGCCTGTGGTGTTACGGGACCTGTGATGGTCACCGTCGGCGCCGGATTGGTTACATTCACCGTCTGCGTACAGGAAGTCGTGTTGTTAGAATTATCCGTCGCAGTCCAGGTGATTGTGGTTGTGCCCACCGGATACAAATCGGTTAGCGCCTTGCTATCGCTGCGCACTCCTGCAACCGACTTGATGCCACAATTGTCTGACGTTGTCGGCGTACCTGGATTTAGCGACGCGCCGCAATAACCAGGAACGTTGTCGACCATCGAAATGTTAGCGGGACAAGTAATGCTGGGCGGCGTGTTATCGACGACCGTGACTATCTGGGTTGCCGAAGACGTGTTGCCGTGTGCATCGGTTGCCGAATACGTCAGCGTAGTCGGTCCGACCGGGAAGACGTTCCCTGCGGGCACGCCACTGCGCGTAACAGCTCCCACGCCAGGACAATTGTCGGTGGCCGACCCGATCCCGAGCGTGCCGTTTAGATCAGTGACCATGACGCCGCATGACGTCGCGCCCGTACCGGTGTATAGCGTAACTGCCGCCGGTGCTGTGACCACGGGCGGCGTGTTGTCCACCACGGTCACTATCTGAGTTACATGGACGGAGATGTCCGCTTTCGCCGTGTAAGTAATGGTTGTGTCTCCGACCGGGAAAATATTTCCGGCGGGTACACCGGTGCGAATAACTGTGGTGTCACAATTGTCCGAAACTGTCGCCGTTCCCAGCGTTGCGTCTCCCACAAAGGTTCCGCAGGAAGTTGCCCCCGGGCCTGTGTTGAAAGGTCCCACATTGCCCGGAACAAAAGTAAACGTCGGCGGCGTGGTTTCACGCACCGTTACATGCTGAATCCCAGTCGCTGTATTACCCGACGCATCGGTCGCGGTATAGGTGATGTCGGTTGTTCCCACCGGGAAGACAAAGCTGTCACACGTCCGCGTAGGATTACCCGGAATCGGACAAGGAACCTGTGGCATTCCCGTGCGAACGATCGTTACCGCAGGCGTACAGTTGTCGGTGGCCGTGGCGCCGCCGAGTTCGTCATCTACTACGGCCGTGCAGGTAACCGTCGTCACGTTAACGTCCGGCGGTATTGTTAAGACCGGCGGGATAGTATCGCCCGTGGTCGTAATGGTGATCGTCTCGGTACAGGAGACGCTACCAAGGGCGTTGGTGAACGTCCAGGTAATAACCGTCTGCCCGGCCGGATACGGATCGATTAAGTTCAGACCATCACTTCGTGACGAAGTCAATGTTCCACTGAGGCCGCCGGTCGTCGGAGTTCCGATATCGCCCGCGGTCAAAGTCTTTGAACAGTCCCCCGAATTCGCAGCGAAGGTCCTGTCTGCGGGACAGGAGATTGTCGGAGAGTCTACCGACGTGACTATTATTCTCTGCGTACACGATGCGGTACGCGCAAGAGGATCGGCGCAGCCGGGAAAATCGAGGCATTCTGTTGCTGTCCAGGTGATCGTCGTCGTTCCAATGTCGTATGGATCGCTGAGACTCTGGTTGTCGCTTCGGGTACCGACTACGTTCACGTTAGTGCCGGTAGCTGTTGGCGTGTTGACCGCAACCGTTGTGTCGCTTTGTCCGCTGCCAGCCACGGCGGTTTGGTCAGCGGCGCAGGTGATTGTTGGAGCCGGCGTATTGATTACCGTAACTGTGAAGCTACAAGAGCCGTTGCCCGTTGCCGACGTAGTCGTAACCTGGGTCGTGCCCACCGGGAAGAAAGAGTGGGAAGCCGGCGTGCTGGTCAACGCCCCACAAGTGCCAAATCCTTCCGGAGCAAAGTCGACGATTGCCCCGGTCGTATTGGTGGTAACGACTATGTTGTTCGGGCATTCAATGACGCAATCGTTGGGCGTGCCACCGCCGGTACCGATCCGCACTTCAGCGGTAGCAGCATTGTCAGAAGGGTCTGGATCAACAACGTCTGAACTGGAAACAGTCGCGGTGTTGGTAATAGTGCTCCCGGCAGAGCCGGCTGTATAAACGATTTCGAAAGTGGCGCTCTGACCGGCAGCAAGCACCGGGGTTGAGCAAGGGAACACACCTCCTGGGCAGGTAAAGCCGGCGCCCGGGGTAAGCGAAGAGAATGTCGAATTAAGTGGTGTCGGATCTGTCAATACGACATTTGTCGCATCGCTCGGGCCCGAGTTAGTGACGCTCACTATGAAGGTAACAAGTCCGCCCGAGTCTACGGTGGAGTTGGTTAATCCTTTGGCAACGGAAAGATTTGCCGTCGGAGTAGGCCCCTGCACGGTGAAGAGGGCACTGAACAGCAGTGAGCCTCTGCTCGAAACGACGCTTGCTTTCCACGTGCCTCGATTATCAACGACGAAATTTCCGATTATTGTCGTGGGATCCGTTGGCAAATTGAACGAGTCAGTCTGGTTATCGCTAGTGATAGGCGTGAAGGTCCTGATAAAACCGGCGGGATCTGTCCACGCAAAGCGACGACCCAAAGCGAAATTAACACCAATCGCTCTCGCGCAAACTACGTCGCCTAAACTGAAAACAGTCTGGGCTGTCGAGCAGTCGGCGGCATAGGTCGCGATTGGTACCGTCTGTGGGGGTACCGGCAAAAAAGCCTCTCCCGCCGGCCTCCGAAGTATCGTCGATAAGCCTCGCGCGGAAGTGGCGTCCGGAGAAATTGCCTTTGCCGCTTGGTTGCCAGGCGCTGCTAAGCTCCGGTCCAAAGAAGATGCCGATGAACCTGCGTAAAAAACGCCAGCCAAAAGCGCGGCCAGGATCAGGCAGGCGCCGATTCGGATTAAGAGACCGGCTGAAGTGTTCTTTAACAGCGTATTAAGACTTGTTAACTGCGCGGCGTTCGGGTTGCGGGATTCCATGGCGAGTCTCCTTCTACTAACTCTCTTTGTATTGGCCAACCGGTTGGACTTGAAAGCTTCTCGTAAGGCCAAAGCGCGGTTAATATCCTGACGAATACCTGGGACGATGCTAACTGCATGAGGCGGTGCATACTAATAGCAACCAGGGTTGCTGTCAAGGGTAATTTTGTCCCGCTAAAGAACAGAGGAATCTTTTCGTTTCTAACAAATCTAACAAAATTTTCTGTAGATATACGGGTTGGTCGACCGCGGGTCATATGCCTCATTTTGATGATAGCGTCGTTATCGGACTCTTGATTGACATTCAACCCTGGCATTACTGGTCCAAAGCTTTTTTCAGTTCGCTCCTATCGAAGTTAGAAGATTTCAGCCTTTATCAGCCTTTAGAGCATAGATAATGACAGGCGCGCCCCGCCGCGACGCGCAGACTGCTGGCCGCCCAAGACCAGATTGCACAGTCTGTTAATTCAACGGAACGCGCCTGCCTCTCATGAGCGTTTGCTCATGAAATCGTTGGCGAACTCCGTCGCTTAGGGCGCGATCTTGGTCGCTGGGTCGCTCCATCCGCTTTGACCGTTTGCGTTCACCGCAGCTACGCGAAACCAATAGCGCGTGCCGCTGGTCAAACCCGAAATGGTTAATGCCGACTTAGTACATACGCCGGCGTGAGTCCAACTGGTCGGCGTGACCGGATCTCCGCTCTTCTCGAGAACGTAGCTCTTCGCTCCAGTAACTTTGTCCCAGGCCAAATCGACCTCGCCATCGTGATCTCCGGCGCTCGCAGCCAACGACTGCGGCGGGGAAGGCACGTCTGATTGAGATACTGCCTGGGCCCTCGCATCCATGCCGGCGCTTCTAATCATGGTCTCGTCATCGCCGGCTATGCTCTCGACATACGCCGCGACCTGGGACATGAACCGATCGAGTATGTCTTCTTTTGCGGCTTGCGCGCTGGTTTTCTCTTTCGCGGTTTGTCGGGCTGCCTGAGCTGTCCCAAAAGCGGATTTGAGGTCGTTAATCGCCACGGAAATCGCAGGTAAGGCCGGGCTCGGAGTCGGGAAGTTTGTATTGCCGGTGAGCGCGTCAACAATCTGTTGTGCCCT
>CAAGKR010007843.1_pt1 | contig 43970 bp, 25 predicted proteins | sample 2556971 | NCBI WGS metagenome assembly CAAGKR01 (sample SAMEA5207829, study PRJEB30636) | soil metagenome | biome: forest; feature: boreal; material: soil | place: USA | collected 2011-09 | depth 1 m | reverse complement strand
GTCGCCGCCGGCTACAACCCGGATGGCAGCCTCTACCTCGCCCGCATCCAGCAGGGCATGGGCTGGCGCTTGGAGAATTCGTTCGACTTCTAAGTCTAGGACGAGCGAAAAGATTCAAGTCCGGCGGCCGAAAGGCCGCCGGACTTTTTCTGTGTGCGCGCCGGGACCGGCGGGCGCGGGTGGCAAAAAAAGTGATTTCATCCAGGCCCGTGTGTGCGTATTATGCGCTGATTATGGGCGAACCGGAACTTCCAGGATGCGAGGCGGGTCCGCATGCCATCGAAGCCTCTGGCGCAGCAGCACCCCCTGATCGCCGTCATCTCCCCAACCTCTCGGACGAGAACCAGGATATGGGCCGCCGCGCGTTCGTGTGGTCGGCAATCAGGGGTTCGCTTGGACTGGCCGCCTTCGGGCTGTCGGCCCGCGCCCTGGCACAGCCCGTGAAGGCAAAGCCGGACGCCTCGGATGCGGGGTCCGCGGCCGGGGGTTTCCGGCAGCCGGAGAGCACCCGGAAAATGGCCGCCCGGCTCGCAAAGATCACGCGGGAGGCTGACCCGCTCCGAAATCCGTTCCGCAACGGGGAGCAAGCGTCGGTCCTGCGAGAGATGCTCGCGAAGGCCGCAGATCCCCAGCAGGTCCTTCAGCTCAGGATGCGCCTCGCCTGGCAGCTCCTCGACTCGGGTGAGCCCGAGGGGGCGCTCAAGCAGTATGAGCTCGTGAAGCAGCGGATGCTTGATGACAAGGTGCCTTTGGAGGACCAGCGCGAGCCTGAATGGCTGACTTTCCAGGCGCTTTGCTACCTGCGCATGGGCGAGCTTGAGAACTGCGTGGGCAACCACAACTCACAGTCCTGCATGTTCCCGATCCAGGGCGGCGGCGTGCACACGCTGCAGCACGGATCCCGCTCCGCGGCGGCCGTCCTGACGGAGCTCCTCGGGAAATATCCCGGTGACCTGCGCGCGCGCTGGCTGCTCAACATCGCCTACATGACCCTCGGCGAATACCCCGGCAATGTGCCGGCCGCGTGGCTGCTTGACCCGAAGCTCTTTGTTTCGGACTTCGACATCGGGCACTTCCCGGACATCGCGGGCAGCCTCGGGCTGGACCTGGACGGCCTCGCCGGAGGGGTCGTTCTCGAGGATTTCGACAACGACGGGTTTCTCGACATCATGCTGTCCTCCTGGGGCGTGAACAACCAGCTCAGGCTATTCCGGAACAACGGCGAGGGGACCTTCACCGAGCGCACCGAGGAGGCCGGCCTCATGGGACTCACGGGGGGCCTGAACATGGTGCAGTGCGACTACAACAACGACGGCCACATGGACGTCCTCGTTCTCCGCGGCGCGTGGCTGGGCACGGAGGGCCGCTATCCATGCTCGCTTCTGCGCAACAACGGAGACTTCACGTTCACCGACGTCACTGAGGAGGCGGGCCTCCTCAGATATCACCCGACGCAGACGGCGGCCTGGTTCGACTACAACAACGACGGCTGGCTCGACCTCTTCATCGCGAACGAGTCGAAGGACCCGGACGACCCGAACCCGTGCGAGCTCTTTCGCAACAACGGCGACGGCACCTTCACGGAGTGCGCTGCGGAGAACGGCGTCGCGCTGGTCGGCTTCTTCAAGGGCGTCGTCAGCGCCGACTATAACAACGACGGGAGGCCGGACCTTTTCCTCTCGCGGCTCGACGGGGCCAAGGTGCTCCTTCGAAATGACGGTCCGGCGGGCGGGGACACGTCGCCGCGCGCCCCCTGGAGATTCACCGACGTCGCGGCCGCGGCGGGCGTCACCGAGCCCCCGAGCACGTTCACCTGCTGGTTCTTCGACTACAACAACGACGGGTGGCCGGACATTTTCGTCAGCGGCTACATAATACAGGACGTGGGCGACATCGCGGCTGATTATCTGGGGCTGCCGTATTCCGGCCAGCGCGCGAAGCTCTACCGCAACAACGGCGATGGCACCTTCACCGACGTCTCCAAGCAATGCGGACTGGACAAGATGCTGCTCACCATGGGCGCCAACTTTGGGGACCTGGACAACGACGGCTGGCTGGACTTTTACGTCGGGACGGGCAACCCCGACCTTTCTGTCCTCATTCCCAACAGGATGTTCCGCAACGACGCGGGAAGACGGTTCCAGGATGTCACGACCTCGGGCGGCTTCGGGCAGCTCCAGAAGGGCCACGCGATCGCCTTTGGCGACATCAACAACAGCGGCACGCAGGACATCTACTCCGTGGTCGGCGGCGCGGTGGAAAGCGACCATGCCCGCAATCAGCTCTTCAGGAATCCCGGCCATGGGAATAACTGGCTGAAACTCAAGCTCGAGGGCGTGAAAACCAACCGGGCGGCCATGGGAGCGCGCGTGAAGGTCATGGTCCAGGGAGAGGAGGGCGAGCGCACAATCCATCGCACCGTGGGCAGCGGGGGCAGCTTTGGCGCGACGACCGTGCGCCAGGAGATTGGCCTTGGCCGGGCCCGGACCGTCAAGCGCGTCGAGGTGTTCTGGCCGGTGACCGGCTTGACCCAGGTCGTGACCGGCCTTGAGGTGAATAACTTCTATCACGTCAGGGAAGGCGAGGCTGCCGCGACTCGGGTCGAGCTCCGGAGCTTCAAATGGCCCGCCGCGTAGCAAGCATTGCCGCCAACACCCACCGCAGCATTCTGAATCACCGTGACTCTCCCCATCTCCAGGATTCTTCCGATCTTCGTTGCAGCCGCGGCGCTGGCCGCGGCTACGGCCGCACACGCGCAGGCCGCGGGCTCGCCCGCGAAGGCCCCCGCCAGCTTCCCGACCCAGGCCTATGCCGAGTTCGGCTCCTCGATGGGGCAGGCCAGCCATTTTGGTGAGATCGGTTGGACCGACTCGCAGTTCGGCGCTTTCATCGACGGCATGCGCGCCGCCTACGAGGGAAGGCCCTTCGAGATGGACCAGACGGCCCACAAGCTGTCCGCCGAGATGAACAGAAGGATAGGTGACATCGACGCGGGAACAAAGAGCCCGCCGCAGGGCGACTTCCCGCTCACTGCGTATTCGGCGTTCGGCTCATCGGTCGGCCTCGGCGGCCATTTCGGGGAGGTCGGCTGGACCCAGGACCAGTTCGACGCGTTCGCCGAGGGCATGCGCTCGGCGTTCAAGGGCAAACCCTACGAGGTGGAGGACTCGGCGCGCCAGCTGGCCGCCGACATGGGGAGAAAGATCAGCATGATCGAATCGGGCGCGGCTGCGCACGAGGCGGCCCCGGCATTCGACCCGTCAAAGCTTGTGCAGTACATGCAGGACGCCACCAAGCGGTACCATCTGCAGCTTTCCGACAGCGGCCTGGGGTACAACGTTTCAGCCGGACGAAACGGCATCAGGCCGCGCCTGGGCGACACGGTCGTCATCAGCTGTAAAGCCGTCGCCTTCGATGGCACGACCCAGCTGCCGCAGCTTTCCTCGGGGCGTATCCGCTCAAGGCTGGACCAGATGTTTCCCGGTTTCCGGGAGGGCCTCCGGATGATGACCGAGGACAGCCATGCCATATTTGTCCTCCCCCCCGCACTCTCGTTTGGCCACGGGCAATGGCCGGAGGGCGTTTCGCCAGGATCGCCGATCGTTTTCGAGGTGACGCTCCTTGACGTGATCCCGGCGGCTGCACCGAAGCCCTGATCGGGCGCCACCCGCTATTCCGCCCGCAGGGCGACGACCGGGTCCACCTTTGTCGCCCGCAAAGCCGGCACAAGGCAGGCGGCCGCCGTCACTGTGGCAAGAAGCACGGAGATGGCCGCGAACGTTAGCGGATCCTGTGGGCTCACGCCGAATAGCATCGAGGAGATGAGGCGTGTGAGCAGCAGGGCGCCTGCGACTCCGCAGGCCAGGCCGAGCGCGATGAGGTGGCTGCCCTGCAGGAAGACGAGGCTGAGCACATTTGCGCGCTGCGCGCCGAGGGCCATGCGGATGCCAATCTCCCAGGTCCGCTGTTCGACGGAGTAGGCCATCACTCCGTAAATTCCGATCGTGGCGAGCAGCAGCGCGACGCATGAAAAAACAGAGAATATAAACATGGCGAACCGCTGGCGGGCCATCGATGTGGACACTCTCTCCTCCACAGTTCGCACGCTCCATACCGGCTGGTCTTTGTCGACGGAATAAACCGCGCCCCGAAGCGCGGCAGGCATTTCCCTCAATGCCCCTGGCGCCCGCACGACGATCGTCACGAACCACTGCGGCATCTGTGCGAAGGGCTCATAGGTCTGGACTTGCGCAGGATCGTCCAGCTGATCGGTCTTCACATCGCCCACGACACCGACAATCTCGCCGAATCCCCCTGGAAAAAACTGAAGGTTGATGCGCCGTCCCATCGGATCCGTGCCGGGAAAATACCTCTTTGCAAAGGTCTCATTGATGACTGCGACCCTCGGGGCGCCGTCCCTGTCGCCGTCGTTGAAAAACCTTCCTCGAAGTACCTTTAACCCGAGGGCCTTTGAAAACCCGGGGGTGACGACGAAGACATTCGTTTCCTGATTGGATGGAAAGGCGCCCTCAGGCTGGCCATCCATCGCAAAGCCCGCCGTCGTAGCGCCGAGGGAGAAGGGAAGGATGCTCGTGGCTCCCACAGATTCGACGCCGTGGAGCATGGCGATCCTGCCGGAGACCTGGTCGACAAATGTCGTCCTGTCCGCCGCGTTTCCGTATTTTGCGTCGGGGAGCACAAAGGAGACACCAATAGCACCGTCCGGTCGGAATCCGGGGTCCACTTTCTGAAGAAGCACGAAACTCCGGATGAGAAGGCCCGACCCCACCAGGAGGACCATTGCCACGGCGACCTCCGCGACCACAAGAATGCTGCGCAGGCGCCTGCGGCGGCCACCGGCGCTATTGGCACGCCCACCATCCTTCAGGGATTCACTCAGGTTGACTCGAGAAGCCTGAAAAGCGGGAACGAGCCCGAAACCCACGCCGGTGCCCAGTGCCAGTAGGCAAGCGAAGCCGAGGACACGCCCGTCAATGGCGACGTCATGCACGCGGGGGAGGCTCTCGGGCGCGAAGGCGAGCAGCGCGTCTAGGCTCCACTTCGCAACCAGCACGCCGAGCGCCCCGCCGATAAGGGCTAGCAGGACGCTCTCTGAGAGGAGCTGGCGCACAATCCGGCCGCGGCTCGCCCCGAGCGCGACGCGCATCACGATCTCTCTCGACCGCACCGTGGACCGGGCCAAGAGGAGGTTGGCTACGTTTGCGCATGCGATCAGCAGCGTGAAGCTCACGGCACCGAGCAGGGAATAAAGCATGGGCTGCACGTCCCCGACCGTGGATTCAAGCATCGGCGTGAGCATCACCCCCCATCCGTTGTTCGTCTTCGGATACTCCTTCGCAAGCCTGCCTGAGATAAGGTCCATTTCGGAACGGGCCCGCTCGAGTGTCACGCCGGAATTAAGCCGGCCGAAAACCTGAAGGATATGGACTTCATGGTTCTGACTTCCAAAGACCGAAGTGCCCAGCGTCATTATGTCCGCACTGAGGCCGATCTCGCCGCGGTCGCTGCGGTCGAAATTCTCCGGCAGCACTCCCGCGATGGTGTACATGTCGTCATTGATCCGGACGGTCTCATTTATCACCCCGGGGCGGCCGTCAAATTGCCTGAGCCAGAAGCCGTGGCTCAAGAGCGCCACGTTGGCCTTGGTCGCTGCGTCTTCCGCGGTAAAATCGCGGCCAAGCAAAGGGCGCACGCGCAAGGTGGCGAGATAATTTGCCGTCACCTGAACGCCGATGACGGTGACCGGCGTCTTTATGCCGGTGATGCTGACCGACCCGAAGCGCATGGCGGCGAGATTCTCGAAGCTCGTCGATTGCTTGCGCCAATCGGAGAAATTTCCCGGGGCGACAGGAAATTTCGGAATCTGAGGAAGCTTGGTTTCCTGTACGACAATGAGGCGTCCTGATTCGGGATAATCGAGCGGGCGCAGGAGGACGCTGTTGACGACCGAGAAGACTGACGTGCATGCGCCAATGCCGAGCGCCAGCGTGAGGACGGAAACAGCCGTGAAGCCGGGATTTATGGCGAGCTGGCGGAACGCGAATCGGAGATCGGAAAGCATGTCCGCAGTGTCCCTCATTTATGCACACCCTGTGCCACAGCGACCCATTCTTCCCTAATGATGTGGTAGTCAGGCACCTAAATCATGCTCCGCTTTGCGATGCGCCGGGAATTGCTCGATATTGAGACCGTCCATTCCCATGCATGGGACAATATCGGCAGTGGGTTCCTAAGGCTTGGGCTGGTAAAGCAGCAGCTCGGCGGATCCTGCCGGGACGGCGTGCTCGCTTGCTGAGCCCGAAGGCCAGCGAACGATGGCTTTTTGAGGCGGGAATCCGTCCGGGTAGCCGAAAAAGCAAGCTGATGTCGACTGGCTGTAATACCCCGAGCCCGAGTAGACCTCGCTTGTCCGCGACGTCCCGTCAGCGAACTCCACCGAGATCCGCGCTCCCACCGCCGTCGGGTTTCCGGGCAATCCGCTGAGTCGGATGCAGAGCGAGCGCCGCGAGGAAACGCCTCTGTTTCGAAAGGCGAGCGTGCTGCCGTTGTTTCGAGTGACAAGAAAACCCGGCCAGCCGTCATGGTCTATGTCGAACACCGCAAGAGCCTTGGCGTCGCCGGGAACAACCAGGCCGCTTTCCCTGGGCGGAATCGGCGAAAAATGCCCATTGCCGTCGCCTCGCAGCAGCTGGCTGAGTCCACCGTCAAACCGGCCGACGAGCGGAATGGGAGCGTAGGAATTCTGGACAGCATAGATGTCGGCGTGCCCACTGCCCTCGAAGTCACCGGCGACAAGGCCCTGCAAGGGCGATATCTGGGCGATGCGGGGCAGCGATTCAAACCGGTAGGTGCCGTCAGGCTGGCTCAGGAGCACACCGCTTCGAAGTTCCGTGGCTGCGAACCGCTGGGCAGCCGCCAGTTTCTCATCGCCTAGTATTTCGCCGAGGGATGCCCGCGCGTAGGCATTGTTCCTGGGGAAGCGCTTCGGGATTGAGGGTATGGCGGCGCCCAGGTCCCTGCGGCTTCGCCACGGATAAAGGCGATCGCCCTCATAGTAGGCCTCCACGATCTGGGGTTCCTCGCCGGCTCCCTTGAAGTCGCCGTAGTAGAGCAGGGCGGGGCGCTCCGGGCTCGCATGGTACTGTGTGTTCAGGCCTACATTTCCGACCACGAAATCCGGGCGGCCGTCGCCGTTGAAGTCCGCTGCCGCGATCGATGTCCACCAGCCGGTTCCTGCGGCAGCGAAGCCCGCACGCTCGGTCCAGTCTGTGAACCCCTTGCCCTTGTCGTTGTGAAAATATTTCACGTTTCCCCACTCGAGCGTGAGAAGGAGGTCGGGCCAGCCGTCCCCATCCACGTCGCTCCAGAGCGCTGAGGTCACCATGCCCACCTCGCGCAGGCCGGGCGCCCACGCGTCCGTGACGTCCTCAAACCGGCCGCCGCGGTTCGCCAGGAGCGCGCTTCGTGGGGCAACGGGATACTGACCCGGCAGGACGCGGGCTCCGATAAAGAGGCCCAGCCGGCCGGTATGGTCGAAGTCGGCAGCCGCCACCGCCCCCGCGTTTATTGGAAGGGACGGCAGCGCGCCGGCCGGCGCGGCGCTGAAACGGCCATGCCCATCATTGAGGAAAAGGAGCGGTTGGTAGCCTGCGTCTCCCGCCGGAAGCACATTGCCGCCCCGGGTTACCAGGAGGTCCTGCCTCCCGTTACCCGAAGCGTCGAACAAGAGGATCGGCCCGTCGTCGACCGTTGATCGTGTGGCCACCTCGCTTGCCGTTGGCATCGGTGGCGGCCCTCTGAGCGCCCGGAGGGGGTCCAAGGTTGTCCCCCCGAGGATCACGGCGTCGCTGCCGTTTTCCTCGATATCGCCGACAGCCAGCGCAGGTCCCCGGCGGTTGAGGCGCAGCGGCATCAGCGGCTGCGCGGCGGACTCGTCGACCGCCTCCTCACGCGAGAGACTGGCGAGGCCGGCGGCTTTCGTCACCTCCTCAAATTGCGGCGGCGGGAACGGCGTGGGAGCCGCCGGCGCGACAGGGCCCGAAGGCTCGGTGACGGTGAAGCGCCTGTCGACGCCGAGATTGGCGAACGACTGCGCATGCCCGCTCGGCCAAGTCACCGTCAGCTTCCGGATGACCGTATCGTCGCCAAGGCCGAAATGCACCATGGGCTCGCTGCTGGAGAGGTATCCGCGGGCGAGGACGAGCGGCCTCACCTGCACGCCGAGCGCGCTCTCGATCCTGACGACCGCGCCAATTCCGAACCGGTTCGAGACGGTGCCACGAAGGTCCACCTCGACGCGGTGGGCCGTGTCGTTGTCATTTCTCAGGATGGTGACGCCTCCCTGGTAGTTTGTGTAGACGACGTCCAAGTTGCCGTCGCCGCTCAGGTCACCGAATGCGGTGCCGAAGCTGACGCTCTTCTGGTCGAGTCCCCAGGCCGCGCCGACGTTCTCGAATTGAAGATCGCCCATGTTGCGGAATGCGAGGTGGGTCTCGGCCAGCACCGGGCTGTCGTGCATGACTCGAATCCGCTCGGCGGGAGTGTCGGATTCCGACTGGCGGGCGATAAGGTCGGAGTTCGTGGACTCGCGCTCCATCCCATTCGTGATGAAGAGGTCAAGGCGACCCTTGTTGTCCAGGTCCTCCCAGCGTGGAGACCAGGTCCAGTCGGTCGCCGCCAGGCCCGCGAGGTACGCAGCCTCGAGGAAATGACCGGTCCCAGTATTGATATAGAGGGCGTTGCGCTCGTATTGGGGGGCCCCTTCGGGATCGCTGTCATCCTCGGTGGTTCGGCTGCGGGAGTCTGCCATCCCCCGCTGGTCCTTCTCATGGGTGGTTGCAGCCATGTCGGTGACGAGGAGGTCGATGAGCCCGTCGTTGGTCACGTCGCCCAAGTCCGATCCCATGGAGGAGAACGGCGTGTGGGGAACGGTCGTGTTAAGGACATTGGTAAATGTCCCGTCCCGGTTGTTGCGGTAGAGCACGTCGGGCGCCGCGAAGTCATTGGCCACGTAAAGGTCCGGCCACCCGTCGTTGTCAAAATCCCACCAGGCCGCCGAATGCCCGTGCGCCTCGCCGGAAATCCCCGCGTGTTCTGTTACATTTGTGAAGGTGCCGTTGCGGTTGTTGTGGAAGAGATAGTTCCTTTGGCCGTTCGGGTGCTGGGTATAGCTCAGGAGATTCGTCTGGACGAAGACATCGAGCCAACCGTCGCGGTCATAGTCGCAGAATGCGGCCATCGCGGAGGCGTCGCTCACGTCGATACCATAGGCATGGGCCATCTCCTTGAAGGTTCCGTCGCCTTGGTTGATGTAGAGCAGATTGGGCGCATTGAACCTGCACACATAGATGTCCAGGAGCCCGTTGTTGTTGATGTCGACGAACGTCGCTCCCTGATTCCAGATTCCTGGAGTTGCGCCGACTCCGGCCTTTTCCGTGACATCCTCAAACTTGTATCCTCCCAGGTTTCGGAAAAGGCGGCAGCCCTCGGTCTTGCTGACGACATAGATGTCGGGCCTGCCGTCGCCGTCGTAATCGCCTATCGCGACGCCGGTGCCGAGCGCACCCACCTCGAATTCATGGTTAAGGTCCCCCCACATCCTGGGGTCGTCATACGTGTTCTCCGCGCGCACTCCGGTTTCGTCCGGCGAAAGCTTGACGAACATCGTCTTGCCGCGGGGGAAGGGCCGCGGTGCCAGGGGCCTCTCGCTGATACCGCCGGCGGGGTTGGCCGCACGGGCCGCCTCTCCGTGGAACACGGCCACCGTCAGCAGCCCGCAGCAGACGAGACGGTTGAGGAACATCGGCCTGACTATGGAGGACCCGGCAAAATGATGCGTCAAGAGCGCGTTCGAGCCGGCGGCCCGGACTCTCCTTGCGCCTGCTTCCCGTTGCGATTGAATTGTCATCTTCAACCGCCGGGGAACCCGCCGCGACCCAGAAATGACACAATCTGACAGGATCCTCACGCGACTATGGATGATCGTGCCCCTGTGCGCCTGCGGCTACCTTGTCTGGTCAACCCATGTTCGGGTGGAGCGGATTGAATACGTGTCGGGACTCGCGGGCCGAGCGGGGGAGGCCGATACCGCGGACCCAAAGTCGGCGACCGGGTACGCAGGCGGACAGAGGGAGCTGATCATCCCGGAGCGCATTGAGGACAGCTTCCATTGGATTGCGCAGACCCAGCAAATGCTGGCGGGCGGCGACCTTCGAGTGCGCCATGTCGACTATGAGAACCCCCCTGCAGGCCACGCCGTCACCTGGGCGTCTCCCTACCGGTGGTGGGTAGGATTTGTGGCTTGGGTGGATCACTCGGTTTCCGGACGGCCGCTCGGCCTTTCCGTGGAGAGGGCTGCGCTTTATGCGGATCCGCTGCTGCTGCTCATCCTTATGCTTGGCGCGTCCGCATTCACGGCGTGGCGTTTGGGGCGATTCGCCGCCGCGATCCTCGCCGTCGGCCTAATGGGAACCTTTCCACTGGCATCCGAGTTCCTGCCAGGGATGCCCCGCCAGACCGGATTGGCTACGGCCTGCGCGTTTGGGGCCATCCTTGCGCTGCTCGCCGGCGTATCCGCAGGCAAGGGGGCGCGCCCGTGGTTTGTCCTTGCCGGCATCATCTCGGGGCTGTCCCTGTGGATCAGCGTTTCAATCGGGGTGCCCGTGATCCTGGGAATATGCGCCGGCGCCCTCCTGGCGGCATTCGTCCCCAATGGCGGAAAGCTGCCGTGGCGGACGTGGTCCGTGACCGGAGGCTGGACCGTCTTCGCCGCCTATCTGCTGGAGTACTTCCCCGGCCACATGGCGTCGTGGAGCGTCTCCGTTGTCCATCCGCTGTACGGCCTCGCTTGGTTCGGAGCCGGCGAACTCGTTGCGCGGGGCGCAACGCTGCTCAGCGGCGAGAGGAAGCCGTGGGCCGTCCGCGACATCTTCTTGGCTGTATTCGCCGCGGCCTTTGTGGCGACGGTGCCATTCGCAATGTGGAAGACGCGAAGCCCTGGATTCCTGGCCCGGGACCTTGGGTGGGCGCGCCTTTCCGGGCTGCCCAACAGCCCGGTGGCCGCCAGCTCGTGGGCGTGGCTGATCGGCGACGGGCCAAATCTCGCGGCGTGGGCGACGCTTCTGCCCATGGTGGTCCTTGCGGCGGCGGCTTGGCTCACGTGGCGCGCCGCGACACGCCTGCAGACCCGCGTGTCGATCGCCGTGGCGATCGGCCCGGCTTTGGTCGCTCTCGCGTTCGCGGTGCGCCAGCTCAGCTGGTGGGGCGTGTTCGATGCGACGATGCTGGGGGTCGCGGTCGCGGCCGCCGCGGGCGGGTGGAAGATTGCGGGTTCCGGGCCCCGGTGGCTCCTCATCGCCGTCGTCCTGGCCTTTGCCATTCCGGGTGTCGCCCGCATGCGTCCGGAGGTTTTCGCCGGTCAGGCTACCGTCCTGACGCCCGCCGAGTCCGAGCAGCTGGTCGAGCGCCATTTGGCGCATTGGCTTGCCGGGCGCACGGGCGAACCGGGGATCGTTGTCTTTGCGCCTCCCAACGAGACGACGACCCTGTGCTTTTTTGGCGGCCTTCGTGGCATCGGTTCGTTTGCCCCCGACAACAGCGTCGGCTTCGGCAATTCCCTTGCCATCGCCGGCGCCCTCACAACGGAGGAGGCGCAGGATGATCTCCAGGCGCGCGGAGTCAGATACATCGTGATTCCCTCCTGGGACCCTTTTTTCACCGAGTTCGCGCAGCGCTACCTTGTAAAGGAGTTGTCGGGCAGGACGAGCTTCCTGATCGGCGAGCTCCGCCGCTGGAACCTTCCTCCGTGGCTTCAGGCTGTGCCCTATCAGATGCCGGTGGGCGGCGGCTTTGAAGGCCAGTCGGTGCTGGTGTTTGAGGTGGTCGACCCTCAGACGCCGGCCGCGGCCGCCAGCCGCCTTGCGGAATACCTTGTCGAGACGGGCGAACTGAACGCTGCCGACGCCGTGGCCGGGCGATTGAGGCGTTTCCCGGGAGACGTGGGAGCGCTCGCGGCCGAGGCGCAGGTTGAGAGCGCCCAAGGTGACGCGAAGGCCACCGCGCAGACCGTCGCCGCATTGCTCAGCCGCCTCTCGAGCGGGGGCGATCGGTACCTTCCGTGGGACAGGCGCGTAAGCCTCGCCGTGGTGATCGCGCGGGCCCAGCGCTTCGACCTAGCCCGCGAGCAGGTGCGCCGCTGCTTGTCGGACGTCAATGAGGCCAGGCTGCGGTCGCTATCGACGGGCTCCCTCTACGACCTGCTGGTCTTGGCCCACTCGTTCGGACTGGAAATAGCCGACCCCAGATTGCGCAGCCTCGCGTTGGAACTGCTGCCCGGCGACCTGCGAAACCGGATCTGATTTCGGCCGGCTCGGGGCTACGATGCCTTCTCCAGGCGGTCGTACCAATTGAACTTCATGTAGACGGAGGTCGCGACAAGGACGACCAGGATCGCACCCGACCACGACCACTCCTTCAGCACGATGTAGATGGGAAGAGTGACCAGGCAAAGCTGCCAGACGATGCCTACCGCAACGTTCGCCATGTCATGCGCGGCATTGCGATTGGGCACGAAGGAGGGGTCCTCCTTCATCACCTTCTCGCGGATGGGTCCCCAAAAGCCCCATGGATTCACGGTCTTGTAGAACTTCTTAAGGACCTCGTCGTCCTCGGCGTGGCTAAGGTAGGTTCCGGCGAGGCATCCCCCGAGCGAGAGGAGCAGCAGGAACGGAAAAGTGTAGAGCGCGTTGAAGCTGTGCCCCACGACTTTTTCAGCCACCCAAAACAGCAGGGCCCCGCCGATACCGGAGATCATGCCCCAGAAATATCCATACCCGTTGAACCGCCACCAATACCACTTGAGGACATTGGCTGCGACAAACCCGCTCGAAAGCGCGCCCACGAGCCACATCATGACAGAGGTGATGCTGGTCGTCAGGAGCCCGCAGCCCACGCCGACGACAAGGAAGACGATCGAGACCGCGCGGCTGAGCGCGACGAGCTTCTTGCCGCTGGCATGAGGATTGATGAAGCGCTTGTAGATGTCATTGACCACGTACGCGGGAGCCGAGTTGAGCGTCGCCGCGAAGTTCGACATGAAGGCGGCCGCCAGGCCGGCCAGCAGGAATCCCAGGACTCCGGTCGGCACCTGCCCGGTCAGCACCAGCGGCAGGATCTTCTCGAAGTCGGGGTTTCCCTGCGCCCTGAAGATCGGCATGCAGAAGGCGAGGGCGAGCACCGTGATACCCGCGATCATCAGGTACCTCGGGAACATCAGCACGACCGTGACCATTCCGTTCATGAGGGAGGCCTCGCGGGGGTTGCGGGTGGCGAGGATGCGCTGCATATCGTAATTCGGCGCCGGCCCCGCGAGGCTGGCGAGTACACCCTTGAAGAACATCAGGCCGAAGATGATCGTGAAGAAATCGTTGCCGTCCGCGGTGATCGCCGAGTTGGCGGTGTTAAGGATGCCGTCCCAGTTAAGGCCGAGCTTCCACCCGAAGAACGGATTCATCCAGCCGGCCGGTATGTTGTTCGCGATCATCGCCGGGCTGACCTTCACGAGCGCGATGACGCCTATGCAGAGGGCCGAGAGGGTCAGGATCGTGAACTGGGCGACCTCGGTGATGACGACGCTGACCATGCCCCCCTTGATCGCGTAGATCGACGTCAGGCCGAGCAGGATCATCGCATAGATGTTCTCGTCGGTGAAGACGCCGGTAGTCGCGCCCGTGAAGTGCCAGGGGAGCATGACAACCGCGAACTTTCCGATGCCCTTGAACGCGTAGGCGAGAAGTCCGATGACGTTGACGAGCGCGAAGACAACGACGCTCAAATGGGCGTAGGTCGCGCCCTTGTCGTTGCCGAAGCGGGTCTGCATCCACTGCGCTCCCGTGAGGACATTGGAGCGTCTCAGCCATGCGCTCATGAACATCATCAGGAAGATCTGGTTGAACGTCGGCCAGACCCACGGCAGCCAGATGCTCTTCAGCCCGTAGATGAAGAGGACATAGACGAGCCACATCGTGCCGCTGATGTCGAACATCCCCGACGCATCGGAGACGCCGAGCATGTACCACGGCATCGTCTTGCCGCCCAGGAAGTAGCTGTCCAAGTCCTTGGATCCACGCCGGGAGACCCACAGGCCCACGCCGACGACGAGGACGAAATAACCGAGGATGATTCCGAGGTCGAGATTGTGCAGCTGCATGGGGTTGCGCAGGCGCGGCCAGAAGCGTTTTAGGAAGCGGGAATCGCGGCCGCGACGCCCCTAGGACAATTTGACAAAGCCCCGGGAGCGCAAACAAAACCGGTGGCCAACCACCCCATAAATCTTTCGCCGGTCGGGGAATAAATCTTGTTTGCGGCGCTGGGCATTTGTCGAAATGCCGCCATAGTGTGTTGCCGTTCGGTAATCCCCAAAGACCATGCGTTATCCCAAGAAACTGCTCGTCTGCCTGACACTCGTCGGTTTCCCCCACTGTCCCAATATGCGCGCTGACGCGGTACCAACCCAGGGTTCGCCAGCCGCCGAGCTGGCGGCGCTGGCCACGAGCACGGAGCAGGAGCTCAAGGGCGACATCCTGCCGTTCTGGATGAAGTACACCCGCAACGCCGGGAATGGCGGCTACTACGGACTCATCAGGGCGGACATGACCCTCCGCAAGGGCGCGATCCGTGGCGCGCTTCTGACGAGCCGCATACTCTGGACGTTCTCCGCCGCCTACCGTTCCTATCACGACCCCGCCTACCTCGAGATGGCCACGTGGGCCTACAGGGACTTGATGGACCATTTCAGGGACACCGAGTCGGGAGGCATTTTCTGGACGATCACCGAGGACGGCAAGCCCCTGGATTCCCACAAGCAGATCTATGGGCAGGTGTTCGGCATCTACGCCCTGGCGGAATATTATCGCGCCACCGGGGACAAGCCGGCGCTGGCAGAGGCCATCGCCATCTACAACCTCGTCGAGGCGCATGCGCACGACCGAACGTTCGGCGGATATTTTGACGCTCTCGACCGCAAGTGGGACAAGCTGGGCGCCGGGCAGCGCAACCTCCTGGGCGACGCCCCAAAGTCCCAGAACTCCCACATCCATATCCTTGAGAGCTACACCGAGCTGCTTCGCGTGTGGCCGGATGCCGGACTGCTCGCGAACCAGCGGGCCCTGATCGACATGACGGTGAAGCACATCATCGATCCACGGACCCACCACCTCATCCTTTTCATGAAGGAGGACTGGACGCCCATCGGCGAGGAGGTGTCCTACGGGCACGACATCGAGCTGAGCTGGCTCCTGGTCGAGGCAGCAAAGATGGTTGGGGATCCGGCGCTGGTCGCCCAGGTCAAGCCGATCTCCCTCGATATCGCGCGGGTGACCCTTGCCGAGGGCGTCGATCCGGATGGGGGCGTGCTCAGCGAGGGTGGCCCGAAGGGCTACACCGACACCAACAAGGAGTGGTGGGAACAGGCGGAGGCTGTCGTCGGCTTCCTGAACGCCTACCAGCTCTCGGGGGACGCGCGCTACCTCGAGGCCTCGCGCCACAGCTGGGATTTCATCCAGGGGAAGTTCATCGACCGCAAGTATGGCGACTGGATCAACCTCGTGAAACGCGACGGCACGCCCTTTCCCCTGCCCAAGGTGAGCCTTTGGAAATGCCCCTACCACAGCGGGCGCTGCTGCATGGAGGTCGTCGAGCGGGTGCGCGAGCTGACGGGTTCCGCCGCGAAGCCCTGAGGGCCCGTTCACCCTGCCAGGATAAGCTCGAGCATCTTCCGGTCGAGCTTGTGGCCCTGGAAGTCCTCGTACGCCACGCCAGGCCGGTTGCTGTCGACGATTCCGAAGCCGCCGCGCAAGTTCCACATGGACCAGCCCCAGCCGGCCTCCTTCCAGAGGGAGAGCTCATCCGCCATCCAGGCGAGACACACGTCGTGGGGCGTCAGCGTGTTGCAGCCCCATTCGCCGACGTGGACCGGGACGCCCAGGTCCGTAATCGGCTTCCACTTTGTTATGTCCTCGAGGCGGAGCTTCTCCTTGTTCCAGAGGACGCCGTGCTTGTCCACCATGGGCCAGGTCGGCACCTCGAGCGACTCGAACTCCGCCGGGGGGACCCAGGCCGCCTTGTAGTGGCTGATCATCTTCGGCTGGTAGTCGTGGGAGCTCTGGACAATTCCCTCGTCGACGAGGCCGAGCACGGGCGTCTGACCGATGTCGGCGCCGTTCGCAAAGATCAGGCGGTCCGGGCTCTTCTCCCTGATGCCGGCGATCAGCGCCCTGCAGATCTCGACGTAATGGGTCTGGTCCTTCATGAAGGGCGGCTCGTTTATCAGGTCGAAGCTCAGGCGCGAGGCCGGCACCTCCTTGTAACGCTCCGCCAGAAAGCTCCAGTGGTGCAGGGCGGCGTCGAGGGCGTGCTTCATCGAGTCAGGCGTGCTTTCGAAAAGCTGGTAGGGCTCAAGCTCGCGGCCGTTGACGCAGTAACCCGGGATGCGGTGCAGGCACATGCAGATGTGGATGCCATGCTGTTTCCCGAGCTCCAGCGCGCGGTCAAGTGGCGCGAGCGCGTCGGGATCGATCGTCATCCAGTCCTTCGGGCTGGACCACTGCCAGTAGGAGAGGGGAAGGCGGGCGAAATCAAAGCACCATCCCTGCATCCACTGGAAATCTGTCTCGCGGTAGGGGTGGCCGCGCCTGGGGCCGTTCATCTCCGTGAGATTGAAGCCGCGCCAGCGCGGGATCTTGGGCTGAGCGCGAGGTGTCGGTGACGCCTGCGCCCGTGAGATTGCGGGAAGCAGGGTGCCTGCCGCGGCTGTCGCCGAGAATTGGAGGAATTCGCGTCGTGTCATAGGGGATGGTTTCAGCGGATGGACTTGGCGGGCGTCCCTGGATGGGCTGCCTCGCCTGACAGTCCGGCATCGGCGAGGCCCGGGCTGGCGACCGCATCGAGCGCGTACTTGAAATAGTCCGGGGGATTCTGGCCCCATGTGACGCTTGAGTCCCTGAAGGTGACGCCGGCGGCGTTGCTCAGGATAAAGCCGCTGGTCGGAATGTCCCTGAGCCCCCCATTGTCATTGGGGCGAAGATCCTGCTGGCCGCCGGCAAATGAGGCCGGCCGCGAAAGGCGGATCGAGACGCGGTCGAATGATATGTTCTCGATGTGGCCCGGCTCGTCGGCCCAAACGATCGCGCCATTCTCCGAATTGCAGATGATGTTCGAGAACCGGATGTCGCGTATGACGCCCAGCTTGCTGTGGCTGGTCCACGCGAGCGCGGCCACTTGGATCGGCTCGCCGCGCCCCCACCACATCGAATCGAAGATCTTCGTCTCGATGATGAGGTTCGAGAAGAGCACGCGCTCGATGCTGCCCCCCAGGCTCAGGCGGACGGCGACGCCGCGGTGGCTGTCTGTTACGGTGCAGTCGCTGACGACCACGTCCCTGATGGGACCGCCCACGTCGCAGCCGAGGACGATGCCGCACGAGCGAGACCTCACGGTGCATCCCGAGATGACGACGTTTTCGCAGGGCCGGCTGATGCCGTCGCTCAGGGGCGCTGTCTTCAGTGAGATGCAGTCGTCGCCCGTCGAGATGTTGCATTCGTGAATGCGCACGTTTGACGACCAGTCGATGTCGATGCCGTCGTTGTTGGGCATCCTCAGGTCACCGTCGATGCGAACCGCATCAATGTTGGCGTCGTCGCAACCCTGCAGCCGGAGTGTCCAGAACGCGGAATGGGTCAGCGAAAAGTCCCTGAGAAGGATGTGGCGGCAGTTCCTTAAGACCATGGCGAATGGCCGCAGATCCATGCACTTGTAGATGTTGGGCCCGGTTTCCGAAACGTAAGCCAAATCATTTCCGTCGATCCGACCGGGCCCGGTTACGGCAATGTCGTCGGCTCCCTCAGCATACACGATGACCCCCAGCTTCGGGGGCGGCGCAGGATCAAAGGTAACCGGCAGGCTCGAGAAGCGCGTGAAGTCAGCGTGGTGGGGGCTGCCCTGGAGCATAGAGCCTTGCTCAAGATGGAGGTCGACGCCGCTTTTCAGGACGAGGGTGGCCACGGTGATCTTGGCGCCCGATGGGATGATGACCCGTCCTCCGCCGTGGCTGCTGCAGGCGTCGATTGCCTTTTGGATCGCAGCCGTATCGGCGTGTATGTCGCCTCCGGTCGCGCCGTATTCGACAACATTGTAGATGGGTTCAGCCGATGCGGGTGATGCCGAATATGCGGCCACGCCGAGAAGCGATAGGAACAGGGTCCTAAAAGACATGGGACGGGATTTTGCCGTGACGGGGTGGGGTTGGGTCTGCGCGGACGGTCGCGCGTATCCTACACCCATAAACCGCTTAATTACACCGAGATGTCAAATCGTAGCACGAGTTTTCGGGCCCAATTTTATCGGCTATTCAGTACCAAATGGTCTATCCCCAGTTCTGTTGGGATAGAACGGCTTCTCAAGTTTCTGACAAAGGATCTCATTAACATTTCGTCCGGTTACGGTTACGCTGCGAAAGTCATCTTCAATTCCGGTTGGGCCATACCCCACCGCCGTCACCTCAGAGGTGCCGGCAATGCGCCCAAAATCCTTACCCCATGAAGCTAAAGATCGTCGGACCAGCGTTGCCCAACATTCCTTGGGAGCCCAAGCCTGCGGACAATCCAGACTGTGCCTGGCGGTACAGCGCCAACCCCGTGATCGGACGCCGCCCGCTCCCGCGTGTCACCGGGATCTACAACAGCGCAGTCGTGCCCTGGAAGGGAAAATTCATCGGCGTCTTTCGCACGGAGGGAATGGACCGAATTCCCCATCTCCACGTCGGGCGCAGCCCCGACGGCTTCAAATTCACGTTCGAGCCGAAGCCCATCGTGCTCAAGTGCGACGACCCGGAGGTCCGCAAGTTTGAGTACGCCTACGATCCGCGGGTCACACTCGTCGATGGAGTGCACTATGTGACGTGGTGCAACGGCTATCACGGACCGACGATCGGCATCGCGCGCACCACCGATTTCGTCAATTTCGAGCAGCTGGAGAACGCATTCCTTCCGTACAACCGAAACGGCGTCCTCTTCCCGCGGAAGTTTGGCAGGAATTTCGTGATGCTGAGCCGGCCTTCGGACACAGGACACACGCCGTTTGGCGACATTTTTGTCAGCCAGAGCCCGGACATGGTGCACTGGGGCAGGCACAGACACGTGATCGGGCGAGGCGGACCGTGGTGGCAGGGCACGAAGATCGGCGCCGGGCCGTCACCCATCGAGACGAGCGAGGGATGGCTCCTTTTCTACCACGGCGTCACCACCACCTGCAACGGATTCGTGTATTCCATCAGTGCGATGCTGCTCGACATCGACGAGCCCTGGAAAGTCATCGCGTGCGCAAACCAGCCCCTGATCGTCCCGGAGGCCCCCTACGAGCTGACCGGCTTCGTTCCCGGCGTCTGCTTCCCTGTCGGCTGCCTGTGCGACTCGGCGACGGGACGGATCGCGATGTACTACGGCGCCGCGGACACATTCACCGCCCTTTGTTTCTGCAACGCGGCCGACATCGTCAAGTTCATCAAGGATTACCCGCTGAAGGCTTAGTCCGAGCCACCGACCTGCCGCCGCACTTGCCTCACGGATTGGCAGGTCGCAGAGTCGTTGCGTGAAGAAGAAGCCCCATGTGCTGCTTATTTTCCTGACCCGGTTTGAGGAAAGCATGGCCATGCTGAAGGGGATAGCGCATTTCGAGCGCACCCATCACGTCTGGACGGCTTTCCATGACGACCAGGCCGTTTCCGAAACGGACCCGAGATGGCTTCGCAGCAAGAAATGGCAGGGAGTCATCAGCCGCCACACCACGCCGGAGATGGCGCACGCGTGCGCCGAGCTCAATATCCCACTCGTGGACCTGAACGATATCGAGCCGTATCCGGGCGTCCCGAAGATCCGGCCCGACAACATCGGGATCGGCCACCTCGGGGCCGAGCATTTCATCGAGCGGGGCTACCAGAAGTTTGGCTTCGTCGGGTTTTCAAACGTGCTCTGGTCCCGCGAGCGGCGGGACGGGTTCGTTGAGGCCGTTCGCCTAGCCGGGCGCGAGTGCGCCGTCTTTGATGTTGAGTATCCCGGGGACACCACGCCGTTCTGGGAGGAGGAGCAGATAGCCAAGTTGAGTGGATGGCTTAAGCGGCTGCCCAGGCCGATCGGTGTGATGGCTTGCGTCGACCTGCGCGCCCAGCAGCTCGTCAGCGCCGCACACGCCGCGGGAATCCTGGTTCCAGAGGAAGTGGCGATACTCGGCGTGAACAACGACACCATCCGCTGCGAACTCGCCGACCCGGCGCTGTCCAGCGTCGCTCCCAACGCGTTCCAGTCGGGATACCGGGCGGCGGCGCTCCTTAAGGACATGCTCGAAGGCCAGAAGCCGAAGGCCTTTGACCAGCGGGTAGAGCCGCTTGGCGTGGTGACGCGCCACTCGACGGACATCCTTGCGGTCGAGGACCGAAATGTCGCCGCGGCCCTGAGCTTCATACGCGAGCGCGCGTGCAACGGGATCACCGTGGACCAGGTCCTCCAGCACGCCCACGCCTCCCGTAGCCAGATCGAGAGGAAGTTTCGCCAGCACATCGGCCGGTCCCCTCAGTCCGAGATACGGAGGGTGCAGCTCAGGAAGATCCGGCAGCTGCTCCTTGAGACGGACTTTCCGCTGAAGCGAATCGCCGAGCTCACCGGCTTCGAGCACATGGAGTACATGTGCGTCCTCTTCAAGCGCGCGACCGGCATCCCTCCCGGCATTTATAGACTGAGGATGCAGGACAAGGCGTCGACCGGCACGGCCCCTCCCGAACCCATACGCGAGGTCCTGGAACGCCGATGATCTGGTCCCACCCCGTTCGTCTCCTCGCGGGAATGCTTCTCGCGCATGCAGCCGCCTCAAGCCCGAAGCCGATCGAGTTCGACTTTGTTGCTCCCGACAATCCGTCCGTGAAGAACCCGTTTGCGCGGGAACTCTGGGCCGAGGTCGTGACGCCGGGCGGCCAGAAGCTTGAGCTGCCCGCGTACTACGCGGACGCGGGATTGTATTGCGTCCGGGCCCGGCCGGACGAAGCCGGATCCTATCACTTCGGTGCTGTGTACGAGACGACGCTGGGCGTTCGCAAGACGGGCCTGGTCGTCAGCCTTGTCACGCCGGGGGACGTCCAGAACGCGGCCAGGACGCGCCTGCCGTCGATCTTGATCGATCCGAAGGATCCAAAGAAGCTCGCGCGCTCCGACGGCCTTCCCTACCTGCCGGTCGGCGCGAACCTGGCATGGTCGCCGGACGGCGTTGCTGATCGCGTCGGATACTACATGCGCGCGATCCCGTCGTTCTCCAAGGCCAACCTGAACTGGATGAGGATATGGATGGCGCACTGGGACGCCCTCAACCTGGACTGGCTGCCGCCCGACATGGGGGCGTCGCCGAGTCCCGGCTCCGTCAATTCCGACGTCGCGGACAACTGGGACAAGATTCTCGCGGCAGCCGAGGAAAACGGGGTCTACGTGCAGCTCGTCCTCCAGCACCACGGCCAGTACTCGACCAGCAGCGATTCCGACTGGGCGACAAACCCGTGGAACGCGGCCAACCCGGGTGGTTTCCTCAAGTCGCCGGAGGATTTTTTCACGGATCCCAACGCGCGGGTGATGACTCTCATGAAGTACCGCTACATCGTGGCCCGGTGGGGCTGGTCGCCCGCCATCGTCTCATGGGAGCTTTTCAACGAGGTTCACTGGACGGATGCGATGCGCAACGGCCATGAGGCCGAGGTCGCACGCTGGCACAGCGACATGGCGACCTTCATCCGCCTCGTTGACGTCTATGGTCACCTCATCACCACGAGCACGGAAAACCTCCGCAGCCCGGTCTATGAGAAAATGGACTACTACCAGCCCCATCTCTACGCGGCCAACCTGCTGGCGGCTGCGCGCAGCTTTGAGTCGCCCTATGGGGCGCTCAACAAGCCCGTGTTTTACGGTGAGGAGGGCGACGACCACCAGCCCGTCTCAGATGACGTGAAGAAGTCGGGCCTGAACATAGTCCCTACGGTGTGGGCAAGCGTCATGGGCGAGGGCCTGATGGCCGCGCAGCCCTGGAATGGATGGCAGATCGTGGACCAAGGGCGGCAGAACGAACTGGGTGCGGTGTTCCGCTTCCAGGTGATCAACCGGGTTGCGACCCAGGCGGACATGACTCCTTTCTCGGCGGTCGTCGAATGCCGCGAGCGCGTGCCGCTTCGCATCGTGGCGGGCCATTTCTGGCAGCGCAGGCAAGCACCCGATTTCGAATTCCCCGTCGACGGCAAGGAGCCCATCGAGGAGGCGAACGTCCCGGCCACCCTGGTCGGCTCCTCGGCGAGCCGCGCGGACGGATTCCCCGGCCGCGCCACATATCACCTGAACCTGCCGCGGGAGACGTTGATGCTGGCCCACATCTATTCGATGGCCGATGCGGGCGGCTCACTTAGGGTGAGCGTCGACGGAAACGTCGTCGCGGGACACGAATGGGTCGGGGGCAAGGGCGCCCCAACCCCCTCGACCCTCGCGTTCAAGGTCCCTGGCGGCAGCCACGTGCTGGTCCTCGAGAATCCGGGCCCCGACTGGATCGGAATTTCAGCGCTCGACCTCGGCATGGACACGTCCGCGCTCGGCCTGATCGGGCGCAGGAACGACCATTTCATTGAGGCGTGGGTTTGGAACAAGCCGAACTTGTACCTGGCCTCCCCTTACCCGGCCGTGTCCGGCACCGTGGACCTCGAAAATGTGCCCGCAGGCTCATGGAAGATTACGTGGTGGGACACGCAAAAGGGCGTGGCTTCCGACTCAAAGGTGGTCACGCACCCGGGCGGCGTCCTTCGGATCGAGACCCCGGGCATTGTCCGCCACGCGGGCCTTGTCCTGACGCGCGCCCAGTAGCCGGTACCCACTCACCGCGCCAGGAAGAGGGCGACGGCGAGAAGCTGGTCTCCCGGAGCCTGTGCGCTCGATTCCTCCAGCGACTCGGAGAGAGCAGCCGCGACCTCCTTGGCATGGGGGCCGCCCGCGGCCACGGCCACCGATTCGGCGGACGGCGGGTCTTCCGCTCCGAACGGCCTGATGAAAAATCCGGGTCCCGTCGGGTTGGGCGCGCCGAAATAGGCGCCGCTGGAAGGATCGAAAAACCGTGCGTCGAGCTGGGCGAGCAGCCTGTCGGAAAGCTCCAGCGAAGTCGTGTCATTTGCCGCGCGGGCGAAGTCCCTGCATCCGAGGGCCAGCGCCGCATAGTCTTCCGCGTCAGCCGGCAGCGAGGACCCCTTCAGGTGGCGCAGCGTGCCGTCCGATGAGACAAGAAAGTCCCGCTTGGCCGCGCCCAGGGCCTTCCGGGCGGCGTCGAGATAACGCGGCTTGCCGAGCTGCAACCCGGCGCGGGACAGTGCGCTCAGCATCAGTCCGTTGGCGCCGGCGGATGCACGATCGTCCCGCGGCAGGGAGCCGCGTTTGTCGCGAACAGCGAGGAGAAGGGCCGCATCGCCGAGCTGGCCGGCGTCGGGGTCCTCAGTCGAGCGCAGGAGGTTTTTGTGGGCGTACTGCGCGGAGGGGTCATCGGCAGCGGGAACGTTGCCGTCGGGAAGCACGCCGTGCGCAGAGCCAAAGGCCTCCGAGCGCGGGCCAAGGACTTTTTCAATCTCAGCGCCGGTCCATGTGTAATATCCCGCCAGCTCATCTCCTGTTGCATCCTGAGCTGACGCGAACGTCCCATCCGGGAGGGAAAGCCGGCTGAGCGCGAAGTCGAGCGCGCCCGCGGCGCAGAGGCCGAAAGTCCTGGCGTCTGCACCCTGCGCCGCGTCGAGGTAGGCCAGCGCGATCCGCGCCTGGTCCGTGAGGGTCTTCTGCTGGTAGGGTATGTGCCACGCGGCGTCGGCCGCGTGCCGGAAGAACCCGCCGTCAAGGGGATCGCGGACGGCGCTCGTCGCCAGGGCTCGAAGGGTCTTGAGCGCCGCGTCGCGGTCGGCGGGCGACTGCAGAAGCATGAAGCGGATAAGCTCGGGTTCCGGGGACCGGGGCACGTCCCCAAAGCCGCCCAGCACCGGATCAAAGGTCGCCCTCCACGCCGCCGCGGACGCAGTCAGGCGCGCGCGGGCCTTCTCGGCGCTCCAGGCCGAGGCGGCCGAAGGTTGTGCCGGGGGCGCCAGCTGGGCCACCGACTCAGACGCCCTCTTGCGGCAACCGGCCGGATTGGTGGCCCATGCGGCCTGAGCCTGGTTTGCCAGCTTCAGGAATCCCGGGGCGCCCCAATCCTCGGACGGCGAGAGGTAGGTGGCTCCCTCATAGGGCTGAAACTCCGGCGTGAGCCAGACATTCAGCGGCCATCCGGTCAGCTGCTTAAGGTTCAGAACATAGGCCTGGTAAAGGGCGGCAACGTCGGGCCGCTCGTCGCTGTCCACGATCACGCAGACGAAATGATTGTTGAGCCAGTCCGCGTTCTTGGGGTTTGCAAACGTCTGCCGCCGCATGGCGCCTGAGAGCTCGCTTGTGAACGAGCCGATGAACAGGAAGACGGGCTTCTGCTCGCCCTTGGCCTGGGCGAACGCCGCGTCGCCCCACGGCATCCATTGAACAGGGCTTTCCGCAAAGGTCTTCAGGAAGGCGGACGACTCCCCCTGCAGGCGTTTGGATGCGGTTGCGGCGACCGCGCTCGAAAGGAGGCCGGACAGAAGGATAAACGGGATTGTCTTCTTCAAGATTGGGCGGGGCATGCCTTGTGAATTGGGGTCGTCGTCGGAGAGTAGGTCGCCAATTGCCGGGTCCCGTCAACCTCTCACGCCCTTGCCGTGACGCGAATCCGGTGCCAATTTTGACGCCTGTGAATCTCCACAAAGGGCAACCTGTAATGCGGGGCGGGGCGCCGGTCGCGAAGGCCCGGGCGGCCCTCGTGCTTATCCACGGCCGGGGGGCCTCAGCCGAGGACATCTATTCGCTGGGGGAGGAAGTGTCCGAGGGCATTCCAGGGGTGGCGCTCGTTGCTCCCCAGGCCGCCGGCAATGCCTGGTATCCCCAGCGATTTCTGGCGCCGCTGACTCAGAATGAGCCGTACCTGGGATCCGCGCTCGGGGTCGTCGCCAGCCTCGTCGATGAAATGGTCGCTGGAGGCGTGCCCTTCGAGAGAATTGTCCTGGCCGGGTTCTCGCAGGGCGCCTGCCTCGCGCTCGAATTCGCAGCGAGGAATCAGCGAAGGTACGGCGGCGTGATCGGGCTTAGCGGCGCTCTAATAGGGCCACCCGGCACCCCGCACGGCGTGGAGGGTGGCCTGACGGGTACGCCTGTTTATATGGGGTGCAGCGACCGCGACGCCCATATCCCGCTCTCGAGCGTCGAGGAGAGCGCGGAGATTTTCGCGAAGCTTGGCGCGCGCGTCACCAAATCCATCTTTCCGGGAATGGGCCACACCGTGAACCCGGAGGAACTCGCCGTCGTTCAGAACCTCGTTCGACGATTGGCCGTTGGCGTCTGACCTTGCACCCGGATTGCCCGCCGCCCAGCATTCCCATCCCGCTGCTGCCGCAGCAAGCCCGGGCGACCCTCCCATTACCCCCATGTCGTCATTCACCCTCGCCGTCTTTTCGCCCCACCTGACCCTGATGCCGGCGTTCCTGTCTGCCATTGCCATTGGGGTCGTCAGTTCGGCACGGGCGTCCGAGCAGCCATCGCCCGTGGGCGTGTTTGACGGGCATGCGGACGTTGGCAACGTGGCCATCCCAGGAAGCACGGCATTCAACCGGGACTCGCAGGAATACCTCCTGTCCTCGTCGGGCTATGACATGTGGGGCGACCACGACGAGTACCAGTTCGCCTGGAAAAAGGTGAAGGGGAACTTCCTGATTCAGGCCCTCACTGAATTCCTCGGGGCAGGCACGGATCCGCACAGGAAAATGGGCCTGATCGTCAGGGCGAGCCTCGATCCCAGATCGGCGCATGTTAACGCCTGCATCCACGGAAACGGCGTGGCTGCCCTTCAGTTGCGCAGGACGGACGGCGCGGTCACGGAGGAAATCCATCTCAAGGTCGGTGGCCCCAACGTCCTTCAGCTCGAGCGCTCGGGAAAGAGATTCATCATGTCCGCGGCGCATCTCGGCGAAACCTACTCGACCCAGGACATCGATGGCGTCGAGCTGCCCGACGAAGTCTATGTCGGGATCTACATCTGCGCGCATAACAACTCGATGGTCGAGAAGGGCATCTTCAGAAACGTCCGAGTCATCCGGCCCGCAGCCCCGGATTTCAAGCCGTACAGGGACTACATTGGCAGCGACATCGAGCTGCTCGACGTGGGCACGGGCAGCCGCAGGACGATCTACCGCGCAGAGGATTCGCTGCAGGCCCCGAACTGGACGCCGGACGGCCTGCACCTGATCTACAATCACAACGGGCGGATGTTCACCTTCGACCTCGCGGCGGGCCAGCCGGCGCCCATCAGCACGGGCTCCCAGGTCCACTGCAACAACGACCACACTCTTTCGTTTGACGGCTCCATGCTCGGGATAAGCAGCGGTTCGCCCTCGATTGTCTACACGCTGCCGGTCGGCGGAGGCGAGCCGACGCGGATCACGCCCACAGGTCCCTCCTACCTTCACGGGTGGTCGCCTGACGGGAGATTCCTGCTGTTCACGGGGGAGCGAAATCACGAATTCGACATCTACAAGGTCCCGTCATCCGGCGGACCCGAGGTGCGCCTGACAACGGCCAAGGGCCTCAACGACGGCTCGGAGTTCACGCCAGATGGGAAAACGATCTTCTTCAACTCGGAGAGATCCGGCAAGATGCAGGTCTGGCGCATGAACGCCGACGGATCGGGCCAGGCGCAGGTGACGGATGATGAATACAACAACTGGTTCCCGCACGTCTCACCCGACGGAAAGACGATTCTGTTCATCACCTTCCCCCCCGAAATCGCGCCAAACGACCATCCCTTCTACAAGCACGTTTACCTGCGAAGCATGCCGGTGGACGGCGGGAAGGCTACGGTCGTCGCCTACCTCTACGGGGGCCAGGGCTCGATCAACGTGAACTCCTGGTCGCCCGACAGCCGGACAGTTGCTTTCGTCAGCAACTCAGGCGCCTTCTGATCAAGGGTGGGGTAGATCGGACGTGGTCCAGCCCCCGCCGAGGGCCTGGATCAAGGCAACGCTCGACGTGAGCTGGTTCTGCACGATCCCGAGCGCCGTCTCGCGGTTCGTCAGTTCGGTGACCTGGGCGGCGGCGACGGTCGTAAAATCCACCGTTCCCGCATTGTACTCGTTGAGCGCGATCTGCGCGGCCTGCGCCGCCTCGGCCACCGCCGTGTCCTCGACTCTTGACTCGTCCTTGAGGATCCGCAGGCCCGCGAGATTGTCCTCAACCTGCTGGAGCGCCGTGAGCACCGTCTGGCGGTAGTTGGCCGCGCTCGATTCGTAGGCGGCGCGTGCGGACTGCACGAGATCGTGGCGCTGGCCCCAGTCGAGGAGAGTGTCGGCCGCCTGGGCACCGAGCGTCCAGAACTTGAATGGAGCAGAAATGAGGCTGTTAAGCGGCGAGCCCTCGTAGCCCGCTTCGCCGGAAAGGGTGAGCGAGGGAAAGTAGGCGGCTACCTGTATCCCGATCCTCGCGTTTGCCGACATGGCCAGCCGCTCGGCCGCGGCAATGTCCGGGCGCCGCTCAAGCAGCGTGGATGCCAGTTGCGGGGGAACCGTTGGCAGTGTGAGGCCGATGGTGGGCGTCCTTGCCACCGAGAAAGCGGCGGGCGCCTTTCCGACGAGGACCGCCAGGGCATGCTCTAGCTGCGCGCGCGTGATGCCCGCCTCGATCAGCTGCGCACGCGTGCTGTCGAGCTGCGTCTGCGCGGTTATGATGTCGCTCCGCGCCGCGACTCCGACCGCGTACTTGTTGTTCGTTATCCTGAGTGTCCGCTTGTAGTCCTCGACCGCATCCTCGAGCAGGCGGATCTTGTCGTCGGCGATCCGCAGCCCGATGTAGTCCTGCGCCAGCGTCCCCTGCATTGAGAGCCGGGCCAGCGCCAGGTCGGCGGCACTTGCCTGGGCGGTGGCGACGTCCGCCTCGACCGTCCTGCGGATCTTGCCCCAGATGTCGGGTTCCCAGGAGGCTTGGAGGGCGGCCGTGTACTGCGTCGCGGAGTTGGAGCTTCCCTGGGAGGAGGAAACCTGTGGCTGGTGCGACTTCGCAGCGCTTCCCACCGCCGAGACGCTTGGAAGGTATCCCGTCCTGTCGGATCGCGCGATCTGGCGGGCCTCTTCATAGTTGGCGAGAGCCACCTGGACAGACTGGTTGGAGGCTTCGACCTGGTCCTCGAGTCCATTCAGGACGGGGTCATTGAAGACCTCCCACCAAGGTCCCCTCTTGGCCCCGTCGTCGGGAGCAGCGAGCTTCCATTCGGCGTCCTCCTTGAAAGCGGTGGGAACGGCCAGCGCGGGCCTCTTGAAGTCCGGACCCACCGAGCACCCGGCGGCGAGGACTAGGCATGCCACCCCGACGGCGAACCGCGGTGCGGCTCGTTGCGCGCCTGTGAAGATTCTCGGTTTTGGATCCATTGTATCGTTGGTGCTGGGAATCAAGTGGTCGCGGGAACGGGCTCCTTGTCGGGCGCGAGCACGCCGATCCTTACCCAGGTCCGATGCAGCCATACGCGCGCCCGCTCCACGTAGAGGTAAACGACGGGAGTCGTGTACAGCGTCAGCAGCTGGCTGACGATGAGGCCGCCGACGATCGATATCCCGAGCGGCTGCCGCAGCTCCGCGCCGTCGCCGTAGCCGATGGCGAGCGGCACCGCCCCGAGGATCGCCGCCATGGTCGTCATGAGGATTGGCCTGAAGCGAAGCTGGCACGCCTTGTAGATCGCATCGCGCGGGCTCAGCCCCTCGGAGCGCTCCGCCTCGATCGCGAAGTCGATCATCATGATGGCATTCTTCTTCACGATTCCGATGAGGAGCAACACGCCGATCAGCGCTATCAGGTCGAAGGCCAGGTGAAACAGCATGAGGGCGAGCACCGCTCCAATGCCCGCTGAGGGAAGCGTCGAGAGGATTGTGAACGGGTGGGCGTAGCTCTCGTAGAGGATGCCAAGGACCAGATAGATCGCGACGATGGCCGCGAGAATGAGGACGAGCTCGTTGGAGAGCGTGTCCTGGTATGTCTTGGCCGTGCCCTGGAAACTGCCGTGGATGGAGGTGGGCATGTGGATGGCCGCTGTCTGCCTCTCGACCGCGGCGACCGCGTCCGACAGCGACGCCTCCGGGACCAGGTTGAAGGAGATCGTTCCCGCGACGAACGTGTTCTGGTGGTTGACCGAGAGGGGGGTGGTCCCGAGGCCGTAGTGCGCGAACGCAGAGAGCGGCACCATCGTCTCCTTGACGGTGCTGACCGCCTGGCCGGTCGACGTGGACCCGTGGCCCGTTGTCGCAATCGCGTTCATGCTGGCGTTGCGCGCGGCATCCGAGGCGACCGAGCTTGCGCTGATGCTCGTGGTCGAGGCCCCGTGTGAAATGCCCGCGGAGGCCGTGACCGTGCCCGCCACGGCGTTGCTCGACTGCGTGCCGCTCACCGTTCCGCCCGTCGAGCTGACATAGATGTCCTTGAGGGCTGACGGCTCCTGCCAGTAGCGCTGCGCGACCACCATGACCACGTGGTATTGGTTGAGCGGCTCATAGATTGTCGACACCTGCCGTTGTCCAAATGCGTCATAAAGGGTGCTGTCGATCTGGGACGCGGTTAGCCCGAGGCGGGACGCGGTGTCGCGATCGATGACAAGGTCTGTCTCAAGGCCCTTGTCCTGCTGGTCGGAATTCAAATCCGCGAGCGCGGGCTCGGTCTTCAGCGCCTCCATCAGCTTGGGGGTCCATGTGCGAAGATCGTCAAGATTGTCGGACTGGAGGGTGTACTGCCACGCCGTGTTGCTCACGCGTCCACCCGTCCGTGGTGTTTCCTGCTGCGGGAACATGAAAAGCTGGCCGCCCGGCACATGGGCTAGTTTTGGCCTCAGCCTGGAAATGACCTGCTCGGCCGACATCGTGCGCTGGCTCAGGGGCTTGAGGGAAATGAACATGGCCCCGGTGTTGCCCCCGCGGCCGCCGGCGCCGGTGAACCCCACAAGATCCGCCACGTCCGGGTCGTCCTGGACGATCGCCATGTACTGCCTGAGCTTCTGCGACATCCGCTGGAACGAGACGCTTTGGTCGGCCTGGATGAATCCGCTCAGCCGCCCCGTGTCCTCCTCGGGAAAGAACCCCTTGGGGATGATCGTGAACAGCCAGATGTTGAGTCCCACTGTGCAGACGAGGACGATGATCATCACAAACGCATGCCGAAGCGCCCAGGCTAGCGTGTCCCGGTAGAGGTCAAGCAGCCCCTCGTAGGCGGATTCGGTCCACCGGTGGAAGCGGCTCCTGATCTCGCCGCGGTGCCTCACCGTGAGCAGGCGCGCACACATCATGGGCGTCGTGGTGAGCGAGATCACCATCGAGATCAGGATCGCCACCGAGAGAGTTATCGCGAACTCGCGGAACGTGCGGCCCACCTGGCCGCCCATGAGAAGGATGGGAATGAATACCGCGATGAGGGACAGGCTCATCGAGAGGACGGTGAACGCGACCTGCCGTACGCCGACGAGCGCCGCCTCGAACCTCGGGGTTCCCATCTCCATGTGGCGGGTGATGTTCTCCATCACGACGATCGCGTCATCAACGACGAAGCCGGTCGCGATCGTGAGCGCCATCAGCGAAAGGTTGTCCAGGCTGTAGCCCAGAAGGTACATTGCGCCGAACGTCCCGATCAGCGAGACCGGCACGGCGACGCTCGGGATCAGCGTCGCCCGCCCGTCGCGCAGGAAGAGATACACGACGAGGATGACGAGCACGATGGCGACCGCGAGCGAGCGCTCCACGTCGCGGAGCGAGGCGCGGATCGTCGTGCTGCGGTCCATGGCGACGTCGAGCTGGATCGCAGGTGGGATATCCGCCCGCAGGCGGGGAAGCATCGCCCGAATGAGGTCTACAGTCTCGATAATGTTAGCCTGCGGCTGCTTGAGGATTCCGAGGAGCACCGACGGGCTGCTATTGGCCAACGCCAGGTTGCGGATGTCCTCGACGGAGTCGGAGACCTGCGCCACGTCGGCGAGCCGGATGGGCGCCCCGTTCCTGTAGGCGACGACCAGGCTTCGGTAATCCTTCGCCTTGCGCGACTGGTCGTTGTCATAGATCTGCCAGTGGAAGGTCCCGTTCTCGATCGCGCCCTTCGGGCTGTTGGCGTTCGCGGCTGCGAGCGCCGCGCGGACGTCCTCAAGGCCCACTCCGTACTTGAACAGGGTCGAGGGGTTCAGCTCGACGCGCACGGCTGGCAGCGAGCTTCCCCAGACGCCCACGTTGCCCACGCCCGCCACCTGCGAGAGCTTCTGCTGCAGGATTGTGGACGCCGCATCGTAGAGCTGACCGGAGGTCAGGGTCTTCGATGTCAGCGTGAGGATCATGATCGGCTGGTCCGCCGGGTTCTGCTTCCTGTACTGGGGGTTGGCTCGAAGCGAGGAGGGAAGGTCCACGCGGGCCGCCACGATCGCCGCCTGGACGTCGCGCGCGGCGCCGTCGATGTCGCGGTTCAGCCCGAATTGGAGCGTGATGTTGGTGTTCCCGACGGAACTCGATGAGGTCATCTCCGTCACGTCTGCGATCGCGCCCAGGTGGCGCTCAAGCGGCGTCGCAACCGTTGTCGCCATCGTCTCCGGGCTGGCACCCGGCATCGATGCCGAAACCGAGATCGTGGCCGAGTCGACCTGGGGGAACGGCGAGACCGGCAGCTTCAGGTAGGACACGGCGCCGGCGAGCACGATTCCCGCGGTGAACAGCGTCGCGGCCACTGGCCTGCGCACAAATATCTCAGAGATGTTCACGTGGCGGGCCTCTTCGTGCGGATGGCGGCGCGGCCCCTTTCACGAAATCGGACCGCGATCCTGTCGAACGCAAGGTAGATGACCGGTGTCGTGAAGAGGGTGAGGACCTGGCTCACGATGAGCCCGCCCACGATGGTCACTCCCAGCGGGTGGCGCAGCTCCGATCCCATTCCGGTACCGAGCATGAGGGGCACCGCGCCCAGCATTGCGGCAAGCGTCGTCATCAGGATGGGCCGGAACCTGAGCAGGCAGGCCTGGTATATGGCCTCCCTTGGGGGAAGCCCCTCGTTCCTCTCGGCATCGAGGGCGAAGTCGATCATCATGATGGCGTTCTTCTTCACGATGCCGATCAGGAGGATTATCCCGATGATCCCTATCACACCCAGGTCGCTGCCGACGAGCATGAGGGCGAGGAGCGCCCCAATTCCCGCCGACGGCAGCGTCGAGAGGATCGTGATGGGATGAATGAAGCTCTCGTAGAGGATGCCCAGGATGATGTACATCGTGAGTATCGCGGCGCCTATCAGGAAGAGCTCGTTCGAGAGCGAGCTTTCAAATGCGTTTGCGGCGCCCTGGAAGCTGGTGACGACGCTGTCCGGCAGGCCGATCTTTGCCTCAACCCCGCGGATGGCCTTCACCGCGTTGCCCAGCGACCCTCCATGGGGCACGTTGAAGGATATCGTGTTCGCGGGGAACTGGCTCAGGTGGTTCACCAGCAGGGGCTCGGGCCGCTCCTCGAATTTTGCGATTGAGGAAAGCGGCACCTGCCCGCCGGCGGCCGACGGCACGTAGATCAGCGAAAGGGACGCGGGCGAACGCTGCAGCGCGGGGTCGGCCTCCATGATCACGCGGTACTGGGTCGATTCCGTGAATATGGTCGAGATGATGCGCTGGCCGAACGCGTCGTAGAGCGCGTTGTCAATCGTCGCCGCCGTTATTCCAAACCTGGCGGCGGTGTCGCGGTCGATGGCGATGTAGGTGCCGAGCCCACCGTTGGAGAGGTCCGATGCAACGTCGCTCAGCTCGGGCAGCTGGCGCAGCTGGTCCGTCAGCTTCGGGACCCACTGGGTCAGGTCGTCGGGATTGGCACTTTCGACCTCGAACTGGAACTGGGTCCGGCTGACACGGTCGTCGATTGTCAGGTCCTGGACGGGCTGCATGTACGCCGCGATGCCGACCACCTTCGCCAGGTCCGCGCTCAGGCGCACGATCACGCCCGCCGCCGTGTCTGCCCGCTGGTCCCTGGGCTTCAGGTTGACCTGCATCCTGCCGGTGTTGAGCGTCGTGTTGGACCCGTCGACACCGACAATCGAGGATAGGCTCTCGACCGCGGGGTCCTTGAGGATCTCGGCTGCTAGCGCCTGCTGCCGGATGACCATCGCCTCGTAGGACACGGACTGGGGCCCCTCCGTGATCACCTGGATCAGGCCGGTGTCCTGGACGGGGAAAAATCCCTTCGGGATCAGGATATAGAGGAGGACTGTCAGGACCAGCGTCGCGACCGCGACGGCGAGTGTGAGGGCCTGGCGGTCCAGGACCCAGGTGAGCATCGAGCCGTACTTGGCGATGACGCCGTCGATGAACGCTCCGGTCCTGCGGCTCCAGGCGGGCACCTCATCCGGTTCATGGTGCCTGACCAGCTTGGCGCACATCATCGGCACAAGCGTCAGCGACACCACTGCGGAGATGAGGATTGTCACCGCGAGCGTGATCGCGAACTCGCGGAAGAGTCGGCCCACGACGTCGCCCATGAAGAGCAGGGGGATGAGGACCGCGATCAGCGAGATCGTGAGCGAGATGATGGTGAAGCCGATCTGCTCGGACCCCTTGAGCGCGGCCTCGAGGGGGCTGTCCCCCTGCTCCACGTAGCGCGCGATGTTCTCGATCATCACGATCGCGTCGTCCACGACGAACCCCGCCGCGATCGTCAGCGACATGAGTGAGAGGTTGTTCAGGCTGAACCCGAGAAGGTACATCACTGCGAACGTTCCCACCAGGGACAGCGGCACCGAGAGGCTGGGTATGATCGTCGCCGGGATGTTCCGCAGGAACACGAAAATGACGAGGACGACGAGAATCACTGCCAGGGTGAGCTCGAACTCGACGTCGTGGATCGACGCGCGGATCGTCACCGTGCGGTCCGTGAGGACGCTCACGTCGATCGACGGGGGCAGCGAGGCCTTGAGGGAGGGGAGGAGGGCGTAGACGCCCTCGACGACCTTGATCACGTTTGCTCCCGGCTGGCGCCTGATGTCGAGGATGACGGCCGGAGTCTTGTTGTACCAGGCGGCAAGCTTGTTGTTTTCCGGAGCGAATTCCACGGTCGCCACGTCGGACAATCGGACGGCCGCGCCGTTCTTGTAGGCGACCACCAGTTTCTTGTACTCCTCGACATTCTTGAGCTGGTCGTTGGCGTTGATCGTGAAGGCACGGGACGGCCCGTCGAAGTTTCCCTTCGCCTGGTTCTGGTTGCCGTTGCCGACGGTCGTGCGCATGTCGTCGATGTTGAGGCCGTATGCCGCCAGCGCTGTAGGATTGGCTCGGATACGAACGGACTGCCTTTGCCCGCCGCCTATGCTCACGAGGCCCACCCCGTCCAGCTGCGAGATGTTCTGCGCGAGCCGCGTGTCGGCCAGGTCCTCGACGGTCGTGAGAGGAAGCGTCTTCGAGGTGAGCGCCAGGGAGAGAACCGGGGCGTCCGCCGGGTTGACCTTGGCGTAGATCGGCGGCGCGGGCAGGTCTCCCGGAAGGAGGTTCTGCGCCTGGTTGATGGCGGCCTGGACCTCCTGCTCCGCGATGTCGAGGCTCAGGTCCAGGTTGAACTGGAGCGTGATGACCGAGGCTCCGGCGGAGCTCGAGGACGACATCTGCTTCAATCCTGGCATCTGTCCGAGGTTGCGCTCGAGCGGCGCCGTGACGGAGGACGTCATCACGTCCGGGCTCGCGCCGGGATAGAACGTCTGGACCTGGATTGTCGGGTAATCGACCTCGGGCAGCGCGGAGAGGGGCAGGAAGCGGTAGGCGATGATCCCGATGATCAGGATCGCCGCCATCAGGAGCGTCGTCGCAACCGGCCTTAGGATGAAGATGCGGGAGGGACTCATCGCGGGGACCCAGGAATGGGCCGGCTTGTTCGTGAGCCGTCAGTTGCTGTCACCGGAGGGCTTCCAATGCTTGTGCTCGCCGTCCGCCGCGGGCTTTCCATCGGCCCCCGGTTTTCCACCCCAGGTCTTGCCGTCGGCCCCGGGTTTGCCGTCCCTGCTCCATGAGCGTGCGCCGGGAGTCTTCCCGGCGCCGCCCGGGGCCGGCGTTGGAAACTGGGGATCCACCTCCATGCCCTCCTTGAGCCGGTCAGCGCCGTCAACCACCACCGTGTCCGCTTCCGAGATCCCCGTCAGGACGGCCACGCGCTCGCCCTCCGTCGCGCCGAGGGTGACTGTCTTCGCGGTCACCTTCTTGTCGGCGCCGACGACATAGACAAAGGAGCCCTGCTGGCCCCGCTCGATCGCGGACGTCGGGACCACCGTCATGCCGCGCTGCACGTCGATCAGCATCGACACGTTGACGAACTGGTTCGGGAAAAGCGCCTCGTCGTCGTTCGGGAACTCCGCGCGCAGCTTGAACGTGCCCGTCGTGGGATCGACCGTGTTGTCGATGGTTGAGAGAAGGCCCGATGCCAGCTTGACCGAGTTGTCGCGGTTGTAGGCGCCGACCGTGATCTTCGCGTCGGGCTTGCGCACTTGTTTCAGCACATCGGGAATGTTGTCCTCCGGGAGTGTGAAAATGACGGTGATCGGCTTCACCTGCGCCAGGATGACGATGCCGCTCGAGTCGCCAGGCGTCACGTAGTTGCCCTGGTCGACAAGCCTGAGGCCGACCCTGCCGGACACCGGGGCCTTTATGTTGCAGTACTCCAGGCTCAGCAGGGCATTGTCCACGACGCCCTGGTTCTGCTTGACCATCCCCTCGTATTGGGAAACGAGAGCCCTCTGGGCGTCGACCTGCTGCTTGGAGATGGAATCCTGGCCGGAAAGGGTGACATAGCGGTCGAGGTCGATTTGCGCCTCCTTGAACTGGGCCTGCGCCTGGAGGAGCTGGCCCTGCGCCTGTTCGAGCGTGGCCGCGTAGGGCCGGGGATCGATGACCGCCAGCACGTCGCCCTTCTTCACCAGCTGGTCCTCCTTGAAGTTGATCTGGGTCAGGTAGCCGGAGATCTGGGTCCGAACCGTCACGATCGCTAGGGGCGTTACGGTTCCGAGCCCGCTCATGACGATGTTGATGTCGGCCTTCCGCGCCTTGTTGACGACGACCGGCAGGGGCCCGCCCATCCCGAATCCACCGCCCCTGCGGCCGCCGCCACCGCCAAAGCCGCCGGGCCTTGGCGCGGCGGTCTGGGGCGTGCGCGAGCGGTAGTAGAGTAGCGATCCCGTCCCGATGACCAGAAAGCAGAGAAGCGTCAGCAGCACCAGGCGGCGGCGGCGCTTTTTCTCGGCGGGGGGGGGCGTCAGTCCCATGGGGTTTGAGGCCCCTTTTGCGGGCGCCGCCTCATTTGGTAATTGGCTCATGTTATGATGATACTGAAGTCCGCGAAGTTCATTCCCGGCCGGGGATGGACGCCCCAAGCTAGGACCTTCGCGTGTACAGACGCAAACCCCAACAAAAGGTCACGCAAGTCCGCTCCCGACCTTTCAGGCGGCCGAGACGGCCGTAATCGGCGGGACCGGGACATCGAGCGAGGCCGCGACCGCCCTGAGGAGTTCCGCCTCCTGGGTGAGGAGCACGCCGTCCGCGCTGACAACGTGCGCCGAGGCCACAAGCAGGCGCTGCTTGATGGGGCCGCTCGCGCCCGCGAGCTTGTCGAGCGCGGCGTCGAGCTGGACGAGGCCGGATTCGGCCTCGGAGAGGAGCGATATCCTGCCCTCGACAAGCTTGAGCTGGGAGGCCCCCTCCGCGAACGCCCGCGCGGCCTCGCTCGCGTCGTCGCTCGACGCGTGGGCAAGCGCAGAAAGGACGACCGAAATCTCGGTCGTCACGGCCTGGAAAGAGTAGATCTGCGTCACCGCTGCGGACGGTGCCCGGTTCAGCGCGAGCGCCCGCAGGACCAGGCGCTGGAGCGCAAATTCGAATGGGGTGACCCGTCCGTCCGCCTGGACCAGGTCGTCCAGCGTGCCGGCGAACGAGCCGAGCGCCGTCGGCGGGAGCGCTTTCACGGCGGGCATCGCAAGCTGCAGCACCGGCAGCTTGTGCGCGGGCTTCAGCTTCCGGAGGTCCGGATCAAGCTGCTGGAGCGTCCTCAGGGCGTCGCTTCCCTCGCTCGCGGCCACGGAGGCCATCTGCTTCTGGCGGACGGACTCATCGTCGTCCAGCAGGAGGCCGAAGAGCAGGATCGGCGCGTCATGGGGCGACCTCGCCGCCGTGCGGATGGTTGCCGGGATCTCGGAGATGATGGCCTGGGCCTGAGCCGCTCCTTCGGGCGAGAGCGTTCCCGCCGCGGCGGCGAGCGCCGCGCCGAAGGCCGCCGCGGCCTGCGGCGGGGGCGCCGGTGCCTGGGCGGGCATGTGGGGGACCTTGGACCAGGGCTCCTTCGACACGTCGACCATCTCCTTTGGCTCGAAGAATTTTCCGTCGAAGGCCGGGTCGATCGCTCGGATCCTGACGTCGAGGGGAGGATGGGTCGCCCAGAGGCCGCCGAAGTTGGAGACGAATTCCTGCGCGAAGAAGAAATGGCTGATCTCGGCGGCCCTGTGGGTCTCGATCGTCGATCCGATCGCGTAGCCGCCGATCTTTTTCAGCGCCCCGGTCACCCCGCCCGGGTTGCGGGTGAACTGTACCGCCGAGGCGTCCGCGAGGAATTCCCTCTGCCGGGAAAGCGACGCCTGGATCAGCCGCCCGAAAAAGTAGCCGACGTAGCCGACGACGAGGAGGGCGACGCCGATCGCGAGGACGACGATGACCCCGCCGCCGCCCTTGCCCCGCGAGGAGCCGAAGCGGCCGTAACGCATCCCCCACAGCGCGGCGCGGCCCGCCAGGCCGATCACGAGGATCCCGAAGATGATCGCCGAAATGCGGATGTTCATCCGCATGTCGCCGTTCAGAATGTGGCTGAACTCATGGGCGATGACGCCCTGCAGCTCGTCGCGGTTCAGCTTCTCCAGCATGCCGCGTGTCACGGTCACCACCGCGTCGCTGGTCGTGAGCCCCGCGGCGAATGAGTTGATCGCCGGCTCCTGGTCCATGATGTAGACCGCGGGAACCGGGAGCCCCGAGGCGATGGCCATCTCCTCCACGACATTGAGGAGCTGGTGCTCCCTGGGGTCGGTTGTGTGCGGGTCGACCCTGCGGCCTCCCACGCTCTCGGCGACGGCGGAGCCGCCCCCGCTAAACTCCGACCACTTGTAGAGTGACGCGCCGCCGATCACCGCAAGCGTGCCGACTGCGACGGCGGCGAAGAGGCCCGGCCTGAAGAAGGGCTCGTCCTCGTCTGCCTGCTGGTACTGGTAGCTTCCGTATCCGTGGCGGTAGGACTGGCGGGCCGCGTTGGCCCGAAGCGCGAGCACCGTGCCCACGTATCCGGCGACCACCGTGCCGGCGACGGCAAACCCGAAGAGGACCAGCAGCCGTGTCGTGCGTTTCTTCGCGCGTTGCTCGGCGGCGAAGAAGTCCATCAGCCGAACGAGACCTTCGGGGCGCTGCGCTCCGCAGGATCCTCAACGTGGAAAAGCTCGGCGGGGAGGAACCCGCACATGCCGGCGAGTACCACGTTCGGGAACGTCTCCCGCGCGGTGTTGTACACCATGACCGAGTCGTTGTACGCCTGCCGGGCAAACGCTATCTTGTTCTCGGTGGACGTGAGCTCCTCGGTCAGCTGCATCATGTTCTGGTTCGCCTTGAGGTCGGGGTACTGCTCGGACACGACCATCAGGCGGCTGAGCGCGCCGGTGAGCCCGCCCTCGGCCGAGACTATGCCCTTGACCGCGTTCGCGTCGGCCGGGTTGGCCGCGGCCGCCTGCGAGGCGGCGAGCGCGATGTTGCGCGCCTTGATGACGTCCTCGAGCGTGCTGTGCTCGTGCGCCATGTAGCCCTTGGCCGTCTCGACCAGGTTGGGGATGAGGTCGTAGCGCCGCTTCAGCTGGACGTCGATCTGTGCGTACGCGTTCTTGAACCGGTTGCGCAGCGCGACCAGCGAGTTGTAGATACCCATGGCCGAGAGGGCCAGGACGACGATGACCGCGAGAAAGCCGACCAGGATGATGAGTGCTGTCATGGGAACATCAGGGTGCAGCGGAGGGTCCGTCGGGTCAAATTGAACTTCGCGGCGCCAATCCCATGTTGATTGTTAAAGGCGTTGCGCCAAGGCTCCGGGCGCTTTCCATGCGACTTCCGATTGCCCTCGCCACGCTGATCGCCTTGTCCGCGTCCATGGCCGCACTGGAGCCGCTCAACGCGCCCGTCCCCCTTGCTCCGGCGCCTCCCCCGGGGTCACCCGGCGAGACCGCTTTCGCCATCGTGTCGGCTGAGCGCGCCGATGCCCTCGGTTTCCCCTCGACCGCAGTGACCATGTACCGCTCGCTCCTGGCGGCTGCCGGCTCCGACACGAGGCGCCTCACGCTGTCGCTGGCGTCGGCCCTCCTCGACGACGGCGATGTGCCCGGCGCCGGAAGGGCGCTGGATTCCTATCAGGGGCCGCGCGGCGCCGGCTGGCACCTGCGCGAGGGCCTCGTCGCGGCCCATCAGCAGAGGACGGAGCAGGCCCGGGCTGAGCTGGCGGCGACCCGCGTCGACGAGCTCGATCCCCCGAGCCGCGGTTGGTATTACTTCCTCGAAGGCATGCTGGCGGACGTGTCGCCCGAGCCGGCGCGGGCCGGCGCCTTCTACCAGGAGGCGGCGTCCTCCGCCGTTTCCGACCTCCAGCGTGCGCGCTTCCTCCTCGCCGAGGAGCAGGTCCGGCTGCGGGTGGGGAGGGTGACCGAGGACCAGCTGATCGCGGACCGAAAGAACGCCGAGAAATTCCAGAACCAGAAGATTGGCTACGGCTTCACTCGGGAGTACGCGATCGCCCTGACCGCGATCGGGCGCAGGCCGCAGGCGATCGAAGTGCTCCAGAACGCGCTCCGGACCCTTCCGCAGGAGGAGCACGCCGAGACCGACCACTTCCGGCTGCTGCTGGGTCTCATCGCCGGCGCCACAGACGGCGTGGGGCGCCACGAGCTGTTCGAGCTGACGGACTCCGGGAGCGACCCCGACCTCCAGCGGGTCGCGCTGCAGCTCCTTGCCCGGAATTCGCCCGCTGGCCCCCGCCGGATTGAACTCGGCGAGACGCTCGACAGGCTGATTGCCGAGCCGCGGCCGAGCCCGATCCTGGAGAGCCTTCTCCTCTGCCGGGCTCAGCTTGCACTCAGCGAGGCGCGCCTCGGCGTGAACGAGTCGGCCTCGCTCTACGCGAGGGCCGAGGACGACGCGAACGCCCTTCTCGAGAAATTCCCGGGGTCGCCCCTCAAGGCTCACGCCTACGCGGTGCTGTCCGGCTCCGCCTGGGAGCAGCAGCGCTACAGGACCGCGGCCGACTACGCGTTCAAGGCGGGCGGAGAACTCCCCGCGGGGCCGGTGCGCTCGGAGTTTGGCGTCGTCGTCGCCGAGGCGTGGTTTCGCGCCGGCGTGCAGGGCAGGGACGCGGGCGATTTCCGGAGCGCGGCCGATGCGTACGCAGCCGCTCTGCGCTCCCGCCCCGAGGGCGTGCGCGCCGGCGTCCTCATGTTCCAGCAGGTGCAGTCCGAGATCGAGGCCGGCGCTCTTGGCACGGCGGTCTCCGTCCTGGACGAGCTTGCCCGCGACCGCTCCTTTGATCCCGATGACCGTTGGGAGGCGGAATGGAATCTCGCCCGCAGCCTGGAGGTCCAGGGCAAGACCGCGGACGCCTATGAGCGCGTGAACCGGCTCCTGCGCGGCGGGTCCGCCGGGAACCTCCGCCCTGACCTGAGGGCAAGGATGGCGTGGCTCCAGGCGCGCCTGTCCTATGATGCGAAGAAGCCCGAGGAGACGCTGAGGCTGGTTGATTCCCTCGCCACAATGACGTCCGGCCTGCCCGACGGCCTCGGCACCGACATCGCGAGCACGAGCGCGCTGCTGCGGGCCCAGGCGAACTTCGAGCTTGGGCGAGACGCGGACGCCGAGGACACGCTTAAGAAGCTGCGCGCCGACTTCCCCACGTCGGACTCGGCCGTGTATTCCTATATTGTGGAGGCCGACCGGTCGGCCCGGCAGGACAAGGTGATCGACGCCGAGCGCCTCCTCACCAAGCTCGCGGACGATTTCCCGACAAGCCCCTACGCGCCCTATGCGCTTTACCAGGCCGCCCTGCAGGCCGAGCGCCTGGGCACCGACGCCAACCTGAGGGAGGCCGACAAGTTCCTGGAGAATCTCGTCACGAAGTATCCCGGGGTGGACCTCGTCTTCTCCGCGCGCATGCGGCAGGGCGACCTCCTTCGCGAGCTGAACCAGTTTCCCCAGGCCCAGCGGGTCTACGAGTCGCTGGTCAACAACCCTCCGCCCGCGCGGGACCAGGCCGCGCAGGACCAGAACACGATCCTGGCGCAGCTCGCCCTTGCCGAATGCCACAACGCGCAGTCGGCGGACAACCCCTCGCATGCCGACAGCGCGCAGAGGATGTTTCAGGACCTGATTGAGCGGGTGAATGCCCCCGACGACGTCCGGGTCGAGGCCGGATACAACCTTGGCGTCATCCTCGCCCGCACCAACCGGGACAAGGCGCAGGCCGTCTGGTGGAACGACGTCGTGGATGAATTCCTCGTGAAGCCAGGCGGCCCGAGGGACCTCGGGCCAAAGGGCCGCTGGTGGGTTGCGCGCACGCTGCTGGACGTCGGCGCCCTCTATGAGCAGCAGGGCAGGCTCGAGGAGGCCAAGCGCGCCTGGATGCTCCTGATTGACTCCGGGCTTCCCGGCGACGCCCTTGCGCGGCAGAGGCTCGCCCGCTTCCACTTGCCCGCGGCCAAGGGCTGAATATACCCACACTTATGCCAGCCTTGGAACCCAGCCTGCTCAGTCACGGAGGCCCCATGATGTGGGTCCTCTTCGGCCTTGGGCTCGTCCTCGTCATCGTCTTTGCCGAGCGCGCCCTCTACCTTCACCGCGGCCAGATCCGGTCGACCGCCTTCTTGAGCGGCATAAAGAACATCCTCGCCAAGCGCAGGCTCGTCGAGGCCCTCACGGTGTGCGAGGAGACGCCGGGCCCCGTGGCGGCGGTCGTGAAGGCCGCTCTCCTTCACGCGGACGATGACGCCGAGTCGATGAGGTTCCACGTGCAGGAGGCCGCGGTCGTCGAGCTGCCCGCGCTCGAGCGCCGGATTGGGGCCATCGGGGCGATCGCGCAGGTGGCGCCGCTTGTGGGCCTCCTCGGCACGGTCCTCGGGATGATCTCAACTTACGCCGCTTTCCAGCGGGATTATGCCACCGCTAGCGTCCTGGCGAAGGGGATGTGGGAGGCGCTCCTCTGCACTGCCGGCGGCATCATGCTGGCGATTCCCGCCCAGCTGGCCCTGCATTTCCTGAACGGGCGCGTGCGCGCCATCGTCCGCGACATGGAGTGGTCCGGCAACGAGATCATGAAGTATCTGAATACCGAATACCGGGCTGGCGCCGCCGCCAAATGATCGCGCGGCCGCTCGACCTGGCCAGCAGGCTGAGGCCGCCCCCGGGAGGCTCCGGCGCGCTCCACTACGTGAACGTCGGGCTCCTTGGCCTTTTTTTCTACGCCTTCGGCTCCCGCTTCATCCTGTCCCCGGGCCTTGGCGTGGATTTCCAGCTGCCGGAGTTCGCGGGCGCCCAGGCGGGTGCGGTCCAGACGACCCACGTCGTCAGCGTTCTTCGCTCCGGCCAGATATTCTCGGAGGACGGTCTTGTGGACATCGGCCAGCTTCGCGAATGGCTGAACGCGAGGGCGGCGCGCAGCGGCCCCCACCCGACGTTGCTGGTCCGAGCGAGCGTCGGGGTGACCCTGGCGAAGCTGATCGAGATCGAGGGCGCCGCCCACGAGGCGGGGTTCCGGGTGCTCCTGGCCGCCGAGGAGAATTCGTTCCCGGGTGCCTCCGAATCACGGTGACATCCCACGGCAAACGCAAAGGAATGGCTTGGACGCTGGCATGCGTTACCGGAGTCATTGTCCTGGCTTGGTTTGCGTTTCTAGTGCGGATTCCGGTGCCCCCGGTCCGTGCGCCGGCTGACCGACCCCTCACGGTGGGCCTCGTGAACCCGGTGGTCATCACGGAAACGATGCTTCAGGACCCGACGCCCCTTTTCCTGCCGACCGAGTTCAATAGTTCGCGTATCGACTATATCCCGAGGGAGCCCAGCGGTGCTTTTGCGGGATTTCCGCCAAAAATGACGTTTTCCGACGTGGAGCTTGAGCTTCACCTCCCGCCGCCCACGGCTGTCCCCGCGACCCCGGCCGATGCCCTTGCCGGCGACCCCCCCGGCGCCCCCTTCATCGGGTTTGAGCGAGCCGACCCTGTTTTGGAACCCATTAGTCCGCGAGCAGCCTACATTGAAATTGTCGAGGCTGGCACGGGCAAGAGTGTCTTCGGCACACCCGTCACTGACGCCCATCCGCCCGTCTCATTGATCCCCTGGCAACCTATGGAATTCATCGCGGCCGTGGACGCTTCGGGACTCGTCGGCCCGGTGGTGCCCACGACCCGCTCGGGAGTCGGCGACGTGGACGCCTATTTTGGCCGATATCTGTCCGACACGCTGAGGGTTGGCCAGAGGCTGGCGCCGGGCTTTTACCGCATCATCGTTGGTCCCTGAAACACCTCTGAAACCGGTGCCTGCGAGCACCCTCCGCGGAATATTCGCGGCAGGCGCAAATTTCTGTTGACGGACCAAAATCCCAGGCGCACTTTCATCGCTCTTTTCGGTTTCTTGCAACGCAGTCTTGGTCTGCCCAGATAGCTCAGTTGGCAGAGCACGTCCTTGGTAAGGACGAGGTCGCCGGTTCAAATCCGGTTCTGGGC
>CAAGKR010401738.1_pt1 | contig 43996 bp, 37 predicted proteins | sample 2556971 | NCBI WGS metagenome assembly CAAGKR01 (sample SAMEA5207829, study PRJEB30636) | soil metagenome | biome: forest; feature: boreal; material: soil | place: USA | collected 2011-09 | depth 1 m | reverse complement strand
GCAGGGATAAAATATCGGGGCCCCGCCGATATTTCGTCAGGGGTTTCGCCGGCGGACCCGGTGCCCCCGGGATCGGCGATCATTGTCGGGGCCGCCCAAGGCCTCGCCCTTCCCTTTCGCGGTCTTTCGAGGTCGGGTACCACGATTTCGACGGGGATGCTCCTGGGAATCCCCAGGCGCGCCGCCGAGGAGTTCAGCTTCGCCCTGGCTGTCGTCATCACGCCGCCGATCGTTGCCCGCGAGTTCCTCCGCTTCCACGCTTCACGCGCGGCGCACGGGTCCGTAAGCGTCGCCGCGCTCGTGGCGCCGGGTCTGATGGGAATGGTCTTCAGCTTCCTGGCCGGGCTTCTGGCGCTGAAATGGCTCTCCGGCTGGCTCGAGAACGGGCGCTGGCATTATTTCGGGTTCTACTGCTTCGCCGCCGCCGCAGGCGTGTGCATTCTTGCCCGCATGGGCTACTAAGATGGCGGACCTCTCATCGCTCACGGCCGCCCTTGTCGACGGGCGGGACCTTTCGCCGGCGGAAATCCGGGCCGCCGTCGGCGCGCTCGCAGCCGAGCAGCAGGCGGACGAGGTGAAGGCGGGATTTCTTTCCGCTCTTTCGGCAAAGGGCGAGACCTCGTCCGAGGTCGCGGCTTTCGCCCAGGCATTCCGCGAGTTGGCGCTGGATCCCGGCATGTCGGAATGGGCTCCGAGGGCCGTCGACATTGTCGGAACCGGCGGCGACCACGCGGGCGGGTTCAACGTGTCGAGCATGGTGACCCTTGTCGTGGCCAGCGCCGGCGTGCCGGTCATGAAGCATGGCAACCGCGGAATCACGTCGAAGTGCGGAAGCGCGGACCTCTTTGCAGCGCTTGGGGTCGACCTGGACGCCTCACCGGAGAAGCTCCGAAAGGCGATTGCAGCACTGGGATTCGCCTTTTTCTTCGCGCCCAACTGGCATCCCGCATTCAGGCGAATCGGCCCCGTGCGCAAGCTCCTGGCCGCCCGCGGGGAACGGACGATCTTCAATATCCTCGGCCCTCTGCTCAATCCAGGCAGGCCCGCCCATATCCTCCTGGGCGCGGCCACTCCGTCCCTTGTCGACAAGCTGGCGGACGCCCTCGAGGCATTGGGCACAAAGGCCGGCCTCGCCGTCCACGGCGTGATATCTCCGGGGAAGGGGATCGACGAGCTTACCTCGGCCACCCGAAACATCGTGCGCGGCGCAGGCCGCCTGCGCTCGGTGCGCGAGGAATGGACCGCGGAGACGTTTGGCCTGCGGGCCTCCCCCTTCAGCGACATCGTCGGCGGCGACCTCGCCGCGAACCTTTCGATCGCGACGGCGCTGGCCGCGGGCAAGGGCCCGCGCGGGCTCGCTGACACGATCGCGCTGAACAGCGCTGCCGCGCTCTGGGTCGCCGGCGCGCGGCCCGACGTGCGAGGGACGATCGGCGAGGCGAGGGACCTCCTGCAGGGCGGCGCCGTCGAGCGGAAGATCTCGGAAACCCGCGAATTCTTCGCACGGTAGACTCACTCATGCAACGGAACTATTTTGGAACAGACGGCGTAAGGGGCCCCTACGGCGGGCCGGTCGTGAACGAGGCCTTCGTTGCCCGGCTTGGCGCCGCGGCGGCCCGGTGGCTTGAGTCACGCGGAGTGCGCTCCGGCAAGGTCGTCATTGGCCGTGACACGAGGGCCTCCGGGCCGTCGCTGGCGCGCGCGATTGGCGCCGGTCTCGCAAAGGGGGGGGCCCGGCCCGTCTCCGTCGGCATTGTCCCGACGCCTGCGGTCTCCCGCGCTGCGAGCCTCGGCGGTGCGGCGCTCGGCGTGGCGATCACGGCCTCGCACAACCCCGCTTCGGATAACGGCGTCAAGTTCTTTGGCGCCGACGGCGCCAAGCTGAGCGACGCGGACGAGGCCGCGATAGAATCGTTCATAGGGCCGCCTGCGGTTGCGGAGCCCGCAATTGCCGGCGACCACGAGCTCGCGGGCGAGTCGATCCTTGAATCCTACATCAATTCCGCCGCCCGGATCCTCCCTTCCGGCGCGCTGCGGGGCTGGACGATCGCGCTCGATATGGCGAACGGCGCGACCTGCGCCTCTACCCCTGCAGTCTTCTGCGCGCTGGGCGCAGACGTCGTCTGCATCGGCGACCGGCCGGACGGTCTCAATATAAATGAGGGTGTTGGCAGCGAGCATCCCGACGGCCTTGCGAGACTTGTTCTTTCGAGCGGCGCGCGGTTTGGAACCGCCCACGACGGCGACGGCGACCGCTGCGTCCTGTGCGACGAGCTCGGGCAGGTGCTGGACGGCGACGAGGTTCTGGCGATCCTGGCCACCCATGCGCTCGCGCGCGGGACGCTGGCGAACAAGACCCTCGTCGTCACGGTCCAGAGCAACCTGGGCCTCGACAAGGCTGTCGAGGCCGCGGGTGGACGCGTTGTCCGAAGCGCCGTGGGCGACCGCTATGTCGCGGAAATGATGCGCGCCGAGGGCGCGATCCTCGGGGGCGAGTCGTCGGGCCACATCCTGAGCCTCGACCTGAGCCCGACGGGCGACGGTCTCACCGCGGCGCTCAAGGTCGCCGGAGTCATGGCCCAGACGGGCCGGCCCCTCTCCGAGCTCCGGAAGATTCTCCGGAAATTTCCCCAGCTCTCGGCGGCCCTGACGGTGCGAGAGCGAAAGCCGGTCGAGTCGCTTCCCGGGCTTTCGGGCGCCATCCGGTCCCTTGAGAACGAGCTGGGGTCGTCGGGCCGCGTCCTCGTGCGGTACTCGGGGACGGAACCCAAGCTGAGGCTCCTGGTGGAGGGTCCGACGGAGGAGACCGTGAGGTCGGGGATCGACCGGCTGAGCGCCGCCGCCCGGGCCGAACTCGAGGTGCTGTAGCTTCCGCCGGAGTTGGCTTGCGCGGTTGTCGCAGCGCCGTTTGCGTGGCTCATGCTCGCACGGAATCTTGCCTGGGGAGGGGCTTTTCTGGCTGCGCTCATGGTGGCCCTGTTGGCCCGCGCTTCGGACTTTGGCCCGCGCTTTGACGAGATAGTCGCCAAGGCGACCCCCGCGCAGCTCTACACCTTCCTCTACGACATGCCGAAGGGCGGCGACCTGCACAACCACGCGGCCGGGGCGAACCGCCCGGAATGGATTTACGACATCTGCGTCGACCCCGCGAGGAACGGAGGCGACAGCTTCTACACGCGGGCCCGTTTCACGGGTGCGCCCGACGCGGTGGACCCGGCGGCCCGGTACCGCACGATCCGCAAGCAGGCCCATGACCTCCTTTCCGAGAGGATTAAGGGCGAGTACGTCCCGCTCGAATCGCTGACACCGGACGAGCGGTCGAAATGGATGGCGAGCGCGCGCCTCGACGGTACGGGCGACGGTCGGCTCGAGTTTTTCTCGCATATCTGGCCTCGCCTCGCGTCCGTGAATTCAAGCCTGCCCGTCTCAACCGAGCTCTTGGTCGAGAACATGAAGGCCTTTGGCGCCGAGCATCTCGCCTACCTGGAGACACAGTTCGTGGTCGAGGGGATGGTGGACAACGGCGGCAAGACGATCCCCGACGACCAGGCCGTGGCATTCGTGAGGGAGAGGCTCTCCCGGCCGGACGTCCTGGCGACCGGGGTGACGGTGCGGTTCCAGCGCACAATCCTCCGGTTCGCGCCGGACGCGGAAAGGCACCTTGAGAAGGCCTACGCGTTTGTCGACGCGCACCGGGATCTTTGGGTGGGCCTCAACATGGCCGGAATCGAGGAGAACGGCTACGGCTATCCCTCGAGGTTCCTCGACACCTTCAGAACGATGCGGTCCCGCTACCCGACACTCGCCCTCTCGATTCACGCCGGGGAGATGGACGGCCCCGACAGCCACATCCGCGACACGCTTCTCCTCGGTGCGACCCGCATCGGCCACGGGGTGAACCTCATCAAGGATCCCGACACGCTTCTTCTCCTCCAGCAGACGCGAAGGGTCCTGATAGAGATAAACCTGATCTCGAATCGCCTCCTCGGCTATGTCCCGGACCTGTCCAAGCACCCGTTTCCCGAGTACCTCAGGACCGGCGTGCCCGTATGCCTGAACACGGACGACAGGGGCATGTGGGATTCCAACATGACCGACGAATACTACACGGCGGTCTCACTCTTTCACCTTTCATGGGGCGAGATCCTTTCCATGGGGCACGATTCAATTGCGCACTCGTTCGTGCAGCCCGAGGTCAAGGCGAGGCTTCTCGCCGAATTCGATCAGCGCATTGCGGCGTTCGAGCAGCGCTACGGCGCCCCGGCGCTTGACGAAGCGCTGGGTTCGCTCGCGGCGGTGAAACCGGTGACCTACGGTTACGCCAAGCGAAACTGGGGATTCGACTTCAACTGACGTTCCTGTCCCGCCTGCCGCTGGCCACCCACACGCCAAGCGCCATCACGCCGCCCCCGAGCAGCAGCCGACCCATCTCGGCTGTCTCCCCGAAGACAATCAGCGACGTGGCGATCCCCAGCGGGACCTTGGCGTTGTTGAATGCGGCCAGGACGCCCGCGTTGACCCGCGTCGCTCCGACGTTCCAGAGGAAGAAACCGAGCCCCGATGGTATCGCGCCCAGGTAGGCGATGATCATCCATTGCGAGCCCGTCGGTGCAAAACGGTGCCAGTCCGTCGTGAACGCCGAGACGCCGAGCGTTAAAGCGAGTGCGCCAGCGTAGGCCACGGCGAACACCGAGGCGTCGCTTGAGCCCGAAGGCAGGCGGGGGCGTTCGCGCCTCCATGCCACCTGGCCGCATGCGAAGCACACATTTGACAGCTGCATGAGGAGAAAACCGGTCATGATGCCGGAGTCTCCGATGGACTTCCAGAGGAGGACGCCTGCCCCCACTACGGAAAGGACGGCAGCCACAAGGTAGCTCATCCGCCACCGGCGCTCGACCGCGGCGTCGACCACGGCCACAAATATCGGCGTTGTTATCGTGAACATCGCGATCTCATAGGCGTGGAGATGGGCGTAGGCGCGCAGGTAGAATATGTAAACGGCGCCGAACTGGACGGCGCCGATGAGAGCGAGGGTGACCAGGTGGCGCATGCCAAGGCGTCTTGCCCCGAGGAACGGAATGAACACGAGAACCGAGATCAAGAGCCTCAGGGCGGCGACCGCGGTCGGGTCCAGCATGCTGAGCTTTTTCTGCAGGCCGAACGAGAAGGCCCAGATAAGGGAGACGACGAGAAGGAGGATCATCTGGAAGGCGCGCCCGCGCCGGACTATACCCTGAAGATCGCCCCGAGGCGCTTTCCGAGGAGCATGCTCACGCCGGCGACCATGGTCCCAAGGAAGACCATGGCCCAGACGCCCAGGGCGCATGCGAGGAATTTGCCGTCCCCGAGGAGCTGGAAGAGCTCCAGGATGGCCTTCGTTATCGGGAAATAGACCATCTTCTGCGCGAGGATGACGGAGTCGCTCACCTCGAGCATTGCAAATGCGAACGCGAGCAGGGCGCCGGCCATGAGGTTCGCAGCGATCAGGGGCAGCGTGACCTTGATCATCGCCCGAAGGGGCGTGCTGCCGAGATTCTCGGCGGCCTCCTCAAGCGTCACGCTTGTCTGCTGGAAGCCCGCCGCGGCGGAACGCACGACATAGGGGAGCCGCCGCAGGGAATAGGCGATGATCAGGAGCACCGTCGGGTTCTGGACCGGGTTTATAAAATGGAAGAAGCGGCCTTCCTGGGACATCGCGAGGTAGCCGAACGCAAGGACGATGCCCGGGACGGCAAGCGGCAGCATCGACAGGAAATCGAGCACCTGCCTCCCGGCCATCTTTGTCCGGACCACCACGTACGCGATGGCGACGCCGAGGAAAACGTCGAGCACGGTCGACACACTCGCGAACTTCAGGCTGTTGGCGATCGCGGGCACCGTGAGCTCGTGCCCGAGGGCCGCCCTGTAGTTGTCGAGCGTGAAGCCCTTTGGCAGCACGCTCGCGTACCAATCCTTCGACGAGGCTATCAGGACGACGCCAAGGTGCGGCAGCACGGCGACGAAAGTGACGGCGCAGAATGCCGCCGTGCAGAGCCACGCCTTTGGCCCGGGGAGCGCCCTGGGTCCGCCGGTCGTTGTCGCCTTCGCCATCATGGCGTGGCCTGTCCGCCCAAATACCCCCTTGCCCACGGCGTAGATGAGGATCGAGGCCACGAGCATGACCGCGACGAGAGTGTAGGGGAACGGGTTTCCGCCGATGTCCTTCAGGCCGTAGAAAATCTGGACGCTCGTGACCTGGGAATAGTCGAAGACGAGAGGCGTCCCCAGCTCGGTGAAAACCCAGATGAAGACGATCGTGGAGCCGGCAAATAGCCCCGGATGGATGAGGGGGAGGGTAATCTTCCAGAAACGGCGCAGGCCCGTGCAGCCGAGGTTCTGCGCCGCCTCCTCCATGGCGGGGTCGATGTTCGCCAGCGCGGCGACCGCGTTCAGATAGATGATGGGGTAGAGCGAGAGGGCCTCGACGACGGCGACGCCCCAGAACTGGTTAACCGCGAACCAGTCAAACGTCCAGCCATGCGGCCTCAGCCCAAGGTCGACGATCAGGGCGTTCACGGCGCCGTACTGCCCAAAGATCTGCTTTATGCCGATCGCGCCGACGAAGGGCGGAAGGATCATCGGCACCAGGACGGCCGAGTTGAGGAATCCCTTCATCGGGAAGAGAAACCGGTCAGAGATGACAGCGAGCGGAACCGCTATCAGGAGCGCCATCGTCGTCCCGGCGCACGCCAGCAGGAATGAATTGCGCAGCGCTCCGAGGTAGGTCGGGTCGGTGAGGAGCGTCCGCAGGAACCCGAACGTGAGACGGCCGTCCGCGTCGATGAATCCGCCCTTCAGGATCTGCAGCACGGGCCACAGGAAGAACACCGCAAAAAACGCGGCAGTGAACAGGAAGACAAGCCGGGCCGAGGTCCTGGACATGGCGCCACTCCGCTAGGTCACCTGAACGGCCAGATCCTGAAGAACGACAGGAAGAACATGACGGCGACCGCGTAGCCGAGCGCCGGGATCTGGCGGGCCTTTCCGAGACCCACCCTGAGAAGGACCGAGCAAATGAGCCCAATCCCGATTCCCTGCGCGATGCTGAACGTGAGGGGGATCGCAAAGATCGTGAGGACGGCCGGGGCCGCCGTCTCGAATTCGGACATGTCGATCTCCACGACCGACTGCATCATGAATATCCCGACAATGACCAGCGCGGGCGCCGTCGCGCACGACGGGATCGCCAGTATGAGGGGCGTCAGGAAAAGGGCCGCGAGCATGAAGACCGACACCCATATCGCTGTCAGTCCCGTGCGGCCGCCGGCCTCGACCCCCGAGGCGGACTCGATGTAGCTCACCACGGTCGACGTGCCGCAGAGCGAGGAAAGGATCGTCGCGATCGAGTCGGCGAGGAGGGCGCGGCCCGCTTTGGGGAGGCGGCCATGCTCATCCAGGAGGCCGGCGCGCTTCGTGACGCCGATAAGGGTCCCGATGTTGTCAAACATGTCCACCAGCAGGAGCGTGAAGATAAGGGGCAGCGCCTTTGAGAAAGCGGGCCAGCTCTTCAGGAAACCGAACGTGAGCTTCATGAAGACCGGCGCGGCCGAGTGGGGGTAGGAGAAAATCCCGTGGCTCAGGTCGGTCACCTTTCCACCGGCGCCGTTCGCGGTGAAGAGGCCCGCGATCGTGATGGCCAGTATGCCGAGGACGATCGCCCCGGGCACCTTCCTCGCGACGAGGAGCGCTATGAGGATGATGCCCACGAGCGTGAGCGCGACGGGACCGCCGGTGAAGTCGCCCGGCCCGACGAACGTGGCCGGGCTGGCAACGATCACACCTCCGTTCTTTAGCCCGATGAACGCGATGAAGAGGCCCACGCCGCAGGTCACCGCTATTTTCAGGCCGAGGGGGATCGAGGCAATGATCTTCTCCCGGATGCCCGAGACCGACAGCGAGAGGAAGATGACGCCGTTTATGAAGACCATCCCAAGGGCCTCCTGCCACGGAACGCCCCTTCCCAGGCATATGGTGAACGTGAAGAATGCGTTGATCCCCATCCCGGGCGCCATCGCGATCGGGTAGTTCGTGAAAAGGGCCATCAGGGCCGTCGCGACCGCGGCCGTGATGGCTGTCACCGTGACAAGGGCGCCCTTGTCCATCCCCGTGTTGGCGAGAATATCCGGATTCACCGCGAGGATGTACGCCATCGCGGCAAATGTCGTCAGCCCTGCCTGAAACTCCCGGAACGGCGTCGTTCCGCGGTTTTCGAGTTTGAAGAAGCGTGATACCATGCGAGGGCCGTCGCCCTCGGAGTGTGTGTCGGAACCCGATCGTCCGTGCAACGCCAGTTTTTTGTATTTAAAAATTCGGGGCGGCGGCGAGAGTCGGGCCATGTCCAACCCAGAATCAAGGCTGGCCGAGCTCGGCCTCTCGCTTCCCCAGCCGCCGGCCGCGGCCGGAAGCTACGTTCCCACGGTGCGCACCGGCAACCTGCTCTACTGCGCGGGCACTCTCCCGATGATCGACGGAAAGCTGACCCATGCGGGGCAGGTTGGCAGGGAGCAGACGGTTCAGAGCGGCGCGAAGGCCGCCGAGGCGTGCGCCCTCACCACTCTCGCGAACGTAAAGGCCGCCCTCGGCTCGCTGGACCGCGTGGCGCGCGTCGTGTTCGTGAGCGGATTCGTGAACGCGGTCGACGGCTTCGTGGACAGCCCGGCCGTGATCAACGGAGCGAGCGACCTTTTTGTGAAGGTGTTTGGAGACGCCGGCCGCCACGCGCGCGCGGCCGTCGCGGTGAACGGTTTGCCCAGAGGGGCGACCGCGGAGATTCAGGCCGTGATAGAGGTACGTGACTGAACGGGCCGGCCCCCGGGGCCGGCCGTCGTCGTTCGATCCTCAGCGCCAGTACCCCGCGAAGTAGACCCTGCGGCCGCCGCGGAACTCGTAGCGCGCGTGAATCCACGCGGCACCCGGATGGGGAGGGCGGGCATAATGGCCGCGGTACCAGACCCAGCGACCGTTCCAGTGGTAGTAGCCGCCGATCCAAAGAAATCCCGGCCCCGGGGCGATTCCGACCGTTTCATAGACGGGTGCGGGCGGGTCCTCTGTGACGACGACCTCGCCGGGCGCGCCGGCGGGAACCGTTTGCTCATAAACGACGGGGGCCGGCGCCGGGCGAACGGCCACGACGCAGCCCGAGGTGAGGGCCAGGAGGGAAGCGAGCGCCGAGGCGCGGACCACCGGGAGGCCTGTATAATCCTTAAGTGTGTTATAGTTCATGTTACGTATTATCTACGCTCTCCTAGACGCCGCGACCGGCGCCTGGTTACGCAATATTTTTGACGAGGACCCGGGCGTTCCGGCCGTTCTCGTCGTACAGCTTCAGGCGGGCCTCGGGAAGGATCTCCTTCGTGCTCTCCTCGAAGCCACACACGCTGCTGAAGAAACCGAAGCTTTGAGTCGAAAGGGCGATGAGCTTCTTCGCGCCCCGCTCCTTCGCCTGGAGGCACGCGAATTCGACCATCTTCTTTCCGATCCCCCTGTTGTGGTAGAACGGCAGGACATAGAGCGAGCCGACCTCGGCCGTCTCGGGCTGGTCGGGATAAAACATCAATGTGACGCACGCGATGAGCGCCTCGTCGACCTCGAAGACAAAGAACTGGTCGATGTTCTTCTCGATCGCCTGCTGGGTCCGGTGAATCAGCTCCTCGCGCTTGACCGCGTTTCGCGTCAGATTGTAGAGGGGCCTCGCGTCGCGGCGGCTCGCCTTGCGAATCTGCTGGTAGTCGTTCCCATACACGAGGGAGCCGACCCCTTCGTTGGAGAAGATCTCATTGAGCAGTCCGTCGAACACCCGCCCGTCCACGATGTGGACCCGCAGGACCCCGTTCTCGATCGCCTTGACCGCGTGGGTGGCCTTGCTGCGGCTCGACTCCGCGATCTTCTCGGGATGGGAGCTCAGGAGGGTCCGAAGCGCGTCGACTGAGATCTCATGCTCGACATCGCCGTCGATCTCGAGACCGAGGTTCGGCGCCAGGTAGATGATCTTTGTCGCGTGGAGCGCCTCGGCCATTTCCGCCGCAAGGAGGTCGGAATTGACACGGAGCGACTTGCCGTCCGGCCCAAACGCGACCGGCGAGATGAGCGGCACGACCTGGCGCTCAATCAAAGCAATCAGGAGCTCCTTGTCGATGCGATCGACGCGACCGGTGAGCTGCTGGTCAACTCCCTTGATGATCCCAACCGGCACCGCGCGCACGGCATTCGTGATCACCGCCTTGAGGGAGCTGCCCGTGAGGCCCTCGAGGATCACGTGTGAAACCCGCGACGAGGCCCTTATCGCGAGGTCGAGGGTAGCGGCATCCGTTATGCCCGTGCCGTCACTGTTCGAAATGGGCACGCCGCGAAGCGCCGAGAGCTCCTGGAGCTGGTGGCCGATTCCGTGCACGAGAACCACCTTGATCCCGAGGCTCCGAAGGACCGCGATGTCGACAAGGAGGTTGCCGAAATTCTCGTCAGCGACGATCGAGCCATCGATCGCGATCACGAAGATCTGGCCCTGGAACCTCGGCACGTACTGGAGGATCCCGCGCAGATCCGTGGGTTTTATGATCGTCGCCTGGGCCGTCGGGGGCGCAGCGTGAGTGGGTTGACCGTTTCCGGTAGTCATTGGCAGGATCGCGTTCTCAGGCAAGTGACGCCGCACGTCAAGGGACGTCTCGCTCCCCGGGGCGCTGTCTTCAGCGCACCCGCAGGGTCCAGGCCCTCGAAGCGCGCTCGCCGACGAGAGTCACCCGGTAGGTCCCGGGCCGCAGGGAACCTGGAGGGATGTCCAGGAGCGCCGAGCCTTCGCGCGTCCGGGCGAGCAGTCCCCCGGCAAGGCGCTCGAAGTCCGCGACAATCACGATCTCGCCGGGTTTCTCGTAGAGGTGGGCCCCGGAGAGCTGCCTCTTGTTGTCGGAAATCGTGTAGGAAAGGACTATCTGGTAATCGATTCCCGACACGGCGTTGGGGGCGGCGGACACCGAGTTGACCTCGAGCGGAAGCAGGGGCGACTCAATGAGGGTCTTTTTGAGGTCCTCGGGGAGACCCCCGGGCGCCGGCAAGCTTGGCGCGCCCGTTCCCGGGGCCTCGTCAACGGTCCGGCTGGCATCGACCGTGACGCGTTGGTAGCCCGCCTTGAGGAGCCTTATGACGTCCGCCCGGTCTCGCATGTCCTGGTACGGATTGAAGGCGGGTCCCGGACGCCGGAAATGCAGGGTCAGGTAGGTGTACACGGGAATAAACACGAGGATCGCGACGACGATCCATTTCATGGGCCACGGTTTGCGTACCTTGCGGGCGTCTGGCATGCGGGATGGAAGGGCAAATCGGCTGCGGACAATTGGCAACAAACGTTTTCGTGTGTTGCCATCCGCCCCGCCCCTTTCTTGGCTGTCCCTCCTCAATGATATTTTGGTCGCGCTATTTCATACCCACGCTCAAGGAAAGCCCGTCCGACGCCGAGATCGCGTCGCACAAGCTGCTCATCCGGGCGGGGCTGGTCCGCAAGCTCGGCGGCGGCCTTTATACCTACCTGCCTTTGGGCCTTCGGGTGATGCAGAAGATATCGAGGATCTGCCGCGAGGAGATGGAGCGCGCCGGTGCCATCGAGCTTTCGATGCCCCACATCCATCCCGCTGAGTTCTGGGCGGATGGGCCCCGGTGGGGCCCTGTTCGCGAGATCATGTTTAGGGCGGACAGCGCGGGCAACGGCAAGCGTGCGCCAAGGGAGCCGGAGTTCGTGCTCGGGCCCACCCACGAGGAGGTTATCACACCCCTCATCAAATCCGAGATCACGAGCTACAGGGACCTGCCGAAAAGCTTCTTCCAGATTGGGACAAAATTCCGAAATGAGATCCGGCCGCGCTACGGCCTCATGCGTGCGAGGGAGTTCGTCATGATGGACGCCTACTCGTTCGACGTGGACGACGAGCACGCGGTCCGAAGCTACATGGCCATGAAGGCGGCCTATGAGTCGTTTTTCCGCAGGATTGGCGCGAACGCCATCTGCGTGGAGGCCGACACCGGCGTCATGGGCGGCAGCTTCTCCCACGAATTCATGGTTCCGGCGGAGATCGGCGACAACGACCTGCTCTACAACGAGGAGAGCGGGTATGCCGCAAACCGGGAGAAGGCGCGCAGCGCCCTCATCCCGGAAGGCTTTGCCGACGCGGCCGCCTCGGGTGCGCTGGAGCAGTTCCCAACACCCGGTGTCGTCACGATTGCGGCCCTTGAGGCCGCCCCGTACAGCGTTCCGGCCGACAAGCAGTTCAAGACGCTCATCTACATGGGCGACGGCAAAGCGTTCGCCGTCATCCTGCGCGGCAGCGACGACCTGGAGGAGGCAAAGCTTGGCTCGCTCGGATTCGCTCTCACGAGGCCCGCTACGCCGGAGGAAATTGAGCCGGTCATGGGCGCGAAGCCCGGCAGCCTGGGCGCGGTCAAGGGCACGATCAAGGATCCCTCGGCCCTGGCAGGGATCTACGCCGACAATGCAATCCGGATTGTCGGGAACGGAACGACCGGCGCGAACAGTGACGGCGTGCATGTGCGCAACGTGAACGTCGTTCGCGACCTCCAAATCACGAGTTACGGGGACTTTCGCCGGGTCCGCGAGGGGGAACCCGATCCCGTCGCGGGAAAGCCCCTCAAAGTCCGCCGCGGGATCGAGGTGGGGCACATCTTCAAGCTCGGCACGAAATACTCCGAACGAATCGATGCCGGCTACACGGACGACAAGAAGGAGAAGCACCTGTTCGTGATGGGATGCTACGGAATCGGGATCGGCCGCACGATGCAGGCCATAATTGAGGAGAGCCATGACGGGGACGGGATCGTATGGCCCTGGTCGATAGCGCCTTTCCAGGTGCTTGTCTGCCTGCTGGACCCCCAGGATACCGAGGCGACCGTCATCGCCGGGCGCCTCGCGGCCGCCGCCGGGCGTGGCGGGGCCGACGTGCTTGTCGACGACCGCGCGGAGAGGCCCGGCGTCAAGTTCAAGGACGCCGACCTCATCGGGATTCCCCTCAGGATAACGGTCGGGGGACGGGGCATTAAGGAAGGCATTGTAGAAATGAGGTGGCGCAACGCCAAGGAAACGCTCAAGATACCCCTCGATGAATCGGAAGCCAGGGTTGAAGCGGCCATCCGCGAGAAGGCCTGAAATGGGGCCACGTCATTCGAATATCCGTGCCTGAGTCCCGCTCCCATACCCGCACGGAGACCCGCGCGTCCACGGAGCTTCAGTTGGAGGACGCGTGGCGGGTCGTCGTCCTTAACGATCCCGTGAACCTCATGTCGTATGTCGTCATGGTGTTCAAGAAGGTGCTGGGGTTCGATGAGATGAAGGCCCGCAAGCACATGCTCGAGGTCCACGAGCAGGGCCGCTCGATCGTCTGGACCGGGCACCGTGAGACTGCCGAGGCCCATGTCTTCACCCTTCATCAGTGGCACCTGACGGCCGTCCTCGAACCCGATGAAAAGCAAGCGCGTTGAGGTCAAGCTGAGCCTGCCCGTCGTCGCGCCCCTCCTGGACGTCATCCGCGAGCTTTCATTCGAGCTCGAGAAGACGCTCGCCGCGCCGCAGGCGCTCCATGACCTTGACCAGGATTTCCGCGGAGCGTGGATAGGAGAGCTGCTGGAGGGCCAGAACGGCGACCTGCGCGCGCTCCTGTCGCTCTTTGACGGCGAGTTCTTCACGGAAGGCATCGTCGCCTTCGACGAGAGCAACGCCGAGCCGATCGTCCGCGCCTGCACGGCATTCCGACTTCACTTGCGCGAGCGGCGCTTGAAGACCCTGAGCGACGAGGCGCTGGAGACCGGCGACATCGAGATGGCCGGCCTCGACGAGCCGGTGCGGAAGGCCTTCATGTGCTACCTTTTCCTTGCGACCGTTCAGGAGCTCATCATCCAGCATCTGGATTCGAGCATCATTGGCTCCTAGCGGCTTGACCCAGGTCTCCCCATATTAGGCCAGCCCCTCGATGAGGGCGCAGGCGCGCTCCAGCGATGCGCTGCTGTCGATCCTCGGCTCAAACTGCCTGCAGCGCGCTGCGATTGCCTGGGAGCGGCAAAGTTCCGAGATCGTCCGGGCGGCGCGAGCCGGCGCGTAGCTTCGGGGATTAATCGTGAACCCGAGGCCCAGGCGTTCGATGCGTTGCCCGTTGTCCGGCTGGTCGTGGGCATTGGGCACGATCAGGTGGGGAATGCCCGCCTTCACCGTCTGCGCCAGCGTTCCGATTCCGCCGTGGTAGACGATCGCTGCGCAGCGCGGCAGGATGCTGCTGAACGGCAGGTACGGAAATGCACGCATATCATCGGGGAGCTTTTTCGGCAGCTGCGCCGGATGATTGGTGACGAGCATGGCGCGGACGCCGGCCGACTCGCACGCGGCCACGGTCGTCCGGAAAAATCCCGTTCGGTCCATTGCGGCTGACCCGGGAGTGACGAGGAGTGGCGGCTGACCGGCGCCGAGGAACGCCCTGGCCTCGGCGTGCGCCTCGGGCTCGCCCCACGCGTCATGAAGGACGAACCCCACCAGGTGCGTGTTGGCGGGCCAGTCAGGCTGGATCGGGGCGAACCACTCGGGGAAGAGTCCCAGGACGAGCTGGGGCGAATGGACATAGCTGCTGAATATTCCACGAACGGGCTTGAGGCCCAGCGTCGCGCGGAATGCGTTCAACTCGGGGCCGATGAGCCGTTCTGAGTATAACGTGTCCATGAACCAGAAGAGCGCGCTCTTCACGGGGCGCGGCATTCCGGGACCCATGTCGAAAGGCCCAAGCCTCCCGTTGTCGACATGGCTTCGAAAGACAGTGGGCTGGAGGTGGATCGTCGCCGTCGGGACTCGGAGCTTTTCCTGGGCGATCCTCGCGCCGAGACAGAGTGTGGACGCGGCCACGACAAGATCGGGCCCCAGCTGCGCCTCAATGATTCGGTACAGGCGCGGGATATTCGGGAGCATGGCCCTCTCCACGATGCTGCCGAAGCCTTTCCTGGGGTGCCAGAGCCTCGGGTCGCTCATGAGCGCGTCGGCCTCGGCGCTCGTTCCCAGCGAAATGAATTCCAGACCGTTTAGAGAAATCTGCTCGCGAAAGTGGTCGTTGGTCGCCACAGTGACGCTATGGCCCCGAGCCTTAAGGGCCCGGCCCAGCTCTATGATAGGATGGACGTCGCCCGAGCTCCCGATCGTAGGCAGGAGAATTCGTAAGGGCATACTTGACGGTGCCCCGACACCCCGCAGACTCAAGGACAGACACCCTGCAGTGTTCGAGGTGCTTTCAATAACTGCTCTTTGCCTTGAAATCGATACGGGAGCCAGAACCGACGCGGGAGCTGCTAGGCCGTAAACCGGAAAGCAAACATCGCGGCGGAGGCGCCCACCTTCACATGAAAAGGTCTTGAGCCTTTGGGCACACGGCACAGGCGGGGTGTTTATTTTCTTTCTCTCCAGCACTAATGATCAACCTGACGACCTACCTCGTTATCCACCTGAGTTCGATCATCGTGCTGCTGGGGTACACGTTCTACGCGTTCGCCGCGCCCGCGCAGACCCGCAAGCGGGTCCTCATGATCACGGGCGTGGCATCCCTGCTCGTGCTGGTCACCGGTTTTGGGATGCTCCACAGGCTGCACCTTGGCTTCCCGGGCTGGGCGATCGTGAAGGCTGTGTGCTGGCTCGGCCTTTCGATGATAGCGGGAATCGCCTACCGCAGGCGCGCCCAGGCGGACGCCTATATGATCATAGCCTTCGCCCTCGCGATCATCGCGGTGGTGATGGTGTACGTCCGACCCTTCTGAGGCGGCGCTGAGCCATGGACGGTACGCTATGCGGCGTCTGGATCGACGGCGACGGCCGCGCCCGCGTTTCGGTCGCGACTGCGGACGAGGGAAGGCGGGAGGAAACGATGCCCTTTGAGCCCTTCGCGTGGCTTGGCTCCAACCCGTTTGACGGACCTATCGCTGGGGTCCAGATCGAGGACCTGAAGGGCAACGCGGCCCTCGGCGTCCTCGCGAGGGCCTCGTCCCTCGAGGCGTTCGACGGGTTCGTCAGGACGGCCCGCGAGTCCGTGGCCGTCGATTCGATACGGCCGCTGGAAAGCCAGTTCCTGCTTCAGGGGCGCGCCCGCCTGTTCGGGGCCATGGGCTTCGCCAAGCTGAGGCGCTGCCAGGTCGACATAGAGACCGGCTCGGCCGACGGGGCCTTCAGCGACGCCACGCGGCCGGATGACCGGGTGCTCGCGATCGGCATGCGCTTCGCCGGATCGGACAAGCTGCTTCTCCTTGAGGAGATGAACGACGAGGCCGAGAAGCGGCTTCTCCTGTCCTTCAACAGCGAGCTGACGGCGCTCGATCCGGACGTCATCGAGGGGCACAACATCTTCAAGTTCGACCTCGACTACCTCAGGACCCGGTTCCGCCTGCGGCGCGTCCCATGCGCCTGGGGGCGATTCGGGCAGAAGGCGACCTTCAGGAACAGCCGGCTCAAGGTCGCCGAGCGGTGGATAGACTTCCCGCGCTGCGACCTGCCGGGCCGGGCGGTCATCGACACTTACCTCCTCGCGCTCCTGAACGACATCACGACGCGCGAGCTCAACTCGTACGGGCTCAAGGAGGTCGCGGTGCATTTCGGCATCACCGAGGAGGAAAGCTCCGAGCGCACCTACATCGAGGGAAGCAGGATAGCCGAGGCATTCGTGAACGACCGCGCCCGGTTCTGCGCCTATCTTTCGGATGACCTGCGCGAGACGCAAGGTCTCGCGAACCTCCTGCTGCCGACTTATTTTGAGCAGGCCCGCGCGTTCCCGATCCCGCTCCAGGAAGCCACGCTCCGCGGAACGACCGTGAAGATAGACCTTCTTTTCCTCGAGGAATACTACCACGCGAGGCAATCCTGCCCCCAGCCGCCTGAGATCCGGCCGTTCGACGGCGGCTACACGCGGAGCTTCAACGAGGGCGTCTTCCGGCACGTGCTGCACTTCGACGTCGCGTCGCTTTATCCGAGCCTGCTCCTCAACATCGCGAGGAATCCCGCAAACGATTCGCTCGGCGTGTTCATCCCGCTGCTCCGGCGTCTCCTGGAATACCGCCTCAAGTACAAGCAGGTGGCCCGAACCGCGCCGACAGGGGACGAGCGCGACGAGGCCCAGGCGCGGCAGGCCTCCTATAAGATCCTTATCAACTCATTCTACGGCTACCTCGGCTTTTCCGGTGCGCGCTTCGGCGACGGCGAGCTGGCCGCCGAGGTGACGCGGCGCGGCCGCGAGCTCCTGCAGCGGTTGATCGACGAGTTCGGGCGTCACGGCTGCAAGATCCTCGAGGCTGACACGGACGGGATCTACCTGTCCTCGGATGAGTTCTTCGAGAAGCCCGAGGAACTCCTCGCCCGGGTCGTCCCCATCCTGCCCGCGGGAATCGAGCTGGAGTTCGACGGGCGGTACGACTCGATGTTCTGCTACAAGGCCAAGAACTACGCGCTCCTCGATTCGGGAAAGGTCACTCTGCGGGGGAGCGCGCTTCGCTCGAGGGGCGTCGAACCCTATCTGAAAAAGCTGACCAACTCCCTCATCAGCTACCTTCTCGGGGTCTCGGACCAGTCGCCCGCCGGCCTCATAGAAGGCTACCGCAGGCAGCTCGGCGAGCGCTCGCTCGTCGTCGCCGAGATCGCGAAGGGCGAGGTTCTGGGGATGAACCCTGAGTCCTACGAGCGCTTCATCGCTGGAGGCGGCAAGCCGCGCCGCGCGTCAGCGGAGGCCGCGCTGCAGATGTCGCCCAGGCCCCGGATGGGAGAGCGGGTGACTTATTACATCACGCCCAAGCAGAAGGGAAAGACCAGCGACTGGCAGCGCGCCCGCCCGCTCGTCCTGCACGACCCCGTCGCGGCGCCCTACGATCCCGATCACTACACCGGGAAGCTCGACGACTGGCTCGAACGGTACGGGAAGTTCATTGGGATTGCGCCGGCGCCCGAGAAGGGCGACGAGCGGCAGGGCGAGCTCCTCTGACGGCTTACTTGGATTTGCTCCTCGCGACGACCCAGTCGACGATCGCAGTGTCATTGTCCCCGTTGCGCCAGACGACGCCCAGGAACTCGGACGGAAGGATGTCGTGGGCCTTGAAAAAGCGGCGGTCGCCGCCGCAGCAGTACATGAGGCTCGCGGGAAGCTCCCCCTTGAGCTTCGCCTTGGCCTTCGGGATGATCCTGGGCAGCCACTCGATGCCCTTGGCGGTATCTGTCTTGGCGGGCATCTTCGACTCGTCGAGGACGACGGTCGACGGCGTGCCGTGCTGCACGTTCATGAAGTAGTTGTGGCGGGCGGACTCGATCAGGACGGCATGGCCGAAGCCGGGCTCGCCGCCCTGGTTTTCGTCCTCCGCATAATCGTAGAGGTGCTGGGCCGTGATGCCGTTCGACGCCAGCCATGCGGTCTGGGCCTTGTCGAAGTAGGCCGACGCGTCGCGCTGGCCCTTGGCGAAGAGCGCGACCGCTCGGTCATACAATGCGCGGAACTGAATCGGGAAGTCGTAGTGTTTCATGGTGGTGATTTTCAGGCGGGGCGGAAATCGATGATGCGCTTAAACCGGTCCACCTTGTCCACGACGACGTCAAGTCGGCCATTCAGTTCATAAGTCCTGTGCTTGCGGCGGCCGACCAGCGCGTTCCCGGCGGCGTTCAGCTGATAGTAGTCGTCGCCGAGAGTGTCTGACGAGATGAAGCCGAAGGTCATTGACTCCACGAGCTCGATGAAAAACCCGTGCCTGCGCACGTCCGTGATGATGGCAGGAAACGCCGTGCGTTTCTTCTTCAGGAGCTCTCGCTCGAAGAATTCCAGCAGCTTTATCTTCACGCTTTCGCGCTCGGCCTCGGACGAGTTGATCTCGGTCAGGCTCAGGTGCTCGGCAAGCTGCTGGATTCCCTTCACGTCATGGCGGACGCTCCCCTTGCTCAGGTAGGACTGGAGCACCTGGTGAACGACGAGGTCGGAGTACCGGCGAATGGGCGACGTGAAATGGGTGTAGTCCTTCTTGTGGAGCCCGTAGTGCCCGTCCGGCGTGGGGCGGTAGCATGCCTTCTTGAGGCTGCGCAGGAACTGCGTCCGCAGCGTGTACCCTTGGGGGTGGGTCTTCAGGATACTGAGGAGCTTCACCACCTCCTCGCGCCGCGAGAGGTCCCCGACCTTTATCCCGAAGGTCGCGACGAACTGGCGGTAGTCATTCAGCTTCTCGGCGTCGGGCTGGTCGTGGACCCGGTAAAGCGACGGGAGCTTCTGCGCGCGCGTGAGGCGGGCCACGGCCTCGTTGGCGGCCAGCATGAACTCCTCGATCAGCTGGTGGCTCTCGTCCTGCTCGATGCGCTCGAGCCTGTCGGCGTACCCTTGCGGGTCGACGAAGATCTTCGTTTCCGGCATGTCGAGGTCCAGACTCCCGTGCGCCATCCGTTCCCGGCGGAGCGCGCTTGCAATGCGCCATAGCGCCCGGATCCACGCCTGCAGATCGGTGAGCTCCCAGTCGCTCAGGTCGCGGAGCGCGCGGCCGGTCGAGCCCGTCTGGTGCTTGGGCGGCACGGGCATCGAGCGGATCTTCTCAAGGTTGTCCTCGAAAAGGAGCGCGTAGGCCTGCTTGTACGTGAGGCGCTTGCGGCTGCGTATGACCGTATTCGCGTAGCCCGTGTCCTTTATCCGGTAATCCGGGCCAAAGGTGAGGAAAACCGCCTTGCAGAGGCGGTCCTGCGCCTCGACGAGGGAGCAAAGCCCGTTGGAAAGCTTCTCCGGCAGCATGGGAATGACGGTCCCGACAAGATAGGTGGAGTTGCCGCGCGTCCGCGCCTCGCGATCGATCGCGGTTCCGTGCTTCACGTAGCTGGACACATCGGCAATGTGGATTCCAACGCGGACGTCGCCGCCCCCGAGGTCCTCGATCGAGAGGGCGTCGTCAAAGTCCTTGGCGTCCTCGGGGTCGATCGTGAAGACGGGTATCTGCCGGTAGTCGGCGCGCCCCTCGATTTCCCGAGGGCCAACGCGGTCGGGGATCCCCGCTGCCTCGCGTTCGACGTCGGCGGGAAAGTTCGCCTCGAGCCCGTGCTTGACGAAGATGCCGAGCAGCTCCGCCCTCGGCTCGTGGGTGCGCCCGAGGCGCTCCGTGATTTCGCCGACGAGGGGTTGCTCGCGGCGGCGCCACTCGCCGAGCTTCACCACCACCTTGTCGCCCGGGTGGGGCGGCGGTTTGACGGTCGACCTGGAAGGATCCGGGACGGCGACCTCGTAGACGAATCGGGGATCATCCGGCGCCACGAAGAAGTTGCGTCCCTCGCGCCGCAGGTCGCCGACGATCGTCGCCCGGCCCCGCTCGACGATTTCGACCACGCGACCAACGCGCTCGCCTGGGCGTTTTCCGGCGACCCCCCGGTAGATGCGCGCGACGACGGTGTCGCCCGGGAGGGCGACTCCCGTGTCGTCGGGCGCGATTTGTATCGAAGGCTCGTCCCTTTTCCCATCAACGATGACGAAAGCGGAACCTCCTGCTCTGAATTGAATTACGCCTTTGACTGAGTCATCGGCATTGGGGCCCTTACGGCCCGACTTTGTGTTTAACATTTCTATGCGGGACCCGCGCTCGGCGAGTCAACCGCTCCCAATATCCCTCATTCGTGCGAGGATGGCGAGCGCATTAAGCGAATTCACAATGCCCTGCGCGGGGACCGGGGCGTTTTTCACCTTGAGCGAAGGCGAAGTTATTGGGATAATTTCACTTGCGCTGACAATCCAGCATTGGGTTGAGCGCCATGGTTGTTGCCTTGTGCGCTTCTATGGCTTCCCCGGTGGCCAATGCGCAGACGGCCATCTGTATACGAACGATGTATCTGGGGAGGGTTTTTCCCTGCGCAAGGATGAGAACTTCCTTGAGAAGCCATTCCATCCGAACGCGCTCCTGCAGATGATCCGGGACTCCCAGGCACCGGGCCGGTAGCGAGGAGCCGCAGGATCGCAGCCTGAGGCATCTTCTGGCTGGGGCCTGTACGGCGCCCTTAGGCGGGCAGGAGACGGTGCGCTTCCGGTGGTTATCCGTGCGCCATTGGGGCCCGTCGCTCGGGACGCGAGCCCCCCGGATGCAAAAAGTCCGGCGGCTCATGCCGCCGGACTTGAAACGCTCTACGTGTGCCGGGAACCAGGTCGCTGGTTAATTCAACATTCCGGCTCGTTGGATCAGACCTTGGCGAGCTTGCGCCGTGCCGCGGCCAACCCGCCGACCGAGAGGGCAAGCAATAGGGCGGTCGAGCTCAAGTCAGGAACCCCGTGGTTCACATTTGTCACAGTCGCTGTGAGCTGCAGGCCCATCATGAAGATGTTGTCGTCGTTGCTTGGGTTGTCCGAGTAGATCGTGAATGACGAGTCGCCGTTGCTGAGGAACGGTGCCAAGTTGTACCGCAGATCGTCCTTGCTTGTGTCGTGCGAGAAGGGATCCGCCGGATTCTCGATCGGATTGAAGGACGAGCCGACGTTGATCAGGCCGCCATCATACCCCTGCCCCAGATTCCCGTAGCCCCCAGCCGCAGAGGTGAGTCGGGTCCCATTGACATTAATATCGCTATACTGAGTGTCACCAGGGCCGCCCGCGTCATAGCTGAAACTGTCAGCCAACGACATGGTGGCGGAAAATCCGGGATCCAAGACGTTGGTGAGGGGCGCCCCCAGGCCGATAGTCGTTGTTTCGCCGCTCGTATTCAATCCACCGTCGAGCAACACGACGCTGCCCGTAGGCTGGCTGGGAGCCGAATAGACGACCGCCAGGACTTCTCCATCAATCCTATTGTTGAGCGTCCCTTCCTGAACCGACCAGCTATAATCGGGTCCGCCGGTCGCCAGACTTTGGATCAGCGAAGTCACATTTGCGCGGCCGGTAAAAAAGTTGCCGAGATCCGGCCGTGCGGGCAGTGCGGATGCTCCGACGATAGCCGAAAAGTCAGTGATCGACGTGCCATTTAGGGTTATGCCGGAACCATTGTAGTCGGCGACGGTTCTCGGACTATTCAAGTAATAAGGGTACGGGGTCCCGGCGCTATAGAGATACGCCGCCAAAACGGTGGCGCCGACGGGGATGTCAGCCCGAATATTGCCGACTGGATCGTTGTTACTGCCTACGGCATCGAGGGAAAGGCCGACGTTTCCATTCCAGATACCCACCGGAGCAAGACCCGCGCTTGCCACAGAAATAACGCCGAGAGCGGCTACTGACGCCACAATTGTCCGGATATGTTCGATTTTCATAATGAGGGTACCTTTCTCGCTAGACCGATTTCAGGGCTGAACGAGGGTGAGTATGCTTTGCAGATGCCAACGACGGGCGCCGAGCACGATCTATTGTATAAGGTATTGTTATTATGAATTTTAAGATCATAATAAATTCCCGGCCTAAAAATGCGGGGCCTTGAGAATCGTAAGTTAATCCGACAATATTTTTTGGGAAAAGGATTCCTTGAGAGTCGGCTTATTATCGTAAGATATCTGATATAAATTATTTATAGAATGCCGATCCTTCGTTTCCAATGTTTGTAAATGAATACGACGCTGGGGAGCACATGCTCCTATCTTTGCGACGATTACTATGTCTTCTATATATCCGATCAGGGCGTGCGAGCACCTGACATCAGAGTGCGGCTATGCTCGCAAGCGCAGGCTGCCGCTCACCGAGGCGTTACCGCGCTCGTAGAATCGGAGGAGGCGGTGCGCTTCCTTCGTGATGCCAATGCGGGTGCTATTGCCTATCTCGACCTTGCCGCTCCTTTTCAAAGGGCTTCCGAGCCAAAGGGGGGCGCCGTTGCAGAGATCCAATCCGTCGAAGCTTCGGTCGACGCCGAGCGCAGTCGCTAGCGCGCCGGGTCCGGATGCCAGCCTGTCCAACCGGGCGCGCGGTCTCCTGGCGAGCATGAGGTCCAAACCCTCGATCGGTTCGAGCGCCCGCAGAAGAACCCCTGCGCCGACCCCTTCGTCTTCGCCAGAAACATTGAGGCAATGCCACATTCCATAGATGAAATAGACGTAGGCATGTCCGCGTTTCAGGAATAGGGACCTGTTTCGCGGGGTGCATCCTCGATAGGAGTGGGCCGCGGCATCGCCCACGACATAGGCCTCTGTTTCGACGATTCTCCCGGCCGTCCTTCCTTGCGCGGAATCGTAGACCAGGGTCTTTCCGATCAAATAGCGCGCAAGCTTGACCGTATCCACGGGCAGTTCGGAGCGCTTCAACGGGCGGTAGCGATGCACAGGGAATCAGGGCTTAAGTCAGGGATTGGGGCAAATTTTGAAACTGCGGTCGACTTTCGGGGCTCAACAATGGAACCGGAAGCGGTGATCCGAAGCAAAATGATGGCAAATGACTCAACTCCGCCGCAAAGGTCCGTGGCCCCTTTAATTGTTGCGACCCGCAAGCGCTTGACGGGACGCAGCATGTCTTCATCGATGACAAGGACCTCGGACTGCTCGGTCTCTCTGCTGTGGGTTCTCCAAGAATTACGGGCCTTTCCTTCAACCCGGGAGGGACGCGCTCCGCCTACCTCGGTGGAAACACACTCTACGTCGACGGTGTCGCCCAGCCCGGAATCGAGACTGGAGCAGACTACCTTTTCAGTCCTGATGACCCACACATCGCCCACATGGCTTCGATCGGAAACACCCCGTGCTTCATGGTTGACGGCAAGATCGTCGACCAAAGCCCGGGGCAGATGCGGTACGCCTTCTTTAGCCCGGACAGCCAGCATCTCTATTGGATAAGGTTGGCGAACTACCAGTCGCTGGGGACGAAGGATCCCCACATGCTTTTTGCTGACGGCCAACCCGTGGTCCATTTGACCGACAACGGATTGGATGGAACCTTTTCATATCATTTCCAGGTCGGCTCTGGCGACGTCATGACTTTTGTGGCCCGCACCGACAATAATCTCCGGCGCATTAGCCTTACGCCATCATCAAATATCAGCGGGATGCTGGCATCCGCCAAAGTGCCGACAGGCAAATGACCGCTTCGGCGGGGGAGCGAAAGTAACGGGAAATTTTGGATCGGCTCGTCGGCTCGCGACCCGATCAGGTTTCGCTGAATCTCGTTCGTTCCGGGGGTATATTTCGGCTGCCCATGGATGCCGCATAGAGGCGAAGCCCGCTCGCATTTTCACGAACTGGAAATGTTCGAAGCGGCTGGCCGGATGCCGGGCGCCTCGCTCCCGCGTGGTGCGCCGATCGGATTTGAGTGGGTGAAGTTCCTGCACGGTCTCGACAATATGTCGGTTGCGTGGTCGGATTTGGTCTATGGTGTCACCGAGCCTTCGCTTATGGGGGAGTTTCTTAAATCACGGCCAATCTGCCATTTCGACTAGAACGGGGTGGAATCGCGGCTGCGGCTCGGGTCGTTCCCTGAAAAGCACATGAAGATCGTCCATGCAGCGAGCGAACTGTACCCCTACATGAAAACAGGGGGTCTCGCGGATGCCGTCGGAGCGCTCACAGGCACGTTCGCGGACCGGGGCCATGAGGTCTCGGCGTTCCTGCCTGGGTACCGCGATGCGTTTGGGCATCCGGAGGCGGCTGGCGCCGAGCGCAAGTTCCGGCTCAATATAGAGATGGGCGAGCAGGTCCTCTCCGGGGACGTGTTCACGTTTTCGCCAAGGAAAAACCTCACAATCTACCTCATCTGCAGGGACGAATTTTTTGACAGGCGCAATCCCTACGGAACAGGCGAGCGCGATTACGACGACAACTCGGATCGGTTCACATTCTTCTGCAAGGCCGTGGTCGAGACCATCCGCCTTGCCGACCTGGGGGCGGACATCATCCATGCCCACGACTGGCAGACGGCGCTACTTCCCCTCCTGCTGAGGGATGCTGAGCGCCGCTTCGGCGTGACGCTGGCTTTGAAGACGGTCATCACAATCCACAACATAGCCTACCAGGGGCTTTTCTCGGCGGCCAGTTTTGCCCGGACAAACCTCCCGGAGGAGCTCTTCAACATGGATGGCCTGGAATACTATGGGCAGGTGAATTTCCTCAAGGGCGGCATCCTTTTTGCGGATCGTGTGACGACGGTCAGTCCGCGCTATGCGATGGAGATCCAGACCCCTGAGTTCGGCTGCGGGCTGGAAGGCGTCATCCAGACACGCGTCGACGACCTTTCGGGGCTCATCAACGGAGTTGACACGGAGGTGTGGAATCCCGCCTCCGACAAGCTCATTCCCGCGCGCTACTCGGCCGCCGACCTCACGGGAAAGCGGGGCTGCCGGAACGACCTCCTCAAGCAATGCGGACTGGACGCCGCCTTCGGCGGCCCGGTGTTCGGCATGGTCTGCCGCCTCGCCGAGCAGAAAGGCGTCGACTTGGTCCTCGCGAACGCGGACTTCTTCAAGGACCGCGACTGCCGGCTTGTCCTGCTCGGGACCGGCGACAAGCGCATTGAAAGGGACCTGCGGGCTCTCGCAGCCGAGGTTCCGAAGAAAGTCTTCGTCTGCACGCGTCTCGACGAGACGATGAGCCATCTGATCGAGGCCGGAAGCGACTTTTTCCTGATGCCGTCCCTTTTTGAGCCCTGCGGGCTGAACCAGATGTACTCGCAGGTGTACGGGACCGTGCCGATCGCCAGCAGGGTGGGCGGCCTTGTCGACACGGTGCGCGACGCCGACGAGGACCCCGCAGGGGGCACGGGACTCATGTGCGAGCCGAATGCGGCGTCGCTTCGCGACGCGCTTGACCGGGCGCTCAAACTGTTTGCCAACAAGCCGCGGTATTCCGCGGCCCAGCAACGCGGCATGTCGCGCGATTTCAGCTGGAAGACGGCGGCGGCGGCCTACGAGGCGATGTACAGGGAAGCACTGTGACGCGCCCTGTCTCCCCTGCGGCCCCGCCGCATGACGCTTGCCCTTTTCGGGCGGTCAATTGGGATTTGAGGATGCATCAAACGAGGCACCGAAACGGATGAAGATTCTGATAGCCGGAGCTTCTGGTTTGATCGGGCGCGCGGCCACGGTGGCCCTCCGCGCAGACGGTCATGAGGTAATCCGGCTTGTGCGCCGACCTGCGGCCTCGCCGGACGAGAGGGCATGGCATCCGGTGGCGGGCGAGCTGCCGCTGGTTTTTTGCCGCTCGGCGGACGCAATCATCAATCTCTGCGGGGCCGACCTCGCGTCGTCTCGCTGGACAACGAAGCGCCGCAATGAGCTGCGGACGAGCCGGATTGACGCCACGCAGACCCTTGCAAAGGCATTTGCCGTGGACGGAGCCGCGGGGAAGAGGCCGGCCCTGTTCCTCAGCGCCTCGGCCACGGGCATCTACGGCGACCGCGGCAACCTTGAGCTCAACGAGTCGAGCGGCCCGGGCAACGGCTTCCTCGCGGACCTCTGCCGCGACTGGGAGGGCGCCGCGATGACGGCGGCCGAGTCAGGCTCGCGGGTCGCCTGCCTTCGTTTCGGCATCGTCCTTTCGCGCGAGGGAGGGCTCCTTCACCGAGTCGTGCCCTTTTACCGCGCCGCCCTGGGCTGCCCCCTGGGGACGGGCCGCCAGTGGATGAGCTGGATCGAGATCGAGGATGCGGTTGGCGCGATCCGCCACGTGCTTGAAACTCCCGCGCTTTCCGGGCCCATCAACGTGGTATCGCCGACGGCCGTGATGAATTCCGGTTTCAGCCGGGCGCTCGGACGGATCTTTGGCAACCAGCTGCCAATGCCTATCCCGCGTTCTGTCCTTCGGCTGTTTCTGGGCCAGATTGCGGATGAGGCCCTTCTCGCGAGCGCGCATGTCGTCCCCACCAAGCTCGTTCGCTCGGGTTATCCTTTCCGTTATCCGAATTTGGAGGATGCTCTATACCAGGCCCTTGCCTTGGAGAAGACCGAGGCTTGAACGCCAAAAACGTGCTTTCCATCGGGAGGACGATCCGTATGTTCGTCCATTCCAATGGAGAAGACCCTCATCATCTTTAAGCCGGACTGCATTGAGAAGCACCACGTCGGAAACGTGCTCGATCGGTTCGAAAAGGCGGGATTCTCAATTGTCGCCTGCAAGATGACGCAGCTTACGCCGAAGATCCTCCGGGAACACTATGCGCACGTCGCCGCGCTGCCGTTCTATCCGGAGATCGAGAAGTTCATGAGCTCGCGCCCGGTGATTGTGATTGCGCTCCAGGGAAATTCGGTGGTCAGCAAGGTGCGCGACCTGCTTGGGCCGACGGACTCGCGCAAGGCCCCCAAAGGCACGATCCGCGGCGATTTTGGGACCGAGATGATGATGAACGTGGTCCACGCCTCGGACAGCGTCGAGAACGCCAAGGCCGAGCTCGCCCGGTTCTTCGCGCCGGGCGAGGTCTTCAGCGCCTGACGTCCAGGTGGTTGGATCCCGCGGAAAGGGCGGTGCTCTTGCCGCCCCAGATCAGTATTCCGGTCACGCCGGGAGGAAGGCTTATGTCGATGGCCCAGCTCCCGTTCTCGAGCTTGCAATGCTCGACAATTTCGCCGCCGGGATGGGGCATCGCGGCGTCAAACTCCGTAAGGGTAGAGGGGTGGGGCTCCACGAGGACGGTGCGGAAACCCGGTGAACCCGGCCGGATCCCGGCCACCAGCGTCAACAGGTCATAGTTCGGATGGGCGCTCCATGCGTGGTCGTCCGACCGGGTAGGCTCGGCGGTCTCGGCAAAAGTCGTCAGGCCGATGTCCAGCATGCTCCTCCACGGACCGAGGGAACCAAGGTAGAGGTCGGAAAGGCCGGCATGGTCGAGCGCACGCGCGACGTAGAACCGGAAATAGACGCTCGCCGGCGAGAATTCGCCCGGTGCCGGCACGGGGGCAGCCGGCTTGTGGTCAAGGATCGCGCGCATGACATTTTCCTGGGTCGTGCCGTCCCTGGGCACGACGTCAAGGAGCACGCCGAGGGCGTTCGTCTGCTCGCTGAAGTGCTGGTGCGCAGGCGTGTCGGCGAGGAGCCCGCGCGCGCTGTCCCAGCAGAGGTCGTGGACAGCCCTGCCGATGTCGTCGGCCCGCCGCCGGTCGACGCCGGCAATCGCCGCGTTTCCAAGGTATTCCTCTAGGTCCGCCGCATCCCGAAGCGCGGCCACGTAGTAGAGCGAAAGGAGGGCTGAGCCCCCATCCGCGTCCTGGGGCGGCTCGCCAAAGACAAAGTCCTTCGTCCAGTCCCCGAAATTCCACCAGGGCATTCGCCCGAGGAGTCCGTCGGCTCGCTGGTGGCGGGCATACCAATCGATGACGGACCTCGTATGGGGGACCCATTCGGCCAAGGCCCCGTTGTCGGGCCGGTACATCCAGGAGTCGTGAAGCATCCCGATCCAGAGCAGCGAAAACGTGGGTATCACCTGGTTCAGGGCGCTGGGGTAGCGGCTCTGGCTCAGACCCTCGGCGATCCTCGAATTGTCATAGGCGTCCAGCGCCTGGCGCGCGAGGCGGTCGTCCCCGAACTCCACGTAGGAGATGAGTGCCTGGATCCGGGTGTCGCCGATGTACTGGAGCTGCTCCCAATAGGCGCAGTCCATATAGGTCTCATGGGCGTTCATCCGAGCTGTGCGGGTGCCCACCTCCCATATCCTGCTGAGCGAAGGGTCGCTGGCCCTGAACGCGCCGCGCTCCTTGAATGGGTATCCGCTGAAGCGGGCCTTGAGTGAATCGATCGCGATCGCCTCGTCGCCCGTCTGAATATCAAGCTGCAGGTAGCGCCATGCGCGCCACCAGAGAGGCGACCAGGCGCGGTTCGCCCCGCCGTCCGAGATGACCATGTCCGTGAGCCCGAGCATGTGCCGGCCGGCGATCTCGTTGCGGTTGCCCTTCTTGCCCTTTGCGTCGACGAGCGCCTCGGCGTAGGTGATCTTGATGGATGCGCCTTTTCCCTGGCCGACGACGAGTTCGGGATAGCCGGTGGTCATTGCGCCGCGGTCGAAGAGCATGCTGACCTTGGCGTGCGCGGGCACCGTCGCGGGGAGCCTTTCCATGGCAGCCATTCCCTCGACGCGGACAATCGCTCCAATGGTTGTCTCGGAATACTCCATCGGCGGCAGGAGATCCGGGACGAGGAGCCACCGGTTGACGCCCGATCCGGTGCCCACGGGCGTCGCCTTTGGATATCGGCCAGGCTCCCCGGTTCCGACCGTGATCGCCGCTTTCCAACTCGGTCCGGCCGTCTGCCATTCCCAGTCGTAGCGTGCGCCGTCCAGAACCTCGCCGGGGCTGGCGGCGTAGTAGTTGGGAAGGTCGGCGCTGCTGATCGCCTCAAAAACCTCCCCCTTCTCCTTCTCAGCCTCCCACGAGGAATCCGTGTTCGCCGAGCGCTCCGCATTCGTGTCGCCCTGGACGAGGAAGCCGGTCTGGTCGCTCATCTGGGCCGTGGGCGCCAGCGCCCCGTAGTTCCATACCGTGGCCGCCAGGACATTGTTGCCGGTTCGCAGCATGCGGGAAATGTCAAAGGTCTCGTAGCGCCAGTGGTCCAGGTCGCCTCGCGCCGGGCCATCACCAACCCTCGTTCCGTTCACAAAAAGTACGAACCGGTTGTCGGCGGAGACATGGATGATGTAGTGCTCGGGCACGTCGCCGACGCTGATCCACTTCCGAAAGTGAAAGACGCCAGGGTCGCGAGCACTCGCTCCGGCACAGGCGATCCAATCCGCAGGCCATGCCTCATGGACAAGGTCGGGTTCGGACAGGAGCTGGTTGGCCGCAAGCGCGGGCATCGCCACCGCCGCCAATGCGGTCGCCGCCAAGACTAGGGAAGGGAGGGCCGGGGGTTTCAGCGATGTCCATTCGAATCGCGCGAGCGCCCCGCGCCAAGCCTGTTTATCCTGTCAAAGCCGCGCCTCCTCCCACTCCGCCATTGACCCAAATTTCCAAACGCCGTCATCTTTGAAACATCCCTGTGAGCCGTTCTTGTCCCTGGCCATCGATTGTCGTCTCCCTCGCGGCCGCAGGCGGAGCGGCCCACGCCGACAGCATCGACGACGCGGTGGCCGCTCAGGTGCTGAAGCACCGGATTGCGGGGCTTTCCCATCCGAAATGAATATTGCCATATCGGGCGGCGGCGGGTTCCTCGGGCGGCGGCTAGCCGAGGCGTTGCTCGCCGACCCCAGGGTTGATCGTCTTTTCCTCGCGGATATCGCGCCGATTCAAGGTTTCCCCAAGGACCGCCGCCTGGTCCTGGCCACGGTTGACCTTTCGGACCCAAACGGGGCGAAGGCGGTGGTGGAAGGCGCCGATGTCATCTTTCATCTGGCGGCAGTTGTGAGCGGCCAAGCCGAGGCCGAGTTTGAATTCGGAATGCGAGTCAATCTGGACTCGACTCGCGGCCTCCTTGAGGCCGCCCGATCGGAAGGCCGATGCCCCCGTTTTGTGTTCGCGAGCTCTCTCGCGGTTTTTGGGCCTCCGATGCCTGCCGTTGTGACTGAGGACACAGCCGTCCACCCCCAGTCGTCCTATGGGACCCAGAAGGCGATCGGCGAGCTGCTCGTCTCGGATTACTCCCGCCGGGGGTTCGTGGACGGACGAGTGATGCGGCTGCCCACGGTTTGCGTGCGCCCGGGAAGGCCCAACGCGGCGGCATCGTCATTCGTGAGTGGGATCATCAGGGAGCCGATCCATGGCGAGAAAGCGGTGTGTCCCGTTGGGCCCGACCAGGAGCTTTGGCTTTCGTCTCCCCACACGGCGGTGGAGAACTTGGTTCACGGAGCATCCCTGAAGGCTGAGGCGCTGGGATCGCAGCGAATCATCAACGTGCCCGGCATCACGGTGACGGTCGCCGAGATGATAGCTGCTCTCGAAAGGGTCGCCGGCGCCGAGGTATCCGGGCGCGTAAACTTTGGGGAGGCGCCGGCCGTGCGCCGCATCGTCTCCAGCTGGCCGGCGAGATTTGACGTCTCCAGGGCGATAGGCCTGGGTTTTAGCCGGGACGCCGGCTTCGAGTCGCTCGTCCGCAGGTTCATTGCGGATGAGGCTTCGGAAAAGAGCCTCAGGCGTCCCTGACCAGATCGCGAAGCGCGTCGGGACCGCCGACGTTTCCGGGCCAGACGACAAGTTTCATTCCGGGGAATCGGGTCTCGGGCCCCATTTCCCAGACGGGTACGCCGGCTGAGGCCTGCCCCAGCACGAGTGCCTTTTTCATTCCGAGTCCTCGGATGGCGATGTCGCAGGAGGTAATTCCGCCCTTGGCGACGAGGAAGCGCGGCTGCTCGGGGATGGCCCGCACAATCTCGACGAGTGCCTCGGAGACGATCCGCCCCGCCTTCAGTTCCCCGGCGGCCCCGAGCGTGCTTTCGAGTTTTCGGCTCGTGAAGACGACCGCGTGCCTTCCGGAGCGCATCGCAGCCAATGCGGCGGCGCCTGCCCTCGTAATCTCATCGGCCCTCGAGGCCGGGTCTCCAAGCCGGTCCACGGCAACCTCGATCCCGGTGGCCACGGGCAATCCAAGCAACGACTCGAGCTGCTGGGTGGTCTTCCTCACATAGGACCCAACCACGACGAGGCCGCCTCCCGGTTTGCTGTCGCTGATTCCGCGAGGGGCTAGCTGCGGGCGCGGTTCGATCCCTGCGCGGACTCTGACGAAGCTCGCGGCAGTCCGGAGAAGGAATCTCCTTCCTTCGGCCTCGGCCTCGAGCAGGCCGCGTGTGAACACCTCGAGATCCGGGTAGGCGGCCGCATTGACGACGAGGAATGCGCCCTTTGGAAGAGACAGGAGCCGTGCACGGACGGCGTCGGCGCCGGCTGGCCCCCTCAGCGTCGCGATCGCGATTGAGGCCACTGATTCCGCGGGCACGGCACCCTTCGTCTTTTCCTCAATCCATTCGCGGAGATTGGAATGAGAGTAGCCGAAGGTCCGGTCCCGCGAGAATTCGGTTTCCGCGGCGGGCACGAGATTGTCCCCTTCCGCGACGTAGTGGACATCATCGATCGTGAAGCGACCCCCTTCAAAAAACGCGGGGATGACGATCTTCGCGTCAAACGCCACCTCAAGTCCCTTTTCGATTGCATCCAGCTCCTCGGAAAAATGCCCGCGAAGCGTGGAGTCGCCGCGGCTCACGATGACAAAGCGGACACCGGCGAGATTTCCTGCCTCGGCAAGGTTGGCTGCAATATCCCGGACAACGCTCGACGCTTCGGAGGCGGACATACTGCGGGTGTTGGTCAGGATGTAGAAACAGGGCCTGGGGTCCGCCAGCGCAGCCGCGAGGAGGGGTACCGACCAGTCGGCAAGGACGTCGACGCCATGGACGGTCTGTGTTCCCGTCGGATCATCGTCGAGCACGACCGTCTTGGTCGGCCGGGACGATACGTGCCGGCGGACAACCGGGAAATCGTATCCCGCGGCCGCCTTCGGCAGCTGGTCGATGATGGATCGATGCATGGGGGCTCGCTTGTACCCTAGGCAACGATACGCATAGTTCGAACTAAATGGACCCTGTCCGTTTGTTGATGGGGCTCGAAGTGAAACTTGCGATGCGAGGGAGCACCCTGTACGTGTCTTGCACCCCAAATGGAGATCAATCGGCGCCAGTTTCTCGCGATGTCAGGGGCGGTGGTTCAGGGAACGGTCCTGGGTGGCCTCGGGGCAAAGTCGGTCCTGGGCGGCATTGCTGAACCGGGTGGCCCATCGCTGCCCTGGCACCAGAGCATCCACAGGATCGGCCAGCTCAATTTCAACGAGCGCGACCCGGAGGATCTCGATGTCGAGGAATGGGCCGACTACTGGGCCAGCCTCAAGGTCGATGCGGTTCTCGTGAGCGTCACGGGCATCCTCGCATTCTATCCCACAACCGTTCCGTTCCATCGGAGAAGCCAATTCCTCGGGGACCGGGACTTTTTCGGCACCTGCGCCGCCGCCGCCAAGAAACGGGGAATGCGGGTGATTGCGCGCCTGAGTCCCGACCTGAATTGGGAGGACGCCGTAAAGGCGCATCCTGAATGGTTCATGCGCGACGCCACCGGAGGATTCCTGCCTCACGGGGAGGATCCGCGGCTCTTCCGCACGTGCACGTTTTCGACTTATTTCACAGAGTACATGCCCGCGATCATGCGCGAGGTGCAGGCCCGATATGACGTCGACGGGCTGTTCACGAACGCCTGGCCGCCGCTTGACGGCCTTCCTGTCTGCTACTGCGATGAGTGCCGCAAGCTGGCGAAGCCCAAATCGGTGGAATATTGGCAGCAGTTCACCGACCGGGTCGAATTCCTGTGGAAGCTCTACGACGGGATCGCGAAAGAGAAGAAGCCGGACAATCTGTTCTTTGCCAACATGGGCAACGGCATCCGTGCGACGCCGAACCTGATGCAGCTGTCGAAGGTGTGCGAATGGTACAATTGCGACAACCAGGGGCGCGGGGGCGAGGGCAACCCGATCTGGGGGGCCTCGCAACAGGGCCGGGTTGCGACGGCCATCATGAAGCGTCGAACGATTACGAACGTGACCGGTGCCTGGTCAACCTGTGGGATAGTGCGGTGGCGCAACGTGGCCAAGTCGAGGGCCGAGGCAGAAATCTGGATGGACCAGACCGCCGCCAGCGGCATGACGGTCTGGTATCACTGGGTCGGGGGCCAGAAGGGCCTCGGAGAGGACCGCCGATGGCAGGAGACCGGCAGGCGCTACCTTGATTGGCTGGCTCGCCACGACCTGCATTTTGACCGCCTTCGCAGCGTCGCAAACGTAGGGGTGGTGATGGGCCAGCGCTCCCACCTGTTCTACACGCCGCCCGGCGAGGGAGGGATGCCGCAGTTCATCGACGGCCTCTACTATGCCCTGCTCGAGGGCCGATTCATGTTCGATTTCGTGCACGAGGACGACCTGGGCCCGGAGACGATCTCGAGGTATTCGGCGCTGCTTCTTCCCAATATCGCCTGGCTCAGCGACCGCCAGTGCCAGCAGCTGCGGGACTACGTGGCCGCCGGGGGCTCGCTGATGGCCTCCTTCGAGACGGCGATGTTCGACGAGAATGGCCTGCGCCGAGCCAATTCTGGAATTGCCGACATCTTCGGAATCGACTCGGTCGGTCCGGTTGCAGGCCCAAAGGGCAACGGCTTCTATGCATGCATCGACGGCCAGCATGAGATCCTCAAGGGGTTTGAGGACACGAACTGGATCCCGGGCGGCGCCTACCGGCTCCCGATAAAGGCCGCGGGACCGGTGGTGCTCTCCGTGGTCCCCGCCTACACCGCTTATCCGCCGGAGCTTTCCTATGCCCCAATCGAGCATACGGACGAGCCTGCCGTCATCGTTCGCGACGACGGCCGCAGCCGGGTGCTCTACCATTCGGGGGACCTTGAACGGGCGTCCTGGCGCTCCGGCCATACGGACCTAAGCCGCCTCATCCAGAATTCCGTGGCATGGCTCACCCGGGGCAACCAGCCCGTAACGGTCGAGGGCGAAGGGATTTTGGAGTGCTTTGCTTGGGAAACAGAGCCGGGCTTTGCGCTCCATCTGATCAACTACACCAATCCCAACATGCACCGCGGATGGCTTCGCCGACATTATCCGATCGGTGAGCAAAAGGTGCGGATGATCCTCCCTCCGGACCGCAAGGTCGTGCGGGTTGAGCTGCTGAGGGCCGAGCGTGCCGTCCCGTTTCGGCAGAATGGAAACGCGATTGATTTCACGATTCCGGGCGTCACCGACTACGAGGTGGCTGCGCTTTACGCATAGCAGGCCCGAAGGTCAGTCTGGCCAACCCATCTTCAATGGCCGCACCAAAGGCGACTCTCATCGCATTAGCGGTCTTTGGCCTTTGCCAAGGAGTCCTCGCCGACTCAGAGCGGGTGAAGGTCTATGACCGGCCTGAATACCTCGCCATCAGGAAACAACTTGTCCGCGGCTGGGGAACGTGGGACAGCCGCGACGTTCTCGCCCAGGTCCATCTGCCCGACGGTCTTTCGGTGGGGCTGTCATTCGGGCGGATGGGAACATCCGATGTCTATGCCAAGCCCAAGATGGTTACACCCGACAAGGGATCGGTTTTTCGGGCGGGAATGCATGCCCTTGATGGCAGCTATTCCGAGGCCGACATCGATTGGGGCGGAATTCGACTCCGGGTCCAAAGCGCGACCCAGGATGACGAGCTCGTCGTCCTGGTGACAAGGTCGGGGGACGCCGCGAGTCATGTTGAGGCGGTGGTGACCGCCGAGCTGCTTTGGAACCGCCCCGGCACGCTCGCGCGCGGGGCCGGGGGACTCGTCGCGACGCTTCCCGATCGAACCTACAGCATTTTTGTTGCCGGCAACGAGACCCATCGCCCCCACGAGCGAGCGGGCGCCGCGTCGATCGGCCTCGAAATGAAAGGCACCGTCGGGGTCTCCACCGGGAAGCCCAGGACGATCGAGCAGATCGACGAAATCCTCCGGGCCCGGCGATCGGAACTCGAAAAGGATGCTGCGCGCCACGGAGAGCTTGCCGGGGCCTATGAAGCCATCCGCGCAGCGATCGGGTGGTCCACGATATTCGATCCGGGACAAGGCCGCGTCATAACGACTGTGAGCCGCGAGTGGAACGGGTGGTTCGGCGGCTATGTGATATTCGGCTGGGACAACTTCTTCATCCCGTATGCATGCTCCCTTTTCAGCAGGGACCTGGCCTACGCCAACTTTGCCGAACACATGCGCAGCGTGACGCCTGGCGGCTTCATACCCAACGTCGATGCGACGGGGGGCAGGACCTCATGGGACCGTTCGCAGCCGCCGGTTGGAAGCATCGTCCTGAAGGAGATTTTCAAGCGTTACGGGGACCGTTGGATATTGGAGGCCTCGTTTGACGACCTGCTTTCCTGGAACCGCTGGTGGATCAGGAACCGCATGAACGGGGGGCTTCTTGCCTGGGGCTCGGACCTGACGGGAAACCCGCTTCATGAGAAGGATGCGCACACTGCGGTTGCCGCCGCCTGGGAGTCCGGAATGGACGATTCCCCTATGTTCGAGGGCGTCCCGTTCAGCCCCAAAAAGAATATATTCGAAATGCAGGATGTGGGGCTGAACAGCCTGTTCGTCGCCGACTGCAGAGCGCTCGCGGAAATCGCGGATGTGATCGGGCGAAAGGTGGAGGCGGCTGAGCTCAGGCTGAGGGCCGAGCAGTTCAGCCGGGAAATTGACGCTTTGTGGAGCCCTTCGCCGGGGCTTTACCTGAATCGGCGCACCGACACGGGCGAACTGTCGAAACGGCTATCCCCGACCTTGTTCTTTCCGCTGATCGGGAGGGTGCCCACGTCGGACCGCGCGACGGAAATGGTGGGCCAGCACATGATGAATCCGACGGAGTTCGGGGGCGAATACGTGATCCCATCAATCGCGCGAAACGACCCGACATTTCCCCGGCAGCACTACTGGAAGGGTGCGGTCTGGCCTCCCCTGAACTTCCTAGTTTACCTGGGCCTTAGGAACTACGACCTGCCCCAGGCGCGGCGCCAGCTAGCGGGCAAATCGCTGGCCATGTTCATGCACGAATGGAGACGAAAGGGGTTCATCAGTGAGAATTACTCCGCTTTGACGGGCACCGGCGACGATCCCAGGCTGACCAGCACGCCGTTTTACTCCTGGGGTGCCCTGATGGGGATGATGAGCTTCATCGAAGCTGGCCAGATGCCGGCACCTGAGGTCCCCATTTCGACATTACAGGGTCGGTAGTCAGGATGCGACTGAGCCCTCAGGCTCCGGTCTTCTGGGGACTCCTGTCGGAGACAACCTTGATGACTTGGTAGGAACAGGGCTCCGTGCCGATATTTCGCATCGTCCGCTCCTCATTGGGTGCGACATAGTAGAACGAGCCTGCGCCGAGTCGGCATGCCACTCCATTCAGGGTCGCCTCGAGCAAGCCGGACTTGACGATAAAAAGCTCGTCACCGGCGTCTCGGTTGCGGGGCGTTGTGCTTTTGCCGGCGCTGAGCGTCGAGATGTGGCTCTCGAGCCTCACAAAGGTCACGGTGGGGGCGTCAAAAACCTCGCGGTGGCCCCCATCGGCCGGAAAGGGGATGCTGTCGCAATCGACGACGCGGGAAGAAAGCATCGCGGGCGGAGCCCATTCGGCGGCGGGTTGATCGCGAACCGTATGAACAGCGTCCGTGCAGAAATTTATCACGTAGTAGGTCGCTGGCTTGCTGCCGATGTTTGTGGCGTTGTGAACATCGTTTGCAGCGAGGAAGACCAGGGCACCGGGGCCGGCTTCCTGATTCTTGCCATTGATCGACACCTGCAGCTGGCCCTCCTTTATCAGCAGCATCTCCTCCCACGGATGATGGTGGGGGGTGTGAGACGCCATTCCCGGGAACAGCGTGGTGACATGGACCTCGATTTTTTCGAGAGTCGCAGTGGGCTGGTCGAACACCGCGCAATAGAGGCCGACTGGGGTGGCGTGAAACCGGAGGGAACCCCAGTCGACAAACGTGGAGCCGAGCGGGACGCGGTTGGAAGGGGGCGAATAAGCAACTGCGACGGGCTGGGCCATGACCGGGACGTTGGCTGCGGCACAAATAAGCCCAGACGTGATAAGGAGAATGCGGGGAATTCGATTCATGGGAGGGCGGGGACGTGGCTCACATTCCAGCCGAACGGAGGGCCGGTTTGGGAGTCTACACCCAAAGTGTTGGAGCAACGCGAGGCGATGTTTGCGTTGCAGACCCAGGGCAGGTGGGACGGGGATTGCACCTGCAACAGCGATTTAAAATAAAATATTAATAGAAAATGACTTATATAATTTCAGGTGGCATTGGCACGCGGCAAGCAATCGAGCCTCAAACCCATCCTCACCCTATTTCTGAACACGACAAAGGGGCCGCTCAAAAATGAAAACTTCGCAATCGCTTCAACTGATGCTCGGGATCCTTGCAGGGAGCGCCACGATGATGGGCGAACAAGCGCCAGGGCCCGCAGCCGGGAAACTAGAAGGAATCACGGCCGTGTCTTCAAAGGTGAGTAGCGACTATGTTCGCCCCCGGCAGCCAGATGGAACGTTCCAGCCCGAATATTATTCGTTTGGCGACGGCGGCAGCTGGGGCGGCGAAATTAAGGACGAGACAATCGACAAGCTGAAGTTCATCGACGTTGCCCGGGTCATATCTGACCCGCTGGCGAGCCAGAATTACCTTCCGGCGAAGGACCCGGATAAGACAAGGCTCCTCATCATGGTTTACTGGGGAACGACGGCGATTCCCCTAAAGCCGGAAGAGTCACCCTTGTATTTCAACTATCAGCAGTCTTTGGCCGAATACAGGCTCCTCATGGATCAAAAACTGTACGCGGAGGCGGACGCCGTGCTCACATCCGGGCTGAAGCAGCTCTCCCTCGCTAACCATATCACCGACATGCAGGATTATAAGAACGCGCATATGCTCGGCTATGACGCCGACGGCGTCATCGGGACCGACTACGGGAAATATATCTCACACACGGCCCTCGGCCTGAATGAGCGCGACGAGGTGGCCGAGATCGAGGACAACCGGTATTTCGTCGTCCTGATGGCCTACGACTTCCACCTCATGTGGAAACAGAAGAAGCACAAGCTGCTTTGGGAAACGCGGTTCAGCATCAACGAGCGCCGCAATGCCTTCGACAGTGCACTTCCGGTGATGGCGAAGTACGCATCGAAATACTTCGGCCAGCCCACCAACGGCCTGCTGAGGACACGCGTCCTCGATGGCCATGTCGAGATAGGCGACGTGAAATCCCTGGGAGAGGTCGACGAACCCAAGAAATGATCCGACGTCCCGATGCTATCCGGCGCGCTGGATGATGTGATCGATGCCTGCCGGTTCGGGATCCCTTGGCGATTCGCCCGGAATCTCGATATCAAACCCCGTCGATTCATTCCAGCCGTGGTGTTCGCAGATTAACTCCCACCGCACCATGGCATTCGCTATCTGCGACGCAGTCATTTCATCGCACAGCGTCTCAACAAACGCGATCGCCTGTGTCATCTGCAAGTCATTCACGGTATTGTGTTGGCCATCCGCGTTGCCGCTTCAAGTACGCATTCAATACACGCCCTCTCCCAACGCGCTTTGAGCAGTTCCACGTCCTTCGGGTTCATGCAGCGAGCCGCAACATGGTAGAGATCCGCGCACGCATCGCGAATTTCCTCAGCCGAATACTTCTGCTTTCTTTTGATCATTGATCTGGGCACCTTGCTGGTTGTTGAGAGTGGCGAACCTATGGTTTCTTCTGGGTGCTATTCCAAGAAGCAGCGGCACCTGCTGGCAAAGGTGATAAATACGTACGCCGAAGGCTTTCCATTCACGACGCGACTCCACTGTTGGCTGCGACAATCGGGCCGTATCGCCCACGAATCAGCCCACCCGAATCCCAATTAGTCCGGGGAAACATTCGTCATAGCTGACGATGAATGAGGAGGCGTAAACCGTTTCGCCTCAAAAATGGCAAATGCCCGATCATCGCTTAGCGCGAACGCCGCTCATCACCTTTCAATCCCGCCTGTCCTTGACTAAGAGACCTCGCGCCCTATCCCAAACGCAGGGTGCCTCATAAAATTAACCTGGGCTGGATCCTAACGGGATTGGCAATGGCATGCGTGATCTCGTTCTACCATTGGACCGTAAAAACGGGCGGCGGATTCGATAAGCCTCACGATGAGGACTACTACAATTTTCAGGTGCAAGGCTGGCGCCAGGGTCACTTGCATTTAAGCAGGGAGCCGAGCCCCGAGATGCGCGCCTTAAAGGATCCCTACGATCCCGGCCAAAACCGCGATGTTCGATTGGCGGATGCGTCCTACTTCAAGGGGCATTACTACCTCTATTTTGGAGCCGCTCCTGCGTTCATTCTGATGCTGCCATTTGACTTGCTGACCGGCCGGGAAATCGGGACTACGACCGCCATCTTTGTGTTTTGCGTCGTCGGATATCTAGCTTTGTGTGGACTTTGGCTGATGATTCGAGCGCGGTATTTTCCGCGGAGCTCCGTCTGGGTCGGATGGTGGGGAGTTTTGGTGTTGGGACTTTGCACGCACGTTTTGGCACTTGAGCGCCGGCCGTTGGTTTGGGAGCTGCCGATATCGATGGGGTTTGCCTTCTCAATCTTGGCGCTGACGGGAATTTACACGGCGGTCCACGGCAAGCGGCCCATATTGTCATTTGCAATTTCAGGACTCTGCCTCGGCCTAGCGGCGGCGGCGCGACCAACGTACATTCTCGGTGCCGTCATTTTCGTCCCGCCCCTTTGGCAAATGCGTCGGCAAGCCGCCATGAGAAGCCGATGGAGGCGATGCGGTATCGCTGCGGCCGTCGGGATGGGCATTTGCGTGGCTGCTGTCCTTTCGTATAACTTCGCACGTTTTGGCGATGCCCTGGAATTCGGACAGGACTACCAGCTTTCCGGCGTCTACGAGTCCAAGATGCACCACTTCAGCTGGGCCTACATTCCCCACAATCTATACCTCTATTATTTCCATCCTGCATACTGGTCCCTGAAATTTCCGTTCGTATCGGCGCTACCGAATACGGGTGGCCCCGCTGGATATCTCGGCAATTGGAGTGAAGCAATTTGTGGGCTCGCAGTAACCTTCCCCTTTGTCTGGATCGCGCTAGCGCTGCCCTTCACACGCCGAGTTGAATCCAATGACTGGAGGCTTCAGTCAATCATAGGATCAGTGACGGGATTTTTCGTGGCAATGTGTTTGGCAATTCTATCCTACTTCGTAGCGACAGAGCGTTACATGGCCGACTTTGCCCCCTCTCTTGGGCTCATCGCGGTTTGCGGCTGGCTTGGTCTTGAGCAATGGGCAGTCCGCGCTGGTTGCGAAAAGATAACAGGATTCTTATTGTCGATTGTTTGCTTCGCATCCGCGGTTGCAGGCGTTTTTGTAAGCTTCGACTATCACGTTGAATTGCTTCACATGATCGATCCCCAATCGTGGGACAAAATGAAGGAATTCTTCTCGCGATTTGGACTTTAGACGATTCCGCAGGGCAAACGCGTGTGTATGGCCGTTTCAGAATGGATCCGGCGTAGACCCCAACGGCGCCCGAAGTCTCCCGTGATGCCCAATTGGGACGTTGCCTTCGATTGAGTTCGCAGTAGGAGTTAATCGGGGTATCAAACTAGCGCTCCAATGTTGGTCAAAATCCGTCGCAGACCAGAAACAATGCATCAGGTTTGGGCAGAATTCCTCAAAGGGAGCCTGCGCGACCTTTCCTATTCCGGAGTTTTGATCTTTCTCCTCGCCGCGGCCTGCAGCGGGGCCCATGCGCAAAATGTCACCACCATTCCTGTGGGACATGATCCGTATGACATCGCCATAAACCCTGCGACCAACCGGATTTATGTTCCGAACGGATTGGACAACACAGTGACAGTGATCAATGGCGCAACAAATGCGACCACGACAGTGCCCGTGGGTAATGGCCCCGTCGCGGCCGCGGCGAATCCAGTAACCAACAAGATCTACGTCTTGAACGCGGGAGACAACACTGTGACGGTCATCGACGGCACAAACAACGCAACTACAGCGGTTGCGACTGGAGGAACCCAGCCCTTCGCCATCGCCGTTAACCCTGCGACGGACACCATCTATGTCGTCGATTTCGGGGGGATTCTAACCGAGATTAACGGGATCACAAATGCCCCCACGACGGTGTCCTCGGGGGGAATGTCGTCAGAAAACCTGTCCTTGGACCAGACGGCTAATCTAATTTGGGTTGGCTTTAATTCTACGGACTACGTGACCGTGATAGACGGCTCAACAAACGTTGCAACGAATGTGGCGCTCAATCTGAATTCGTCAGGAGTGAATTCTGGAGCGCGTCTCGCGGTAAACTCGGCGACACACGTCGTCTATGTCCTCAGCGCTGCGGTGGGCCCGACTGATGCCAACATTGTGACCGCAATCGATGAGGCGACGAAATCCCCGACTGCCACGATAGCGGACCATTCAGTCGTCAACAACGGTTTGATCGAATGGGGTGCCATGGCGGTAAATTCCGCTACTAATCGGATCTACGTCACCAATCCTTCTGCCAACGATGTGACCGTGATCAATGGGGATATGAATACAACCGTGAACGTGCCCGTCGGAAACCGTCCGGGCGCCATCGCGGTGAATTCGACGTCGAACACGGTCTACGTCGGCAATCTACAGGGCAGTTCCGTAACAGTGATCGATGGGCCCACCAATGCGACCACTACCGTGCCTGTGGGGAACACCCCCTTAGTAATCGCGGTAAACCCGGTCACAAATTTGGTCTACGTCCTCAATAATGGAGACAACACCATCTCAGTATTTGCGGGGGCCAGCGGCACGCCAACCCCGACACCGACACCGACGCCCACACCCACGCCAACACCTCCTGGCGAGGGCGCAAACGGATCGGCACGGCTTATCAATATCTCGACCCGAGCCCAGGTCGGCACCGGAGCCAATATTCTCATTCCCGGGTTTGTGATCACGGGGAGCGGCACGGAAACCCTCCTTATCCGCGCCGACGGTCCTGCGCTAACCGGCTTCGGCGTGGCTGGTGCTCTCGCGCAACCCAGCCTCAGTGTCTTCAACAACGCTGGCAGCGTGGTGGCCACGAATACCGGCTGGGGCACCAATTCCAATCCCGCGCTTATAACCAGCACGGCAGCGTCGGTTGGAGCGTTCGCCTTCGCGCCGGGCAGTCTCGATTGCGCCCTTATCGCCAGTTTGCCGGCCGGAGCCTATACGGTCCAAGTTTCAGGGGTCGGCAACACATCAGGCGTCGGCCTCGCCGAAGTGTACGAAGTATCCACTACAGGAACCCGCCTCGTGAATATCTCAACGCGAGCCCAGGTCGGCACCGGAGCCAATATAATTATAGCGGGTTTCGTAATTGTGGGTTCGGGCACCGAGAAGCTGCTTGTCCGCGCCGACGGCCCCGCGCTAATCCAGTTTGGCGTCACAGGCGTCCTAGCTCTGCCCAGCTTGAGTGTTCTTGACAACTCGGGCACCTCGATTGCCTCGAACACCGGTTGGACGACCGGCGCCAATCCCACCCTCATTACGAGCACGGATGCCTCCGTGGGAGCGTTTGCCCTGCCCGCGGGTAGCGCTGACAGCGCGCAAATCGTGAACCTGACCGCAGGCGCCTACACAGTGCAGATTTCGGGTTTTGGCAACACAACGGGAGTGGCCCTCGCAGAGATTTATGAAGCCCCGTGAATTACGGGAATTCTCTCCTAGTGTTCGTTGTCCTTGATGTTGGAGCCCTGATTCAGCTGATTTTTGGAATGGCCTGTCCATGACAACCGAGATCCATCGCCCTTTGGGCCCAAAGGATCGGATTTGGACAGGGGTCCGCAGCCTGCACGACCGCGGCATTTCCTATTTCGAAGTTTTGTTTTTTTGTCGGCGTGACCTGTAGACATGCCCACGCGCAAGATGTCTCCACGCTACTGGTGGGAAACAACAGGGGAAGGATTCGAACATAAGGTTGCCTCCCTGTTCCGCTTTGTCCCCCCGATCTAACGGCCGGAAATCATCGCTCCCTTCTGAAATTCAAGTTTCCGAGTGGTGCCCCCGCCCGGACTTGAACCGGGACAAGCGGTTTAGGAAACCGCATGTCCTTACTGGGCACGAGGGAAGATCTCACCGCAAAACCCGTAAAAGCCGACGTTTTTGGGAAATTTTTGGCAAGGATTCTGTAAACCAACCCCTAAGCCTCACCGGGCTCGGTTAGCCGCGCCATCCTAGGGTCAAAGGCGAATGGCTCGGCCGTAAAAATCTCGATCTTAGGGAAATCAGGATGGGCCGGATTGAGCACGTAGTTCGTTTCCTCAGGATATAGGGCGCTAGGAACACCAAGGATCGCCGTCTTGGCTGCTGCGATCCAGGCGTCCCCAATCTTCTGGGTGCTCTCGGGCACGGGCTCCGCACGCCAATCGGGAGGCAGGCTGACGGTGCCCAATCGGGTGACTGCCAATCCGCCGAAACGGATGCCGAATTTCACGTAGAGTGAACTCCTGGGAAGCGGTCTGGGAAGGTGGACAAATTTCTCGTGCGCGGCCATCGCCAGG
>CAAGKR010415780.1_pt1 | contig 44038 bp, 42 predicted proteins | sample 2556971 | NCBI WGS metagenome assembly CAAGKR01 (sample SAMEA5207829, study PRJEB30636) | soil metagenome | biome: forest; feature: boreal; material: soil | place: USA | collected 2011-09 | depth 1 m | reverse complement strand
GGGATTTGTAATAACTGGCCTGGTGACCCGCCGTAAGCGACGCTTCCGACGTCGTTGAGCGTCAGCATCAATAGAAAAAACGCTTAGCGCAACGAGAAGCGTCAATAGAAAAGCACTATAACGAATGGAACGACTTTGCATAACAAGCTCCTCACTGTTGCCGGGCAGATTGCCTTCAAGATACTGCTTGTTTGGAGATGCGTTCAAGTGCTCAGCGGATGCTTACACGCCTGGCAGCGTAAAACAGTTCCGCGATTCCAGCGAATCGGCTCTATTAGCCCCAGCCAGCTTTGTGAGCCAGTTCAATGCAGGTTGTCAATTGTCTGTTCAAGTTGTGCAGTGCGCTGAGCAATATCAGCAATGCGCGCGCGTACTTCGTCTACTTTCTCGGCGGGCGCTCGTTCGGCAAACTGAGGATTGGCAAGTTGCGCCTCAAGCTTTGACGATTCGGCTAACAGCTTCTCTTGTTCCTTTCGCAATCGCTGCCGCTCCTGCGCGAAATCGATCAAACCTGCTAGGGGCACGGAGACTTCCGCGCCACCAACCAAAACAGCACGCGCGGAGGCGCGCGGGGCATCCAGTTGGCTATTGATGGACACTTCAGAAGCCCGCACGAGCCGGCTAATCTGGTTCGCATTGGCGGAAAACACCGAGCGCAACCTTTCATCTGGGGATTTAATCAGCAGCGGCACCGGCTCGCTGGGTTTAATGTTCATCTCTGAACGAATGTTGCGAACACGCGAAATGAGATCGATAACGGCCTGCATCTCCCATTCGACGTCTTCATTGATCAGCTCCGAGTTACCTTCCGGATATGCAGCCAGCATAATTGTCGGCTCTGCACCCTGGTAAGCCCGGTGCAACAACTGTTCGTGAGACCCGGGAAGGCGCTGCCAGAGTTCCTCCGTAATGTAGGGCATAAAGGGATGTAGCAAGCGCAAGGCTTGGTCGAGAACAGTTAGGAGTCGCGTGCGCGCTTCGTCTCGCTGGGGCGATGGGTCCTCAACGGTCACATCGCTCTTCGTTAGTTCGATGTACCAATCGCAGAAATCGTCCCAGAAAAAGTGATAGAGCGTTTGCACGGCCTCGTGGAATTGATAACTCTCCAGTGCCTGGCAGACGTCACGCGCCGTCTTGTTGAGACGCGACAATATCCAGCGATCATGCAACGCTAACCCTTCGCTGGCGGAACTAAGGCTATCGGGATTAACACTCGCGCCCCCGGAATTCATCAAGCAGAATCGCGCGGCGTTCCAGATCTTATTCGCAAAGTTTCGATATGACTCAACCTGCTTGTCGTTCCAGCGAATGTCCGTGCTGCCTACGGACGCGAGTTTCAGCCGCGTGGCATCGACACCATACTTGTCAAACACCTCCAGCGGATCGATTCCGTTCATCTTAGTCTTCGACATACGCTGGCCATGCGCGTCGAGAATAGTCCCGTTGATGAACACGTCCTCAAAGGGCTCGCGACCCATGAACTTCAGGCCCATCATTACCATGCGGGATACCCAAAGAAAGATGATGTCGCGTCCGGTGATTAAGACTGAAGTTGGATAAAATGTTTCGAGGTCTTTTGTTTGTTTCGGCCAGCCCACGGTCGAAAAAGGCCACAGTGCCGCAGAGAACCACGTGTCGAGCACGTCCGGGTCTTGTGTTAATTCGTCGGTTCCGGCCTTGGCTCGAGCTTCTTCCTCTGACCTGGCGACGATTATTCCGCCCTCCGGGGTGTACCACGCCGGAATTTGATGGCCCCACCACAGTTGGCGCGAGATGGTCCAATCGCGCAAGTTCTCGAGCCAATTTGTATAAACCTTTTCGTATGGTACTTCGGGAACGAAGCGCGGCTTCTTCCCGCGTTCCATCAAATGAAGCGCAAGGTCGCGCAATTCGTCCATCCGAAGAAACCACTGCGTCGAGATCAAGGGCTCGATGACGGTTTTGCAACGCTCACACTTTGAAATGGAGAACTCGTAGTCGACAACCTTTTCGAGCAAACCCAACTCCTCAAATTTCTCAACAACCTTCGCACGCGCCTTGTAGCGATCCAGTCCGGCAAATTCCACTCCGGCGGCATCAGTCATCCTGGCCTGAGGATCGATTACGACGATCTGATCCAGCTTGTGGCGCACGCCCATCTCGTAATCGTTGGGATCGTGAGCAGGCGTAACCTTCACGGCCCCTGTGCCAAATTCGGGATCCACAAACTCGTCTGCGACCACCGGAATCTCGCGGCCAGTGAGTGGCAGCAGCAAAATCGCTCCGACAAGATTGCGGTAGCGCTCGTCGTTTGGGTTCACGGCAACTGCGCTATCGCCCAGCATGGTTTCTGGGCGCGTCGTGGCAACGGTCAGGCTTCGGTCGCCGTTCTTTTCCGGATAACGAAGATAATAGAGTTTCCCGGACTGCGGATCCTTTTGCACTTCAAGATCGGAAAGCACCGTTTGATCATTGGGACACCAATTAACGATCCGGTTGCCGCGATAGATCATGCCTTCGTCGTAGAGGCGCACGAAAACTTCCCGAACAACTCGTGACAAGTCCTCGTCCATCGTAAACTTTTCGCGTGACCAATCGACTGACGCGCCTTCACGACGCATCTGTTTTGTAATTTGGCCGCCAGATTCCCGTTTCCACTTCCAGACACGCTCGATAAACTTGTCGCGGCCCAAATCATGACGCGTCAGCCCCTCCTTTTTCAGCTCTCGCGTCACCATCAACTGCGTTGAGATGCCGGCATGGTCCATGCCGGGCAACCACAGTGTTCGGTACCCGCACATGCGCTTATAACGCGTGAGGACATCCATCATTGTGTGTTGCAACGCATGGCCCATGTGTAGCGAGCCGGTCACGTTTGGCGGCGGAATTACTATCGAGAAAGCGGGCGCGTTCTCGTCCCTGTTAATCTCCGGCGCAAAATAACCTTGCTTTTCCCAGCGCTCGTAGTGGTTCTGTTCCGCCTGTTTTGGATCGTATTGTTTGGGAATGTCCATTGAGGGTCAGTGGTCCGTAGTCAGCAGTCAGTCGTTCAGCAGCAAAAAAGGCATTGTAAGGCAGAGTTGCGCGTTTTTCATCTAAGCAAGTGGTAATGAATTCCGCATTCCGGCTGACAACCAACCACGGACCGCTGACCAATAACAAATAGAGCAGGCGACCTGTCGGCGGCGCCTGCTCCCATTCGACGATTTATCATTGCGTCTATTTAAGAATTCTTCTCTTCGAGCTGACGTTTAATCAGAAGTTCCGCAAGCTGCGGCACGACCTCCCAGGCTATTTCCTGGACCACCCTTTCGGAAAGGTGCTCGACTGCACGCCGCGCGATGGCATCAATCATCTCCGGCGACAGATGCTCGAGCGAATTCCCCAGCGACCCACCAACCTCAGTTCTACCTTGTTGCGATTGCTTCCCTTCCATTCGAGCCTCGGTGAAAGTGGTTTGCGCGGCAGATCCTTTACCTTCCTGGCCGGGAGTTGGAACAACGCCGCGGGACAGATCCCGTGTTGTGGCAAATGGGTCTTCTATAGGCTTTGGCACGGACTCCCACCCACCTTCGGACCATGCGGAAGCGCTGACTTCGACCGGAGAAGACTCCTGTACTTCGTCGAGATCTACATCTAACTCAAACTCTTCGCTCCTGGCCAAACTCGCTGGCTGGTAGTCTCCCAGATCAAGGAGCATATCGCCACTACCTCCAGAAACAAGCGCTTGCGCTTCCGTAAGTTTGTTCTCCATGTTTCTTTCTTCCACCTTGCTATTTAATCCCAATTGTACTCTGTCGCTCTTAGCTCGCAGTGCTGCGGCATCTACGACTCCCCTGAGTTCCGAAGAAAGCGGTAACGTGTCGGCGGTCGTCATCGCTATTTCCTCCTCGGTGAGCTTTTCGGGTTCCGGAGTTATTACAGGCCTCGGAAGCTCAGCCGTTGGTATTTGTTCCTCTGGTGGTCGACCGCCCACGAGCATGCCCACCTTATCAATCAAGCGTCGAATGGATTGAAATGGCTTAGTCAAGGTGTCATCCGCGCCAACTCTGCGCGCCTCCGCTTCGTCGAATGGCTCAAAGGAGCCAACCAGAAGCATAACAGGAATGTTCTTCAGCTTCTCATTTTGTTTGATGTACTGACAAACTTCGTAGCCATTCATTTGCGGCATGAAGACATCCGCGAGAACGATATCGGGAGCAAACTCTTCCAACCGCTCAATCGCCTCCCTGCCATTGTTCACACAAACGACGCTGACGCCTTCGTCGGCAAAAGTGAGATCTACAACCTTTTGAATCGTGATTGAATCGTCGGCAAGTAGGAGTTTGCGTCCAGCTAACAAAGCTTGGGTACCTTAGCTGAATTGGGCGCCCCTGGAGGATCAAGAAATCTCACAGTCGGCGCGAGGCTTGTTTACTGCTTGTCTACAAAATACGCGGATTAAAACAGCAAAGCCACATTTTGAAACTAACACCCGCGCTTACAGCGCGTCAAGACTTTTAGTCCCGCGGCCCCAACAGCGAAGGGCTATCGCGAGGGACTAGCCACCTGGATATCGTCGGCCGTGTTGTCTTTGCCATCGGGACCGGCCGAGCGCAGTGTGAAATGGTCGCGTTCGCCCTGATACTTGTAAGGCTGGTGCCATGGATCCACCCGGATTATTTGCGAAAGATAACGGGGATTGAGATGGTCTATGACCACGGCCTGGTTATCTGAAACGACGTAAAAGCCACGATCTTGGCGAAACTGCTCCAACGCTTTGGCAATCGATTCCAATTCTATCCGCGTCTTCTTCTCTTTCTCATCATTAACTGCGGCAATTAACGGCCCGAGTTTGACCCAATCACCATTTCCAGCGTGCAGTTCAGAGACCTTCCAACCAGCCTTATTGTCATTCACAACCCGAGCCTCCACCTTAACCCAGGCGACGACCACGGCGGACGGTCGAGACGCCAACGGTAGAGCGAGCGGTGCTACTTCCTGAATGCGAACAGCGTCTGAAGGGACATCCACGGCCAGCAGCCTACCCAACAAGCACCGCGCTCGCTTCACACTTGGATCCAATGCTGCAGCTCCTCGAAGAGGCGGGTCTGGAGCCGTGCATTCGTTCGTGACCATCTGCGTCTTGAGCGCGTTGGCGATGAGATCAATCTCTTCCCAGCGATCCGGACCAGTTCTGATCTCGGCTACGCGCCAACCTCTCTGCTCGTCCTTTTCAAACCTGAAGACGGTCCTGATCTCGGCTGAGAGTTCCGCCGCTGCCGCACTAGTCATGGAAATTGCCTTTACGCGAACGGATCCATTCGTAAGCTCGAAGCCTGCCATGCGAGTTATCAATTTGCGCGCCTGCTTAGAACTCAAATCCGCCCGCACGGTCGAGGCTGGGAAGACGAGAATGCACAGCGCGAGCAAGCGAAAAAAGATGGCCCGCGGACTTTTCCACTCGCGCGAAGAGGTCATAGAGATCATGGAATTAACTAACGGCTTTGCCAATTAACATCTGCAACATGATGTGCAATTGCGCAGTAGTGAACGGCTTGGGCAAGAAGACTACCGCGCCGGCAGAAAAACTATCCGACGAGAGTTTCGGATCTTGTTCCGCCGTCATCATCATTACCGGGATGCGCATGAGTCGGTTTTCGGTCTTCATGTAACGAACCAACTCAGGTCCCGAGATGTGGGGCATTACGACGTCGAAGATTGCGGCAGTAAAGTTATGATCATCCTGCAAAATCTTGTAAGCCTCTCGTCCGTCGCGGGCGCTGACGACGCCGAACTTTTCTTTTTCGAGGATAGCCGAGACCAGACGCAGAATTGCGGGATCGTCATCAGCAACGAGGATACGTCGCTTTTCGTCAGTGTCTTTCGAGACATTATCTGAGGTTGGGTTTGTTTCCTTATTTACCATTTGTTCTCACTTCTTGTTTCTCACACTTCTGCATTGTGGCTGCTTTCACCGGCGCGAGTTGATAGTTCCGCGGCAAGTTTGATTGCAGCGAGCATGCTCGAATGTTCTGCGATTCCTTTGCCAGCGATGTCAAACGCCGTTCCGTGATCGACCGATGTGCGTATGAACGGCAATCCCAGAGTAACATTCACCGCCTCGCCAAACGAAAGGCATTTTATAGGAATCATCGCCTGATCGTGATAACAAGCGATTACGGCGTCAAACTCACCACGCGAGGCTCGCAGGAATATGGTATCAGCCGAGAAAGGGCCCAGAACATTGATCTCGTCAACGCCTCGGCAGGCTTCGATCGCAGGCACAATCTCAGACGATTCTTCGATGCCAAATAATCCACCCTCGGCGCCATGAGGGTTCAGGGCAGCCATAGCCAATCGCGGTCGTTCAATTCCCCACCGTTTCAACTCGCGATTCGCTAAGCGAATAGTTCGAATGATGCGATCGCGTTCCACGAGCGTTATTGCTTCGGACAATGGCACGTGCGTTGAGATTAAGACGATACGCAAATTCGCAGCAACGAAAGCCATCGCGTATTCTTCGCTGCCAGTGAGATGAGCAAGAAACTCGGTGTGGCCGGGAAAGCTGTACCCACCGAGAAAAAGTGATCGCTTGTTGATTGGCGCAGTAGCAATTGCGTCAACGCTGCCGGCGGCACACAGTTCCACAGCCGCTTCTATGTATCCTCCGGCGGCTCTGCCCGCCGCCCCTGATTCAATGCCAGGCTCGATGAAGCCATTAATGTTATCGAGGTGAAAGATAATTGGTTCAGACAGTTCGTCCGGGATTGGTTCCCCCTTGCGAACAATGTCGTAACCAGATTGTAGGTCGAGAGTGCGGGCCGTATGGGCCAGCAGCTGAGCGTCGCCAATTATTACCGGAATGCATACACGTCGGATTTCTTCTTCAGCAACTGCCTTTAAGACCACTTCGGGACCAATCCCTGCGGGATCGCCCATAGTAATTGCAATGCGAGGCAAAAATCGACGCTGTCGAGGACCCGAATGAGATGAGTTATTGGCAAACTGCCTCATTGGTTGAGACGAGGGCGCGACAAGTACGGAGATGGCAGACGTGGCCAGGAAACCGACCGGGTCGGTTCCTACTCTGGGGCCTCTTCAACGCGCTCGTCAGCCTTGTACATATATTTAACGTTTCGCTTGAGAAGAAGAAGGTTGGGCGCAGACTTGCGGTTTACCTTTAGCGCACCGCGATCATACCACTCGATTGTACCCTCAATTTCTTCGCCATCAAGCAATACAATGATCATCGGGGTGTGGGCATCGATCTGCTTCTTGTAGTAGAAGAGTTCGGCGTTTGTCTCCATTGGCGGAGGCGTTCGTTTCCGCACCTGTATTGCCGACTGTTGCACGGCACGCGCGGCTTCTCTCCCGGCGTCTCTTCCGCCGTCATTTCCTGGTCCGCGTAGTGGACCGCCGTTGGAACGCTCTCTGGGCTGCACCTCGCGTGCTTTCCCCTTAACCTCGGCGAGCGTGGTTCTGATGAGTTTACGATTCACTTGTTCTTACCTCCAAAAAATGAGACGGGTTCAAAATCGATCGCGCGACGCACATGGCGGGGATCGGCTATCGCGGATCCACAGTACTCTCGCAGGCTGCGGCCATTCGAGGAGAGGGAGCGAAAACTTTACCCGTAATGGAAAATCCTGCAAGGAATGAAGTTCATGCTACACAACCGGGAGTTAAAAAGCAAAGGAGAAAATCAATACGCCCCGGAAGTGAATGTCAGACAAACTAAAAGGAAGGCAGAGCAATCTGGCCTTCCTTTTTACTGCCTAAGGTTTGACTGAACTAGTCAGCTTTCTTGCGAATAAATGTTGGTACGTCGAGATCGTCCGGGCGTGCTTGCATCATCGGCCGGGGTAAATCATCTGAGGGCCGCTGCACAAAACGAGGCGCATTTGCTGGCAGGCTCGTCACTCCTGCGGCAGAAGCTATCGCTATAGCTTCCTCCCCAAAGCCAGTTGCGATCACCGTAATCTTCATCTCGTCGCGCATATTCTCGTCGATGACTGCGCCGAAGATTATGTTTGCATCTTCGTCGGCCGCCTCTCGAATGATCGTGGACGCAGTGTGAACTTCATAAAGTGTCAAGTCGGGGCCCCCGGTGATGTTAATGAGGACGCCCTTGGCGCCTTGAATGGTGGCCTCCTCCAGCAGCGGCGACGAGATCGCCTGTTGCGTCGCCTCTATCGCTCGATTCTCTCCTCGCGCGCGACCGGCGCCCATCAGAGCCATTCCCATTCCCGCCATAATCGACTTAACATCCGCGAAGTCGAGATTGATCAAACCTGGAACCGTAATCAGATCGCTGATCCCCTGTACCGCCTGGCGGAGAACATCATCAGCCACGCCAAAAGAATCAGCCAGCGACGAGTCTTTCTGGACCGTGTGCAAGAGACGCTCGTTTGGAATGGTGATGACCGTATCAACACACTCGCGTAGCTCGCGTAGTCCGTGTTCCGCCTGCTGCATTCTGCGACGCCCTTCGAAATGGAAAGGCTTGGTAACAACCGCCACTGTCAGTGCTTCCAACTCGGTCGCAAGTGAAGCAATGATTGGGGCTCCGCCTGTGCCCGTGCCGCCACCCAGGCCGGTCGTAACAAACACCATGTCAGCGCCTTCCAATACTTCAATGATCTTGTCCGTGGCCTCGAGCGCAGCTTCCCGTCCCACGCCGGGATCGGCGCCTGCTCCCAGTCCCTTCGTGAGCTTGCTGCCGAGCTGAATTTTGATTGGAGCTTTTGATCGCTTCAGTGCCTGAAGATCCGTGTTAGCTACAAGGAATTCTATCCCCTCGATGCCAGCTTCGATCATTCGGTTGACGGCGTTGCCGCCGCCACCACCTATACCGATCACTTTTATGCGCGCGCCGGTGATGGGCGGATCGTCATCAATGAAAATATTAATACCTCTATCGAGTTGACGAGCGTCCTCTACCATAGTCATTTCCTCTCTTCCGAAGCGGAAAGGCTTCCAGGGCTTTTTCCTTCTATGTTGGGTTGCTCGCTCCATCGGCATCGATATGTTGCGGACTATATCTTGTGCGACTGGGGCGAAAGCATACAACAACTTGTCAAAAAATACTACTGAAAGGATTGCGAAACTTTGAAACAAAATGCGTGAGCTTGCCGGTCGAACCGCGCCGGCTCATCGTTGTCCGCAACTCGCTGGCTTGAGTTCGACTGGCAACAAGTGCCAATCCGGCGGCTGCGGCCCACGCAGGACTCTGTACATCTTCAATCAAGCCGCCAAACCGATCCCTCTCAGGGTAACCAAGGCGGACCGGAGCATCGAACACTTGCTCCGCGATTTCTGTCATGCCGCTTAGCAGTGCTCCTCCGCCAGTCAGCACCACTCCACTCGACAGTTGTCTTTCCCAACCGGCGTCTTTTATCTCGTCGGCGACATGCATCAACACTTCTTCTGCACGCGGCTGAAGAATGTCGCAAAGAATCTGTCGAGAAAGTTGTCGCGGGGCGCGGCCACCTACCGAAGGAACATCCACCAACTCACTTCGCTCTGTCTCGGAGAGCGAAGTGCTACAGGCACAGCCGACCATTCGCTTGATCTTTTCCGCGTCTGGAATTGGCGTGCGAAGGCCAAAAGCGATGTCGTTTGTGAAATGGGAGCCTCCAAGCGGAAAGACTGCCGTATGCTGCACGGCGCCACGCTGATAAATGACCAGCCCCGTGGTCTCGGCTCCTATATCCACCAAAGCCGCACCAAATTCCTTATCGTCTTCCGTCAACGAAGCTTCCGCCGCTGCGAGCTGCTCCAGAACCATATCGGCCACTATTAAACCAGCCCGATTGACAGCGTTAATGGCATTTTGTCGCGCTGTAACCGGGCTCGTTACGATGTGTACTTTGACCGCAAGCCTGGCGCCGATCATTCCCACTGGATCATTGATTCCATCCTGGTCGTCGACGATGAACTCTTGCGGCAGGCGATCGACTATCTCGCGACCAGCGGGCAGTTGAATCGCACAGGCAGAATCGATGGCCCGGCGAACGTCCTCTGTCGTGATTTCTCGATCGCGTCCGGACACGGCGACGATCGCCTGGCCGTTAAGACCAAGAATGTGTGAGCCCGCCAAGTTGATCGTCACTTCCTCAGCCTGCAACCCGCTCATTCGTTCAGCCTCTTCAACCGCTTTCTTGATCGCATCAACTGCCGCATCGGGATTAACGATTACTCCTTTTCGCAGCCCACGCGCCTCGGCTTCTCCGATCCCAACGATGTCGAGCAACCCGCCTTCGTCTGGCTCGCAAGCAATACACGTCACCCTACTCGTCCCAATATCGAGACCGATCGTGTGTTGCGTGCGCTTGGCCATTTAGCAGTGCTCCTTATCTCGAAACGATCTCCGAAACGATCTCCGCAATCAGTGCTTGCGGCCAGCCCTCATCTGTGACTTGTCTGACTTTTTTTCCAGGCCCTGTGATTTGTCGCTGCGCCCTTTCTTGGTTTTGCCTTCCAGAGTTTTCGTGACCTCAGGATTCACTCCGTCCGCCTCACTGGCTGAGGAATCACGCCCGACTTTCTTGTCGCCGGGCGCAGCTACGGTCGGAGCACCGGCGGGTGTACTGGAAAGCTGAGCGCCATCGCTCGTTGTATGAGCTCCGGAAGTCAAACCAACTATTGCTCGTTTACCCTGGCTCATATCGATGTAGCTGATAAGCGAACCACGCGGGGTCTGCCGCTGCCCGTCGAGCACGTCCAGGGCGTCCTTCAATCGTTTGCCGTGATCCTGAGACCCGAGCCGAACTTCGATTTGTGAATTGTCGCCTGCCAACTGTGCACGAACGTCGCGAATGTCGATCAGGTTTACTTCACTCACGCGTTCCGATAATCCCGAAGCGTTCCAGTCTCGTTGCAACTGCAGGAATTTTTTTACTCGCTCGCGGTTTTCTTTGCGCGCTGCTTCTGAATCTTCCTCGTTCAAGCCACGCAGGAAGAAGGCCGGTATTTGATCGGTCGGCAGCATCTCGCCGAGCAGTACTGCGTCCTCGTCGATCCAGCGAAAGCGCCCTGACGCTGTCCGAACCACCGCGCTGGGCACGCGTTCGGTAATGCGAACGCGGATCCCATCCGGCAACACCCGCGAAACAATTGCCGTTCGCACCCAGGGCAGGCGTTCGAGGCGCGAATTGATCTCGTCTAGATTGGCTTTCCAAACTCCCGTCTGCTCAACTTCGTGACGAACAACTGCCTGAACCTCATCAGATGACGCGCGGTAGGAGCCCTGGACCTCGACGTTGCGCACGTGAAAGAAACTTGCAGATGCTGCCGAACGGTAGCCTGCAAAAATCAGAACTCCTACAACTATTGCCAGTGCGAGTTTGAAGAAGGCGGGAAGATACTCGAGCAACACGCGGATGCGGGATCCAAAAGCCTCGCCACCGCTCTCACGCCGCGCCGGTCGCTGCGTCACGGCACCCGAACGACGCTGGCCGCCGATGCCCGAACGGTTCCCAACTTTGTGTGTGATAGCTTGCTCTCTCACGTGGATTCCTTTCCCTCAGGCTTTGCTTCTGAATCGTCAGTCTCCGACTTCGTGTTGGGCTCATTGGCGCGCCATAGTTCAACTTCATACTCAAGCTCAATTCCATGTTCGCGCTTAACGCGCTCTCGAACTTCTTCGGCAAGAGCGAGAGCGTCCTCGGCGCGCGCGCCCTCTCCTTCGGTTACGATAAAGTTAGCGTGCACCGATGAAACTACTGCACTGCCTTTTCGCACGCCTTTCATGCCCATTTCGTCAATGATCTTTCCGGTGGCCACTGTGCTGGCTGGCGGATTCTTGAAAAAACAACCGGCGGAGCGTGACCCGTGGGGTTGCGTCGCCATTCGGCGGGACTTCGCATCCTCCATGCGCGCGCGAATCTTTTCCGCATCGTCCGGCGTCAAACGCAAAGTCGCGCCGAGTAATAATTCGCCCTCCTTGAACGACGTGTGCCTGTAATTCCACTGAATACCGGTGCCGGGAATTTCCTCTACCCTCCCGTCGCGTGCCACGCGCACCGTCTCCGTAACGGTCCCAATTTCGTGGCCATAAGCGCCTGCGTTCATCCAGAGCGCTCCGCCGACGGTGCCCGGAATTCCACCCAAACCTTCTATGCCCGATAGGCCGCGTCGCGCTACATCGATACAAAGCCGTGGCAGGGAATAACCAGCGGGTACTGACACGCGGTCGCCATCAAACTTAAGCTCACCTTTCAGTTCCTTAAGACTCAAAACTACGTAGTGGTGATCACCGTCGTCGGCAAGAATATTGCTGCCCGACCCGAGGGCTCGCCAGCCAATTCCAGCCTTATCCATTTCGTGCGCCAGAGCTGCGGCTTGTTCTTCCGTTCCCGGCGAGATAACCCAATCGATCGCGCCTCCGACCTGAAGGCTTGTTAATTCAGCGAAGCGCCGGCCCCTTTCGGCTCGCACGCCGAGTCGCGTCGTGATCTTTTCCAGCGCAGTATCACGCTCCCGGAATTTATTTGCTTCGTTGGTTTCGCTCATAAAAACTAAACACTCTTCGCTTCGCTTCGGTCGCGAAGTAACTCCAGCAATTGATCGCTTACCCGGCTGACCGTGCCGGCACCCAGGGTCAACACGAGGTCACCCGACCGTACGTGATCCCGCAAGGCGGCTGCAGCGGCTTCAAGTGGGCCAACGTAGCGAACATCCTTGTGCCCGAAGCGTTTGATGGCAGCGGTCAACGTTTCGGCAGTGATCCCTTCAATGGGATCTTCGCTGGCAGCGTAAATGTCGGTCACGAAAAGCGTGTCGGCATTGTTGAAAGAGCGTGCAAACTCCTCCATCAAATCGTGCGTGCGACTGTAGCGATGAGGTTGAAACAACACCACGATGCGCCTTCCACCAGACCCAATTTTCGCCGCGGCCAACGTGGCTTTAACCTCGGTTGGATGATGGCCATAATCGTCAACTACCATTACGCCGCCTGCTTCGCCCTTGAACTGAAATCGTCTTCCGGCTCCCGTGAAACTACCCAGAGCTTCGGTGATCTGCTTGAATGGAACATCCAATTCAAAGCCAACGGCTATCGCGGCAAGAGAGTTATAGACGTTATGTAGTCCGGGGACCCGCAATGAAATGTCGCCAACTACATCCGCCCCGTGCCATACGGTAAACACAGATCCAAAGCTTTGATCGTAACGAATAGCGTGCGCCGAAATATCAGCCTGCGCGCTCAACCCGTAAGTTATTCTGCGCCGCTCAACGTGGGGAATAATTGCCTGAACGTTCGGATCATCAAGACAAAGAACCGAGGCGCCGTAAAAGGGAACCTTATTTACGAAACTCGTAAAGCAAGCGCGAACGTCGTCCATGTCGTGGTAGTAATCCATGTGTTCGCGATCAATATTTGTTACCACTGCGATTGTGGGCGTAAGCATTAAGAACGAACGGTCACTTTCATCCGCCTCAACGACCATCAGATCACTAGTACCCAGGTGTGCATTAGATCCGAACGCGCCAACCACGCCTCCAACAACAATAGTTGGATCCATACCGGCGTGACCCAACACGGTCGCAACCATTGATGTGGTGGTTGTCTTTCCGTGAGAGCCGGCAACCGCAACCGTGTGAGGTTTGAGGCGCATTAACTCGGCGAGCATTTCCGCCCGTGGAATCACGGGTATGGATCGGCGCTCGGCATGAACAATCTCTGGGTTGTCATCACGCACCGCCGTGGAGCGAACCACTACGTGCGCGTCTCCTACGTTTTCGCCATCGTGACCTTCAGCAAACTCTACTCCCATCTGTTGCAGGCGATCCGTCACGTTCGATCTCTTCGCATCCGATCCTGAGACGCGGAAGCCGAGATTGATCAGCACTTCGGCGATCCCGGACATGCCGATGCCGCCAATGCCAACAAAATGAATGTGTTGAATCCTGCGAAACATAAATCTGCTGTCAGTAGTCCGCTGTCAGTGGTCAGTGGTCAATGGTCAGTACTGCATCTTGGTCTTTGACCTTTGGTCTTAGTCCTGTTGCGTGCCTCCTGCCCCTGCCTACTGCCTCCTGGCTACTGCCTCCTGGCTATTAGCTCGTCAATGAGATCCACCACCGCCGCCGCCGCGTCTCCTCGCGCGAGCTTGCGGCCCGCCTGCTCCATAGCAGTAATTCTTTCGGGTTCGCGGGCGAGCATGGCGATCTCTCGCGCCATTCGTTCCCCTGACAAATCCTGTTGAAGAATCAACTTAGCTGCTCCTGCTGCTTCCAGTGCCTCCGCGTTCTTTCGTTGGTGATCATCCGCCGCGAATGGAAACGGAATCATTACCGAAGCCTTGCCGGCCGCAATCAACTCCGCGGTCGTGGTTGCACCCGCGCGGCAAATCACAAGATCGACATCCGCGAAAGCAGCAACCATGTCATCAATGTACTTCGTGACAGTGGCGCGCCCTGGCCAACCAGCGGCGAGATAGGCAGCGCGCACCGTCTCAAAGTCGGCTTCCCCGGTTTGATGCATTATTAGCAGCATATCCTTCAAATCTGAGAGCGATGGCAGCGCGGTGATCATCGCTTCGTTGATCGCGTGCGCGCCCTGGGACCCGCCAAAAACGAGAATAGACAGTCGCAATCGCTCTCGGTTTCGAGGTGGTATTTCAAAGAACTCGCGACGAACAGGATTGCCGGTCACCACGCCCTTGCCACGGAAATAAGGTAAGGTCGCCTCGAAGGAAACAGCCGCCTTGTCAACAAAACGCGCCAGCACTCGATTCGTCCAACCCGGTAAAGCGTTTGACTCCATCACGAGCGTAGGCAGATTCATCACTGCCGCGGTTAGCACAACAGCGCCGGACACGTAGCCGCCGGCACCGATGACGACGTCCGGTTTAAACGCCTTAATCAAACTTAGGGCCGACAGCAAGCTTTTCGGCAACACCCTCAGCCCGCGCGCGCGCGCTATGGGACCAACGTTTTTTAGTCCCGCGCTGTCAATGATCGAAAGTTCAAAACCGGCTCGGGGAACGAGCTTACTTTCAAGGCCCCGTGCCGTGCCAACAAATCTGATTTCCGAGTTCGGCTCACGGCGCAAGATTTCTTTTGCGACCGCAATCCCCGGATAAATGTGTCCACCGGTTCCACCGGCGGCAATCAGTACGCGCATCCCGGTCACCCGGAGCGCGACGAGGCTATTCGCCTCGCGGGCGCGACGCGCAACTTTCTCGTTTCCTTGCCGCTAGCAGCGGCGATTGATCTCAATAGCTCCAGTCTGATGGAACCACTGGAGTGTTGCGAGATATTGAGGAGAATACCGGCCGCCGCGAGGGTCGGAACCAGGGACGATCCGCCGTACGAAATGAATGGCAGCGGAATTCCTTTTGTCGGCACGAGCGAAAGCACTACGCTCATATTAAAGAGCGCCTGAGCAACAATGCCGGTCACCAGCCCAAGCGATAGCAGCATGCCAAACCGATCCGGAGCGAGCAGCGAGGTACGAATACCGCGCCAAAGAAAAAGTGCAAATATCAGCAGCACGGTCAACGTTCCCAGCAGCCCCAACTCTTCACCGATAACGGCAAAGATAAAATCCGAGTGAGCAAAAGGCAGAAACATCATCTTCTGTTTGCCTTGCGCGAAGCCAAGTCCGTTTGAACCGCCTGAACCGACCGCAATCAATGACTGCACCACCTGAAAACCGTTTTTCTGTGGATCAGCCCACGGATCTAGGAACGTCACCAATCGCGTCATCCGCCAGGGCACGAAAATCATCAGCCCAGCCGCAACAAGAAATGCTGGTGCCGCAGCCAGCGCCAGATGTGCCAATCGCGCTCCGGCTGTATAGGTCACAACCACGAAAGTCAGCGCGAGCATCAACGCGGTTCCGAAATCTGGTTCTACAACCACCAGTGCCGCCAGGAAAGCAGTCACGAGCCCGCAAGGAAGGAAGGTTCGCCAGAACTCGTGTTCCGCGCCTATTCTCTTCTCCAGAAAATAAGCGAGAAAGATGGCTAGCGAGAGTTTCGACATCTCCGAGGGCTGAATCGAGAACTTGCTGAACTTGATCCAGCGACTCGCGCCGTTAATCGGCGGGAAAGCAAAGACCGCGAGCAGAGCAACCGCCGTTAACAAGAGCAGACCATACACAACGCGCCGGTCCCTCAGACGGCCGTAATCGAATTGCATGGCGGCCAGCATTACGACGAAACCGATGGCGGTCCAGATTGCCTGCTTAATGACGTAATAGAATTGGCTGCCATTCTCGCGTTGGGCCATAACCGCTGATGCGCTGTAAACCATGACCACACCGAACAGTGCCAACCCTACGGTCGCCGCAAAAAGCCACTTGTCTGGATAAAGTTTTCGCGCCATTTCTAAGTCGTCAGGAAGATGAACTTTGGACTTTGGAGCCTAGACTTTGGACTTCGTCCTTAAATACCCTTCCTCGATGCTCAAAGCTTTCAAACATGTCGAAGCTCGCACAGGCGGGTGCCAGCAAAACAATGTCGCCCGGTTCGGCTGCTTCAAAAGAAAGCGCGACCGCATTTTTCATGTCATTTGCGCGCTCGATGGGCGCGTAATCGGCCAGTTCGTTGGCGATAGCTTCGGCGTCTTCGCCAACCAAAATCAGTTTTCGTGCCTTCTCCCGTACTAACGAAGCAAGCGGAGCGTAAGGAGCTTTCTTTCCCCTTCCGCCAAGAATTAAAACGATCTTTCCCGCTTCGTCCTTAAATGCTTCGAGCGCCTTGACCGTGGCATCCACACTCGTAGCTTTGGAGTCGTTGTAAAACCTTACCTCTTTGACTTCGGTAACAAACTCGAGCCGATGTTCGACAGCTTCAAAGCGCATAATCGTTTCGCGCATCGAGTCGGGAGCTGCGCCACAAGCGAGCCCGGCGGCGAGGGCCGCCAGAACGTTTTCTACATTGTGGAGGCCGCGAAGCTTCATCTCATCCCGCATCATCAAAGTCTTCTCGCCGTCTCTTGTCCGCGAAACAATTTCGCGGCCACGCAGAAACAAGCCTTCCTCAAGTTGCTGCTTCACGCTGAAGCTAACTGCATGCGCACGCAAGCCGCTGGACCAGGTTGAAACGATTTCGTCGTCCGCATTAAGAACGGCCACATCGCCAGGCCCCTGGTTCATGAATATGCGGTGCTTGGCTGCCGCGTAGTCAGTAAATGATTCGTAACGATCCATGTGGTTTGGCGTAACGTTTAGCACCACGGCAACTGAGGGATGAAATTCCTTGATTGTCTCCAACTGAAAGCTCGACATTTCTACGACCGTCCAACCGTCATCACGCGAACTTTCGACCAACGAAATCAGCGGCGTTCCGATGTTTCCGCCGACCTGCGTTTGTATTCCAGCGTTTTTCAACAATTCTCCGATGAGCGTCGTCGTCGTTGTCTTGCCATTCGTGCCCGTAATGGCAACTATCCGGCCCTTCAAATATCGGGAAGCAAGCTCAATTTCCCCGATGACCTCGGCCCCAGCCCGTTCCGCATATCGAATCGGAATAGCTTTGCTGGGAACGCCGGGACTGACGATTACCAACTCAATTTGGTCGAGCAACCAACTGGGCACATCACCCGGCAAAAAACCTACGCCTTCACCCTTCAGTGCGAGCGCTTCGGCGCTCCATTCTTCGATCGGCATTGCATCGTTAAGCGCGACTGTCGCGCCGCGCTTTGCCAAAAACCTCACGCACGCAATACCGCTGCGCGCCGCTCCCATTACCAGGACTTTCTTGCCCGCAACCTCTTCCATCAAAGCAGCCATAGAGACGCGGAACGGGGCAGAAGCCCGACCGCAAGGAAGGGCTCAGCGAGCGCACCGCTCCCTAACGGTCGCGGTTCTGTTTGAACTCTGTGGCTAATGGTTCTCATCTAAGCTTCAACGTCGATAGACTTAATAATGCAAACAGGATCGCCAGGATCAAAAACCGAAAGACGATCTTCGATTCCTTCCAATCCTGCATCTCAAAATGGTGGTGTAAGGGCGTCATCTTAAAAAGTCGCCGGCCGGTACCTGTCGTGCGCTTAGTCATCTTGAAGACACTCACTTGCAGCATCACTGACAGTGCCTCAATTACAAAAACCCCGCCCACCATCAGCAACATAAACTCCTGTTTTGTTAGCACCGCCACTGTCCCAATCGCGCCGCCGATAGCGAGACTTCCAACGTCACCCATAAATACTTCCGCGGGTGGGGCGTTGAACCACAGAAAACCCAGGCTGGCCCCCGCCATGGCCCCGCAAAAGACCGTCAACTCCGCCGCTTCGGGCCGGTGGGTTAGTTCGAGATATTTCGCCCACCTCGCATCGCTGCTCAGGTAGGTCAATCCTGTCAACGCGGTCATTGCGATGAAGGTCACGCTGATCGCCAGGCCATCTAAACCGTCCGTCAGATTCACCGCGTTGGAGAACCCTAGTAAGACCACAACGATGAAGAACAAATACAAAATCGGCCCAACGAAACTGACGCCAGTTGGTTCCGCGGTCGCCTTAAGAAATGGAATGCTGACGTTCCACGAGTAATCGCTCGCGAAGTATTTTGTTAAAATAAACAGGACCACCCAAACGCCGAGTGCAACCAACGACTGTGCCAGCAATTTTTGCTTGCCCGTCAGACCCAGGCTTCGCTGTTTCGCCATCTTGTAATAGTCGTCGGCGAAACCGATGGCTCCGAAAAGCAGCGTGGCTACTACCACGGTCCAAACATAAACACTCGACAGCCGCGCCCAGAGCAAAGTTGAGAGGACCACTGAGCCGACGATCAGCACGCCTCCCATGGTTGGCGTGCCGCGTTTTGCCATGTGACCCTGTGGGCCCTCTTCGCGGATTTGCTGTCCGATGTTCCATTTTCGCAACGCTTCGATCAGTTTGTGGCCAAACAGGAGCGAAAGCAGCATCGCCGTTATCGAGGCATAGGCGGTGCGAAACGTGACGTACTGAAAAACATTTAGAGCCTTGACCAGATACCATTCTTTATCCTTGAAATGGTTAAAGAGCAGCTCGTATAAGACGTAATAAATCATTCGTGATTGTCAGTTCCTGGATTGGTAACCGAATAAGACTACGACCCGAGCGCTACCGATACCAACTTGCTCCGCTGTTGCAACGCAACCTCTGAGCTGGGGCCTCAAATAACAGTTTGCGCTACTACCGGTGAAACTAGAACCCTGCTCAGCTTTTAAACTTGCTCGTCCGACCCCGCCAAAGCAAAATGCTCACGAATGGCATTAACTATCTTATCGGTTGCGACGCCCCGCGAGCCTTTTATCAAAACGAGATCGCCTTCCGTCACTACCTTAACGATCTCGCGCGCCGCCTCGTCAGAAGTGTCGAAAAAGCTGGTTTCAGTTAACCCAACCTCTCTTGCCCCGTCGATCATTTCCGACGCCAGCCCGCGCACACCCCACAGAACGTCCACTCCGGCGCGGCCGATATCGCGCCCGGTTTCGCGGTGAAACGCGGCGGCGTCAGGGCCAAGTTCCAACATCTCGCCGGCAATGACGATGCGCCGCCTGGAGTTGGTTCCTGCTTCAGTGATTGTGCGCACCATGTTTATCAGTGAACGCGGGTTCGAATTGTAGGAATCATCTACCACTCTGAAACCCGCAGCGAAATCAAGCACCTCCCCACGCATGCGCGGAGGGGTTGCTGTACTTAACGCCTCGGCGATTTGGCCGGGCTTGAGTTCAAAACAGGTTGCCACTGCCGCGGCTGCAAGAGCATCCATCAGATTGTGCCGACCGCTCATGGGCAAAGTTGCCGACGCCTCTCCCAACGGCGTCTTCAAGCGAAAACTGATAAGGCCAAGATTGCCCGTATCGATATCTTTTGCAGCAACGTCCGCCGTACTCTCGATGCCAAAGGTAATTGTGCGGCCCTTATGCTTGTCGCGCATCTTAATTACCCATTCGTCATCTGCGTTTAGAACGGCCATACCGCCCGGCTTGAGACCTTCAATCAACTCAGCTTTTGCCGCGGCAATGTTTGTCATTGTGCCCAGGTATTCGAGATGCACCGGCGCAATCAGCAGCTCCACCGCTATATCAGGCGGAGTAATACGGCAGAGCCGTTGAATCTCATGCGTAGGAGAAGACATCCCCATCTCGAGTACTGCGACATCAAACAGCTCGGGAGTTCTACCTTCGCTCACCATGCGCAAAACCGATAGGGGCAGACCCAGACCGTTGTTGTAGTTCCGCTTGCTCTTCAGAACTCGCAAGCCAGTGCTGTCCAATAAATGGGCCGTCAATTCCTTGGCCGTAGTTTTCCCGGCGCTGCCCGTGATGCCAACAACTGGCTTCCCCCACGCTTCGTAAACGCGGTGTGCCAACGTTTGTAAAGCAGCGATGCTGTCGTCAACTAATAGGAGACGATTTTTCAAAGCCGCGAGGCGCTCATCGCCCTGCACTCGATCAGAGCGCGCGACTGCCGCAACTGCTCCTTTGCTAAACGCGTCGTCTATAAACTGATGAGCGTCGACAAAGGTTCCGTTAAAGCCGGCGCGGGCGTAATCTTCTTGCGATAGAGCGAAGAAAAGCTCGCCCGCGTTGACCGACCGCGAATCGATCGAAAAGCCTGTGATTTCTTTGTCAAACAACTCGGCGCTTACGTCTTTGGCGATAGCGCCCATCAAAAGCGATGCTTCCCGTACATTCACGTTATTCCGACCTCTTGCTCGCCCACCAATAGCAACATTTCGCCATCCCTCGGCTCCGTGCCTTCAAACGCAATGGAATAATAGTCCATGCGAACCAGGTATTTTCTCGTGCCGGGATAATCCGCGCGATATTCGCGAAGCTCAGACCTCACAGTGATTGGCTCCGGAAACACTTTCTCCTGTTGGTTGTGGATGGGCACCTTTGTGCCCAACGCGCCTCACGCATAAACGTTTTCTACACGCTGAGACTCGCTCCCGTACTCCATTTCCTACGATGGCATTACCCAGAATTCGATGGGGGATCATTTTGGCCTGCTCCGTAACACTAGTGTCCTAAGTTCACTTCAAGTAAGCCCGGCTTTCTTTCAGTCGGATCTTGCAAAATCCACGTAAATGATTTGTCCGGTCTTCACCTCTGCTCCCGGCTCGGGCTTCTGTCGGATGACACGGCCTTCACCATGCGCTTCAACTTGCATTCCCAGTTGCGCGCACGCGCGAGCAACGTCTCGCACGCTGCGTCCTCGCAGATCAGGCATCAGGATCGCTTTGCTTGTTGCTACAGCGTAAACAATCTCGCCACCTTTGTTGTCTCGCGCAGAAATCTGCGGCATGGTTGACGCCGTTGACTCTTCTCGACGCGTCTCCTCAACGCCTAGTTTCGAAATCGATTCAGGCCTCTCAATTGCGCGCGCAACCAGCTCTCTGGGATCTTTGAAATCGGTGTCCGGAATCACGTCGAGCTCAGGCAAAATCTGTTCGGCAATCTGGCGAAAGACGGGCGCGGCCACATCGCCTCCATGGTACGCGCCGGCTGGTTCATCGATCACTACGATAATTACTACTGCTGGATTATTAACGGGAGCGAAGCCGACGAAAGATGCGACATACTTTGTCTTTGAATATGTTTTCGTCCTGGGATCAATCTTCTGGGCTGTGCCGGTTTTCCCGGCAGCCGTATAGCCGTCCAGTTGGGCCTTCTTCGCTGTGCCATTCAACGTGGCGCCTTCCAGCATTCCCCTGAGCGCGCTTGCAGTCTCCTTGCTGATCACACGGTGCTGTTCAGGGGCAGGCCGATAGGCGGTTGTGCCCGAAGCAGTTCGGATCTCGCGAATCAAGTGAGGGGCTATTCGGACCCCGTCATTTGCCAACGCCCCGAAAGCGGCAACCATCTGCAACGGGGTAACAGCCACTTCCTGCCCGATTGCGACTGAGCCGATCGAAGAAGGCAGCCATCGCTTGAGCGGGTTTATCAGGCCCGCACTTTCGCCCGGCAGCTCAATTTCTGTTCGTGAACCAAAACCAAAACGCGTGATGTAGTCATACATCGTTTCGTCACCCACCCGCATGCCTAGTTTGATTGCTGCAACGTTGCTCGATTTTGCGAGGGCATCGGCGAGAGTCAAAACTCCGAATGGATGGGAATCATGAATGACACGCTTGGCCACGGTGATTGAACCCATTTGACAATCTATAGGATCGTCCGGCTTGGCTAACCCTTTTTCAATGGCCGCAGAGAATGCGACGATCTTGAATGTTGATCCCGGTTCGTAAACATTCTGGAGGGCCCAGTTGGCTCGCGCTGCGGGAGGGGCAGCGCCCACATTGTTCGGATCAAATGTAGGCACATTTGCCAACGCCAAAATTTCGCCAGTGTGGGGATCAAGAACAATTGCCGTACCGGATTTTGCGTTTGACTGTTTGATAGCCGCCGCCAGGGCAGCCTCAACTTGGTATTGAATAGACTGATCGATTGTCAGAATGATCGTCTGACCGGGACGCGCTGGGATTTCCGTGCTCTCGTAAGCTCTTCCGCGCGAATCCTTCTCGATGAATAGTTTGCCTGGCTCGCCCAGAATCTTTTCATTGAAAGTCTGTTCAATTCCGGCCAGCCCGATTCCATCAAGGCCGACAAAGCCAAGCACGTTCGCGGCCAACGAACCATTCGGATAAAAACGTTTCGGCTCTTTACGTGTATGGACTCCTGTGAGCTCCATAGACTCTAGTAGGCTTGCTTGTTCGGGAGTTACCCGGCGAGCGGCCCAGATAAAATGCCGACCGCTTTTTCTTGCTTCAATGATCTGAGTGGAAAGAACTTTTTGATCCAGGCCCAGGAGGAACGAAAGATGATCTGCCGTGCAGTCAATCTCACCAATGGTTTGGGCCTCAGTTTTTTTTTCAAATTCTTCAGGTGCCAGGAATACTGACGTTGTGTCGATGCTGCGTGCCAACTCTCGCTCCTGCCGGTCAAGCAGTAGTCCTCTTTGCGGGCTGGTTTCTACGGCCTCTTGCTGCTGTTTATGCGCGCGCTCGATGAGATTGTCGTGTCTTGAAACCTGCAAATAAACAAGTCGAGCGCTGATGCCTAACATCCAGAAAACGACGAAAGCCGCAACAAAAAGCGTGCGGCGAATCGAGAGGTCGGGATGTGCTTCTGACTGAGCGGACCGGCGCGCCAACATTCCTTGGATGTCCCTTCTTACTGACTAACGCGGGGAAAGAGCACTCGCCAGGAGCTTTCGGCCCGCGACGAGTAAACTGCTAGCGCTTTCTAGCGCTGAAACGAGGCGGAAGGATTAAGCAGAGCCGACGCGAGTGGCAGTTGGCTATGTCTGCTGGCCTTCAGAGTTCTGACCTGGCTCGCCAGTAGAGGCTTTAGGCCCAATTCCCGCGCCTGCAATCCCAGTCGTGCTGGTGCGACGGCCTGCTCTTTCTTTTCCCTCAGAATTTGCTGTTCAGCCAGAAGTCGGTCGCGTTCACTACGAAGCGCTTCGCTCTTGTAACCATATTGAACGGCAGCAAAGTGCTGTCGCGCCGCAAACACGAAACCGCTGGCCAGAACCAACCCAAAGAATAGCAATAGGCCGAGGCGGGAGAGGGCGCGCATGTCGCGATCGCGATGAATCGTAGAATTGCGCTGCTTGGAGGGAACTCTTCTCATGCGGGGAACTCCGGGTCTAGTTAATTTGTTATCTAAGCCGCGCGAAAAAGCCACGCGGGCTGTCAAACTGAAATCAGCTTGCGACAAGCGCGCAGTTTTGCGCTGCGCGATCGGGGATTCACATCGATTTCAAGAGCATCTGGTACGACTGGGCGCTTCGTCAGTATTTCGACCGCGCGTCGCGCTCCACAAGTGCAAAGATTCGTTCGAGGCTGGCTTCGAGCAGGGCGCCGATTGCTCATCCGAGATTGGCACTGGCAGTGGCCCGAGAGCCGGCGAAGCTGCTGCTTCATTATTCGATCCTCAAGCGAATGGAAACTGATGACAACGAAGCGTCCGTGGGGTTGTAAAAGATCTACTGCAGATTCGACGAATCTGCCCAAACCTTCCAGCTCATGATTCACCGCAATGCGTAAAGCTTGGAAAGTTCGCGTTGCCGGATGGATGTGCCAGCGTTTCCTATGTCCAGCTGCGCGTGCCACCAGATCGGCCAATTCTTTTGTTGTCGTGATCGCCTTCCCTTGTTCTCGACTTTCAACGATCCACTGGGCGATGCGGCGTGAGTTTCGCTCCTCGCCATATTCAAAGATAATTCTTGCTATCTCTTCTTCCGGTAGTCGAAGCAGAATATCAGCGGCGGTCTCTTCGCTGCTCTCGGGATCCATCCGCATGTCAAGAGGAGCGTCAAAGCGAAAACTAAATCCCCTCGTCGGTGAATCAAACTGAAGTGAAGAAACACCGAGATCCGCCAACAGACCTGCAGGATTACTCTCGCCAACGTCTCCGAGAACCCGGTTAACCTCTCTGAAGTCCGCATGAACCGGCCGAAAACGCTGCCCAAAACGGGCCAACCGTTCGCTTGCCGATCTTAGCGCCTCGGCGTCGCGATCAATACCGATTAGGCGAGTTTCGGTCGAGGCTTCAAGAATCGCTTCACTGTGCCCGCCGAGTCCCACCGTGCAGTCGACAAAGAGGCCTCCTCGCTCAGGCTCAAGGAAGTGAATCGTTTCTAGTAGCAGCACGGGGCGATGGGGCGCGCCTCTGCCCCCCAAAGGCGCAACCATCACCACCGCCCCGTGATCTCGTTCAAAGAACTGTCGTTTGGTAAATCGTAAATCGTGAATCGTGAATAGCGAGTTCTTTCCATTTACGATTTACCATTTACCGCTTACTGTTTACTTACCGTTTAACGAGCTAGATTCCCAGCTTTGCGATCGCCGCCTCATCTTCTTCCGTGTAAGGATCGGCGAGCATCCGAGCCCTGAATACGTCGAGCTCCCAAACTTCCAAGTAAGTCAGATAACCCAGCACGGCAACGTCTCCCATTACGCCGGCGCTTTTGCGCAGCAGCGGATGTATCAAAAGGCGTCCCTGGGCATCAATCGTCGCCTGCTGTCCGAAGTAGTTCGTTCTGTCAAGGAACTTGCGCCGCGCCGGATCCATTGTCGGCAAGAGTGAAAGACGTTGCTCTATCGATTCCCATTCCGGCAGTGGGTAAATGCGAACGTTGTCACCGGTAAGACTTGTTATGTAGAATTCGCCGCCGTGCTTTTCATCGATAAGGCGACGAAATGGAGTCGGCACCTTTAGCCGACCCTTCGCATCTATCCGGGCCGTGTAATTTCCCCGCAGCATAAAGTTTGACCGGTCAATTGAATCGAAGGGCGGCCTTTCCAGGAAAAAATTACTCAACGATCGGTAGCTACGAGGTTGGACCCACTTCCGACCACTTTCGACCACCAGAGGCGGATACTACGCTGCATCATTTTGGGTGTCAATAGCAAACTCTGTAAAAATCTTAGGTTTTTCGCAATAGTGATGTCTGCACCTGAAGTTAACGTTCGCCTCTTGTCGGCCTCCTTGAAGCCTTCTAGTTGCGGCAGCGGGTTCGGAAAACATTGGCCAATAGGCAGCCGCCGAGCCCTTGATGTATATTGGCGCGCCATGTTTCCGCTGATGAGTTTCTGTCTGACTAACACTAAATGAATCTCGATTACGGAGGATTTGTCGGCCTTCTTCTGTTTGGCTTGCTCGCTGCCGGCGCCAACCTCGTTGGCGGATTTGTGCTCATCAGGTCGGGCGCGCACCGCTTTGGAGAACGCTTCCTCAAATACCTTGTAGCCCTCGGTGCGGGCTTCATGCTGGCCGCAATATTCATCGAGATAGTTCCCGAGAGCGTAAGCATTTGGACGTCAAACCTACAGGGCAAGAGTGCGCCAAAAGCTGTTGTCGGTGCGATGACATTACTTTTGGGCGGCTACTTACTCATTCAGCTTTTCGAGCACACAATCGCCCCCCACTTCCACTTCGGCGCGGAAACGCATCCGGAATCATTCATGCGGCCTTCCGCCGCTTACGCAGCAGTCGGCGGGCTTTGGATCCACACTTTCTTCGACGGAGTGTCGATCGCGGCCGCCTTTCTGGTTAGCTTCAGAGTCGGTCTGCTGGTTTTCATCGCCATCCTGTTACACAAAATGCCGGAGGGCTTCACCGTCGCTTCCATCATGCTTGCTTCGGGAAGATCCGCGCGAACTGCCCTGCTGGCGACGGTGGCCATCGGAGCCGCTACCCTCGCAGGAGTTATCGCAGTAGCATTGCTGGATACAAGGATTAATAGTGCGGTGGGTTACGCCCTTCCCTTTTCCGCCGGCGTCACTCTATATGTCGCTGCCAGCGACTTGATCCCTGAGGTCAACCACAAAGAAGAAAGAAACCCGACGGTCTCGATTGTTGTTTTTGTTGGAGTCGCCCTTTTCTATTTATTGCATAAGTTGATCGAAGGGTAAGCGATTCTCCCGTCTAGAGCGCGGGCTTGTCCGCGCAGGCAGCGTAAGTGCCGCCTCTAACAATGCGAACTATTTTTTTATCGACAACTTCGATCCTGAGATTTGGATTGAGCGCACGCCGTCGCCTGGCATCCCGCTTATGTGGCCTGGCATCCCGCTTATTAGTTCTGGCATTCGCTTGCGCGACTCTTTTTTCAGCAGCTCAAACCACCGCACTTGCCCAAACCGGCAAATCGCCCATTCCCCTGCCGGAACCGTTCACACCGATCGTTGATTACGCCCACGTCATCGATCCCGAAAACAGGACGAAGCTTGAGTCTATTTATGTGAATCTGAAGCAGCGGGCGGATATTGAGTTTGCGGTGGTCACAGTTGACACGACCGGCGGCCAGGACATCTTCGACTATTCGTTGGCGGTAGCTCGGGGTTTTGGGATTGGTTCAAAGGAAGGCGAGAAGAATGGTTTTCTATTATTGGTTGCGATAAAGGATAGAAAATATTTTACGCAGGTAAGCGACCACCTCGAGGGTGATCTCACCGATGGTTTAGTAGGAGAAATTCAACGCGAACGACTAGTACCGCAATTCAAAAAAGGAAACTACAGCCAGGGCATCTATGACACTATCCAGACTTATGTCGCGACTCTGGCGGAGAAGCGCGGATTCACCATCGAAGGAATTGATCAGCGCTACGCATATCGTGAAGCACCACCAGAGCCGAGCACGGGCTCACGTAGAGGAGGTTTCTCCGGTTCTTGCTACACGCTAGTCATAATACTTTTCGTCGTCATACTGCTGCTGTCGTCACTGAAACGCGGCGGCAGAGGTGGCGGTGGTTGTTTGAATCTATTCCTGCTTGGGTCGCTACTCAATTCCGGCGGCCGCAGCGGCGGCTGGGGCGGTTCCAGCAGTGGTTGGGGTGGCGGCGGGTTTGGTGGCGGCGGAGGCGGATTCGGGGGAGGTTTTGGTGGAGGCGGTAGCTTCGGCGGAGGCGGCGCAGGCGGGGGCTGGTAGTTTCGATTGCATTCTTCGCTGTCTTGCTCCGTTATGAGAGAGAATTTCTGTTAGTATCAATCAGCACATACGAACAAATACGATGGTTAAGACAGTTGTGCACGATGCATTGAACGGTCTCATAAAGGATCTGCGTGCGACCCATGGCGATAATCTTGCCTCGGTCGTGCTGTACGGCTCAGCAGCCGCGGGCGACCATATTGAACTACGCTCTGATTACAATCTGCTCATAACCCTGAAGCGCATCACGCCCGAGGATTTGCGGCTGGCGCACGCGCCAATGCGCGAGTGGCAGCGTCTCGGACATCCGCTCCCGGTCTATTTCACTGCTGAGGAACTATCGGATGCAGCAGACGTATTTCCGATCGAGTTTTACCAGATGGCTAATGCGCGCATTGTCCTGTACGGACAGGATCCTTTCGAATTGGTCAAACTCTCGGATACAAATCTCAGACATCAAACAGAGTACGAGCTGAGAAGCAAGCTGATTCAACTTCGCAGGATGTACATTCCTGCTTCTGTTTCGATTGAGAAGTTGTGTAACTTAATGAGCGACAGTCTCGCCAGCTTTGCAGCTCTATTTCGGGCGGTGCTAATTCTGCATGGCGAGGATGCCCCAGTCGCCAAACCCGACTGCGTTCGTGCAACAGTCCGGCGATTCGGGCTTAATGCAGACCCGTTTGAAAAGATTTTTGCGCTTCGCGCAAGCGACTATTTGCCCCCAACCGATAAGGACGCGAATGACATCTTTGGCGCTTACATGGACCAGCTCGAGCGCGTTATCGAAGTGGTAGATGAATTCGATCAAGCGAAGACCCGAGGAGAATTGAAATGACTCAACGACGACTATCGTTATCGGCTCTGGCTATTTTCGTGGCAGTGACGGCCAGCGGCTGCGGGTATAACACGCTGACTACGAAGCAACAGAATGTTAAGGCCAAATGGGCCAACGTCGAAACTCAGCTTCAACGTCGGTCGGATTTGCTGAACAATCTTATCGAGACGGCGAAGCTGGCTGGGGTGCAGGAGCAGGAGGTATTTGGCAAGATTGCGGAGGCCCGATCCAGGCTATTGAATGCTACGCAACAAGCGCCTCAGGGCCAGGGGGGCGACAAGACTCCCGAACAGAAGCAGGCGGTGATCGACGCAGCTAACAGTTTTGGCGGTACGATTGGGCGCCTGCTCGTGTTGCAGGAAGCGTATCCGCAATTGAAGTCAAACGAGAATTTCCTCAAGGCGCAGGACGAGGTGGTGGGAACGGAAAACAGGATCGCAACGGCGCGCAAGGACTATAATGAAGCGGTGCAGGACTACAACACGACGCGAGCGCGTTTTCCGACTGTGATTTCCGCAAAGCTCTTCGGTTTCAAAGAAGAGCCTTACTTCAAGGCCGAAGAGGGTGCCTCTCAAGTACCGAAGATTGATTCAAACAGCCTGCGCCCAAATCAAAGCCCAGCACCAAGCAAGTAGTTTGTGTTCGCGCCGGCACATTTCGTGGAAACAAAAGAGGCTGCCTTCCACGGCAGCCTCTTTTCATATATCGGCGAGCACTAACGTTTCGTCAGAAGCCGCGCGAACTGCACATGGCGCAATGGTCGCAGGGCTTACCACCGGGTTCCACGCTACATGTCTTCTCTTTCTCGAAATAATCTACGAGTTCAGACACGACTGCTTCTTCCACGCCAAATTTTTCCTGACTGGGATGCGAAACGCTCGCATTGACTCCCGCAAGCCAGGGCGAGTGAGTTAATGGCACCGGACGCTGTTGCCTGGGCGCCTCAAATGGTGGTGTGCGCTCGTCAAACGAGAAATCAGATTCTCCGGCTCTGGGCTCATTGGGTCCTGAGCTTACCTTCGCTTCAAGCTGAGCAATTTTTCTCTGGAGTTCGCTGAGGCCCGCGCGCACTGCGGCAAGCTCGGCACTGACTTCCGCCTTGGGCTGAGGACGGTTGGGTCTGGGCGAACCATCATTGGATACGCGTCGAGCTATTCTCTCCGCAATCTCGCGAGCCTGATCTAATTCCGTGCTCATTTTTCGTAGGACAGGCATTCTTGCCTGTAGCTCTTTTTTCAATCTGACGGACGGGAAAGTCTGCCTTACGTAGGACAAGCCTTCTGCCCGTCCGTTCTTATTTTTCGACCCAGACAGACTGGAAAGTCTGTCCGACGACAGACAAGAATGTCTGTTCCTACTCGTCTTTCAGCAAATCGACATGATCCACGACGCCGACTATGGCTGAATCGATCGCCGCGCCGGGCTTTCCGGTTGATGCAGTGGATGCGCCCCAACCCTCCTGCACAATCAACACAGTATCACCCGCTCCGGCATCGACAGCGTTGAGGGCAAGGACTGTCGTGGCGGTTTCAACGCCCTCAGGAGTAATCTGCTGGCAGAGCATTATACTGGCGTTCTCGTAACGATGATTTTTTTGGGTGGCAACGATGTTTCCGAGGACGTGGGCTAAAATCATTAGTTAACCAACTGAGTTCGCGCCCGTGGCGCTAATTGCAGACAAGATGTCTGCGCCCCAGCATCAGAGAAGTATGTGCGGACTTCCCTGCGACACGTGTGCATCCGAGTCAACGATCGCAACGATCGTGCAGTCTGTTGGCGTGTCTTCCCTTTTGAAAGGAAAGCTTGCCTCTTTTCCCCGACACCAGAACACCAGTTCACCGACGCCCGCTCCAACCGAATCAACAGCCACCATGGGCTTGCCGGCTGGCTCGAGATCTTTATTTAGAGTTTGAATAACAAGAAGCTTGCGACCCTCCAGCGAGTCGTTTTTGACGGTTGCCACCACCGTTCCGATAACGCGAGCCAGTTGCATTATTCGTAAATCGTGAACAGCGAATCGTCAATCGAGAATTCGGAATCGCAAAGCACTTACTTCTATCTATTCACGATTCACAATTTACTCGTCTTTCGTGATATCCACCGTGTCAATGACCCCAACAATAGCTGCATCGACAGGAGTGTCTTTCATTCCCTGGGCTAGTCGAGCGCTGGAGCCAGCCACTACCAACACTCTTTCATGAAAGCCCGCACCGACGGTATCAACCGCAACTACATAGCCCGTTGTGTCGCTGCCGTCGACGTTTATCGGACGCACGATGAGCAGCTTCTTACCGAGGAGGCGTTCGTCTTTCTGTGTTGAGACGACGGTACCGAGAATGCGCGCAATGATCATGCCTGGCTGCGGTTTCCGATGGGGAGCGCGTCGTCAACACTGCCATGCGGACGCGGGATCACGTGGACGCTGACAAGCTCACCGACGCGCCGAGCAGCCGCGGCCCCCGCATCTGTTGCTGCTTTGACGGCCGCAACATCTCCTCGAACTATCGCCGTAACAAATCCGGCGCCAATCTTCTCGTAGCCTATTAAGGTAACGTTTGCGGCTTTGACCATCGCATCTGCCGCTTCAATCATCGCGACCAGACCTTTGGTTTCAACCATGCCGAGTGCTTCTTGCATTAGTTGCTCCTGTTATTGGTGAATTGTAAATCGTGAATAGTTGAATAGTAGACCACTTTCCGACCATTTACCATTCACGATTCACTATTCACGAATTACTGTTAACCGCTCGCGTCAACAGCTCAACGAGCTCTTCTCTTGTGAGCGCAATCTTCCCCGATCCGTTTGTTGAAGGCCGATCGTAATAACCTGTGGGTGCCGGCCGATCACCGCTCGGACATGCCATTTGCGTCTCGTGCAGATAGCCACAAGCCTGGCAACGAGCGCCTTTACCTAGATATCCCGCTGCTTCACGCACGTTGATTAGTTTTTCAATTGCGTCGGCGGGCAAGTTTTTTGAGCCGCCGAGAATGCGCGCGAGTATCGCTATGCGCGCCGTGTGTTCCAGCGTCTCAAGCCGATCGAATGCTTGCCACAAATCGGATCCATAAGCCACCGCACCGTGGTTTGCCATCAAAAGAGCATTGTGGTGTTTCACCAGCGGTCGCATTGCCTCTGTCAATTCATCGGTCGAAGGAGTGCCGTAGGCAGCGAGCGGCACGCAGCCGAGGGTCAGGATTACTTCGGAGAGTATCGGCTGATCGATTGCCAATCCAGCGACAGCGAAAGCGGTGCCGTGGGGCGGATGCGCGTGACAAACCGCCTTGACATCAGCGCGTTCCTGATAGATCAAGAGGTGCATCGCCAACTCGCTTGACGGCCTCCGCTCAGTGAGTGGCTTTCCCGCCGCATCGGTCACAGCAAGCGAATCTTCGGTCATGCGACCCTTGCAGATCATGGTCGGAGTAGCAACGATCCGGCCATCATCAAGGCGCACACTTACATTACCGTCTGACGAAACGACATAACTGCGCTCATACAACAGGCGGCCAATGTTGACTATTTCACGCCGTGCAGTTTGTTCGTCCATCTCGTTTGTCCATACGTCGCGCGGAAAACCTACTACAATTCGTGTTCGTTAACTTCCTTTAGTTCTTCTATTCGGGTCTTACGCTTGTTATTTGTGACAGCACTAATTTGCGGTCGCGCCAGGAAGTAAGACAGTGATTCCAAAGATGTCGTCAGGTCAACTGTCTTAACCTTAACGTCGAGCCGCGCGTGGAGGGAAGCTGGTGCAAAGTTTAGGACGGCTTTAATGCCTGCCGACATGATCTGGTTAAGGACTTTTTGCGCTACGCGCGCGGGTACGGCAATGACCATCACATCGATCGACTCTTCCCTTACGAGCTTCGGCATCTTCTTGACATCCTGAATAATGATCTTGTCTTCCCCGACGCGGCGACCGATCTTCTCTTCATCATTATCAAAAAGAGCCACAACACTGAAGTTTGATCTTCCGAACCCCTTGTAGTTCGCCAGCGCTGTGCCTAATCTTCCGGCGCCGACAATGCCCACGCGATGAGGCTTGTCCAGGCCCAGAATTTTCGTGATATGCTCGCGCAAATCTTCTATGTAGTAACCGACACCTCGTACGCCAAACTCGCCAAAGTAGCCAAGATCCTTCCTAATCTGCGCGGAATTGAGATTGAACTGTTCGGCCAGCGCTTGCGACGAAATACTCTTAATCCCAGCCGCCGAAAGCGTATTCAGGCAGCGCAGATAAACGCTTAATCTGTTGGTAGTTAATTCCGAAATTTTCTCTGACTTCATTTTGAGAGAACCTGGCAACAAGTATAGACCGAAACGCGATGTTAATGGTAAGGCCCTCGATTTTGTAACTGCCGCTAGTTCATTTCGGGGATCAGTGGTTACGCTGGCAAACATAGCGTTGCCCCACACTGTATCATCAACTACAATCGCGCCGTTCTTCGCTCGAGGCCTTTCAGAAACCTTCGCTAATGATTGCACACTTGTCCGGCACTCTTCTTTCCAAGCAGGCAACGTCCGTAATTCTCGATGTTAATGGCGTTGGTTATGAAATTACGATTCCAGTTTCGACCTTTTATGACCTCGAAGAGCCGGGCTCCAATGTGCAGTTGCGCATTTACACACACGTTCGGGAAGATGCACTTCAACTCTATGGCTTCAAGACGGCTCGCGAACGTGAACTCTTCTTGCGATTGATTTCGGTCAGCGGCATTGGGCCAAAACTGGGAATCACGTTGCTGTCGGGAATGAGTGCGGACGAAATGATAGCGTCCATCCGAACCAATAATCTCGCTCGCTTGACCTTGATTCCGGGAGTCGGAAGGAAGACTGCCGAGCGCCTCGTAATGGAATTACGTGATAAAGTTGCTTCGCTATCATCGGCGGAACTTGAAGAAGAATTGGGCGCTCAGACTTCATCGGGGACTGGAGTTCTCACCGAGGATTCAATGCGCTCAGACGTGCTCTCCGCTCTTTTGAATCTTGGTTATCAGAGAAATGCGGCGGAGAGAGCCGTCTCATCAGCAGTTGACGAAGGCGGCGACATTTCAGTGGAGTTGATCTTGCGGCGCAGCCTGCGCAAGCTGGCAAAAGTTTAGGTACTGTAACGCCAACTCTTGGTTTGCATCGAAGCTGACAACTTGCACACAAACTAACAGTTTGCGTTACATACTGAGCGATTAAAGTTTATGTCGACTGAATCTGGACCAGCACGCGTGCGCGACACACCGTTAAGCGAGGATGAACGGCAATTTGAGTTAACTGTTCGTCCCAGCAAGCTCGCGGAATATATTGGCCAGCGACAAGTGAAAGAGAACCTTCGGGTGTACATGAAAGCCGCCCTGCGGCGGAAAGAAGCGCTCGACCACGTACTTTTAACCGGTCCGCCCGGGCTCGGTAAAACTACCCTGGCTCACATAATCGCAAACGAAATGGGCGCTGAGCTTCGTTCTACCGCCGGGCCCGCTATCGAAAAGGCCGGCGATATCGCCGCCCTGCTGACGAACTTGCAGGAAGGCGATGTGTTCTTTATCGATGAGATTCATCGCCTGCTGCCGGCTTTGGAAGAGAAACTGTATCCGGCGATGGAGGACTATCAGCTTGATTTGCTGATTGGCCAGGGTGCGGGTGCTCGATCCATAAAACTTGAGCTGCCCAAATTCACTTTAGTTGGGGCCACCACCCGCGCAGGCTTATTAACGGCGCCTTTGCGCGGCCGCTTCGGAATAGTATTCCATCTGGATTTTTATCCGCACGAAGACCTTGAAATTATCTGTAAGCGCTCGGCAGAGATTCTCGGCGTCGAGATTGATGCAGAAGGGGCCCGAGAGATCGCGCGCCGCTCGCGCGGTACGCCCCGAATTGTCAATCGGCTTTTGCGTCGCGTACGCGATTATGCGGAAGTTGATTACGACGGCAGGATAACGAGAGAAGTGGCCAACGATGCACTCAACCGCATGGAAGTTGATACGTTTGGCCTCGATGAGATGGATCGGAAGCTTTTGTTCACCATAATTGAGAAATTCAATGGTGGACCCGTGGGTGTGGGAACGATCTCAGCTTCGATCCATGAAGAAAAAGATTCCATCGAAGAAATCATTGAGCCTTATCTGATTCAGATTGGGTTTCTCGACCGCACTCCGCGCGGACGCATGGCCACGCGCCTAGCCTACGATCACTTCGGCATTACACCCCCCGGTTCCCTCAAGCCGACCCTGTTCGATTCTCCGTGAAGGATTTGTTAGGGTGTGTTGCATCGTTCGGATTGCAATTAAGCTTCTGAGTTCCTAATGAGAAGGCTTTCGTCATTCTCGCGTCACTCTTTCGGAGTCCGCAATCGCGGGCCCTGGCGCTCAATTATCAGCCACTCGCTCCATCAGTTTCACGAGAACGACCTTTTTACTTCCTCTGCGGCAATGAGTTATTTCGGTTTGATGGCGCTCTTTCCCGCGCTTCTGCTGATGCTCGCCATAAGCAACCAGATTGCCGCCGCCACCGAATTGCTAACTCATGCTGTGGAAGTCTATCCAGGCTCCGGCAAATTCCTACGCGAAACAATCCGCTCTATGTCGTCGGTTGGACCTGGTGTAATCATTACCTGCGTGATCGTCACGCTTTGGGCAGGATCATGGGTTTTCGCCGTCATTGAGCGCGCGCTGAACCGAATTTGGGGAGCCACCTCGCGAACGTTTTGGCACGGACGGGCACTGACAATAGGAATGATCGGAATCGTAGGCGTGCTCCTGGCGTTTTCTGTGTTAGTGACTTCATTAGTTGTCGGGCTTAGGGAAATGGCCGGTAGACTTTCTCCTCGTCAAGCGGCCCACTATCCGCTGCTTCTTTCCGCAGGTAGTGTTTTCTGGCAAGGCATTTTTGCGATCGCAAGTTTTTTGATAACAGTAACGCTTTTTGTCGTTGTGTATCGGTTTATGCCCAAAGCGGAAGTCAGTTTGCGTGACACTCTGCCCGGCGCCATTATCGGGGGCCTGCTGTGGGAACTTGCCAAGTATGTCTTTGCCTGGGCCCTAAACTATTTTCACTACGACCAGATTTATGGTTCAGTGGGAGCCGTCGTTGCCGTGTTGACCTGGAGCTATGTATCGAGCCTGATCCTTCTGTTCGGCGCCCAGCTTACTGCTGTGTTTCACCGGGAGCATCCACATTACCCGGATCCCACGGAGTTACCGGTCTCTCCATAAAATGCGTCTATCGGATTTCGATTATGAGCTCCCCGAAGAATTAATTGCGCAACAACCCCTTGAGCGCCGCGACGCGTCGCGAATGCTGGTACTAAATCGCGAAGAGCAAACCTGGAAGGATTCCAAATTTGAACGTCTTTCGGAATACGTAGGCGCGGGCGACGTAATTGTTATCAACAACACTCGAGTATTTCCGGCTCGACTGGTTGGTCAACGCGAGCCTTCTGGTGGTCGTGTAGAAGTGTTGCTTATTCGCGAGCTTGAACCATCAGTTTGGGAAGCTTTGGTGCGGCCAGCGCAGAGGTTGAAGCAGGGCGCACGGCTTCGGTTTGGCAATTCCACCTTGCGTGCCGAAGTGTTGGAAGGTTTAGAAAGAGGACTGAGGCAACTCAGATTTGAGGGCGATAGACCGCCGGAAACGCTTATCAACGAGCTGGGACAAACGCCACTTCCGCCTTACATCAAGCGCCCGTTGGGAGCATCGACCGAGGATGGCGAGCGGTATCAAACAGTGTTCGCGAGTGAAAAAGGGGCTATTGCCGCACCTACCGCCGGACTTCATTTCACTCCGCAAGTAATTGAATCACTACTGGCGCGGCAAGCCCGCGTCGTTGAAATCACATTGCATGTCAGCTACGGAACCTTCGAGCCTGTGCGGGTAGACGGGATCGAACAACACCAGGTTGCTCCTGAGTTTTTCCGAATTGGCGAGGAAGCTGCGCGCGTAATTAACGAGAGTCGGGCGCAAGGCGGACGAGTCATCGCCATTGGCACGACCACCTCACGCGCGCTTGAATCGGCCGTAGGTGCTGAGGGAAGCATCGAGCCGGGCGGGCGACAGGCGGAACTAACGATTAAGCCGGGTTTCAAGTTTCGGGTCACCGATGCGCTCTTGACAAACTTTCATCTACCCCGCTCGTCGTTGCTTTTACTTGTTTGCGCCTTCGCCGGCCGTAATTTCACGCTTGAGGCATATCGCTATGCAGTGGCGGCGCACTTCCGGTTTTATAGTTACGGCGATTGTATGTTTGTGATCTAGTGATCATTAAAACGATGATGATAAACTACTCTACAACCAGAAAATCATGATTTGACTGGATCCAATGGCTGTACTAAAGAAAATTCGCTCCCGCTGGTGGTCGCAAACGTCGGATGGCTACCCTATCGAACCTGAGACAACTGTCCCCGCGGCTATAGGCCTGCGTTACGACATTCGCCCTCTTACGATTTCGCACCTCGACGAATGTTGGAGGCTGGATCAGCGATGCTTTGTGGATGGCGAAGCATATAGCCGTGAAACTTTCGAATACCTTTTGACTGCGCCGGAAGCGGTTGCATATCGCGCCGCAACTTCTGGAGGATCGATGGTCGGCTTTGTTATCGGCTTAATTGAACCTGATCATACGGGACATATCACAACGGTAGGCGTTGCGCCCGACTATCGCCGGCGTCATGTAGCCAAGCGACTCATGGCGGAGGTTGAAAAAGGTTTTAAGCGCCGCGATGTACGAATTGTGCGGCTCGAAGTGAGGTCGCTTAATATCGCGGCTCAAAAGCTTTATCAAAGCCTGGGCTACGCGGTCACACAACGACTACCCAAGTACTATTCTAACGGCGGGGATGGTTTGTTGATGCTCAAATCGCTGGATTGATTCCTGGCCTGCTTTAGCTTTTTCGCAGTTCGGTCAAGACCTGCTTGGCAACAGCCTTCAACGTGTCAAAGACGCCAGCGCCCGTGGAGGCCACCGCCTCAACGACAGGTTCCTCCTTGCGTAGCAATTCTGCGGTGAGATCAGCTACAGGCACAATGTTTGGGAGGTCGCGCTTGTTCAGTTGAAGAACATAGGGCAGCTTCATCAGATCGTAGCCTTGAGAGCGGAGATTTTCTTCAAGATTGTATAGCGATTCGACGTTGGCATCCATTCGCTCCTCTTGCGAATCCGCGACGAATACAACTCCGTCCACGCCCTTCAAAATAAGTTTGCGCGAGGCGTCATAAAAAACCTGACCCGGAACTGTATACAGGTGAAACCGCGTCTTGAAACCCCGCACCGTTCCTAGTTCGAGCGGCATAAAATCGAAGAATAGTGTCCGATCCGTTTCCGTCGCGAGGCTGATCAGTTTTCCGCGGGCCTGGGGCGCCGTCGCCTCAAAAATGTGCTGGAGGTTTGTCGTCTTTCCGCAGAGGCCTGGCCCGTAGTACACGATCTTGCAGTTGATTTCTCTTGAAGCGTAGTTGATGAAGGTCATAAGGCACTTACTCTGGTCATTTATTTGAAAAGACTATCGATGTCCTCATCCGTAATTTCCGCGAATGGTGAATCCTGAAGGTTGAATTCAGCTTTAGTGATCTCGTCAAACATTGCCGACAATTGTGGCGAGACCTGCTTACTTCTAAGCTTCACAAGACCAAGACTTGAACGCTCGTCGAAAACGACAATTAAGAGAAGTCGCCCAATGACCGAGATGTGGATGCTCTCCCGTTCCCCTTCGTGGGAGAGTGTCGGAAACTCTTTCTCACCGATGAGTTGAGCCATGCCCCCCGTGGCAGCGACGTTACCGGCCGCCAAGGAGGCAAGACTCGTTGTGTCAAGATTCCCGATTTCACCGTGGACAGCGATCTCCTGACCGTCTTTGTCCACCAGAAAAACTACGCGAGCCTGGGAGTCCATGCGAAGTCGGGCCAGCACAGCTTTGAGCTGGTGATACTGACGCTCACGGAGCAAGATGGGCGTGTCTGCCATTAATACAGCTTTCTTTTGAAGTTAAGGAGGCAGGAAAACCGGCGGGCGTTGATTTGAGAAACGGCGACTTCCTTATCAAGCCGCTGCAGGTAAAGCGCTTCTTGGGCTGCTTTCGGATCTCATTGCGGCCGAATGGCACGTGTCCACAAGCCGCAAGGCACTGTAGCACAGCCAACAATGTGCTTCAAGTGTTTTCCTTTGTTTGTTCCTAACGCCCAACCCTCCTAAACACGTCCGCTCGTATGGCCGCAACTCCTCTTTTTGCGTTGATTTAGAGGAGAGGCTATGTTAATCTCCCACCGCAACTTCGCAGCATTGTGTCCACTAGCCCTTTCAATCTTTAGCTTCGCAAATGAGTGCAGTAACAAAAGGTCTGAGACGTTCAACGTCACGCGCGACCGCTAGCCGGCCTTCTAACAAGTCCGCAGCCAAGAGACGCGCGACGAGCAGTAAGACCGTACGGCCAAAAGCAAAAAGAGCGGTTGCCCAAAAGCTGGCCGCGCGAAAAACCGCAAAAGCCAAGGTCAGTTTGAAGAGCAAGGCGACCAGGAAACCTGGTCCCAAGAATAAGACGACTGCTTCGAAACAGCGCGCGCTCAAAAAGGCGGCCCCGCGAAAAGCTATTGCGCAGAAATCCACGTTAGTTACGCACAGGAAATCTGTTGAGACACGAGTCAAAAAGACTCAGAAGCTGGCGGCGGTACGCGCACCGCGACCCGCACCGGTCATTCAGGCGCCGCCGCGCCAACCCACGGTAGATGAGTCGGCGGCTTTAAAAGCCTTCGAACGAGCTCACAAAGAATTCACGCGCGGTCGCTTCAGTGAAGCTCGCAATCAGTTTCGCGCACTCCTGGATAAATACTCCAAGGTATCGGAAGTAGCCGCTCGCTCACGCACTTATCTGGCGGTCGCGGATGCGCGTCTTCGCACTGACAGTATGCTGCCGCGCGATGCCGACTCACTTTATGATCGCGGCGTAATCGAACTTAACCGCGGGGAATACGTCGCCGCACAGGAGATGTTTGAACGAGCACTCAAGCGCGAACCGGAGGCAGCGCATATTCACTATGGACTTGCCGCAACACGCGCACGCCTGGGCTCCCTTGATCTTGCGCTACAGTCGCTTCAGCGCGCCCTGGATCTTCAGCCGACTCTTCGAGTTCGGGCCCAGCACGATCAAGATTTGACCTCACTTCGAAACGATCCCGACTTTGATAGGTTGATCTTTCAACCCCGCGTCTAGTGTTTCCCAAAGGGAAGCCCGCCTGATACTTCTTCTTTCAGCATGAGTATATAGTTTCAAAGCCCTCCCCTTTTAGGTATGATTCTGCCGAAGGCGCTTAATAGCGCTGCACTTGGAGAGTTACAGTTGCCTTATTTGTCTGAAGAGAATCGCGGTCTTAACCTTGTCGCACTGGGAGGAGGCACTGGCCTCTCGACGCTCCTTGCCGGCTTAAAGTGCCTGGTAAGTGATCGTCAATCGGACGACGTTTCGATTGCGAATTTGTCGGCTATCGTCACGGTCTCCGACGACGGCGGAAGTTCGGGCCGTCTGCGTGAAGAATTGCAGATGCTTCCTCCAGGCGATATTCGCAACTGCATGATTGCGCTTTCTGAGGATTCGAATTTACTCTCACGGCTATTTCGGTATCGGTTCCGCGGCAAAGGCGAACTTGGCGGGCACAGCTTTGGCAATCTCTTCCTGGCCGCACTGACCGAGGTAACCGGAGATTTCACTGAAGCGGTCCGTCTGTCGTCGGAGGTTTTGGCCAGCAAGGGGCATATTTACCCGGCAACGATCAGCGACGTGCGGCTAGTTGCCGAACTGGCGGACGGTAGCGTGGTTCGGGGGGAAACTCAGATTTCCGCATCTCGCGCGCCGATTCGCCGCCTCCGATTGGAGCCTGAACAGTGTTTGCCGCTTCCCGAAGCGTTGAAAGCGATTCGAGCTGCGGATGTCATCACTGTCGGCCCCGGCTCTCTCTTCACAAGCATCTTGCCAAACCTTCTCGTCGCGCGCGTCTCACGCGCAATCGGTGAAAGCCGCGCAACCCGGATATTCATTTGCAACTTAATGACTCAACCCGGTGAGACAGATAATTACTCGGCTCGGCAACATTTGGAGACCATCAAGAATTACGCTCCTGAAATTCATTTTGATTTTGTAATCGTAAATGACAGGCGCATTACCAAAGAACAATCTGAACGTTATGCGCTGGAAGGTGCACGCCAGATAGGAATAGATGATGACCCCATCGACCGCGTGCTCGACCAATCAGCGCAGGTCGTTCGTGCCAATCTTCTCGAAGACGGCGAAAAGGTGCGACACGATTCCGCGCTTTTGGCTCGTGTAGTGCTCGCCTGCAAGCAAAAAGCCTGCTCGCAACCTGCTGTGCCCGCATAACTCATGGAGAAAGACCCGCTCTTGCAGCCCCGCCCATCGGTTCAATCGCTCGACGTACTCATTCTCGCAGCCGGACTAGGAACAAGAATGAAATCTGCGCGGGCGAAAGTCCTGCATGAACTGGGCGGTTTGCCTTTAATTACCTACGTCTGTCGAGCGGCAAAGTCGCTTGGGCCCAGGAAAATTTATGTGGTTGTCGGACATCAAGCCGCCGCGGTCGAAAGGGCGGTAGAAATTGAGGTTGGGGACCGCGCAGAGTTCGTTAAGCAAAAGGAGCGGCGCGGAACAGGCGATGCTGTTATGGCCGCCCGTACGCATCTCGAAGACACGGATTCTATCGTGCTCGTTCTTTCGGGTGACGTGCCCTTGATTCGACCAGAAACTTTGCAGGCATTCATTGACAGTCACAAATCAATGCCCGTTGCGTGTTCGATTCTCAGCGTGCGACTGGAGAACCCCGCGGGCTACGGACGAATTGTCCGCGATGAAGACGATGTGTTCGCTCGCATAGTGGAGCATAGTGACACCACGCCTGAGGAGCGGCAGATCAAAGAAATCAACTCGGGAGTTTATTGTTTCGCTGGCCGAAAATTGTTTGCTGCGCTCGAACGAGTTAAGCCAGCCAATAAACAAGGCGAATACTACCTAACGGACGTCCCTCGCATACTTCTATCTGATGGCGAAGAAGTGAACGTTTATCTTCACGGAGATGCTCGCGAAGTTTCCGGCATCAACACCAGAGCCGAGCTGGCGGAATTTGAAAACCTGCTCCGCCGCAACACTATTCGCAAACTGATGGTAGAGGCCGGGATAACTTTTCTCGATCCCTCACATACCTACATTAGCGCGGAGGCAACGCTCGGCCGCGATTGTATTATCTACCCGGACGTCGCTATTGAAGGAAAGTGCATTGTCGGCGAGGGCTGCGAGATTCGGTCAGGCACGCGCATTACAAACTCCCATTTGGGAAATAATGTTGTCATCAAAGATCACTGCGTGATCATCGATTCAGAAGTTGAGTCAAACTGTTCGGTTGGGCCGTTCGCCCACTTGCGCATGAATTCGCTGCTTGAAGAAACTTCAGTAGTCGGTAACTTCGTGGAAATTAAGAAATCGCGGCTTGGCCGAGGGTCAAAGTCGATGCATCTAACCTACCTCGGTGACGCAACCATCGGAGAGAATACGAATATTGGCGCGGGCACCGTAACTTGTAACTACGATGGCAAAGATAAGCATCAAACAATTATTGAAGAGGATGTGAGGATTGGTTCAGACACAATGCTGGTAGCTCCGGTAAGGGTTGGAAGAGGGTCTGTAACTGCCGCCGGCTCGGTAGTCACGGAGGATGTCCCACCTGACTCGCTAGTAGCAGGTGTTCCGGCGGTCGTTAAGAAAAAACTTAGGAACAATGATAAATAAGGTTATCAGTTAATAAGACAGGCTTCTTGTCTTAGCATTCATCACTCGGGGAAAACATATGTGTGGAATTGTTGGCTACGTTGGAAACAAGCAGGTTGTGCCGCTGATCATTGACGGCCTGCGCAAGCTGGAGTATCGCGGATACGACTCGGCTGGGATCGCGGTGGTCAATGAAGGCCACGATCTCGAAATACGACGAGCTAAAGGGAAACTACGCAACCTCGAGGAAGTTATCCGGCTAAGTCCGCTGGACGGGACTTATGGGATTGGCCACACGCGTTGGGCCACTCATGGCAGGCCAACCGAAGAAAACGCGCATCCGCACCGCGATTGCACCGGGCGCGTCGTGGTTGTTCACAACGGCATCATTGAAAACTATTTGCAATTGAAAGAGCAGTTACGTAAGACGGACCACGAGTTTGTCACTGAGACAGATACCGAGATCATTGCCCACCTAATTGAGGAGTATCTGAAATCGGAGCACAATTTCGAAAAGTCCGTACGGCGCGCGATACAGGATCTCAAGGGCATCTTCGCACTCTCGATCATTAATGCCGATGAGCCCGATATGATCATTGCCGTGAGGCAGGGACCGCCGGTCGTCATCGGTCTCGGTGATCGCGAGTTTTTTGTAGCTTCCGATATTCCGCCGATTCTCCAACACACACGGGACGTCTTTTTTCTCGGCGATGGCGAGATGGCGATTATCAATAAAGACGCAGTACGGGTGACGGACTTCGAAGCGAATTCGGTTCAGCCAGCGATCCAGCGCATCACCTGGGATCCGATCATGGCGGAAAAGGGCGGCTTCAAGCACTTCATGCTCAAAGAGATTTACGAGCAGCCGCGCTCCGTACGCGACACCATGCAGGGTCGCATTTCGTTGGACTCGGGTCGCGTTTTTCTCGATGAGATGAAAAACATTACGGAGGCCGACTTTAAGCGGTTTACTTCGATCAAGATCGCCGCCTGCGGTACCTCATGGCACGCAGGTCTGGCGGGCAAGTATATGATCGAGCAGCTTGCTCGCATTCAAGTGGATGTCGACTACGCCTCGGAGTTTCGTTACCGCGATCCGGTAATGGATGAAAACACTTTGCTGCTCGTGATCTCACAATCGGGAGAAACGGCAGACACGATCGCGGCACTGCGAGAAGCCAAAGAACTTGGCGCGAAGGCGTTGGCGATTTGCAATGTTCAGGGCTCGATGATCATGCGTGAAGCAGATAGAACGATTCTCACTCACGCCGGCCCGGAGATTGGAGTCGCTTCCACCAAAGCTTTCACCTGCCAGATGGTTGCTCTCTATTTGCTCGGCCTGTACCTCGGCGAGCTACGTGGAACCCTGTCGGCTGAAGAAGCAAAGCACCACGCACAGCAATTGGCCGAGCTACCTGTAAAACTCGAACATCTGCTGAACGAATCTGACGATATCGAGGAGCTTTCTAAGGAATTCTTTCGCGTTACCGACTTTCTCTACCTGGGTCGAGGCATCAACTTTCCTGTAGCTCTGGAAGGCGCTTTGAAACTGAAAGAGATTTCCTACATTCATGCGGAAGGTTATCCGGCCGGAGAGATGAAGCACGGCCCAAACGCATTGATCGACGAACGACTACCGGTGATGTTTATCAACACGCGGGAAGAAGGCAACCGTTCTTCCGAGCTGCGTTATGAAAAGACGCATTCAAATATTGTAGAGGTGAAGGCTCGCGAAGGTATTGTCATTTCAGTTTTGACAGAAGGCGACACGATGTCCTCTGCGGTGTCCGACTACGTTATCAGCATTCCGCCCGTAAGTGATCTGCTCTCGCCCATCCTCTCAGTTATTCCGCTTCAGCTTCTGGCCTATCACATTGCCGTTCGCCGAGGCTGCGACGTGGACCAACCTCGCAACCTGGCGAAGTCAGTGACTGTGGAATAATTACTTCCTGTCTCTTTGACCTTCATTCGTGGTTTTCCGCCAGATCCCCGAAGGGGATCGATAACTTAGCCTGGGGTAAAGCGCGAAGCGCGACACCCCAGGTACAAGAGTCAAATGCCTTTTAGATAAGGTCTTTGTAATGAAAGAGCGCGCCGCAAGGCGCGCTCCATTGGCTGGCTTTTG